>Ga0137416_10000490_pt1 | contig 18277 bp, 9 predicted proteins | sample CZODoug3_1_1_16f_FD_108282 | JGI IMG/M metagenome (GOLD analysis project Ga0137416, IMG submission 108282) | Vadose zone soil fungal communities from Angelo Coast Range Reserve, California, USA - CZODoug3_1_1_16fungal (Illumina Assembly) | ecosystem: Environmental > Terrestrial > Soil > Vadose...
CTCAAAGCCTCAGCGGTGCGGCACCCGGCTGGGAGATCTGCATCTCGGCGAAGCGGCAAGAGCCGCTGCGGCGCTGGAACAGGGATACGCCGAGCAGCCAGATGTTGACAACTGACTTGGCAGGGCCGCCGATGTGCGTCTTGTAGTCCGTATAGATGTCGCGCTCATCGCTGACCCACTTGCCGAGATCGGCGAGTCCACTGCGGACCACCATATGCGATTCGAGCGGTGTCCAGCGGGGAATCGGGCAGCGGAATGCCTTACCGACCGGAAGGCTCGAGCTCCAGAAATAGGTGAGATCCTGGCCATCGTCAAACTCGGCCGCGATGGACAGATAGTCGTGCGAAGTGAGCTGATCTTCCGGCAACCGCGACGGCAGCTCCTCGACGATCCAGCGCCAGCTCAGCTTTGTTTGCGGCTTCAACCCGATGGCGACGGGCCGTTGCAAGATGCCAGCGTTTTTCAGCGGCTCGCAGGAAATTGCCCCGTTGCCGATGTCATTGAAGATGACTGGGCCACCCCCCAGCATGAAGAAGTTGTGCCAACCCACTGGCAACTTGCGGGGCGATTGCAAGCGTGTCAGCTCCGCGGCGATGACGCCGCAGACGTCGCCGTGACTGAGAAGGCTCGTCAGTCCGGCTTGCGCTTTGCCTCGCCAGACGAGGGCCAGGCCGTAGATGTGTGCATCCGCCTTGGCGTACGCATCCTTCGGTACCGCGAGCTCGCCACCTTCGTTTTGAAACTCGACAAGCGATCGCGCCATCTCGAGCGGACCATCGGCTGCAGCCGTCATCGTCCCGGTGTTGCTCATCGGATTGAACATGGGGCGTGCGCCTCGCGTGCGCACATGGAACGCGGCACCGGGCTCGACCCACAAATCCTGCTCGCGGGAAAGCCACACCCGGCCGCCAAGCAGGAACGTTACTTCCTGCCCCTTGGTAAGGGTGATTCCGAGGTCCTTCCACGGCAACTCACTACCACTGAGATCAAGGACGCGGAACTCGCGCAGCTCGGGGGATCTTGCTTTGGAGATGAGCGCCTTCAGGCCGTCGATGAGCTCCGCACGGTCGAGGAAGCTGATCGACCGAGCCATGGCCGCGCGATCGAGCCCGAGCGTTGCGAGAGAAACTGTCAGGCCAAGCGCCGCGAGCCTCGTTAGCATGTCGCGCCGACGGAGCCCTTCTGCACCGAGCCGCGGGCAATGCGCATCGTGATGCAATGTGCACATCATGTCCCCCAGATTGTTGGTTCGCGCCGTTGCGAAGCGGCCTGCGTTCGAGACAGTAACTCGCAAGGGACGTGGGAGGCTTGAGGCAATTGCCCGGGCAGCCCCGGGCATATTGCCCCCCGTCGTCGGTGCTAGCCGCACTCTTCTGGAGTAGTTCGCAAGCCGCCGTCGAAGAGACCGGATTCCAGCGCCTGCCAGACGAGATGAGCATCGTTGCGCGCGCCGATCTTTGCTTTGATTGCGTAGTGTTGATTGCGAACCGTCTTGTGGCTCAGGTTCAAAAGCCGCGCGATTGTTTCGGTGTCCATGCCGGAAGCCAGCAGGCGAAAGATCTCGGTTGCCCGAGGCCCGAGCTCACTGATCGGATTCGCGGCCCCGGAAAGACGATCGGCTGCAAGCACCCTGGCCGTATCCCCACTCAGAAATCGGCGTCCATTTGCGACAGCGGCAACGGCCTTTACGAGCTCGCCGGGCTCGCTCGACTTGGTCAGATAGCCCACGGCGCCGGCTTCGAACGCTTTGAGTGCGAAAGCGGCGCAAAGATGCATGGTGAAGATCAAGATGCGAGCTTGCTGGTCCCATTCACGGATCTGCCGCACAGCCTCCAGGCCGCCCGCGCCCTGCAAGGCCAAATCCATGATAACCACGTCAGGCTGATGGTCCTTGTAGAGCTGATAGGCTCGAGCTGCGTTGTCGGCTTGGACACACACGCGAAATCCACCCTGCCGCTCGAGAAGGCGGCTGTATCCTTCGAGCACGACGGGATGGTCATCAACCATCAGGATCGAAATCACGCTCATGGATACACCCCCGCGGCGCTCAGATCTTCAGAAGGCCGAACCGGAATAGCTGCCGCAATGCGTACGCCGGCCGCGGTCCGTCCAATGAATAAGCTTCCGCCCAGCGCGGCAATCCTCTCGCGAATCCCGAGTATTCCATTGCCCGGCGAGCGATCGAGCACGGCGTCGCCGCCGCCGTTGTCTTCAACGGAAAATGCAATTGCTCCAGCGGGGCTTTCGGTGTGCACGACGCTCAACCTGACCTGGGTCGGCGAACCGTGGCGCACCGCGTTCGTCAAACATTCCTGGGCAACGCGATAGATATTGATGGCCACATGCTTCGGTATCGCTGACAAGCAACCCGAAGCATACAGACGGAAGACCGCACCCGAGCCCGACTGGATGTTGTAGTCCGAGATCAGCTGCCGCAGGCTCGCTTCCAGGCCAATTTCCTCGATATGCTGCGCTCTGAGCCGGGTGAGGGTACTCCGCAGTGTATGCATCATCCGCTTCTGCAGTTTGGTGATGGTGCGCGCATCTTGCGTCACTTCCTGCTGCTCAGCCGCGTTCGCCTCGATCAAAGCTGCAAGCGCAAGAGTCGCCGTCAGACATTGACCAAATTCGTCATGCAGATCGCGCGCGCGAGCGCGTCGTTCCTCTTCCTGGACCTGAAACAGCTTCGTGGTCATTGCCGCACGCGCCGTGTCCATGCGCGTTAGCGTTTCGGCCAGATCATTAACTGCCCGAGCAATGTGATTGAATTCGGCGGCGCGGAAGGCAGGCAAACGCCAGCTGCGATCGCCCTGCTCCAGCTTACGCAATTTTCCGATGATGGCGCGGACGGGCTGAAGCGCATGCCCAATCATGAACGCGGCAAGGATAGAAATTCCCGCCGCCATTGCCGCCGCAACCCGGGCCGCAATCAAGACTTGGTTCCAAGACTGTCGCAACGCCGCGCTGGGCTCCGCTGCCGTCGTCACTGTTCCGGCATCTTTTTCGTGCACTGATAGAGGTCTCACGATGGGACGATGCTGGCCGAACAGCCAAGCGTCGAGCGTCGCGAACCATGCGGGTGCGACAGGCCCAAGTGCCTCCACTTGGCTGCACAGACGCTGCGCCTCTGCGTGCGGCGGTGCGAACGTCACACAGACTCCAGGGGAAATGATGTTGAGCGTCGCGACCGTTTGCCATTCCGGCTGCGGCACCAACGTTTCTCGGGACATTCCGCGGTTCCACAGCAGCTTCTGCCAGTAAAGCGCTTGTAGTTGGTGTTGGATGCGGTGCGCCGAAGCCGATGCACCGGCCTCGACTGAGCGATGGGCGTCGAAGAGGCTCCAGCCGATTGCTCCAAGGAGGCAAAGCAATGCTACGACCACGAGCCAGGACACGAGGTAGCTCATCAACCGCACGGCGCACCCCTTGTTCGCCTTCTCCCCTTACCAAATTTGACACCCGGAAGCACGGCGATTGCAAGCGACCAGCGGGGGATTGCGGGCAATATGCCCGGGTAGCTCTGTGCCTCATGCCCTCCGGGCGGGAGGTAAGGCAGCCGGGGTAGAAGACGCGCGCTTTTCCGCGTTGCAGACTTACTGGAGCTCGAACGACTGATAGGTAGTCTTCTCCCCCAAAAGGCGCCGGCGCGGCCCGCGCGTGTCCTTGGTATGACCGACGAAGGTGGCCTATATCGGAAGCCGTAACCTGTCATTTCGCTCGGGGAATCTTTAATCACGCGCGAACTTCGCAAATCGGTGCCCGGTGGGTGCTGACGGATTTGGGGTGATGCTGAGCTCCCGGCTAGTCACCGAGATGGCTGTTCCGCGGGCGAGCTTTCCGAAAAATCATCTGTGCTCTCTGATCTGGGCATCAACAAAACGTTGGATCTCCTCACGACTTGGCAACTCAAGTTGATATTTCGAGACGAAGAGTCTGTTGTCCATGTCGGCGAGAGCGTATTCCACGAGCGCATGGTCCTTACGCGTGCACAGAAGAATGCCAACCGGCGGATTGTCGCCTGCGATCATCACGTTCCGCTTGTACCAGCTCACATACGTGTTCAGTTGACCCATGTGCTCGTGGTTAAACTCGGCGACTTTCAGCTCCACCAACACGTGACATTTGAGAATTCGATGGTAGAACACCAAATCCACAAACCCGTGAGCGTCGCCGATGAGGATGCGCTTCTGGCGAGCCTCGAAGCAAAAACCGTGGCCCAATTCCAGCAGGAACTCCTGCAGCCTATCGAGTACAGCATCCTCAAGATCAGACTCGCCCATGACTTCCCTCGATCGCAGACCGAGAAACTCGAAGACTTGAGCTCGCGCACCGACCAGCTCCCCCGGATGCATTCGACCTCGTAAAACGCACGCTCGAGCGGATCGTCGATTGCGATGAGCTCGTTCAAGTGAGTAAACGACTGCAGAGGTGATCAGGGTACTGCCCGCAAGAACGAATTCGGGAGTCGCCGAGTCCCGAATCTCGGGAACCGGCAGTCCGATATCTGAAGAAAGTCTTCGCAATTCGGGAGTCAGCGACTCCCAGATTCGGGAATAGGCCAGGTAGAACTGACGATACCGGCGCAATTCTCGCGGCTCCACACGGCTCATGCCGACGTGCTGCAGCCGATCCGAGAGGCTTTCGAGCAGGCGCTCTCCATAGTCCGCGCGATCCGCACCGCGCTGCTCGTATTCGAGTATGTAGTACCCGATGACCCAGTTCCTCAAAGTCAGGCTGACGTTGATCGCTTTGCCTGCTTGGGAGGCACAGTGCTCGTGAACCTGCCGGATTGCCTCAACGAGCCCGGTGAAGTTCAGTTGCTCACCCTTGTCTGTCATTGCTGAATTCGTTCAAGAAAGCGCAATCATACAGTTCGCCGATCGGCAACTCCAAGTGCGTCAGCCTCGCTCGGCGAAATGAAAATGACATCAACATACACAACTGGCTTCATGTCATTGAGGTCGAAGACAGGTTGCTATGCGGCGCAATCGACTTCGGATGACGGAAGTTTCGAGTGAGCTGCGTGGCAACACGCATAGCGATCTTCGCACGATGACTTTGTGTGCGTAGGTCGTACGCTGTGTAAGCACGCGAAATACGCGCGGCGCACGAAGCGTTACGTGATCTAGTACGCGCATGCGAGGCTGTCAACCGCGAGCTCGACACCGATCATGTTCGATCGCCCTTCTACTTACAATTGACCGCTCGACAGTGACGAGCGCCCGGGTCAGTTTCTTTTGACCGGGTCTGCAAATCTCACGGCCCACCGTCTTGCACGCAGATGAGCACCCACCACTTCTCAGCGGAATCGGGATGAAGTTTTTTGTATGCCGGGAGATCCTCGAACAGATCGCCGCGCGCCGTACCGGAATTCCGCGGACACACAGTGGTCGAAAGCGTGTGTAGGGGAATGAGGTCAGGCACGATCGGGAGGGACGCCTTCACGTAGCACTTGTCACTGATCCAAACGATGTGCTCACCGGTCTCAGTTCGATATTCCTCTCCAGCCTTGTGAGCTGGCGCTGGATGCCAAGGACGAGGACCCGGTGGTGCGGAAGACGTCTTTCTTCGGTCCTCGACCTCAGTTGGGACCTTTAGCGAATCAGCGATTGCCGCCGCTGCCTTGTGAGCTTCCGATTGCCAGTCAACGGGCAGTTGCTTCTCATCCGACACCTCAGCGGAGGGGTCAGTGATCGACAAAGATTCGGGAAGTATCGGTGAGAGCGGCGCAACCCGCGCAAGGTGAGGTTGTGACATCGGCTCGACCGGAGGCCGAGATGCAGCGGGCCTTGCTAGCAACGCGATTGTCGGCGCGACTTCCGTTGTGACGAATGATCGCGTCCGAACGCGAGTCGCCAGCAATAATATGGAGACGAGCCCCCAGTGCAGCGCGACGACGAAGAGGAGCGCCCAGTACCGCCCGCGAGACGCCCCGATCTCCCATCGCTCACTCCCTGCTCGTTCTTCTGTGAAGGGATCAGTGAATAATGGACTGGATGGACCTCAAGATGGTTCCGTAAAACGCCCGTCCCACAACCAAACGCCTGGAAACGACGTGAGCGGAGGCTCAATGAAACTAAAGCACAATTGGCTGGCGGCGATCGCATTGGCTGCTGCCCTGCCGGTGGCAGCGCAGGAAAAGGCCGATCTGGTCCTCTACCACGGCAAAGTGTTGACTGTAGACACAACGTTCTCAATCAAGAGCACGCTCGTGGTCAAAGATGGCAGGATCCTCGCCGTCGGCGGCGATGAGTTGGTCCAGCGTTACACGGCAGCGACGAAAGTCGATCTTGGGGGCCGCGTGCTGATGCCCGGCTTCATGGATACGCACCTGCACATCACCGCGCTGGCCCGGAACGACATCCAGCCGGACAAGGCGAAATCGATCGCCGACATCCAACGGATGCTGCGTTCGAAGGCCAAAGAACTGGGGCCCGGCGAATGGATTACCGGTTATGGCTGGGATGAGGCGCAGCTCGCCGAGAAACGCAACCTCACCCGGGACGATCTGGATGTCGCCGCACCCCACAATCCCGTCTCGTTGGTGCGCGCGGGCGGACATTCTTCTGTTGGCAACTCGATGGCGCTGAAAATCGCAGGCATCGATCGCAACACGCCCGATCCCGAGTTCGGTTTGATCGAGCACACTGCGCGCGGCGAGCCGAATGGCATCATCCGTGAGCGCAACGATCTATATTGGCGGCACGTTCCGCAGGCTCACTACGAGGACTTGCGTTCCGGCTACATCGCCTCCCTCAAACGCCTGTTGGCACTCGGCGTCACCAGCTTCGAGTCGGCTACGACGACGATCGACGACGAGCCGGTGGATCAGGGGGGCATCGCCCATCCCGGATCCGCATTGACATTCCGGCGCTTCCAGTCGATCGCAGCGGAAACCGACATTCCGCGCGCGACGCTCTACATCTTCTATCCCGGAGCGGAGCGGCTCAAAGCGTATCCGCACCACTCCGGCTACGGCGATGAGAAGGTGCGACTCGGTCCAATTGGCGAAAATGCGGTCGATGGCGGTTTCACCGGCCCAACCGCGTGGACGCTGGTGGATTACAAGGGAATGCCGGGATTCCGGGGCAAGGGACGCTATACGGACGCGGAACTGCAAGCCATGGTCGACACGGCCGCGAGCCTCGGCTGGCAGATGGGGCTGCACTGTATTGGTGATGCAGCAATCCAACAAACCATCATCGCGTACGACAAAGCGCTTGTGAAATATCCCGGTACCGATCACATGGGCGACAATCGGCGCTGGTTCACGGACCACTTCACCATCATGCCCCCGGACGCCACGATGGCGATGATGGCCAAGGACAGGATCCTGATAGCCCAGCAGCCCAACTTCGGCTACAACCTGGAAGCCCGATACAACCAGACCATGGATGAGTGGCGGGTGACCCATAACAATTCGGTCGCCACTCCGGTGAAGAAATTCGGGATCTTCATGGCGTTTGGTTCCGACAACCTGCCGGTCGACCCTCGTGTCGGCCTGTACTTCGCGACGACCCGGCGGGGACCCGACGGTGTACAGCATGGCTATGCAGAAGAAAGCGTCTCGAGGCCCGAAGCCATCCGCATGTACACGGCAAACGGACCCTACCTCTCGTGGGAGGAGAATATCAAGGGCACCCTCGAGCCCGGAAAGCTGGCCGACATGATCGTACTCGATGAGGACATCCTGACAGTGCCGGATGAGCAACTGCTGACGCTACGGATTGATCGCACCTATCTGGGTGGAAAGTTGGTGTACGAGCGAAAGACGCGCGGGCAATGACGCGACGACAAATCGGTGAGGCCCAAGCTCTCGCCAGCGCCCTGGCGAGAGCCGGAATGCCCGGTGCATTCACGGTGATGTGCATGTCGCGACTGTCGTGAGCGTCGTCGAGCTATTGTCGGTGTCCACACTCGAGCTGTTGGTTACGCAGACCGGTCCGGCGAGTGCAGAGCCCGCGGCCGGGCCGTTGGACTCTTCGTCGAACCAAAGATGTGCGTTGCTCTTGACCCGCGCGGAGCGACCGGATGTCGTGGCGGCGTCGATGGTTGAGCTACGAATTTTTACGACGGAGCCATTTTGCACACGTACGCCGTCGACCGCGTGACCCGCCAGCTGCGCCCGATACAGATAACCCAGTCCACCCCCTTCCGCGAGCATGCCGTACGCGCCGTTATTCCTGATCAACACGCTCCCGGGGCAGGCGCTCGTGGCGTCGTGAGGCGATAACCCTTCAAGCTTCACCATGCCGCCGTCCCGCACGTAGACGCCAATAGATGGGTTGGAATCGATGCTCAGATTGGCGCAATCGGGATTGAAGAATGCCGTTGCGTTGTTCCAGACGAGCACGCCCCAGTCAAAGCCGCTGATTCTTCCGGAGGCAAAGTTGAGACGGGCAGCAGAGCCGACCGTAACACCAATCGAGTGCGTCGCGGGATCGCTGGACGGCACACCCGAAACCGTGGTGTTGCTGAAATTGCACTCGCTGTGTGACACACAGATGATGCCCGAACCCCCTCCCCCGGTCGTGGGATCAGACCACTGCGGGATAGTCACATTGGTGAAGTATGCGGTCGATTCGTGTGTGATCTGTACGTAACCGTTCACGGTCGAGTTGCCCACGCTGAAGTTGGCATGATTCCACGACGACAGATCGCCGTAGACCCTCACATTCTGCAAGCTTACGCCGGTGGACGCGGACACGACCAACGAGCCCGTCAACGACAATCCAGTGATCGTGAGGCCGTTGAAGCCCGTGATCTCCAGGTACCCGACACAGGTGCCCTTCACGAACAATGTGTTATTCGTGCCCGTCATGGCCGAAAGCTGGTTCTGAACGAGACCCGAGGAGCCGTTTGTGCCGCAATTGACGGCATAATTACCAGCGGATGCGGGCGCGCACAGTGCCCCCAGCACCCCCAGCGTGACGACCGATAACAATGCTCGGGTGTTCATATATCCTTCCTGTTTGCTACTGAAGTGTTCGGGCAATCGCGAACGCGCAAGGACCGATCGCGGTCTTGAACGGTGCAGCGGTGAGTCGGTGTTACTGGACGACCAGTGTCAAATGCGCCGTCTGCGCGACACCACCAACTGTGGCTGACACAGTCAATGTGTATGTACCCGGCGGCGTACCCTGGCCTAATGGTGGCGGAGTACTGCCGCCATTTCCGTTGCCGGAGCTACCACATCCTGTGAGAAACGCGGCACCGAACAGAGGCAGAAGCAACATGCACATACATAGCGCAGCACGAATCCAACCGACATGAATGCCGGGTCGCGGCGAGCGCCTGCAGGAGCCGCGGCGGCGCCCGAATGGCACCAGGCACGAGCACATCAGCGCCGGGCCCCCCAACTGGCCGAGCGAGGTTGCGGGCGAGCTCTGCGTGGAAAGCCCATTCGCCGAAGCCCACAGCGGGCCGCGGAATGTGGGCACCACCGACGCTGAGTGCAGTGCGCCGGTGGTGGACACTGAGATCTGGAACGTGCCGGGTGTTTCCCCAGTCGCTATGACGACCGCGTCGGGTGCAGTACACGTCGCGAGCGCGGGGGCACCTGCACAGCTGATTGTGGCGCTGACCTGATCAGTCACGTTCGTGGCTCCCGCGGCCACGAGCTGCAGACTGTACGTCGCGGTCTGGCCCGCCTGAATCGTCTGCGTGAGCGATGAGCTGGCGGCCGCGGCGAGTGACAGATCTATTCCGGAGCCGCCAAGCGCGATCGACTGAGGGCCGCCCACGGTGTTGCTCGCAACGACAATGGAAGCGCTTCGAGGACCAGAGACGCTGGGCGTGAACGTCACGCTGATCGTACAACTCGCTCCCACGGCGAGAGTCGCTGGACACGCGTCCGACTCGGCGAAGTCACTTGCATTGGTGCCGGCAACGCTGATGTCACTGAGTGTCAACGGCGCTCCACCCCCGTTGGAAAGCGTCACGGACTGCGCTTCCGACGCTGCATTAACGGGCAGACTCCGGAAGGTCAGCGCCTCGGCGGACAGGGCACTGAACGGAGAAGTCGACTCCAGTACGAGCAGACTGTAGGAAACGACGTTGCTCTGAAAGCTTGTCGCGTCCTGTCCGTCGGTGGCGTAGGCATAGATGGTGTGAAATCCGGGCTTCAGTACGAGAGCGTTCGAGCTGTACTGCCCGCTTCCGGTGGCCGTCGCAGCGATCCAAGCGCCCTGCCGGCTGTCGGCTTGCAGGTAGACCGCGCGCGGCGGCAGTGCCGTAGGCGAGAACGTGCTCGTTGCGGATAACACTAACGTGGGCGTGAGACTCGTCGTCTCATTGCCGGGGATTGGCGTGAAGCTCACCTTCAAAGGCACCGGATTCGCCTGCGGCTCGCGGATCATCGACAGAGCGTTCGTCGAGCTGAGGGTCGCATAGACCTGGCCCGTCACATTGTTGACGGCGAGAGCCGTGGGCTGATTCCCGGTGCCGGTCTCCAAAGGTCCCTGCTCGCGCGTCGCGCCGTTGAGCACCACGACCTGAGAAGAAAACTGCCTAGAAACATAAACACGATGGTCCCATGGGTTGACCGCCAGGGCCACCGACGGGCTTGGCATCGGGATGAACACGCTCTGGGCGTGGGCGACATCGAAGTCAACGGCCACGTTCGCGCCGTTACTGATGGCGTAGACGTGATTCGTGGCTGGATCCGCCGCAATTCCCAATACGCCTCCGGTGAGCGGAATCCTGCCGGTTTCCTGGTCGGTGGCGCCGTCCACCACACTCGCGTAGGCCGCTGCGCTGTTGGCTACATAGACGGTGTTCGTATTTTGGTTGATATCGATGTCTACGGGGTTTGCACCGACGGTCACGGTCGCGATGGCCTTGGCCGTTGCGCCGTCGATTACCGTGAGAGTCGCACCGGCGCTGTTGGCCACGTAGACCTTGTTGGTCACAGTGTTCACCGCGACGGCAATGGGCATCGATCCAACGGCCACTGTCGTCGTGGCCTGGGTGGCGCCGTCAATGACTGTGACGCTGTCACTGCCTTTGTTAGCCACATAGATCTTGTTGGTAACCGCATTGACCTTCACGGCGGCAGGGTTCGTGCCAACCGCAATCGTCGTGGCGGCATTGGTCGCACCATCGATCACGGTGACATTGGCGCTTCCGTCGTTGGCAACGTAGATCCGATTGGTTACGGGGTCCGCCGCGACCGCGACCGGGCTCGTCCCCGCCGCGACCGTGGTCGTTGCGCCTGTCGCGACTTCGACGACGGTGACGTTCGCTGACCCTTTATTGGCGACGTATGCCTTGCTCGTCACCGGGTTGACCGCGACGTCAACCGGGTTGGTGCCAGTTGCGATCGGGGCACTCACGTACAGCGCGCAATCGAAGATTGTCACGTCGTCTGAGCCACTGTTGGCGACATATACTTTGCCAGCGACGGAATTCACACCCAGCGCGACTGGTCTGCTGCCGACATTAAAAAACGTGGTCGCATTCGTGGCGCCATCAATCGACGTGACGGTCGAGCCCCCGGCGTTGGTGACATAGATCAGATTCTGCTGGGAATCGACCGCGATGGCATTGGGGCCCGTTCCCACGGGGACCGACGTCGTGGCATTCGTTGCCCCGTCGATGACCGTGATGGAGTTGTCAGCCGCATTGGCAACATAGATCCTGTTGGTGACGACATTGGCCGCGATGTGATCAGGGGATTTGCCGGTGTCCAGCGTCGCGGTGGCCGTATTGGTGCTGCCATCGATGACCGAGACGGTATTGCTGGCGTTGTTCGATGTATAGATCGTGTTCGTGACCGGATTCAGGGCAAGAGACTGAACAAAGCTGCCGACCTCGACGGAGGCCAGCACCTTGTTGGTCGCGCCATCGATCACCACCACCACGTCACGACCGGCTTCGACATGAATGGCTGCATAGATCCGGTTCGTATTTGGATTCACCACGATTTCGCGGATCGCCTGACTGTCTCCGACGTCGATCGGCACGACCGCGTTCGTGGCTCCGTCAATCACCATGATGCGCGGGGCAACGCCGACGTAAATCCTGTTCGTGACGGAGTTCAGCGCAATACTCTGAGCGTTGATCCCCACGGTCACAGGGGTCGTAAGGTTCGTGCCACCGTCAATTGCCGTGACCACCGGGTCACCAAGGTTGGTAACGTAGATCCTGTTCGTGACCGGATTCACTGCCACCCTGAAGGGGTTGGCGCCGGTCGGCACGACCGTGGTTGCGGCCGTCAGCCCGTCGATCACGGTGACGCTGTTGGATCCGTTGTTGACAACATAAGCCCTGTTCGTCGCGGCGTTCACTCCAACCGCGGACGGCGCGTGCTGGATGGGTGTGGGAGCAATATTCGAGGAGAAGCCCTGCGCCCGGGCCACGGGGGCGAGCGTCGCCAGAAGCAGAAGGAGCAATGCGCAAGCGCTGCGCGCTGGTGTGGGGATCACTGGGTAGTCCCCCAGACCGTGAAGCCCGGAGCGCTCCCGGCGGGGCCGGAGAACGGCATACCCGGCACCGAGGTCACCTGGCCGCTGACGGCGTCGAAGCTGAAGGCATAGACCTTGCCGGTATTGTCGACGGGCAAGTAAAGGAAACGACCGCTGGGATCGACATTCACCGAAACAGGTTGGCCCGCCAAGACAAAATTGGGGCTGAACGGGCGCAACGCCCCGCTTGCCTGATCGATGGCGTAAGCCCTGAAGCTGCTTGCAGAGTAGTTTGCGGCGTGGACGAACCTACCCGTCGGATCGACTGTAATGCTGATTGGATTTCCCGCGTCGGTTGAAAGGCCAAAACCAGTGAGCGCGCCGGTGCTGCCGTCGATGTTGAAAGTGGAAATATCGTTGGAGGTCGTATTTGCCATGTAGGCGACGCGGCCGGTCGGGTCGAAGGCAATCGTCCGGGGAGTGCCACCGACCAATAAGGGGCTACCCGGGATTGGGAGGAGCTCGCCGGTGAAAGCATGGATCCTGAAGCCATAGAGCTGGCCCGTAGCATTCGCCACGTAGGCGAATTTGCCGCTCGGGTCGATGCTGACGGCTGTTGGACTCGTACCGACCGGCACTTGCGCGCCCACGGCGGTGAGCCTGCCGGCGGCATCTATCGAATACACTGAAAGCGATGGGGCGAGGCTATTCGATACATAGGCGAATCGGCCGCCCGGCTCGATGGCGACGGAAGTCGGAAAGACCCCTGGGAATGGGCTGCCCGTCACGGGAGTCAGGGATCCCGTACCTGCGTCAATGCTAAACACCGACAGGTTGCTCGAGTTCGTATTGGCGACGAAGGCAAAACGTCCTTGCAAGTCCACCGTGACGGACGCCGGACCGTTTCCCGAGGCAACCGGTCCGCTCGCGTTGGCGGTGAGCGCGCCCGTCGTCGCGTCTATCGTGTAGGCGGAGACTGTGTTGGAAGTGGAACTCGTCATGTAGGCGAAACGGGGCTTGAACGCAACACGGGTCGGTCCCAGGCTCATGGCAATGGCCACACCCGACGACGGTCCACGTGCGCGCACGCTCGAGAGCAGCGACAGAGTTCCGGATTGTCCGTCAACGGCGTAAGTCAGGATCATGTCCGGAGCGACGCTGCCTACACGAAGCAGCTTGCCGCTTGGATCCATGCTCATGGCGTAAGGCGTGCCGGTGACCGCGAGAAGGCTGCCTTGCAGCGAAAGCCCGCCCGTCGTTGCGTTGATCGCGAAGATGGATATGTTCTTGCTGTCGCCATTTGTCACATAGGCGAATCGGCCGGCGGGATCGATGTTGATGGCCTGGGGACCCGTACCGCCGGTCGGCCAGGGGCTCCCGGAAATGCTGGAAATAACGCCCGTGGCCGCATTGATGGTATAGCCCGAGATGCTGCTCGATCCGGCGTTCACGATGTACAGGACCTTGGCGCTGGGATCGACGCTGGCCGCAGTCGGATACTGGCCCGTCACGACCGGGCCGCCAATCGGAGTCGGCGCGCCGGTACTCTGATTGATCGAAAATGCCGCAACAGTGTTGTCCAGAAAATTCGGCACGTAAGCGAACCTGCCGGTGGGATCGAAAACAATGGCGGTCGGCTGCCTGCCATTCGCGCTGTACGGGGAGCCTGGCACGGTGCTCAGCGCGCCTGAAGCGGCATCAATCCCAAAAACGGAGAGGGTTCCGGGGTCTCCGGTGGCAGATCCCTGGTTGACGGTGTAAACAAACCGGCCGCTGGGATGCACGCTAGCCGCAAACGGCACCAAGCCTGTAGCAAAGGGAGATCCTGCCACGGGTACCAGGTTCCCGGAGGCGGCATCGACCGTGTACGCCGACACATTGCTCGAGTCCAAGTTCGGAACGTAAGCGAACTTGCCGTTCGGGGTCAGAGAGACGGAATTCGGAGTGCTACCGGCAACTACATATCCCCGTGCGCGCAGTGCGCTGGTCGTTGGGTCGACGGCATAGATTGAGACCGTGTGGTCGTTCGGAGTAGGGACATAAACAAAACGCGGAAAAATCGTCGGATCGGTGGTGCAGGCTATTGCGATGTTTGCAATATCGCTTTCGTTGACCGCTCCTGTGCCATTGGTAACGGTGCAGGTCTGCGCAGGATTCGTCGGCTGCGACGCAACTGCTACCGCGTAGGATGCACCGGCGGACAGCGCGGTCGCGAAGACAAACGTGCCGTTTGCTGAAATCGTCAGTTTATCGCCGCCATTGTCAGTAACGGCGAGGCCAGAACCCGACAAGCCGGTCACGGTGCCGCCCAAATGGTAGGAAGTCGGTGGGGTACCACCACCGCCGGTGACACAGGCGACAGTGATGTTGGTGATGTCGCTTGCGCTGACTGCTCCACTGCCATTGGTAACGGTGCAGGTCTGCACAGGATTCGTCGGCTGCGAGGCAACGGCGACCGCGTAGGATGCGCCGCCGGACAACGCGGTCGCGAAAGAAAACGTACCATCCGCGGAAATCGTCAGCCTATCGCCGCCACTGTTAGTGAGGGCGAGGCCGGACCCCGACAGACCGGTGACGGTGCCACCAACATGGTACGAAGTCGGTGGGATATCACCACCGCCCGTGGCGCAGGCGACAGTGATGTTGGTGATATCGCTTGCGCTGACTGCTCCACTGCCATTGGTAACGGTGCAGGTCTGCGCAGGATTCGTCGGCTGCGAGGCAACGGCGACCGAGTAGGATGCGCCGCCGGACAGTGCGGTCGCGAAAGCAAACGCACCGTTCGCGGAAATCGCCAGCTTCTCGCCGCCATTGTTAGTCAGGGCGAGGCCGGACCCCGACAGACCGGTTACGGCGCCACCAACGTGGTAGGAAGTCGGTGGGGTGCCACCACTGCCCTTCCCTCCACCGCCACAGGCGGTGAGCGAGACCGCGCCCAACAGCACCGTGCCCAAGCGCAGTCGCTCACCTATGACTTCCCACAAAATTCTGCGTCGGACGACGCGCGCGGCGCGCATTCGCTGGACCGCTGCTTCAACGGGGAAACCTAGTGTGTCGATCGTTATCATCAATTGCCTCTGGAAGTTCCCTGCCAACATTGGCAGCTCAACGGCGCGTGCAGGCACCGGTGCGATTTGCAGCGTGCAAAGCTAGCGAGCGAGCCGTACCGATCCGTTACCGATTCGGGCCGTGGTCGGTCTGGCCGTGGTTGATCTGAGAGATCTGTGACGCAATCGAGATGGCGGCGATTCACCGGCGCGAACGCGAATGTCCTTTCCCGGGTACACACGGCGACGGCAGGAACCCGGGTCACGGCAGCGTGATCTGCAGAACCCCACATTCCGAATCCGTCTCGACCAACGTGACCCCTGGACCAGGTAGCACAACGAGGGCCCGGGGACCGTTCAGCGTACCCGGCAGGGGCCCGAGGCGAACTCCTGAATATCCGAGTGTGCCTGCCACTGTAGTAACCGCGCCATCCGGCGTGATCCGTCGAATGAGGCTGTTGCCGAAATCCGCCACGTACACGTTGCCTGTCGAGTCGGTCGCGACGCTGTAGGGATTGATGAACCGCGCGGCGCTGCCAATGCCGTCCGCGAAGCCAAATTGGTTCGCTGTGCCAGCCAAGGTGCTGACCACTCCGGCCGGAGTGATTTTGCGAATCGTGTGGTTGCCGGTATCCGCCACGTACACGTTGCCCGCCGAGTCGGTGGCGACACTGTAGGGACCGCTGAACTGCGCGGCGCTGCCAATGCCGTCCGCGGAGCCGCTCAGCAACGCAGTGCCTGCGAGCGTGCTCACCATTCCGGCCGGAGTGATCTTGCGAATCGTGTGGTTTTCGGTGTCCGCCACGTACACGTTGCCCGCCAAGTCCGTGGCAAGTCCCTGAGGTTCGTTGAACCGCGCGTCGCTGCCGATGCCGTCCGTGGAGCCACTCCGCAACGCAGAGCCTGCGAGCGTGCTCACTACTCCGCCCGGAGTGATCTTGCGAATCGTGTAGTTGCTGGTATCCGCCACGTACACGTTCCCCGCCGAGTCGGTCGCGACCCCCTGCGGATAGACGAACCGCGCGGCGCTGCCGATGCCGTCAGCCGGTCCAACCTCTCCCGCTGTGCCGGCCAAGGTGCTCACCACCCCGGCCGGTGTGACCTTGCGAATCGTGCTGTTCTCACCATCCGCCACGTACACGTTGCCCGCCGTGTCAGTGGCAATTCCTGCAGGAAAGTTGAACCGTGCGGCGCTGCCGATGCCGTCCACGGAGCCAAACTGTGGCGCCGCGCCGGCCAGAGTGCTCACCATTGCGGCCGGAGTGATCTTGCGAATCGTTTCGTTGCGGGTGTCCGCCACGTACACGTTGCCCGCCGAGTCAGTGGCAAGTCCTGCAGGAAGGTTGAACCGTGCGGCGCTGCCAGTGCCGTCCGCCGAGCCGAACTGTGGCGCCGCGCCGGCCAGAGTGCTCACCACTGCGGCCGGAGTAATCTTACGGATCGTGTAGTTAAAGTTGTCCGCCACGTACACGTTGCCCGCCGAGTCGGTCGCCAACCCGAACGGACTGCGGAACTGCGCGGCGCTACCGCTGCCGTCCGCAGAGCCGATCTGTCCCGCTGTGCCGGCCAGGGTACTTACCACGCCGGCCGGAGTGATCTTGCGAATCGTTTGATTTTCGGTGTCCGCCACATACACGTTGCCCGCCGAGTCAATGGCAATTCCGTGCGGCTGGTTGAAGAGCGCGGTGCTGCCGATGCCGTCCATGGAGCCGATCTGATCCGCCGTACCGGCAAAGGTACTGACCACTCCGGCCGAAGTGATCTTGCGAATCGTGTGGGAGCCGGAATCCGTCACATACAGGTTTCCGCCCGGGTCGGCAGCGATGCCGCTGAGAAAATGAAATTGCGCGGCAATGCCATCGCCGTCCGCGGAGCCGGCCTTTCCTACCGTGCCGGCCAGAGTACTGACCACCCCTGCCGGAGTGATCTTGCGAATCGTGTAGTTGCCGTCATCCGCCACGTACACATTACCCGCCGAGTCAACGGCCACTGATCCGGGAGTGTTGAACCGCGCCTCACTGCCGGTGCCGTCCACGGAGCCGAACTGACCTGCCGTGCCGGCGAAGGTGCTCACCACGCCGGCCGGAGTAATCTTGCGAATCGTCGAATTGTACGCATCGGCCACGTACACGTTGCCCGCCGAATCGGTGGCAACGTCCCGGGGGGAGTAGAACCGGGCATCGGCGCCCTGGCCATCGTTGTGACCAACTCCGCCCAGTGCCCCGGCCAGCAGTGCGATGGGACCACAGCTCACGGCGACATTGGTCACATCGCCAGACCCAATTGTCCCGGAGGCATTCGTCACCGCACAGGCTTGAGTCGGCACCGCTGGTTGTGTCTTGACGGTAACGTTGTAGACGGTGCCGCTCGCAATGCTCGTGGCAAACGCGAAGCTGCCATTGCCTGACACGGCCAGATCGTCACTGCCGTTGTTCTGCAGTACCAGTCCGGAGCCGGACAGGCCACTGACGATTCCCCCAACAACGTAAACGTTGGTCGTGCACGTCACAGAGACGTTCGTGACATTGCCGCTGCCGATCGTTCCGCTTGCATTGCCTGTCACACAGGTCTGCGCCGGATTTGAGGGCTGCGTCTTGACTGAAACACTGTAGTTCGCGCCGCTCGCAACACTGGTGGCGAAGGTGAAATTCCCGTTGCTCGATAGCGCCAGATCGTCGCCGGCATTGTCCTGCAGTACCAGACCGGTTCCGGAGAGGCCGCTGACAGCTCCGCCGACCGTATAGGACTGAGTCCCACCACCGCCGCCACCACCACCGCCGCCACCGCCACCGCCGCCGCCGCCGCCGCCGCCACCGCCGCCGCCGC
>Ga0137416_10000492_pt1 | contig 18174 bp, 16 predicted proteins | sample CZODoug3_1_1_16f_FD_108282 | JGI IMG/M metagenome (GOLD analysis project Ga0137416, IMG submission 108282) | Vadose zone soil fungal communities from Angelo Coast Range Reserve, California, USA - CZODoug3_1_1_16fungal (Illumina Assembly) | ecosystem: Environmental > Terrestrial > Soil > Vadose...
GCTTGAGGGTCTCGGGCTTGATCGACGGATGGAGGTTGACCTTCACCTTGCGGCCCTGCGACAGGATCGTGACGGTGTTGTCCTCGTTGGCCGCGAGGTAGACGCCGTACGTCGAGGGCGGGGCGCAGAGCTTGTCGACCTCTTCCTTGAGCGCGGTGATCTGCTCGCGCGCCTCGTAGAGCGCGTTCACGAGCTTTTCATTCTGATTGAACGCCTGCACGAGCTGCCGGTTCGCCTCACGCAGCTTGTTCTCGAGGACCATGAAATCCTTCGGTGTGTCCTCGAGCTTCTTGCGGAGGTGAACGGTCTCGGCTTCGAGCGACCGAATGTACGCCTGAAGGTCTTGCACCTGGATTTCGTACTCCGTGAGACGGCGCCGCGTGCTCGAATCGGACATAGAGGCGGGGAGGAACTTCGAGAAGCCCTCTCGGCTCGGGCTACTCTTCTTGTCGAACTCCTTCATAGCCCATCCCTTCTCACTTGACCCCCTGTTTGCCGCTCGTGCACAAGCTTTCGCCGTGTGCTCGAAGTATAGGCGGCGGGAAAAAAGAAAGTCAAGGTTGGCAGATAACTTACCGCCGGTTGACATGTTGAATTTTCTGTGTTTTTCGCCATCTGTGTGGCTCTCCTGCCACTCGGTCACCTTGCCCACGCCCTGACTGGAGAGCGGGAGCAAGTTCTGTACCTGCGTCTCGGGTTCTACCCGCTCTCGAAACGAGTGGCGTCAATAGTGGGTTCCACGTATAAAGACGATGATGCCCGCGCCGATGTTCGGTCGCGTCGCTGCCGTTCTGGCTCCGCTCGTGACGTTCCTGGTGACGTTCTTGGTCGCGTGGCCTCTCATGCTCACGCCAGCACTCGGCCAGAGCGCGCCGCCGACCCAGGTCGTCCGCCGCGAGCTGCGAATCGGCGCTCCCGGCGTGCCCTCCGCGCTCGATCCGGGCGCGGCCCTGGAGGGCACGAGCCCGCTCATCGCGCGCCAGGTCTTCGACACGCTCGTGGCCTGGCGCGAGGGGAGCACCGAGATCGAGCCGGCGCTGGCCACGCGGTGGAACGTCTCGCGCGATGGGCTCGTCTGGTCCTTCACCCTGCGCGAAGGTGTTAAATTCCACGACGGTAGCCCGCTGACCGCACTGGAGGTCGCGGCGAGCTTCGAGCGTCAGCTGCGTCCGGAGGCTCAGGGTTTGAACAAGACGTGGCCGGCGCTGCTGCGCGGCACGCCCGGAGTCGTGAGGGAGGTCCGCGCGCCCAATGCGCGGACGGTCGAGATCATTCTGGTCCAGCCTTACGCTCCGCTGCTGACGGTCCTCGCCCATCCCGGGCTCGCCGTTGCGAAGCCCTCACAGGCCGCGGAGGCGCCCGGGCGCCTGATCGGCACGGGACCTTATCGCATCGTCGATGCCTCGGTCGGGCGTCTCGCGCTCGAGGCCATGCCCGGATACTGGGGGGGCGTGCCGAGGTCCGAGCGGCTCGTGTTCCTCGACGTGAGCGCCGACGACCAGGCCGAATCCGAGCTCGATTCCCGATCGCTCGACATTTGGTTTCCCTCCGCACCCCCGAGGCGCGCAGAGGGAGCGCTCTCGACTCCCGGCCTTCGCGTCGGCTATCTCGCATTCCAGACCGAGAAGGAGCCTTTTTCGCGTCGGAATCTCCGTCAAGCGGTCGCTGCCGCCCTCGATCCGGCCATTCTCGGCCAGTCGCTCGAGCGAGCGGCCGTTCCGCTCCAGTCGTTCCTTCCTCCCGGGGTCTGGGGACGCCGGGAAGGCTCGCCGATCCTCGGCGGCAGCCGCACGACGGTGAAGGCGCTCATCAAGGAGAGCCGGTGGCCAAAGGAGACGAAGCCGACCTTGCTGGTGTCGGCGGAGACCGCGCCGCTCAACCTGCCCAAGCTGGCCGAAACCATCCAGCTGCTCCTCGGCTCGGACGATCTGCCCCTCAATATCCAGGCGGAGCCGGAGGCGACCGCGCGCTCGCTCCTGCAGGCGGGTGCGTTCGACATGGCGCTGACGGAGGCCACGGTTGCCGGGGGCGATCCTCATCTCCTCCTGTACCCGCTCTCGACGAGCGAGGCGGCGACGAAGGGCCCGCGCGCGCTCAACTTCTCCTTCTATCGGAATCCACGGCTCGACGACGTGCTGATCCGGGCCAGTCAGCTCTCCTTCCGCTCCGAGCGCCAGCGGCTCTACCAGCGGGGGCAGGCGATGCTGGCCGAGGAGATGCCGTGGCTGCCGATCTACGTGCGCCTGCAGTGGGCGGTGGCGCGCTCCGACGTCCGAGGCCTCCGGCTTCATCCGTCCGGCATCCATCGCCTCGACACCGTGAGTCTCGAGATTCCGCCCTCCATCGCCCCGGCTCCTGGCGCCACGCGCTGACGAAGCGGCACGATCCTGCGTATGCCATCGATCGCCGACACCACCGTCGAGATGATCGAGTGGGTCTTTCCGGAGCACGCGGGCGGGCCGGGACAAATTCACGGCGGACGGATGATGGAGTGGATCACCAAGGCCGGCACCCTGGCCGCCTCGCGCGTCGCGCGCGGCACGGTGGTCCTCGGCGCGATGGACGACATCGACTTTCTCCACCCGGTGAAGGTGGGCCAGATCGCGATCCTGAGAGCCCGCGTCGAGGACGTCGGGACGAGCTCTCTCGAGGTGGGGGTGCGAGTGTTCGCCGAGGACGTGCTGACCGGGGAGCGCCGCGTCACCCTGAACTCGCACCTGGTCTTCGTGAAGGTCGATGAAAGCGTGCGTCCGCGCCCGGTCGAGGCTAAGATCCGTCCCCGGGACCGGGCCGAGACGGCGCTGGTCGAGGGGGCGCGCGCACGGCGCGAGCAGCGGCTGGCGCGGTTCGCCAAGCGGGCCAGGCGGCTCACCGGGAGCGCCGAGACCGATCTCGACGCCAACGACGTGGACGTCGGCTGGCGGTTCGAGTCGGTCCGGAGCGTCCTGCCCGAGGACGCGCTGTTCGGGAACACCATGTTCGTAGGCAAGATGCTCATGGCGCTCGACGAGGCGGGCGGGATCCTCTCGATGCGATACTGCAAGGGGCTCGTGATGACGGCGTGCGTGGACGCGATGGACTTTTACTCGCCGATCTTCACGCACGAGGTCGTCACGTTCAAGGCGGCGCTCAACCACGTCGGCACCTCGTCGCTCGAGGTCGGCGTGAAGGTGCTGGCCGAGGTGCCGTGGTCCGGAGAGGTCCGGCACGCGTGCACCGCGTTCGTGACCTACGTCCACCTCGGACCCGACCTGCGTCCGCGACCGTGTCCGCCGTACACGCCGACCACCGCGGGCGCGCGGCGCCGGTGGGAGGCCGCGCTCGGCCGGCGAGAGCAGCGGCTCGAGCGGGTGAAGGCACTCAAGGCGATGCTGCTCAACGAAAGAGGGTAGGGCGATGTCAGGGCACTCCCGGTGGTCGCAGATCAAGCGCAAGAAGGGCAAGACCGACGTCCAGCGCGGCAAGCTCTTCTCCAAGATCCTCCGTGAGATCACGGTGGCGGCGAGGAACGGCGGCGGCGATCCCAAGGCCAACATGCGCTTGAAAGCCGCGATGGAGTCCGCCAAGGAAGCGAACATGCCGCAGGAGAACATCAAGCGGGCGATCCAGAAGGGCACCGGCGAGCTGCCGGGGGAGTCCTACGAAGAGATCACGTACGAGGGGTACGCGCCGGGCGGCGTCGCCTTGCTGATCCAGGTGCTCACCGACAACCGCAATCGAACCGGCCCAGAGATCCGTCACGCGTTCGAGAAATTCGGCGGCAACATGGGCTCCTCGGGCGCCGTCGCGTGGATGTTCGATCGGCAGGGGGTCATCCAGGTCGACTCCTCGAAAATCGACGAGGACGACCTGCTCAGTAAAGCGCTCGACGCCGGCGCGACCGACATGCGTCGGGCCGAAAAAGCTTTCGAGATCGTGACCACGCCTGCTGAAATGGACACGGTGCGCGAGGCACTGCTCCGGGCGCGGGTCCCCGTGCTGGAGGGCCAGGTCAGCTTCGTGCCGCAGTCGACGGTGCGGGTCGAAGGCAAAGACGCGACGTCCGTGGTGCGCCTGATCGAGGCGCTGGAGGAATTGGACGACGTCCAGTCCGTCTACGCTAACTACGACATTCCTGACGAGGTTCTCGAGGCCATCTCGGCCGCATAGCCTCAAGGTCCTCGGCGTCGACCCCGGTCTGGTCGGAACCGGCTACGGGCTGATCGAGCCGGCCGCCGGCGGGGTCGCCGTGCTCGGCAGTGGCGTCATTTCGACGAGCGCGGATCTCCCGCTCGACGCGCGGATCCATCTGATCTACGACGGCATACGCGCCCTTCTCGAGGCGCAGACGCCGACGGTGCTGGTGCTCGAGGACCTGTACGCCGAGTACCGGTTTCCGCGGACCGCGCTGCTGATGGCCCACGCGCGCGGTGTCATCTGTCTGGCCGCGCGTCAGTGCGATGTCGCGGTGCTGGCGCTGGCGCCGGCCGAGGTCAAGCGTGCGGTCGCCGCGGCCGGCGCCGCCTCCAAGCACCAGGTGCAGCACTCGGTGCGCCGCATCCTCAAGCTTGCCGCGCTTCCGACCCCCTCGCACGTCGCCGATGCGCTCGCGCTCGCGCTGACCGGGTTCTCTCGCCTGGGCGGGCGGCTGTCGTGATCGCGACCCTCACCGGGCGGCTGCGGCGCAAGCTGGAGGACCGCGTGATCGTCGAGTGCGGCGGCCTCGGCTACGAGGTGTTCCTGCCGCCGATCGCGCTGCGCCAGATCGAACACGTCGGCGCCGGTCTAGGTGAGAAGGGGAGCGAGCTCGAGCTCGTCATCTATTACCACGCGACCCGCGACCAGCCGCGCCCCGTCCTGATCGGCTTCACCTCCGATCTCGACAAGGAGTTCTTCGAGAAGCTGATCACGGTGAAAGACATCGGTCCGATGGTCGCCGCGCGCGCGCTGGCGTTGCCGGTCGGCGAGCTCGCATCGGCGATCGCGCGCCAGGACGAAAAGTTCCTGCGCGGCCTGCCCGGCGTCGGTCCGCAGAAAGCCAAGAACATCGTGGCGCAGCTCCAGAACAAGGTGGCGAAGTTCGCGCTGGCGCGCGCCGGCGCTCCCGTCGGGCCCGTCGCCGCCGCGCCGGTGCCGGCGGACGCCGACGGCCTTCGGGAGCTGGTGTGGGAGATCATGGTCAAGCAGCTCGGCCATCGGCCCTCGGAGGCCTCGCAGCTGATCACCGACGCGTTACGCCGCCGTCCGTCGGTCACGACGCCGGAAGAGCTGTTCGACGAGATCTACCGCGGAGAGCGGGCGTGATGTCGGCGGCGGCCGACGACGGCAAGATCCTCAGCCGCGTCGCGGCGCCCGAAGAGGCGCAGTTCGAGCGCCAGCTGCGGCCGCGCACGTTCGAGGAGTACGTCGGCCAGGAGCAGGCGGTCTCGAGCCTCCGCGTTTCGGTCGACGCGGCGAAGATGCGAGGGGAGTGCGTGGACCACGTGCTCCTCTACGGTCCTCCCGGGCTCGGCAAGACGACGCTCGCCGGGATCCTCGCCAACGAGATGGGCACGACCCTGGTGACGACCGCCGGGCCGGCGATCGAGCGGGGCGGCGACCTGATGGGAATCCTGACCAACCTCGGCGAGAAGGACGTCCTCTTCATCGACGAGGTCCATCGGCTCCCGCGGGCGGTGGAGGAGCTTCTCTACCCGGCGATGGAAGACTACGCCGTGAACTTCGTCATCGATAAAGGGCTTCACGCCCGGACGCTCAAGTACGCGCTCCGGCCCTTCACGCTCGTCGCCGCGACGACCCGTCCCGGGATGCTCTCGGCGCCGCTGCGCGAGCGGTTCGGCATCTTCCATCACCTGGATTTCTACTCGGAAGCCGAGCTCACCCGGATCGTCAACCGCTCGGCGGCGATCCTCGAGACGCAGATCGAGCCCGACGGCGCGCACGAGATCGCGCGCCGCTCCCGCGGCACGCCTCGGATCGCCAACCGGCTCCTCCGTCGCGTGCGCGACTACGCCCAGGTGAAGGGCGACGGCGTGATCAACGAGGCCATCGCGCACCGCGGGCTCGACAGCGAGGGCGTCGACGTTCGCGGTCTCGACCGGCTCGACCGGCGCTTTCTGGCGGCCATCGTGGATCACTACGGCGGCGGGCCCGTGGGGCTCGAGGCCATCGCGGCGACGATCAACGACGAAGCCGAGACCCTGTCGGAGCTGGTCGAGCCCTATCTGCTGAAGATCGGCTTCGTCGTCCGGACGCCGAACGGCCGGCGGGTCACCCGCGAGGCGTACCGGCATCTGGGCAAGCAGCCTCCAGCCGCGGCCCCGGGCCAGCAGGGCCTGTTCGAGTGACGCCAGCGGCAAGCCAATGACCGCCAAGCCGGGCTCGTAAACTGCCGATGACCGCCAAGCCGGGCTCGTGGACGCCGCAGCAATGAACATCACCCTGCGGAGCCGGGTCGCATCTTGCTCAGGCCACCCTCGGTCCAAGCCGACCTCACGGTCCCCGCTCCAATGAACGACGTTGGCAAGATCCTCATTGCCTTCGGTCTGCTCATCGTCCTCGCAGGCGTGGTGCTCGTGCTCGTCGGCCGCGTGCCCTGGATCGGCCGCCTGCCCGGAGACATCCACTTCCAGCGCGGGAATTTCACGTTCTATTTCCCGCTCGCGACCTCGCTCCTGCTGAGCGTCGTCCTGACCCTCCTTCTGTACCTGCTGGGCCGTCGTTGAGCAGCCTCTTCGCGGCGGCGGCGCTGCTGGCGCTGTCGGCAACCGCGATGGTCGGAGCGGACACGATCCGCGTCGCCATCGCGGAGAACGCGCGCGCGGCCGATCTGCGCGGCCTCGATATCGAGGTGAGCGAGCTCGGCTGCGCGGCGTGCCCGCGGCCCGGATGGCGCGCCGACACCGTGCGGGCCGTCGCCAACGGTCAGGGAGTCGAGATCAGCGGCCGGCTCGCTCCGGCTTTTCGGCTGACGAGCGACGCGCCGATCCGCATGAACGGGCGCGAGTATCCCGCGACGCTCGAGATCGTCCGGCACGGCGACGGCCTCGCGATCGTGAACGAGCTCCGGCTCGAGGAATACGTTGTCGGCGTCCTGCGGGCCGAGACCAGCGAGCGGTGGCCGCTCGAGACCCTGCGCGCCCAGGCGATCGTGGCGCGGACCTACGCGGCCTTCCATCGAGCGTCGAGCGGGACCAAGCCGTACCATGTCGTCGCCTCGACCACGCACCAGATGTATCTGGGACACGTGCCCGCGTCCTCGCCGATCTGGGACGCGGTGCGCGACACGGCCGGTCAGGTGCTCTTGTGGGACGGCGAGCTGTTCCCGGCGTTCTACCACTCGACGAGCGGCGGCTACACGGAGGATCCGCGCACGGTCTTCGCGGCGCGGAACATGCCGGCGCTCAAGGCGATCCGGGACGAGTTCTCGGCGGCGGCGCCTCATTTCTACTGGACCCTCGATCTCAAGCTCGCGGACCTGGCCGACATCCTCCGGCGGAACGGCTACGACGTGGGCACGGTGACCGCGATCGAGGTCACCGAGCGCACGCCCTCGCTCCGCGTGGCGAGCCTGACCGTTCACGGCACCCGGAGCCCAGCGCGGCTGCGCGGCAACGACTTCCGTCGCATGGTCGGCTACGAGACCGTCAAGTCGACGCTCTTCGCGGTCGCGCTCGACGGCGCGGTCGCCCGCTTCTCGGGCCGCGGCTACGGCCACGGCGTGGGCATGTCCCAGTGGGGCGCCAAGGGGATGGCCGAGCAGGGCTACAAGGCCGAGAAGATTCTCGAGTACTACTATCCCGGGGCGACGCTCGGCTTCCTCGGCGCGCGCTCGCGGTGACGATCTCCTGGCAGGACTTCGAGAAGGTGGACATGCGCGTCGGTGTCGTCACCGACGCCAAGGAATTTCCCGAAGCGCAGCGTCCCGCCTATCAGCTCTGGATCGACTTCGGTCCTCTCGGCGTCAAGCGCTCGAGCGCGCAGATCACCGCGCACTACCGGCCCGCCGAGCTGATCGGCCGCCGAGTGGTGGCGGTCGTCAACTTTCCTCCCAAGCAGATCGGCCCGTTCATCTCCGAGGTGCTCGTGCTCGGCGCCTACAACGGGGCCGGCGAGGTCATCTTGCTCAACCCCGACCAGCCCGTCGCGCCCGGATCCAAGATCGGCTAAGCTCTCGCCCGGAGGGCCTGACGATGAGAGTCGGAATCTCGCTGACGAGCGGTCACGCGGTGAAGGATCCGCGGGAGGGCGCACGCTGGATGATCGAGCGGGCCGCGGCCGCGCGCCAGGCCGGCCTCGACTCCCTGTTCGTCGGCGACCACCACGCGACGGCGGGCCCGTATTATCAAAACGTCCCGATCCTCGGGCGGCTCCTCGCCGAGTGGGGGGAGGCGCCCGCCGGCTGCCTGTTCCTGCTGCCACTCTGGAACCCCGTGCTCGTCGCGGAGCAGGTCGGGACCCTCTCGGCGGTCGCGCGCGGCCGCTTCATCTTCCAGTGCGGCCTCGGCTACGACGAGGCGCAGTTCGCGGCGATGGGCACGAGCCTGAAGTATCGCCCCTCGGCCTTCGAGGAATCGTTCTCGATCGTCCAGCGCCTGCTACGGGGCGAGACCGTCAGCTCGTCAGGACGCTTCACGTTTCGGGACGCCAAGGTCGCGCTGCGGCCGGTCGACAATGTCGAGTACTGGATCGGCGCCAGCGCGCGGCCGGCCATCGACCGCGCGGCCCGCCTCGCGGACGGCTTTCTCGCGTCGCCCTCGCTCACGTTCGACGAGGCGCGCGACCAGGCCGCGTTTTATCTCGAGCGCTGCAAGACCCACGGCCGGACGCCCGCCGCCGTCGCCGTCCGACGCGATATCTACGTCGGCGAATCGTCCGCCGACGCCGATGAGGTGAAGGCGAAGGTCCTGGCCGCCGGGTATCGCGGCATTCCGGCCCCGGCGCTCGTCGCGGGCTCGGTCGACCAGGTCGTCGAGCGATTCGCCGAGCTCGCCACGCTCGGCTACACCGACGTCATCGTGCGCCATCTGACCAGCGACCATTCGAAGGTCCTGGGCTCGCTCGCCCGGTTGCGTCGAGTGCGGGAAGCGCTCGCGAACGTGTAGTTGCGCCCGGCCCTCAGGCCTGGCGTCGGCGCAGCATCTGCTGCAGGCTCTGGCGGCTCAGTCCGAGCCGCTCCGCGGCGCGCGTCTTCGAGCCGCATTCGCGGAGCGCATCGTCGATCATCCGGCACTTGAGCTGCTCGATGGCCTCATTCAGCGTCGGGCTCGAGCCCGGCGTCTCCCCGGCCTGACGGATCCGATCCGAGAGGTGCTCGGCGCCGATCGGACGGCCGTCGTCGGCGAGCGCGACGGCGCGCTCGATCTCGTTCTCGAGCTCGCGCACGTTGCCGGGGAACGGATAGGCGCGCAGGCAGCGGAGCGCCTCGGCCGAGATCGACGGCACCGCTCGCCTGGCGCGCTGGCGGTAGAGGCGCAGAAAGTAGTCGGCGAGGGCCGGGATGTCCTCAGCCCGCTCGCGGAGGGCGGGCAGCCGGATCGGGAAGACGTCGAGGCGATAGTAGAGGTCCTTGCGAAAGCGGCCGACCCTGATCTCGGCCTCGAGATCGGCGTTGGTCGCGGCGATGACCCTGACGTTCACCTTGCGATCGGACGACGTGCCGACCCGGCGGATCTCGCCCTCCTGGAGCACTCTGAGTAATCTGAGCTGCATCGGCGTGGCCATCTCGCCGACCTCGTCGAGGAAGATCGTGCCCCCGTCGGCCTCCTCGAACAGGCCTTTGCGTTCGCCGGTGGCCCCGGTGAAGGCGCCGCGAGCATGACCGAACAGCTCGGACTCGAGCAGTGATTCGGCGAGCGCGCCGCAGTTCTGGGCCACGAACCGAGCGGCTCGTCGAGGGCTGTTTTCGTGGATCAGGCGCGCGAACAGCTCCTTGCCGGTTCCCGTCTCCCCGAGTAAGAGCACCGTCGTGTCGCTCTCGAGGACCCGCCGCGCCAGCTCGACGGCGCTCCGCAAACCCGACGGCGCCCCGACGAGCTTCTCGAGGGACAGGGGCCGCTCGCGCGCGGCCGACGCTTCTCGCTGCATGGCATTGCACGCCAGCTCCAGCTCGTCCTTCAGGCGCGCGTTTTCTCGATCGAGCTCGTAGCGTTCCGCCGCGCGCCGAACGACCACCAATAGCTCGTTGGGATCCCAGGGCTTGGGGATGAAATGGTAGATCCGGCCCGTGTTGATCGCTTCCATCAGACTGTCGACGTCCGTGTAGGCGGTGAGCACGATGCGGATCGCGTGCGGGGCGATCTCCTGGCTCCGCCGCAGGAGCTCGACGCCCGTCATCCCGGGCATCCGGTGGTCGGTGAGGATGACCGCCACCTCGTGCCGCTCGACGACGCCGAGCGCCTCCTCGCCATGGCTCGCGCGCACGACCGGGAACTCGGCGGCCAGGATCGCCTCGAGCGCGTCGAGCACGCGCGGCTCGTCGTCTACGATCAGGACCGTCGGTCGTTCCACGAAGGCTCCTCGCCGCCGCGAGATACGAGTGGATCGAGTGGCGCGGGCTCGCGGTAGCCGAGAATCTCGTACAGGGCCTGCCGATGCTTGATGCCCTTCAAGCGGGGTGTGCCGAGCTCCCGGTACCTCACGAGATCGCCCACCTGCCGGAACGTCTCCTCGCTCGCGATGATATGCGCGTCGAAGAGTCTTGTCATGCGCTGGATGCGAGCGGCCGCGATCATCGCGCGGCCGACCACGATCAGCTCGCGGCGCCTCGCGGAGCCGATGGTGCCGGCCATGACGCGCCCCGAGCTGATTCCGACCCCGATATCGAACGTGGGCAGACCGGCGTGCGCCCAGCGGGCGCCGAGCTTGTGCACGGCGGCGACCATGTCGATCGCGGCGCAGACCGCGCGGCGCGGCGCGTCCTCGGCGCCTTCGGGCACGCCGAAGAGCGCCACGATCTCGTCACCGATCAGCTGCTCCACGGTGCCCTGATGGGAGAAGATGACATCGATCATCTCGCTGAAGTAGTCGTTCAGCAGACGGATGATCGTCGGCGCCGGAGTGTTCTCGGTGAGCCGCGTGAATCCGCGGATGTCGGCGAACAGCACCGTCGCCTCGCGCCAGTCCCCTGGAAGCTCGAGCAGCCTCGGATTGGCGACGGCGAGGTCCACCAGGCGCGGCGACACGTAACGCTGCAGCTGCGCCCGCAGCGCCGCCTCCTGCACCAGATCGTCCTGGGCGGCGGAGAGCCGCGCGAAGGCCGCCTGCAGATCGCGGTTCTTCGCCTCGAGGTCTTCGACGAGCCGCTCGCGCTCCTGCGTCAGCCGGTAGCGCTCGAGCCCGCGCCGCACGGTGTGAAGCAGCTCCTTGGGATCCCAGGGCTTCGGGATGAAGTGGTAGATGTTGGCCGCGTTGATCGATTCCATCAACGCGTCGGGGTCGGTGAAGCCGGTGAGGAGGATCCGCACCGTGTCGGGTGACACCTCCCGGCTCCGGGCGAGAAGGTCCGTCCCGCTCATGCCGGGCATCCGCTGATCGCTGATGATCAGGGCGACCGGCGCGGTCAGCAAGAGCTCGATCGCCTCCTCGGCCCGTTGCGCTCGGAGGATCTGGTAGTCGCTCGCCAGGAGCGCTTCGAGCGAGTCGAGGACCCGGGGCTCGTCGTCGACCAGCAGCAGGATCTCGCCGTCGCTCAACGCTTACCTCGAACGGCTCAACGGGACCGAGACCGTGAAGGTCGCGCCGCCGCCGCGCGGGCTCTCCGCGCGAATCTGGCCCCCGTGCTTCTTGACGATCTCGTAGCTGATCGACAGGCCGAGCCCGGTGCCCTCGCCGACCGGCTTGGTCGTGTAGAACGGGTCGAAGATGCGGCCGAGGCTCTCCGGCGCGATTCCCGGGCCCGTGTCGCTGATCGCGATCACCGCGGTGCCGTTGTCCCGTCGTGTCTCGATGGTGATCGCGCCCTCGGCGGGGATCGCCTGGGCGGCGTTCGCGAGCAGGTTGAGGAAGACCTGATCGATCTGCGAGCGAACACACTCGACCGGCGGCAGGTCGCCGAACTTGCGGTGGATCGTGATGCGGTCCTTCAGGAGGTGGTTCAGCAAGGTCAGGCTCGATTCGAGGTCCTCGTGCAGGTCGACCGGCTGCCAGACGTCGTCCTGGCTCCGCGCGAACACGCGCAGATCGCGCACGATCTTTCGCGCCCGCTCGGCGCCCTCGCGGATTCCCTGGGTCATCGAATCGAGGTATTTCAGCGCATAGTCCACCTTCAGCTCGGCCCATCGCTGCTGCATCCGCTCCCCTTCCGCCTGCCCCAGGGAAACGGCGCGATAGGCCTCGAGCATCGCGCGCAGGCGCTTCACGAAGTCGTCGAGCGTCGAGACGTTGGAGTAGACGAATCCGATCGGGTTGTTCAGCTCGTGGGCGACGCCGGCGACGAGCTGACCGACCGAGGCCATCTTCTCCCGATGGATGAGCTGCATCTGGGTGGCTTGAAGATCCCGATACGCCGCGCGCAGTTCCTCGTTGGCGGCCCGCAGCTGCTCGGTCCGTACGCGCACTTTCTCCTCGAGCCCTCGGGATAGATCCTCGATGGTCCGGAAGCTGTCGGCCTTGTCCACGGCCAGCGCGACGTGGTTGGCAACGGCGGCCAGCAGCTCGACGTCGCCGGAGGCGAGGCCGCCGGCTTCGCTCGACACCGCCTGGATCACGCCGAACACCCGCCCCCTGACCGTGAGGGGCACCGCGACCCCGGAGCGCACCTTCAGCGCGCGAGCCAGCCGTTGATCGACTGGTTCGCTGGTCGTCTCGATGTCCTCGACGAGAACCGGGACTCCGGTGGCCGCCACCTTCGCCGCCACGCTCGCACCCGGGTCGAGCGGCAGATCGACCTTTTCGAACTCCACCTCGGACGGGCCTCCGATCCCCTTGTGGCCGACGATCCGTTGGCGCTCACGATCGACCAGGAAAAGATAGGCGCCCTGGTATCCCATGCGGTGGACGAGCTGGTCGAGGGCCTGCTGGTAGATCCGCTCCGGATCGAGCGTGGCGTTCACCGCGGCGCCGAGGTCGCTCAGCAACGAGAGCTGCTCGACCTTGGTGCCGAGATCGCGGAACTTCTTCTCGAGCTCGAGGCTCGAATAGACGATCTCGTCGGCCTGCACTTTCAGGAGCTTCTGAAAGTGCCTTCGACGGTGATGCTGGAAAATCGCGTAACCGAGGGTGCCGCCGCAGAGAGCCGGCAGCGCGACGAGCACGGCCGTCGCCGGCCCGAGCAGCTCCGTCGTGGTTGCGAGGAGGGCCGCGAGAGCCGCCGAGGCCGCGACCCCGGCCGCGGTCGGCACCCAGAACCGGACGCCAAATGACGGGTTCTTCCAGCGGACCTCCCATTCGCAACAGTCGTCACCCCGCGCGGCGCATCGATGCTCCGCCACGCGCGCGCGCGGAAGCTGCCAGTTGGTCGGAAACCGCTCGTAGATCACGCGCGTCCAGGTGCAAAGCCATCGCGGCACCGCGACGCCCGAGTTCGGCGTCACGCGAAAGACCGCCCGCCGGCGCCCCATCGAGACGATCTCGAACCGCGCCCAGCCCTGCAGGATCATGTTGAAGGTCTCCGCGTACACCGCGCGCGGGCTGCCGAGACTCATCGTGTAGGCCCCGATCCACCCCCGCTCCTCGCGCGAGGGCTTCCAATCCATGAAGTCCTCGGCGAAGCGCCGTCCCCAACGGTCCTGGTCCGACTCGTCCATGAGGTTCATGACGAGCCGGATGAGCTGGTCGGCGAGCGCAAGGGGAATCCAGTTGTACTCGGCCGTCAGGTACTCACGAGGGCGGCCCGCGGTCCGGAGAAGCGCCGCGACACCCTCCGGACCGACGGTCCGCTCCACGAAGGGGACGAGCCCTTTCGTGAGGATGCAATTGATTTGGCCCGGCATCGCCGACCAGCCCTGTCCTAGCGTGGCTTGTACACGAAGTCCGAGGTGATGTGCACGGGGTTCGCGAGGGTGTCGCGCACGGGCGATTTGCGATCGATCGTCTCCTTGCACCGGCGGACCTTGTCCTCGGGCGCCGGGCTCTTGATCGTCACCGTGTAGCGGATGTCGCTGAAGCCGGTGCGGACCGACTTGTCGTGCCCGAGGAGGCCCCGGAAGTCCAGGGCCGCTTCCATGTCGATGTCGATCCCGTCGAGCGGCACGTCGAACATGGCGGCGTTGCTGGCGATCCCGGACGTGAGGCAGCCCGCCAGGGCGGCCACGAGGGTCTCGGCAGGCGTGGGAGCGCTATCGACGCCGCCCAGGACGTCGGGATCGTCGGTCATGATCCAGAACTTCCGCGTCGGCGGGAACAGATCCTGGCCGACCGCCTGGATCGTGCCGATCTCGACCAGGGTCTTCGTCCCACGACGCCAGCTGGACTTCAGCTTGAACGTGGCCTTCGTGAGGGCCGGATTCGCCCGCATCATGCCGTCCAGCTCCTTGAACTTCGCGACGTTGACGTCGTTGAGCTGCTCTCCCATGACATCCTCCTGATTTCAGAGCAGGTTTGCGATCAATCGGGCGGCGCGCTCGGTCCCACCGACCGGCACGTCGCGAGGATGAACAGGTTTGCCGAGGTGATCGAGGATCGCGGCACCGAGCTCCTCCGGTGAGGTCCGGTCGAAATCCATCCGGATCCCGGCGCCGAGCCGCTCGAGGCGGCGCGAGACGAAGAACTGCTGCTCGAAGTGATTCCGGAGCGGAAAGTAGAAGAACGGCGTGTGCAAGGCCGCGAGCTCCATCGTGGTCGTGAGCCCACCCTGGACGATCGCGAGATCGGCTGCCGCATGGTGCTCGAAGAGCCGCGGGACGAACGGCCGCACGTCGATCTGCGGACTCGTGGGCAGCTCGCTCGCGTCCAGACGCGGCCCGGCCACCAGCACCATCCGCGCGTCGGGCACCTTGTGCGCGACCGGCGCGAACGCTTCGGCGCATTTGCGCAGGAGATGACGCCCCGCGCGGGTTCCCCCGACCGAGACGAGGATCACGCGCTCGCCGTCCGGATAGCCGAGCGCGCGTCGCAGCCCCGCCTTGTCGCGGTACGCGCCCGGGTCGAAGTGATACGTGTAGCCCGAGAACTCGAAGTGCTCGCGCGCCCACTGGCGCATGTTCGGGAGGCTCGGGCCGAACTCACGGTCGAGCACGTCCTCTTCGTCGCCGACCATGAGCGAGAGATCGCGCACGTCCGGATGCAGCCGCAGGTGGTCGATGTTCTCGGCGTTCTTCTCCCACGCCCGCCGGAACTCCACGGAGTCCGGGTCGTCCCGCATCGGAAGCATCCCGACGAAATCGGTGATGAAGACGTAGGGCGCCTTCTTGAGGTCCGGGTTCTCGTGCAGGAAGTAATCGAGGTCCCATCCCTCGTCGCCGACCCAGAGATCGTAGTCCTCGGCCTCGACGACGTCGGCGAAGGTCATGAAGTTGGTGGTGAAGATCTCGTCCATGTCCCAGAGCGCATTGAACGCGTGCAGCTCGTGGTCGCGGGCCCAGCCTTCGACGTGGGCGCTCTCGTTCAGCAGGAGCTTCGTCGCCGGATGCAGGCGCTCTCCCCAGTTCGTCACGACGCGATCGGCGGGATCGGCGGCAAGGAAGTCCACCGTCGTATCAGGGCTGATCTCCCGGATCTTCGTCGCGATGGCCAGATCGCGCTGGATGTGGCCCAACCCGATCGGGCTCGAAAGCCAGAGAATGCGCCGCCGCGCGCTCCGGCGGGCCCGCGGCGCCGGCGTCGCGCGCCCGGTCGTCGGCGGGATCGCGCGCGCCTCGACCGGCCGGTCGAGCACGAAATCGCGGATGAGCCGGTTGACCTTCACCGCGTCGCGGGCCTGGAGCGCGTGACCGCCGCCCTCGAAGGTGACCAGACGCGCTCCGGGAATCGCCTGCGCGAGCTTCTGGGCGTGGTTGAAGGGGACGATCTTGTCCTGCGTGCCGTGGAGCACCAGGGTCGGCGTGGCGATCCGGGGCAGGACGTCGTACACGCTGGTCCCGTCGATCGCTCGGAGCGACTCGACGAGGACGTCGGGCGTGGTCTCGCCGGCCCACGCGAACATGTCTTCCATGCCCTTGAGCGAGTGCGGCTCCTGGAAGACCCGCTTGAACAGCCGCTGGCGCCAGCCGTCGAAGTCGCTCCGGATGACCGATGCGACCTTCTCGTCGAAGGGTTGCGGCACGGACTCGGCGTACTGCCCGGCGATCAGGATCAGGTGCGAGACCCGCTCGGGGTGCTCGACGACGTACCGGAAGGCCAGCATGCCCGCGCAGGACAGGGCGACGAGCGCGAACGGGGGCCGTGCCGTCGCGTCCAGCACGGACGTCAGGTCCTGGTAGCGCGTCTCCAGATCGTAGCCGGTCGCCGGCCGGTCGGAGCGCCCGTTGCCGCGCTGGTCGAACGTGACGACGCGGAAATAGCGGGACAGATACGGGATCTGATACTTCCACATCCGGCTGTAGGACACGGGCTGACACTGCGGGCACAGCACGACGTCGCCACCACCGCTGCCCGTCGCCTGATAGAAGATCTTCGCGTCCGGACGGTAGACATACATGATGTTCAGGCCTCCCGCCACCCGCGATGCGCGAGCTCGTAGAGAACCAGCGCCGCGGCGCCTCGCATGGTCCGTCGCTTGTCCGCCGGAACGATGCAGATTCGCGTGTTCGAGAGCGCCGGCGCGTAAGCGTAGCGGCGAACGCGCTGGAGAATGTCGGTCTCGAGCGGCACGAGCGATTCGGCGACACCCCCGGTGATGATGACGACCTCGGGATTCATGCCGTTGACGATTCCACCGAGGTTCGCGCCCAGCGCTTCACACGCCTCGTCGACCATGCCCTGGGCCACCGGATCCCCGGCGCGCGCGGCCTCGAAGACGATCTTCGAGGTGATCGCCGAGACTTCGCCGCCGGCCAGCGTCAGCAGCGCGGATGGGCGCAGCGGATCGATTCGCCGCCGGGCCTCGAGCGCCATCTGGGCGCCGCCGAGATACATGCCGAGGCAGCCCTTGCCGCCGCAGAAGCAGGAGGGGCCATCGAAATTGATCGTGACGTGGCCGAGCTCGCCGCCGAACCCGGCATGGCCACGCACGACGCGGTGATCGTGAATGATCCCGCCGCCGACGTTCGTGCCGACCGCCAGGAGCACGAGCGAGGCGGAGCCCCGCCCGATCCCGAACGTCCACTCGCCGAGCGCGAGCGCGTTCGCGTCGTTGTCCACGAACGCCGGGATCCCCGTCCGGGTGCTGATCTGCTCTGCGAGTCGCAAGTCCGCGAACTCGGGAACCGGATGGTGCGGCGGCTTGACCATCACGCCCTTCTCGGGATCGATGGCACCGGGAACGCCGACTCCGACGCCGACCAAGCTCAGGCCCCGCGCGGCCGTCTTCACCAGGAGATCGTCGACAACTCCGAGGAGGGTCTCGACGGCCGTCCCGGCTCCATTCCGGTGTGTCCGCGCCTGCACCACCTCCAGGACGTCGCCCGCGCCGGTGACGAGGCCGCCGGCGATGGTCGTCGCTCCCACGTCGATCCCCATCATCGTGACGATCGCGGATCCTCCTCGTTTCGATTGACGACGTGCTCGGGTCGAGCAAGCCTCGTACCACGTCGCGCGCATGGCCATTGCGCGGGTGAGCGGCACCGGGCGCAATGTCGCCTTGCGGCGGTGCTCGCCGGTGAGGCCGGGACCCGCTGGTTTTGGCCATTTGACCACGCAAGGAAGCCTGGCGGTGGCCGTCTCTCGACGTGCCGCCTCGCATGGCGCGTACGGGCCGCGGGCCGCGAGGTACACTGACGTGCCGTGGACCTGTCGGAGCTCGACTACCACCTTCCATCCGAGCTGATCGCGCAGAGACCGGCGCCGTCCCGCGACGCCTCACGGCTCCTGGTGATCGACCGCGCACGGGACGGCTTCGAGGATCATGGGTTCGCCGAGCTTCCTGACCTGCTTCGTCCCGGCGACTGTCTCGTCGTCAACAACTCGCGCGTGATCCCGGCGCGGGTCCTCACGCGAGACGCCGCCGGGCGTGAGGTCGAGCTCCTGTTCATCGAGTCGGTCGACGGCCACCGCTGGCGGGCGCTGACTCGCCCGGGACGCCGGAGCCGCGTGGGGGTCGAGCTCCTGGTCGGCGACGCGCCTGAGGCTCGGCTGCGCATCGTCGGCGCCGACACGGAC
>Ga0137416_10000495_pt1 | contig 18156 bp, 18 predicted proteins | sample CZODoug3_1_1_16f_FD_108282 | JGI IMG/M metagenome (GOLD analysis project Ga0137416, IMG submission 108282) | Vadose zone soil fungal communities from Angelo Coast Range Reserve, California, USA - CZODoug3_1_1_16fungal (Illumina Assembly) | ecosystem: Environmental > Terrestrial > Soil > Vadose...
ACGGTCTCGCCCGTTGAAACGCAGCCGCCAAGCGCGGCGAACAGCGCCACGATTCCCAGATTACGCATGATGTGATCCCCAGACCCACCGGCATCCAAGCGCAACCAGCGCGCGAGATCAATGGCGACTACATTTAAGCAGAGGATAACAGGCTCGGCGCGCAGGCGGAAACATGACTGCGGTTGCCTAAGTCCTTGATGCTCTATGTTGATCCGCTCCCATGGGGCAGTTGCGGAGTGGTTACTAAAATCCGTGCGCCGACGAGAGCCGCGTGCGTGTCCCCTATGCCGCCCGTGAGGTGCGCCGGAAGCTGAATAATAGCCCGGTTCCGGCGGGGGGGATCGCGTGATTCACTCTCCCGCTACCAAAAACCCTGACATCACAGCAGTTTGTCGCACTAGCCCAAAAGCTCCAGTCTTGTGCGGGGAAAGCCCCCGGCGCCGAGTGGCGCAGGTGCGACTCGGCAGGTCGCCTGTCAAGTTGCGGAAAGGGGAAAAGCGCTTGCAAATGATGCGTAGAGGCTGTCGCCGTGGCTAGTTTGCACGAGTATTATTTGAAGGATTTCAGCCATGATCTGTCCATTGATCGAAAATGGACATTTAAAAATGCGTCAGACGACTCGATACCGGCGGGTGAGGTGACGGCCCGGTTGCATTTAGACCGTGCGAATCCCCGTTTGTCGCTACTTAGTCAGGTCCGTACAAGTACTCGTCAAAGCAGGTGTGTTGCACATTCTCAAGCATTTGCTTTTCGTATTATCCCACGGCCTAAACTTGATTTCGCGCTGCATAGGCTAGCGCTTAAAGAAAGTGCTGGTGATGCCGCTCTTGTTTCCGGCGATGTCTAGAAGCTGATCGGTGGCTGTTCCCTCACACTCGCACTTAACTTCAATCTTCCTGTCCATAAATAATCCAATTAGCTTGTAGCTTCGTATTGTACCGCTACATGGAAGCGCGCAAAGAAATCAGGTTTAACAACAGACTGCGGATTCTTTCCGGCATTCTGTCGAGGTCGAGTGCAAGTAAAAATAGTTCTGCCGCATAATCATAATGACTCTGACGCAAGGAAAAGAAATAAGGTTGTGGACAGGGAGGGCAAGCCATGAGTGATAACGATTGCACAATAATGGAATTATATTGCTTAGAGCGGGCGAAGTTAGAACTTAAAGATAAGGGAAAATGGATTGCCCAGGCCGAGCGGTGGCGCGTACTCGGTCGCGCTCAGAACGCCTGGCGATTTCAAAAGAAGCCTCTTCAACAGTCGATGCACGCAGGCCCAATGGCAACGCAGCCGAATGCGAGTAATACTCCTCGGCAACAGGGCTAGCCCTCTAAAGAAGAGTTTAGTGGTAACGCTGAGATTCTCTCCTATCTAAACACCAGGAGAAAACCATGAAACTCACTACAATCGCATTGGCAACTGCGCTCGCGCTGTCAAGCTCGGCTGCGCTGGCGCAAGCAACGTACGCTCCCTCAATAGGTTCGGTCGTGGCTCCATCGGTTGGTTCGTATGCCGCTCCAGCGGTGGGCTCATACATGAATCAACCCACGTGGAGTAACACTGGTCCCGCGGCGCCGCTGCCGAGCAGTCCTGCTTTGGCTCCAATCCCGACCCCAGCTCCCATGACGCGGATGTCCGGGGTGCGCCGGTAAAAAAGAAAAACCCCGCGAGTTAGCGGGGCTACTGCCTACGCAGTTTTCTTTGGAAATGTGACCACGCTGGAAGTACCGGGGGCCACTTCGGGAGAAGTTTGAGCCGGCCATCGGCGTACCCGAAAAAGCCGCTGATAGAGCCATCGGCGTGACGGACAGGGATCTACACCTGGCCGCGGTAGAAGCAGATAGAGAAGTCCTTCGCCGTTGCCTCCGTAAAGCCCAGCTGCTCCACCTGTTCGGTATATTGGAGCTTTGCTCAAAGGTCTCCGGATCGAAGGCAGTCTCTTTTTGGTCGCAGCCGCTTTCTTCTGCTCGGGGGCTGGGGAATTGCGAGCAGCCCGCGAGGCTGACGCCATGCCGGCCCGATCTGAGCATATTCAACTCCTCCCTCTTCACATCGTAAAGCGACAGCGGCGGATGGGCGTCGGGATTCACCATCGCTTCTATGATCCGCGGACGGCGAGACAACAAAGCCTCCGAAAGCGCCGAACGGAGATGGCCTGGATCACTGATGCGTTCCGCCCCGATGATATTGAGATACTTATCGGCGATCTCGCTCTGACGCGCTTTCACTGCCTGCCACGGTTCACAGGGAGCGGGATCAGATGCATACTATTCCCAAATTTTATGCCGAGTTTGTATGAGACCGCGAGTCAAACATGAACCTTGCAGATCTAAAGGCGTTTGTTGCTGTCGCCGAGGCGGGGTCTGTCAACCGGGCCGCCGCCAGGCTGAATCTCACCCAACCGGCGGTCTCCCGTCGCGTGCAGAACCTCGAAGCTGCGATCGGAGTGGTGCTGCTCGATCGATCGGCAAAACCTCCGACTTTGACGGAAGAAGGTCGTCTGACGCTCGCGTATGGACGCAAGGTTCTTTATGCGATCGACGACTTGTCGTCACGGGTCGGGGCCAAAGGCGTGCCGGAAGGAGAATTCCGCCTGGGGATTGCGCCAGGCTTCGCCGACGCGGCTCTCGGTCACCCGCTGGATGCGGTAATGCGGAACTTCCCGAATATTAATCTTCGCATCACATCGGACTGGTCGGGCAAGCTGCTGGAGCAGCTCGAGACGGATTCGCTCGACTCCGCATTTGTCCTTCTCACAGAGCCTCAACTGGTGAGCAAGGATGTGCAGTTGCGCTCATTCCCGCAGGATAGTGTCGTTGTTATTGCCGCGCGCCGCTCGCCCTTGCCGCCGTCGCCAAGTATCGTGGAGCTCGGTCAGCATCCCTGGATACTCAACCCGCGGGGATGTGGATTCAGAGCGGCCTTGCAGCGTACCCTTGATCGTGAGCGTCGCCATCTCAATCTTTGCGCGGAAGTACAAGGCTACGACATTCAGCTTTCGCTGATCGCGCGCGGTGTGGGACTGGGGCTCGTTCCCAAGGCCCGCTGGAAGGCGAGCCCCTACAGGAAGGACCTGAAGATCCTCGAACCGCATGATTTCCGGCTCTTTGTGACGCCCGCCATCGTGACCCGCGCCGGCCATGATCGTTTCAGCCCGGTGGTCGATTTGCTGGCCAGCGAGACCGAGAACGCCACCAGGAAACATAATGTGAAAGCAGCATAATTATTATATAAACAATGCATTTTACTCATTATGCGCAAGGTGCCAGAGTTGGGTGAGGCGACGGATTATCCGTCTGCAGTCGCTAGCCTGGATGCTCCGATGTCGGGCCGCTTTCTCATTGCCCTTGTGTGTGGCTCGATCGTGATCACGCTCAGCATGGGAGTCAGGCAGGTTTTTGGCCTGCTGTTGCTTCCGGTGACGACGGATCTCGCAGCCAGCCGGGAGTGGTTCGGCTTCATCATCGGGATTCAAAATCTGCTGTGGGGTTTGACCCAGCCATTCGCTGGATTCCTTGCAGACAGGTTCGGGGCCAGTCGTGTCGTTGCTGTCGGCGGTCTACTCTACATCGCCGGCCTAGGGCTCGGAGCGTTGAGCACAGGGCCTCGCTCCTTCGGGCTGACCATAGGCGTTCTGATCGGCCTTGCGCAAAGCGGCACGGCGTATGCCGTAGTGCTCGGGGGCATTGGACGGGCTGCTCCGCCGGACAAGCGCAGCCTTGCGCTCGGTATTGCTTCGACCGCCGGTTCGATCGGCATGTTCACGCTGATACCTCTCACGCAAGGGCTCGTCTCGACGGTCGACTGGCGCTGGACGCTGGTCGTTCTTGCGACTCTGGCTGCATCTATTCCCCTGCTGGCGATCGGCCTCAAAGAGCGACCAACCGCGATCGAATCGCCTTCCCAGCCGCTGCATGCGGGGGGCGCCTTGCGGATAGCGGCCAAGCACCCGGGTTTCTGGATGTTAAATGCCGGCTTCGCGGCTTGTGGTTTTCAGTTGGCTTTTTTGGCGACCTATCTTCCGTCAGTGTTGATAGAGAGCGGACTCTCGGCCTCGATGGGTGCTGTGGCTCTGGCGCTGATCGGCTTCAGCAACATTGTAGGCACGTACGTCTGTGGACTGCTTGGCGACCGATATCGCAAGAACAAGGTCCTGGCGTTGCTCTATCTGGCACGTACCGGTCTTTTCGTACTATTCCTCTCGATGCCGACCTCACAGGGTTCGGCCCTGTTCTTCGCCGCAACGATCGGGTTGATCTGGACAGGCACCGTGCCTCTGACAAGCGGCCTTGTCGGCGACATCTTTGGTTCGCGTCACATGGGTTTGCTGTTCGGCATCGTTTATGTCGGTCACCAACTCGGGGCGTTTGCCGGAGCCTGGGCAGGGGGCATTTCGTTCGATCGTACCGGTGGCTATGCGGTCGCGTGGTTCGCAGCGATCTTGATGGGAATGCTGGCCGCACTGCTGCATTGGCCGATCCGCGATGAGCCGGTAGCCACCGCGCCCGCTGTGGCATGACCAGGATGGAGCTGTTCTAGCGACACCCCAAGCCAACGATGGCCTCCAAGGGGCCGTGCCAAGCTACATCAGCCATGTCAGGGATTGCGATTTAGGGGCTAAACTGCGGTTGCGCCGAACTGGAACCGGCCTATTCTCGGGGGGTAGCGACGAAAAACCTCTGCCGCTATCATCTTTCCCCACGCTCCGCGAACCTTGTTGGGATGCAAGGCGATGGCAACAGACCCAAAATTTCTCGAATTGGTGGATATGCTTTCAGCATCGACAAATGCTGCGCGGCACAGACAGGTCGAAAAAGACAAACTAGAGGCAGAGGGTACAGCTCTGGCGGCTCAAGCATTCGAGCCCATTGCAAATTTTCTATCCGCTCTCGCCGCTGCGCTCAAAAATGGCGTTGATGACAGCATAAGCCTGACAACGGATGGTGACTGGATTGCAAGCAACGGGCTCGATTACTACATGCTGTTTTACGAGCTTCGGATGCCCTCGCTGGGATCGTTTGAGTTATTATTTCAAGTGACCGGCGACCACCGCCGAGTCGAATTTGAGAAGCATGATTTCGAAATTACAGAGCAGACCGCGATAGAGAATGCGCTAAAAGCGTGGGTTGTCTCGAAATTGAAAACCTAGCTCCGCGCGGCGGCTTTTCCTCGATTTCCTGGGCTAGCCCTCACAGACGCAAACTCAGTCTGCGTAGATGCCGGCCAGCTTGGCCGGACGCCCTGCGACTGCCGTAAAGGCCCATGAACTGAAGCTCTCATTAAAGTTGCGGCGTCAAAGTTGAAGAGCAACCCTCTCGGGCGTGGACCCTGGAGCGCGCAACAAAAGACCGCCCCACCGGGCGGTCTCTGCGTTCGGATTTTGGATTAGATCAGGCTGCTGCGAGAGCCAAAGCGCTCTTTCGCCGGCGATACGTCATGAAGCCGATACCAGCAAAACCCAGGATCATCATGGCCCAGGTCGAAGGCTCCGGAACGGATGAAACCTCTAACGTGAGAGACCCGGTGTTGTCATTGTAGTAGCCAGGAACATCTCCGAAGCCCAGTGAGTCAGCGAAACCAAAATACAGCTTGGTTGCGCCCAGTGGGACAAGCACATCGTTGAGACTGCTGCCGATGACGAAGGGCGTGGCTCCCAAAGGTGTCGGTGCCGCGGTCAGAAACACACCCAGAAGCGGGAAAGCAATTCCGGAATAGCCGGCGACAAATCCGTAGCCAGGTATTGATGATGGGCCAAAACCGGACGGGCCACCATCCGGGCCACTGGTGGGTGATCCGCCAAAGCAACAGGAAACCAGACCCGTCGCTGAAAAACTGAGCGTCTGCCCGAACTGAACATCGATCGACACTGGAAGAAGTCCCGAGCCTTCTCCAGATGCTTGCGAATTAAACGGAAAACCTGCCGGAACCGAAGATTGTCCAGCCAGGAAGATGTCTGACTTGCCGTCGATGATGAGCGTTGCCGCCGACGCCGCAACGAGAAAGAGCAACATTGCTGTTAGCAAACCACCAGCAAAAGCAAATTTGAGCTTCATGACAGGCCTTTGCAAAAAATGAAAAAAATATCCCAACCAAGGTAGCCTCAGTTAAAACGTTAAGGCAGTCAATTAAGATGAAGGTATTCCAATACGTTTTTCGTCTAAAAGATTCAATGCGTGGCTTATTTGACGCGACTTTATTTGGACCCGGCGGACGATGCGTGCGTGCGATCAATCGGTTCGTGCCAAGGCCTGCACGTATTTGGCATACTCGCCTGTGCCCAAAGCCGTCCCCAATTTCTCCAGCTGACCGCGATCAATGAATCCCCGGTTGAATGCGATCTCTTCGGGGCAGGCGATGCGGAAACCCTGTCGTTTTTCAAGCGTCGCCACGAAATCAGCCGCGGCAAGAAGGCTATCGGGCGTTCCGGTGTCAAGCCAGGCATATCCCCGCCCCATTTGCTCAACCGCGAGAAGTCCGCGTTCCAGATAGATTCTATTGACGTCAGTGATCTCGAGTTCACCACGGGCGGAAGGCCGAAGATTTGCCGCGATATCGACCACCTGCTGATCGTAAAAATAGAGACCGGTGACAGCAAAATTCGATTTCGGCACCTTCGGCTTTTCCTCGATCGAGATTGCTCGGCTAGTCTCGTCAAATCCGACCACGCCGTACCGTTCGGGATCGGCAACGCGATAGGCGAATACAGTTGCGCCCGTGGAGCGGGCGACCGCGCGCGCGAGCAAATCCGGCAGACCGTGACCAAAGAAAATATTGTCGCCGAGAATAAGCGCCGACGGACCGCCTTGGACGAACTCGGCTCCAATGACAAAGGCCTGCGCCAGCCCTTCGGGACGCGCCTGGGCGGCATAGGAAAATGCGATCCCCAATTGCTCGCCACTGCCCAGCAGAGCCTGGAACAGCGGCAGATCCTGAGGCGTTGAGATAATCAGAATGTCCCGAATGCCCGCCAGCATGAGCGTGGTGAGCGGATAGTAGATCATCGGCTTGTCATAAACCGGCAGAAGCTGCTTCGACGTCACCAACGTCATAGGGTAGAGGCGAGTACCGCTTCCCCCCGCCAAAATAATGCCCTTCAAGCTGTGCTCCAGTGCCTAGTGCTGAGCGCCATCTATACGCTCCAGGCATTTTTCGAGGGACCGCTCCAACGGCGGCAGGCGAACACCAAACATGGAGGCCAACCGGTCGCAACACAACCGCGAATTCGCCGGCCGAACCGCTGCGGTCGGATAGGCCGCAGATGAAATTGCTTCCACTGGCACAATGCGACCGCCCCTTTTTTCTGAGGTGCGCATGATCCGCCGCGCAAAACCGCACCATGTGACCTCGTCCGGCCCTGCGAGATGGGTCACGCCGGCAAGCTGCTCGTTCCAGCCGGAATATCCTATTTTGCGCGCGATGGTCACAATAGCAACTGCGATGTCCGGTGCGAAGGTCGGACATCCCACCTGATCGTCAACCACGGTCAGTCTGTCGCGGTCTGCAGAAAGCCGCAGCATGGTGCGAACAAAATTGTTTCCGAACGGCGCATACACCCACGAAGTGCGAAGAATTATTTGGCGGTCGTTAGCCGCCGCCACGGCATATTCTCCCGCAAGTTTCGAGCGTCCATAAACGCCTGCGGGCCCCACCGCATCGGTCTCGACGTAAGGGCCGTCCTTTTTGCCGTCGAAGACGTAGTCGGTCGACAGATGAACAATCGGAATGCCAAGCCGCGCGGCGGCGGCCGCAACAATACCCGCTCCATCGCGGTTGACCGCGAAGGCAAGGTCGGGTTCGGATTCGGCGCGGTCGACGGCGGTGTATGCGGCTGGATTTATCACGATGTCGGGTGAAAATGCGAGGAGCGCCTTCTCGACCAGGTCCGGGCGCAGAATGTCGACGTCGGGGCGCCCGCCGCAGCCGACCACGATGTCTGGGTTATCGGCCGCTGCTTCACGCAGCGAGCGCGCGACCTGTCCCTCAGTGCCAAGAACATAAAGCCGCAAGATCTGCTCCCGATTGGATCAAAGGCCGAGGCGTTCACCTCGATAGACATGATTGCGAAGCGGCTCCCACCAGTCGGCGTGCTCGAGATACCAGCGCACGGTCTTCTTGATCCCCGTTTCGAATGTTTCTTGAGCGCGCCAGCCGAGCCTAGTCTCCAGTTTGGATGCATCGATTGCATAGCGCTGATCATGGCCTGGCCGATCCGTGACGTAAGTGACGAAGCGATCATGGCGGCCCTCGGATGAACGCAATTCGTCGAGGCACGCACAAATCTGCTTAACGACGTCGATGTTGCGCCGTTCGTTGCGTCCGCCAACATTATAGGTTTCTCCTGGCAATCCTTTTTCCAGGATCATCCCCAATGCTCGTGCGTGATCGTCGACAAAGAGCCAATCTCGGACGTTGGAACCATCGCCATATACGGGCAAAGGCTGGCTATGCAGCGCATTCAGCACCATCAATGGAATAAGTTTTTCGGGAAACTGATAGGGTCCGTAATTGTTCGAGCAATTCGAGACGATGATTGGTAGACCGTAAGTGCGGTGCCAAGCCTTGGCGATATGATCGGATGCAGCCTTTGTCGCCGAATAGGGCGAACTCGGATCGTAGGGTGTGGTCTCGCTAAACAGTCCGATCTCGCCGAGGGACCCATAAACTTCGTCTGTCGAGACGTGAATGAAACGAAAGCCTTGGTCGCGAATGTGCTGGTTGGCGTCGAGATACTCGCGAGCGGCTTCGAGCAGGGTAAAGGTCCCAATCACATTGGTTTGAACGAAGGCGTTCGATCCGGAGATCGAGCGGTCGACATGGCTCTCTGCCGCAAGATGAACAACCGCGGCCGGCCGGTACTTTGAAAAAGCCGCTTTGATGCCTTCGCCGTCGCATATATCGAGCTTCTCAAACGCATATTGTGCGCTGGATGTAACGGGCGTCAGCGAAGCCAGATTTCCGGCATAGGTTAGCTTGTCGACGACGATGACCTCATGGCCAAGATCCAGGATAAAATGCCGACAGACAGCCGATCCGATAAAACCCGCTCCACCCGTAACCATAACCCGCATGCCTAGGAATTCCTTGGGTTGTAGCGAAATGCTGGCTCAAGTTCAGCGAGGCGCGGATGGACCCGGTCCTTGTCCGCCAAGATCACGTCCATGGCCGAAATTCCCCAATCTATTGCAAGGCTTGGATCATTCCACGCAATGCCGCGCTCACAGTCCGGCGCCCAGTATTCGGTCACTTTGTAAATCACTTCGCAGTGCGCTTCCAATGTCAAGTAGCCATGGGCAAAGCCTGGCGGCACCCACAATTGCCTCCAGTTCGCCGCCGAAAGCTCCACGGCAACATGGCGGCCATAGGTAGGAGATCCCTTACGGATATCGACGCAGACGTCCAGGATCGCTCCCCGCGTGCATCGCACCAGCTTTCCCTGGGCGCGTGGTGGAATTTGAAAATGCAATCCCCGCAGCACGCCGCGTTCAGCGGAGTAAACGTGATTGTCCTGGACGAAGTCCAGCTGTACGCCTTCGGCCGTCAGAACATCGCTGCGATAGGTTTCCGAAAAGAAGCCGCGCTGGTCGCTACGCTTGATTGGCGAGATCAATAAGACGTCTTCGATGTTGAACCGCTCGATCTGCATTTCGAAATTCCATATAACCGCGTGTGAAATTCTGGTCGGGAGTACGGCAAGAAGATACGGACTCCAAAGGTGAAATAGAGGGGCCATCCCCCTTTCGTTTTGACGCGATAAACGATAATACCTGCCGTCGCGTCTGTCCAAGCCGCGCCCGCGGTGGCGCGGCCCGCCGCCGCGCTTGACCAGACCGTGACGGTCGAGAACCGCATGGATGGTGCTTTTGGCCGGAACCCTGACGTTCCCATCGAGCCGCCTGACCAGGAGCTCGCGGATCTTGCGAGCCCCCAGTGCGGCTTGTCGGCCTTGAGCCGGACAATCAGCCTCGCGATCGGTTGCGGCAGCTGATTGGCATAGCGCACCGGGCGTCTTGAGCGATCGCTCAGCGCTGCTAGCCCGTGTTCCTTGTAGCGATCGAAATCTTGTAGTCGGTTTTGCGCGATACGCCGAAATCCCGGCACACGTCCGTCATGGCCTCCCCGTCCAGGAGGCGGGCCACAAAGCGCAGGCGTTCTTCCGTCACCGAACTCGTTTGCTGCTAGCTCTCCTTTCGAACCCGAATGAGGTGCAGCGTCTGGGCCGCCTTAAACAACTCTACCAAACCCGCATACCCCAAGGATCAAATCCTTCATTTGCGATAGGGTTGTCGAACCGCGACCAAGAGCAGGGTCAGCGTCATGCAAATGCGAGGCTTTCCAAAACTCATCAAGCCTGTCCGATATGGTGGCGCCGGTGTAGATCCCTATTCTCGCCTCCAGTTGCATGCTCCTTTCACGATACCTCTTCGCAGCGGGCGCCGCTGCCTTCGCCCACACGGTATTGGGTGAGGATTGAAGGTCATCAAAGATCAGTTCCATAGCCTGGTAAAATTCAACGCGACGCCGGTGGAGGACCAGGGGTACGGAGCTTAATGCGCGCATATGTTCCGCAAGTCCGCGTTTCGCCAGCCCGATGGCATTGGTAGTGTGCTGACGATACATGCATAGCGGATCATCGATGTGGGAAACTCGGCCGAGCGCGGCGGCAAGCGTATGGATCCATCTGTCGTGCAATAAAGGGCGATCCACCTCGATCTCTCTTGGCCGGCACGCCGTGGGTGCGACGTCTAGCAAATTCCGGTTAAACACCATCGTGTTTCCCCAGCCACCAGTAAAGTATGGATCAAGCTGAAGCGGCTCGAGCACCCGCGAGCTCCGAATACCCTGTCGCAGCAATCCTTTGGGAGCCAGACTGGCATCGGTTAGCGTCGAAGTATGCATGGAAAGCAAGGATTTATCTTGCTTCAGTCGGCGCACACCTTCCTCAAGCTTTCTCGGAAGCCAAACATCGTCTTGATCTGAGAACGCGACAAATTCACTTGTGCACGCCCTGGCGGCACGAAAGAAATTGTCGGCAAAGCCAAGCCTTCCTTGTCGGGGAAGAATTCGAACCGGAAATGGCGCGGACTTGGCGAAGTTTGAAATCATGCCGACCGTATCATCATCAGAGCCATCGTCACTGACGACAAGTTCGGTCGGCAATAGCTCTTGGTTCTCATAGCTTGCAAGCTGTTCGCGCAGGAAACGCGTGCCGTTATAGGTTGCCAGAGCGATCGAAACGCTATCCATCCCGTAATCCTGATATCCTTTTTCAAGGCAAGCAACGAGGCGAAATGTCGCCAAACAGTTACCGGTGGTTCTAACGCGGCTCCGCAACTCTAAGGGATGGATGACATTCGGCCAAACGAAGCCGCATTACCGCGGATGGATGATTTTCTCGGTCCCAGTCGTAATCAATCTCAAACTAACTTTCCGCCTGAATTATTCGGGGTTTTGGCAACAAAAGTAGCTGAACTAAGGCTCATAAGGAAGATCCGAACCAATGGTCAATTCGCCAGCAACAAATGATTGGTACGGCCGCCAATGGGCGGGAACCCCGGCTATGGCCTGCCTCGCGCGAGGCCGTCCCAAGCAGTTCATCCAATTCTTCGGCAACCGCTCGATGTTCCAGGAAGCCCTGATGCGGCTTTCGGACCCGCTTTTCGATCGGCCAATCATCACAGACGCAGCTTGCCATTTCATGGTTCTCGAGCAGCTGGCTGAGCTGCGATTAGAAGCTGACGTTCTTCTCGAACCAACTCGTCTTGATTCGGGGCCTGCCATCGCAGCAGGGGCAGGTTCGCCGTTAAGTGGCACAGCGATGCTGAAAGGGCAAGGTTGATGGACCGGGGCTGTCCGAGCCGCGACCTGCCGACGTCATCAGACACAAGCATTTCGACTTTGTGTCCCGCGCGAGCCAGAAGGGCGCTGATGGTGAGACCTGCCAATCCACCGCCGACAAGTGTTATGTCCATCGGGACGTGCCGCTTGATGCGACAGTGCGAGAAATCGTGTTGTAAGATCCATCCGGGCGCAGTCTTCGCACGATCGGTGGTCCGCTCGGCTCGCCGGCCATCGCGACAGCCATTCGATATTCGACAGCAGGCTCGACTAACCAGAAATTCCAGGCAGTTGGGTCGTTTGCTTGTGAGGGCATGAAACGAATGCGGGAGCGGCCGGCATTCTCAAAGACAAAATATCCCACGGCAGGACGCACGAGGCCCGTGCCCCGCGCCTTGGCGCAAGCTTCCATCAGCACCCAATACTCAAAGAAGCGCTCCGTTTGCAAGCCTTCGGAGGCATCAATGATGTCCCGACAGGCTGCAACGGAGAAATAATTGCAGGCGACCTCCATATCGAAGCGCGACGGCCGCATGCGCTCGACATCGATCCCTATCTCAGTGCCGGATGTGAACGCGCACGCGACCAGGCCATCAGTATGCGACAGGTTGAAATGAATGCGCAACCGGTTGAGACCGGCGAGTTCCGGACGGCCATGTTGGTTGATTGCGAACGTGATTTTGCGCGGAACGGCGAGGGAATAGGCCGCCAAAAGATGGCGTAACATCCATCTGCCGATGATGAAGCGATGGCGGTCCTCCGGCTTGGCGAACCTTGCCGCGCGAGCAACTTCCGGAGCGGTCAGGTCGGAAGCGCCTCGCCGCAGTACCGCAGGATCGTCCATATCTTCGCCGGTGACGCACCATACGTGAACGCAGCCGGGAGCGAGAGATCCGGATAGTTTCTCTTCGTCAAGTCCGACGCGCCTCAAGGGATCGCCGGCGGTAATGTCGCCCATCTCAGCTCCAATCCGTGGATCGCGCAAGTTTGAAGGCATGTGCATTCGCATGCTTTCGCGCCTGGGTGCTGATATCTTGGCCAGTAACGGGATCCTGGAATACTTGTCGCGGTTCAAATACCATGATCATGCCAGGCCTTGAACGTAAGTTGTTGAACACATCTCGCGAGGTTCAACGAAAGTATCACGGTCGATATCTGGCTGCTGCGTCCGAATTCGTTCGTCGATGCATCGCGCGAGATCTACATAAACATCGACACGGGCGAGCCAGCGAAGTTGCTCTTCAAGATCGCGCCGCGCGGTGCGCATATGCGAAGCGCACTGAAAGCCGGATGCTGTCGGCCACGCGCAAGCGGCACACATATCGGAACCTATGGTTCGCGATAGGACTTAGCGTAGTGCAGTCGATAGAGACTGCTCACGCACCATGCACTGAAGCCAATGAAGGTCACCAGCAGGAGGCTAAACCCTACCGAATCCGGGATGCTCAACCTATTTAGGACCGGCTTCAAAGGAAACAGAGTGATATGCACCACAAAAATTGGAAAGGTGCATTGACCAACGGTTGCGATCACCTCAGCCCCTCGACGAAGACCGGAGGGCCACTTCTCTAATTGCGCCACCGCAGCTGCCAGTGAGCCACCAAGAACGAGCACCCACCCCGAATAGAGCACCCAACGCCAAAGGCCCATATCTTTTGCGTCTGCCCCCAAGGACTCTAACGATCCCGACCGAAGATAGAGAATAAAAAGACCTAGAGCTACGCATGCAATGCCTAGGACCGAAAATCTCCGCGAGAGCACTGATAGCTCTTCGCCAGCATTTTTTGCGAGGTAAATGCCTGCAGCACACCCGCCGATAACGCCGAATGACATATTAAAATAGTTGAACTTTGCGATGAGTAGCCAGGCGCTTATGGGTCCTTCTATTTCATCGTATGGTTCTAGCCAAAGCGACAACGCCTGATATGCAGAATAGAATGTTATCATGAGCACCGCACAACCAACATACTCTGACTTAAAAAGGGAAATCATCCGGAACCAGATTGGTGCGGTTGCAAACGCGAGAACATAGTATGACAACGGGTTATTGTGCAGGATCCATTGCAAGATTGTTTTTACTGGTTCTCCCGCTAAAATCAGCGGAATGGAAAATATAAAAAGGCTTGTCAATAAAATCCAAGTGCCCGCCCGTAGCATTCGGCGCGTCTGATAAGCATTCACTCGATATTTTGGATAGTAAATCTTACCCATTGTGAGCCCGAAGACGAATGCGAAACCCGGTGTGGCGATGTTGAATACAACGTCTAACGGTTGTTGCCAGGATGCCCATTCGGGTAGTCTCCGAACAAGAGTGGGAAGCGAATGACCCGCAATCACGAGCGCCAACAATAAGCCTCTAAGTATATTGACCACCAGATTTATCCGAGCGTCGTGTTGAATAGTAACCGCGCTCTGACTTTTGATTTCTGGACTGGCGATCTGCCGGATCGTCTTTCCCTGAAGTATTCCGCGCCCAACATCCTGAGGTATTCCGAGTGCCTTCATTCGGAACAAAAGTCTTAATGCAGTCAGCGAATCGCCACCAAGAGATTGGAAATCGTCTGTTACACTTACTTTCTCGATCCCAAGCACATCTTGCCAAAGGTTGACCAGGTTCCTCTCAATTTCATTAGACGGGGGCACAAACAGCGCATTGCCTGTGCGCTCTTCCAAACATCGAATCGCGCTGGGTTCAGGTAGAGCAAGCCGGTCAATCTTTCCCGTGGGCGTCTTCGGAAAGACATCCAGAAAGATAATGATGTTGGGCACCATGGTGCTTGGGAGCAGAGTTCGCACGCCCTCGCGAATTTGCTGAGAGTGCTGGCTGTCACCGAAAGCTGCTCCGGGAAGCCTGCGCACGTAGGCGATGAGTCTGGGCAGTTCGGACCCGGACACGGTCCGGCCGACTACCACTGCCTCGGCCACGCCGGGTTGCTGCTGTAGTGCCGCTTCGATGTCCCCAAGCTCAATCCGGACACCATGTATCTTGATTTGCGAGTCTTTCCGTCCCAGGAACTCTAGGTTTCCGTCCTCACACCAACGAGCTAGATCGCCACTTCGGTACCAGCGGAGCCCTGGCACGTGTGAGTATTCCCCGAACGATTGCGCGTTCAGATCTGGGCGGCGCCAGTAGCCCAGAGCAACGTGCTCACTGACGAAGATCATTTCACCTTCACGATCCGATTCTTGGCCCATCTCATCGCGAAGCACTATCCTGGTGTCACATACGGGACGACCGACTGGCACCAAGTTGTTCGTCAGCTCAGTATCGTGATCAATAAAATGTTGCAGCGTGACGGTTGACTCTGTTGGACCGAGGCCGTTCACCAGTATCGTGCCCGGTTCGAAAAATCGCTTGAAAAGCTCGACGTCACGACGAACGACGGATTCTCCGCCCAGCACAACACGTCTTACCGAATCAAATCGCTCGCTCGGATCTGACACCGCGAGGAATTCCCGAAATACTGTGGGCGTGGAGTGACAGATGGAAATTCCAGCTTGCCGGATCCACGCTCCTAACTCGCCAAATCCACCGTCTCGAACGCTCCGAGGACATACGCATGCGCCATTTAGGATCCCGCCAAATATCCCCATAACAGCGGCATCAAAGCTATAAGAAGAAAGCAGGGTCAATCGATCGGTTGGCGCTAGCAGAAGACCATTCGTGTAGGCTCGGATAAAGTGTAAAACGTTGCGATGGCTTTGAACCACTCCCTTAGGCTGACCAGTCGATCCGGAAGTGTACAAGATGTAGGCTATGTCGCGTGGGCTAGGCGAGGGAAATATCGTTCCCGGGCTGTGGCGCGCCTCTCCTTCAACCACGATTGGCAATCTGGCACCGCAGAGGCGGTTCGCGAGATTTCGATGTTTCGCTTCAATCAAAATCGCTTCAGCAGAACTATCCTGCAGCATCATTTGGAGTCGTTGCTCAGGATACCCCGGGTCTAGGGGCACATATGCTTTGCCGGCGCGCATTGCCGCGAGCATGCCGGCTATCATGGGCGCGTCGTGATCGAACACCAGCGCCACGCGCCCTTCGCTATCACCTAGGCGGTGAAGGAGCGCACTTGCCATCGCATCGACACGAGCAGAAAGTTCTTCGTAGGTCCATTGGTATCGCCGGGTCCAAATTGCTGGTCTGTGAGGAAATTGCGCGACCTGCTCGGCAAACCGAGAGTAAATTGATTGTTCTATTTGCGAGCGCTCAAATGGGCGATATGCAGGAGTATTCATCGTGACTTTTTCCTAAACGAAATAAGAAACAGCGGGAGTTGGTTCGGTCGACCGCGCAATTGTGAGGCCAGACATTCTTGTTCACAGCGAACTCACCACAGCATTAATGGCAGTAACGAATAATTCGTAAACCAGCTGTCACCAGCTGTAGTCGCTATCACCTAGTTAGCTAGGCGGAAGGAGAAAGTTCTTCGTAGGTCCATTGGTATCGCCGGGTCCAAATTGCCGGTCTGTGAGGAAAATTGCGCGACCTGCTCGGCAAAGCGAGAGTAAATTTATTGTTCTATTGGCGAGCGCTCAAATAGGCGACATGCAGGAGTATTCATCGTGAGTTTTTGTTATGCGAGATGAGAAACAGCAGGATTTGGTTTCGAGCAGAGTATGATCGCTTGACGGGTTTGCCTTATGACTCGGACGTGGGGCAATGTCCTTGCGCAAGACGATACGGCTTCCCCCCCAACATCGCAACGAAAGTCGCGCGTTAAGATTGATGCTGGCGCTTCGGGTAACATGGAACCGCTGCGTTGGAGGTTCTCCCGTCGCCTGGGGCTCCTGGTTCGCGCCAAATGACGCGTTGCCCAACCGCGTCTGCGGCGAATGCAAATCCCTGATCAGTTGACCAGCGTAATATCAGGATCGGTGTTGCTGTGCGTTTCGCAGAGCGATCGCTCTGAGAGGCGCATCATGATTATGAATTACCTGCCGCTGATTGCAGCTACGTCCTGCTTTTTATTCTGGCGTTCGCCGCAGAAGCCAACCACCGCCAAACTATCAAGATCTTGAATATCGCGCGCAGTGCCTTCGACTGAAATCAAAACCGTGGCCGGGCGCAATTGTGAGGCCAGACATTCTTGTTCACAGCGAACTCAACACAGCATTAATGGCAGTAACAAATAATTCGGAAACCAGCCTGTTACCAGCTGTAGTAAGGTGACTGCAGTCCGGAGTGAAAGTCACTGGCGGACAGCCTGTGCCGTAGTTCAAATTAGGAATACCTCCGATATCAAAGGTTGCATCAAAAGTCCGCTCTGAAAGAATTAGCTGATTCAACTTGTCTGCCTCCGGCAACTGCGACGGTGAATACCCGAACCGAGGTACAGTCGCGATCACTGCAGAGTTTCTTGGCCCGAGCGCCTTCCATTTACTCACAATGGCTTTCAAGTTATCAAAGGTTGTCTCACCACTGGCATTTGCAAGGATGTCATTACCTCCTGTCTGCAGCGCTAAGATGTTATACTTAAATCGCTTATCGTAATAGGGTAGCACCCGTTCTACAAAGTGCCGGTTAAACTCGGCGGCGGTTGATCCATTGACTGCCGAACCAATCACTACCGATTTCTTTCTGAACCAAGGACGTGCCTGCTTCCAATAGCAGGTCACATTGGGTATCGCATCGCACTTGGTGTTTGACGCGCCCGTTACATTAATTCTGATTACGATTGTTTCGGTTGCTTCGCTGCGCGCATTGCAAATCAAGACAGCCAAGTTCATTAAAAAAAATAGCAGCGCTTTGGTATAGCGAAAGCAGCAACGATCGGCGCACGTGTCCCTTGAAGCCTGAAACCGCGCCGTGTGGGAGGTAAGGTTGTAGCTTGCCATCATACCCCGACATTAATTTCATCACTCCATTAGCTTGGCTGGCATTTGTGGACAAGGGTCCGGCGTGCTACCTGAATTCTAATTTGATCCCTGTCGGACGCAGTCGAGGCATAACCAGATGGTTCAGCGTGCGCGAGCTATTTGACAGTCGAAGCTTTGCGTGCGGCTATTTCGACCGCTGGGGTGCAGCGGACGGAGCACTGTCTGGGGATACCAGCGTCCTCCGGAGGCGTGGAAACCCTCGTGAGCTTGGTTTGGAGCGTGTAGGAGCCTCTAAATTTGCCATCACGTGGCTCCCATAGCGCGCCACTTCCGGTATTGGCACGAACCTGACATGACCGTCGCCTTGATGACTTTCCGCTGTTGAGGGAAGAGCGGACATTGAGCATTTCGTTGCTTGAATCTGCAGCCCGAGGGATCTTAGACGTCGATCACGCGGCCCTTGCGATACGGCCGTCGATTTCATTGCGAAGCAAATCAAAATCGATG
>Ga0137416_10000496_pt1 | contig 18136 bp, 16 predicted proteins | sample CZODoug3_1_1_16f_FD_108282 | JGI IMG/M metagenome (GOLD analysis project Ga0137416, IMG submission 108282) | Vadose zone soil fungal communities from Angelo Coast Range Reserve, California, USA - CZODoug3_1_1_16fungal (Illumina Assembly) | ecosystem: Environmental > Terrestrial > Soil > Vadose...
GAGCCATAGGTGATCTGGATGAAGAATGGTTTGCGCCTGATTGTGATTGTGCTAAAGACGGCAGTGGCTGCATATCTAATCGGCTGTGTCGGCCTCTCATGGTTGCAGCAACTCCGGCAAAAACTGGAAAGGTTCGGTCGTATGCAACCGAAGGAGCATAGAAATGATCAGACTGAGTCAGAAACAAGAAGCCCAATTCGCGTCATTCGAAGATACGGCGGCGCACCTGCCGGAGCCTTTTGTAGCAGAGGCTCCTGGGAGATGGCATGGAAATAGGACCGGCCCCATTGGCGATCAAGCGGAAAAGTTCCGCCCCCATGCAGTAAGGCGCCTCTATCTAGCCATCGTAAATCGCGCCATCCTTGATGTCTTAGAGAACGGACAAAAATCACGAGAAGCAAAGCGGTGGCTGTTGAGCAGAGACTTAGACAGCTTGCAAGCGGCGGTCGACTAACCTCAGAACTTTTTTCGCATAGCTCCTATGACTTGAACTTTTAGCCCGCCTAGCACTCGGGCTCATCGGCGCCACGCTCAATCCAAAAACCTCTGTCAAATGTGCACCTACACCCAGGTCCGCTAAGTGAAGTTGCGTCAGCTGCACATCGGGGACAATGGAACACTAGGAGGGCAGATCACACAGAAGGGTGAGCTTAAAGCCAGGAGAAGGCGTGGGAGAGACCCAAACGCCCTTGTTACCTACAAGCCCACTTCATCAGGCAGCCGGAGGCAATTGTGATGAACAATCGGAGGCAAAAGGGCGACCGATTTCAGGAGTGCTCGATACAGCCATCTCTTGGACGGTCATTGGCCCTCCCAAAAAAGCGCTACGCCCAGCTCTGACAGCCTGCGCAAAGGCGCCCGCCATTCGGACTGGGTCAAAGGCACGCGAAACGGCTGTGTTTAGCAGCACGCCGTCGAAACCCCACTCCATCACTTGACAGGCGTGAGACGGAAGGCCGATACCTGCATCAATGATCAGCGGAATGTGTGGCGCACGTTGACGCAGTTCACGTAAAGCAGGCGCGTTGCGTGGTCCTTGACCAGTTCCAATGGGAGCCGCCCAAGGCATGAGCACCTCACAGCCTGCATCCATCAGACGCCTACAAAGAACCCAGTCTTCCGTGCAATACGGCAAGACTTGAAAACCAAGTTTTATGAGTTTGGTGGCAGCCTCGACAAGACCGAATGGGTCTGGCTGCAGATTCTGGTCGTCTCCGATGACCTCGAGTTTTATAAGATTGGTTTGAAATAGCTCGCGTGCTATGCATGCCGTTCTTACTGCCTCGTGCGCACTGAGACAGCCGGCGGTATTCGGAAGAATTGTTCTTTGCGTCTTTTGAAGCAAACTCCAAAAGGATTGGCCTGAATCCTTTGAACCCGAAACCTGTCGGCGGAGAGACACGGTGAGCATCGCCGGGTCGGCTGCCGAGATCGCATCGGTCAACTGGTGCGGAGATTCGTAGCGCGCAGTCCCCAGCAGGAGTCGGCTCGCGAATTTCTTGCCATACAGGACGAGCTGGTCTTCCATGTCTCGATCTCTCATCTCAGCCTCCTGCCGTGGGATGAACGATTTCAACCCGATCGCCCGGAGAGATGAGGCGCGCTTCATACGTGCCACGCGGAACGATCTCTTCATTGTGAGCTACCGCGAACGGAGGCGGCGGCGCGATCAACACGAGGAGTGCAGCGAGCGTTTGAGGCTCGGCCAGATGAATCGTCGCGCCGTTCAGGATGACAAACATCTCTGTACCTCACATGAATCAAGAGTGTGTGGACCAATCGTCGCGGAGGGGTTCACATCCAGGCACGGCCAGCGTCCCGCGGACTCTCCGATCAGAGATAGCAAAGCCAAAGCTTCTTCGACGATGGTGGGAGTCAGTAAGAACCCATGACGATAGAGCCCGTTGATGTACAGCGCCTTTCGCTCACGATCGAAGCGAAATGCAGGCAGATTATCCGGGAGGGCTGGCCGTACCTGCGTGTTGAATTCGAGGATGCGTGCCTCGGCCAGGGCGGGCAGCAAGGAATACGCGGAAGCCAGCAGCTCAAGGGCTCCACGGACAGAAACGGTCGAGCGATCGTCGCTCTCGATGCTGGTTGCTCCGACGATCAGTTTTCCTTCGGCGCGAGGAACGATGTACACGGGATAGCGCGGATGCAATAGGCGCAACATATGATGGAGTTCGATTTCGGGCGCGTGCAGCCGCACAATCTCACCGCGAACACCCCGGAGCTTTGGCCAATCTCGTCTCGCGCCCATGCCGCGACAATCCACAACAATTCCGGCATCGGGGAACGTGCCATGGACGACAAAAGTCTCCCAGTGACACTCGACATGTGCCTCTTCTAGAGCAATGGCGACCGCCCTCAGGAATGCGCGATTGTCCACCTGCGCGTCGTCGGGAATGTACAGGGCGCGCGGAAATCGTGTCCCAAGAGCGGGTTCCCGTTCCGCGACTCCCGCAGAGTTGAGACGCTTGAGACCGGCGTGGGGGTGCCGGGCGGCCAGCATTCTCTCGGTGCGGACGGCTTCCCCGGCATCCTCGCGGTGCCACAGCAGGATGGTTCCGCTGTCGCGGTAGAAGACCTGAATCGGCAGCTCAGCCAGCCAGAGAGGCCATAAGGCGAGGCTGTGCCGTCCCATGGATGCAATTTGTGCGCTGCCATCCACAGCTTCTGCCGTTGGTGCGATCATGCCGCCGGCCGCCCAGGCGGCTGAGCCTTCTCCCTGGCTGCTACCCGCATCGTAGAGTGCAACACAGGCGCCAGCTTTCGAGGCGCGCCACGCCAAACAGCGGCCGAGCAAGCCGCCGCCCACGATCGCGATATCGGGCCGCGTCACAAATAGACCTCGCCGCCCCGCGAAATAAACTCGCGAGCTTTTTCCGCCATGCCTGACTGAGCATCTGCCTGGTACGTTGCACGAATTTCCTCGGTGATCTTCATTGAGCAAAACTTCGGTCCACACATGGAGCAGAAGTGGGCGGTTTTTGCGCCGTCGTGGGGCAGGGTCTCGTCGTGAAATTCGCGAGCACGATCCGGGTCAAGGCTTAGGTTGAACTGATCTTCCCAACGGAACTCGAAGCGTGTCTTCGAGAGAGCGTTGTCTCGAAGTTGAGCTCCGGGCCAACCCTTGGCCAAGTCAGCGGCATGTGCGGCGATTTTGTAGCTGATGATACCGGTCCGGACATCCTCTTTGTTGGGAAGACCGAGGTGTTCTTTGGGTGTCACATAGCAGAGCATCGCTGTGCCGTGCCACCCGATCTGCGCCGCACCGATGGCGCTTGTGATGTGGTCGTATCCGGGAGCGATGTCGGTAACGAGCGGCCCTAGGGTGTAAAAGGGCGCTTCGAAACAGTGCCGCAACTCCGTGTCCACATTCTCCCGGATGCGCTGCATCGGGATATGGCCGGGACCCTCGATCATCACCTGGACGTCATGCTTCCAAGCGCGTTCGGTCAGCTCCCCGAGAGTGCGCAATTCCGCGAACTGCGCTTCATCATTGGCGTCGTAGATGGATCCAGGCCGAAGGCCATCGCCTAGGCTAAACGAAACGTCATAGGCTTTCATGATTTCGCAGATCTCGTCGAAATGCGTATGGAGGAAGTTCTCTTCATGATGGGCGAGGCACCACTTCGCCATGATTGAGCCCCCACGCGAGACGATACCTGTCAGTCGTTTCACAGTGAGAGGAATCCACGGCAACCGGACGCCCGCGTGCAGCGTAAAGTAGTCGACACCCTGCTCAGCTTGTTCGATCAACGTATCGCGCATTAATTCCCAAGTGAGTTCTTCCGCGCAGCCGCCTACTTTTTCCAATGCTTGATAAATGGGCACTGTTCCAACCGGCACGGGAGAGTTGCGAAGGATCCATTCCCGGATCTCGTGAATGTTGTTGCCGGTCGAAAGATCCATAATCGTGTCGGCGCCCCAAAACGTAGCCCAGATCATCTTGTCCACTTCCTCAGCGGGTGAAGAAGTGACTGCGGAGTTGCCAATGTTGGCGTTGATTTTTACTCTGAAGTTGCGTCCGATGATCATCGGTTCGAGTTCAGGATGGTTTACGTTGGCCGGGATAATCGCACGCCCCGCGGCTACTTCGGCCCGAACAAACTCAGGTGTAACTTGTTCGAGAAGGCGGGCACCCAAAGGTTGTCCCGGATGTTGGTGCAAGAGTGATGCGTAGGACCGGTTCTGCGACAACTTCTCCAGCAGCATCGACTCGCGCAGGGCCACGAATTCCATCTCGGGAGTGACTATGCCCTTACGGGCATAGTGCATTTGGCTTACGTTCTTACCGCTACGCGCGCGACGAGAGATGGACGGAGAAGGAAAACGTAGGCGGAAAGCCAGGAGATCGTTTTCGCATCGACGCGCATACTCGGAACTCGGACGGCTAAGAATGTCCGTGTCGTCGCGCTCCTTAATCCAATTGATGCGCTGCGAGGGCAGCCCGCGTGTCAGTTCAATCCGGGCGTCGGGGTCTGTGTACGACCCCGATGTGTCATAGACAGGCAGAGATGGATTCTCTTCGGTGCGATCACTGAGGCGCGTGGCCGAGAGAGAAATCTCTCGATAGGGTACTCGCAGATCAGCCCGGCTGCCACGAAGGTATCGTTTCTGCGATGCGGGATACGATGAAGGTGTACGAATTGTGGAAAAAGTGGGGGCGTTTTTCAGCATTTGATCCTCTTCCGTCATGAAAATAAACGCACGCGGACAGCGCACGGTCGATGTCAATCTTGTTCAGGGTCGGACGGGGCCTAATCCCGAGTCGTTCCATCTTGTAAAACAAGGTAGTGCGTTTCAATCTGCGCCGGGTGCAAGACATCCGCACCAGAGGCCTACGAATTGCACCTTGATTTATTAAAAATATGGCACTAGCAAAGTAATCCGTTTAGTACATCGTTGGAATCCCACCTCTGTGCCGCGTTCGAGCGCAGGTTCTCGTCCGAAGGCGACATCTCTTCTGGCTCCGCGTCGCCTGCAGATCGATTGTGCTCGCGCCTTTGCGCGTATCGCTGCGACTGGGCACAGGCGAGCGTTACCAGCCCAGCAGTTCCCAAGCCCATGAAGCTACGTCTCGAAATCCTTTGAACCTTGAACATCGGTGTCCCCTTCACTCAGTGCAAATCATTCCAGCTCCGTTAGTTCGTTCTGACCGGAGAATGAAAACGGGGCTTCGAAAAATTGTATTCGAAGTATGCATACGGGTAACTGTAATCATGCCCGGGCGTGGTGGTCTTGAGAAACTGTCCTGCGAACAGACGGGCGTAGCCAAAACCAAAATTCAATCCTGAATACAACCGGTACTCAGCAGTCAGATCGAGTTCGTTGCCGACGTGCCGGTTCGCGCCGGGATGGGCGGGAACGGAGATGGCTCCACTGCTGGCGTAGAAATTGTCATCTGAAGTGGCCAGCCAGAAGCCTTCAAATGCCTGCTTGAGCTTCCATTTTTTAGTGGGTTCTTCTTCGACGCCGACTCGGAACTGCACAACATTGCGCCGTCCAATCACATCGGTAAAGCCAAACTTGTCGTGATTCGAAGGATAAAGCTGGTCAAACGTGTTCCAGTCATGGCCCCTGGGATTCTTCGTTCCAGAGGCGTAGTTACCTTCGACGAAAACCCGTGGGGCTGCGGCAATCTTGGGAAACGTTTTCCCTAGGCTCACGTAGCCTGCCCATGCGCCTATAGAGCGTGCGCCGAGCGAACCGGTCTGACCGTCAAACTCGGTGTTGTAGTCGAAGTTGGCGGGAAGCGCCCCCTTCCAGTGGAGACCGATGGTGACTTCATTGAGGTGCCCACGCCCGAGCGTCTCCGGAAGAGCAGAGCTCGAGGGTGCGATGCGCCAGAGAACATAGGGCTCGAAGGTGGCCTTCGGCACGATGTTCTGGAAGCTTCCGTAGACTCCGTACAGGTTGTTGCCCGGGAAGACGTTATGTAGGTAAGTGCGATCGCCCGGAACGACGGAAGATGCGAACACGCTGACGACGTAACCAGGGTGGTGAAGGTCGACCCGTGCGACGTTGAAAGTGCGCCCGACATTGGTCCAGTTGGCTGGCCCGATCACGCGTTCGTCCCCAAATCGCAGGGCTTGGCGACCCCCTACAACATCCACCCAGCCTTCTGTGGGATTGCCCACCTGCGCGTAACCTTCCCAAAGGGTCCAAGTGTCCTCGAACGGGCTAGCGTTGGGAGTGTGATGATTGAAAAAGATGCGAGCATCCTGGACCTCGGCGTGAAAGCGCAGCCACTCCTTGGCCTGAATTGTTGCATCTATCCGCAGGCGATCCAGCAGATAGAAATCACGAGTGTCGTGGTAGCCGATGCCGATCGGACCCTCGATGCGATTCCGATATTCGCCCCCGATGCGGATCCAGCTTGGCAAAGCCTCGTCGAGCTTGGCGACCGGAAACAGCCAACTTGGGGAATGATCGACCCCGGTCGGGTCGGGCGCGCCAGGGCTAGCATTCGCGCTCGAGGTATAAACCGTCTGGCCACTGGCTCGCTGTGGGCCCGCCCACAAACTGAATAGAAAAAACAATCCCAGCAGAATTCGCTTTTGCATTGAAGCCTCCGCATCAGAGAAAAACAGCAAGTGCGCTTCCATTCGCCTGAAGTGATATCTCATTCAAATTGCTGTTGGTCCCCAACGTTGCGGACATCATGGCTGTTTAGGGATTAACGCTTTTGGCGATCGGAGAACACCTCTTGCGATTAACTCAATGATGGGATCGGCTCGCAGTCATCGCGTTTTCAAACATTTGTGCGCGTTGTCAGTTTGGCAGCGCGAATGCACCAGGCCATGCGTTCGAAGTTCTGAAAACGGCTTTGCGATGTAGCAGGAAAACTTGCAAGGAACAGGAAAGGTGATCATGAGTTTACCTCTTGAAGGAATCAAAGTTATCGACTACACCGGCGTACAGTCCGGACCGGCGTGTTCGCAGTTAATGGCATGGTTGGGCGCCGACGTCCTGAAAGTCGAGCGCATGCACACCGGAGACAACACCCGAATCCAGTTGCGCGACATCCCGAACGCGGACGCGCTGTACTTCACCATGGTCAACAGCAACAAGCGGTCGCTCGAGATCGACACCAAGACGCCCGAAGGCAAGGCGATCCTGGAGGACCTGATCCGCCGCTCCGACGTGATGGTCGAAAACATGGCGCCGGGCGCGCTCGACCGCCAGGGCTTCACCTGGGAGCATATCCATGAGCTCAACCCGCGCCTGATCTTCGGCGTCGTCAAGGGCTTCCCCGATGGCTCGCCCTTCACCGACGTCAAGTCGTACGAAAACGTGGCCCAGTGCGCCGGCGGCAACGCCTCGACGACGGGCTTCTGGGACGGCCCGCCGACGGTCAGCGGCGCCGCGCTCGGCGACAGCAACACCGGCATGCACCTCTTGATCGGCATCCTCGCCGCCCTCATGCAGCGTGAGAAGACCGGCAAGGGCCAGAGGGTGTTCATGTCCATGCAGGAAGCAGTGCTGAATCTCTGCCGCGTCAAGCTCCGCGACCAGGAGCGGCTCGAGCGCGTCGGCTACCTGGAGGAGTACCCGCAGTACCCCAACGGCACGTTCGGCGACGCCGTCCCGCGCGGTGGCAACGCCGGCGGCGGTGGCCAGCCGGGCTGGATACTCAAGTGCAAAGGCTGGGAGACCGACCCCAACGCCTACATCTACTTCACGATCCAGGGTTCGAACTGGGTGCGAACCGCCGAGGCTGTAGGGCATCCGGAATGGGCGAAGGACCCGAAGTACGCCACGGCCGAGGCGCGACAGTCCCACATCTTCGAGATCTTCGCGGACATCGAGAAGTTCCTCGCGGACAAGACCAAGTACGAGGCCGTCAACCACTTTAGCAAGTTCGAGGTGCCATGCTCGCCGGTGCTGTCCATGAAGGAAATCAAGCACGACGCGTTCCTGCAGAGCATTGGGACCGTCGTCGAGGTCCCGCACAAGGTGCGCGGCTCGTACTGGACCGTCGGCTGCCCGGTGAAGTTTTCCTCCTTCACGCCCGAGATCAAGAGCGCGCCGCTCCTGGGCGAGCACACCGACGAGGTGCTGCGTGAGCTGGGATACACCGCCCAGAAAATTGCCGAACTGCACAAGAAGAAGGCCGTCGGATCGACGGGGATCGACTCCAAGTCCAACTCCAAAGAGCCGGTGCTTTCTACAAAGTGATGGGCCGACAGTAAAAGAGCTGGCCGACCTACTGGGAAACTCGGTGGATCTGACGATCCCCGATTTTTCCAGGGGCATCGGTCGGATAAATCAGAATCCAACGTCAACAACTGAATACCTCGAAGAAGACGATGCTTACGACCAAACAAGAAGCAGCGAACGAAGTGGACATGCTGCGCGAAACGAACCTCGGTTCCGCAGGTAGCGGGATGAAGACCAGCAATCTCGAAACGTTTGCCGGCTACCAGCAATTCATGGAGGCACTCGGCGATGCCGTCATCATTTGCAACCGTGACGGCGTAATCAGGTTATGGAACGCCGCCGCCGAGCGTCTTTTCGGATTCACCCCGGCTGAGGCGCTCAGAAGCTCGCTCGATCTCATCATTCCGAAGCGTTTGCGAGAGCGTCATTGGGCCGGTTTCACACGAACCATGGCTACCGGGCAAACGCGGTACCAGCACGACGTGCTGCGAGTTCCAGCCATGCACAAAGACGGGCGAACGTTGTCCATCGCATTTACGGTCGGGCTGCTCCTCGCTGCGCAACGAACGGTAACAGGATTAGTGGCCGTGATCCGCGACGAAACCAAACGCTTCGCCGAAGAGCGAGACTTGCGCAAGCGATTAGCCGAACTCGAAGGGAAACACGGCGCGTGAGCGCCACAAGCAGTACCGGGAGCTGGAAATTCGCTCCCCACTCGAAGAAAGGAAACTTATGTCTGCAATTGAACAGAAATCATTGAACGAATTGGAATCATCAAACGGGCAGAAATTGCCGGCCTTAACCGACGGATTTCATCTGGTTATCGACGCGCTGAAGCTCAACGGAATCGACACCATCTACGGAGTTCCAGGAATTCCGATCACTGATCTGTGCCGGCTGGCCCAGGCAGAAGGAATAAGGTTCATCGGCTTCCGGCATGAGCAATCCGCAGGAAACGCCGCTGCCATCGCAGGTTATCTGACCAAGAAGCCGGGAATTTGCCTGACCGTTTCTGCGCCAGGCTTTCTGAACGGCCTGGTGGCACTTGCCAATGCTACCACCAACGGCTTCCCGATGATCCAGATCAGCGGCTCGAGCGAGCGTCACATCATCGATCTCCAACAAGGCGATTATGAAGAGCTCGATCAGATGAATGCCGCAAAGCCCTACACAAAGGCGGCCTACCGGGTCAACAGGCCCGAAGACATTGGTATTGGAGTCGCCCGCGCGATTCATGCTGCCGTGTCCGGGAGGCCGGGCGGGGTCTATCTGGATGTGCCTGCAGGCGTCCTTAGCGCTGCACTCGACGCCGATGCCGGGACCAACTCGCTGGTGCGGGTCGTCGATCCAGCACCACGGCAAATTCCTGCCCCGGAATCGATCGATCGCGCCCTCAACTTGATCGCAACGGCGCAGCGCCCGCTCATCATTCTTGGAAAAGGCGCTGCTTATGCACAGGCCGACGCTGACATCAGGTCATTCATTGAGACGACGGGTATCCCCTATCTGCCGATGTCGATGGCCAAGGGACTCCTGCCCGATAACCATCTTCAATGTGCGGCCGCGGCCCGCTCTTTCGTTCTTGGCCAGGCCGATGTCGTCGTGCTGATCGGGGCTCGGCTGAACTGGCTTCTGGGTCATGGCAAACCACCGCAGTGGTCGCCCAACGCACGTTTCGTGCAGGTTGACATTTCGCCGACGGAAATTGACAGCAACCGCCCGATCGCCGCACCCGTTGTCGCGGACATCGGATCTGCTATGTCCGCGTTTCTGGCCGTGCTCAAGCCGGGACAGATTAAGGTCCAGTCTGCGTGGACCAAAGCGATTGCTGATCGCAAGCAGCACAACATCGAAGGCATGGCGGCACGGCTCAATGCCAACCCCAACCCGATGAACTTTTCGAGCGCACTTCGCGCAATCAGGGACACACTCGCGAGAAATAGGGGTGTCTGCGTCGTAAACGAAGGGGCAAACACGCTCGATTTTGCTCGCAACATCATCGATATGTACGAACCGCGGAAGCGACTCGACACGGGAACTTGGGGCGTGATGGGCATCGGTATGGGGTATGCCATCGGCGCTGCTGTGACCACAGGTAAACCTGTCGTCGCCATTGAAGGCGATAGTGCCTTCGGTTTTAGCGGTATGGAGATTGAGACCATTTGCCGCTATTCACTGCCGGTCGTCACGATTGTGTTCAACAACGGCGGAATCTATCGCGGAGACGATGTCAACCGCGCCGGAGGTACCGATCCGTCAGCTACCGCCCTCAATAAAGACTCGCGCTACGACAAACTCATTGAGGCGTTCGGGGGCACTGGTCATCATGTCACCGACACGCAAGGTCTCACCAAGGCCCTTACCGAATCCCTGGCGTCGGGCAAACCGGCACTGATCAACTGCGTCATCGATCCGACAGCAGGCACTGAGAGCGGCCATATCCAGAATCTGAACCCGAAGAGCGGTATCTCGCAAAAGAAGTAGCGGACCCGAAGTCGAGCAGATGTACCCGAACAACATCACCTAACTGAAGAGAGGAATCAAACTTATGAGCACTGTCACAACATATACGGGAAGTATCGAACGCCAAATCAGCCACGTCGGAGTCCGTAACTGGCTTTTCGACGCCCTCACCCTTTCGTCGGGCGCGATAGACTCGATCAGTTTTCTTGGATTGGGAAAGGTCTTCACGGCGTTCATGACGGGCAACGTCGCGTTTCTGGGGATGGGGATCGCGGGCAACCCCGCGCCCCGCATCGTGTCGGTCCTGGCGTCGATGGTCGCCTTCGCACTCGGCATCTATATCGCGACGAGAATCTCGGGCGAGCAGAAGAGTGGCGTCATCTGGTCGCCGCGGACGACGTTCACCCTGGGCATCTCGCTGCTGGCCCACCTCGCCTTCACGGCGATCTGGTTTGCGAACAGTGGCCGGCCCGGTGCCAGCGCGTTTCCGATTCTTCTGGCCATCTGGGCGCTGGCGATGGGACTGCAGAGCGGTGCCGTTCGCAAGCTGCACGTGGAGGGCATCTTCACGACCGCCGCCACCGGCACCTTGATGGTCCTGGCCGCCGACGCGGTCAATTGGCGGTTGACCCGTGACGAGCGCCGCCGGGCCCGGGGCGTCCTCATCTCTCTGATGATCGGCGCCACGGCCGGAGCGTATCTCCTCTTTCATGCGCCGATCTTCGCTCCCGTGCTGCCGCTCGTGATCACGGCTGGGGTCGTGGGGACGGCGGCGAGGGTCCACTGGTCGTCCGACGCGCCGGCAGCGTGAAGTGAGGGAGCGATATTGTGACTGCTACGCCGACAATTGCCAACACCGCCGTGCCATTCGTGAGCGCTCTATCAGAGCCGCTCACGAGGCACGTTCAACAGCAACCGGCAAGGATTGCCATTGGTACTTCCGATCTGCGAACCACCATTACTTACGGCCAACTGGACGCTCTCGTTCGGTCAGCTATGGCGCAACTCTCCCGGATGGGATTGAAGCGCGGCAATACGGTCGCATTGCTATCAGACAATAGTGTTGAGTTTGTGCTAGGTCTTCTCGCAATTATGTTTTCAGGAGCTCGTGTTGCGCCCTTGAACCCAGCACTAACGTCAAACGAACTGGGCACACGACTCTTACAATTGTCCGCGAATGCCTTGCTCGTAACGGGGCACCTGGCGAATCAGCCGGGGTTCGCAAACAGCCTCCCCCAAAGCCTTGCCTACTGGATCACGGACCTTGAAGGGTCGGGCAGTTCCTCCGAGGTGCGAATCGTGGACAAGCAAGGACGCACTCCAGCACCTGGCGCGACTACCGAGCCAAATATTCCGATTGAAGGTGAGGACATCGCTCTCTTGATGTTTACGGGCGGCACGACCGGCTCGCCCAAGCTTGTTCCTTTGACGCACCGCAACATTGCTGCGTCAATCGAAAACATCTCCTCTGGTTATGCTTTGTCACCCAACGACGCGACGCTCCTTGTCATGCCTCTGTTTCACGGACATGGGCTTATCGCTGGGTTGCTATCAACCTTGGCAAGCGGCGGCAGCGCCTATGTTCCGAGTACGGGTGCGTTCTCAGCCCATTTGTTCTGGCCAGATGTGCTTCGCCTCGGTGTGACCTGGTATACGGCAGTGCCCACCATCCACCGCATTCTTCTTAACCGGGCCTCCCGCGAATACCCGAAGTCCTCTCCGGTCCCGCTTCGGTTCATCCGCAGTTGCAGCGCACCGCTGGACGAGGAACTCGCCGCTGCAACCACAGCGACATTCCGTGCTCCCATGATCTCTGCTTATGGCATGACGGAAACCTGTCACCAGCTGTCGTCGAATCCTCTTCCCGTCAACGGACCCAACAAAACGTCATCTGTGGGCTTGGCCACAGGCGTCGAGATACGAATTGTCGACGAAAACGGACGAGATGTGCCATCGGGTAGCGTTGGGGAGATCTGGGTGCGAGGTGCGACGGTTACGTCAGGATACCTGAACAATCCTGAGGCGAACGCCGCGAGCTTTGTCGATGGGTGGTACCGTAGCGGCGATCTCGGTAGCAAAGACGAAGACGGCTACATCTTCTTGGGGGGAAGGTTGAAGGAGATGATTAACCGCGGTGGCGAAAAGATCTCCCCGCAAGACGTCGACGAAGTTCTTTTGTCTCACCCGAAGGTGCTTGAAGCGGCATCGTTTGGTGAGGCCGACAAATTCTATGGAGAGACTGTCGAGGCAGCCGTCATTCTGCGTCCGGGGATGCAAGCCACCGAGAGCGAATTACAAGATTATTGCCGTACACGGCTCAGCGCTTTCAAAGTGCCACAGCGGATCCACATAGTGGCCAACTTTCCACGCACGGCAAAGGGTTCGACTGATCGCCATGCTCTCGCCGTTCAGTTCGCCGCTTCACAATCGACTGTTTAGCCACAAGGGAATGTTACATAGCTTTGTATCGGTTCGGCAGAGAATGAGCGAACAGACTGTTGACCAACGCGAGCTGACCATGTCGGTGCTGATGACGCCAGACATGGCCAACTTCTCCGGCAATGTACACGGCGGCGTGCTGCTTAAGCTGCTGGACGAGGTGGCCTACGCCTGTGCCAGCCGCTACGCCGGCTGCTATGTGGTAACACTATCGGTGGATCAGGTGCTGTTCAAGCAGGCTATCCACGTCGGCGAGATGGTCACTTTCTACGCCAGCGTCAACCACGTTGGCCGCACTTCGATGGAGGTGGGCATCAAGGTGGTGGCGGAAAACATCCTGGAGCGCACCGGGCGCAACACCATCAGGTGCTACTTCACCATGGTGGCCTATGACAAAGGCAAGTCCGTGGCGGTGCCGCCGCTGACGCTGGACACCGAAATTCAAAAAAAGCGTTTCCACGAAGCCGAGATACGCAAGCAGATGCGGCTGGAAGCGGCGCGCGAGAAGGAAGAAGCCTGAGCCGCGGACCATGGCACTTGTTGGCAATCTCGAGCAGGCGCGAGCGGTAGTTCGCGCGGCGACTGTACTCATTCTTTCGCACGGCGCGAGCCTCGCTCTCGCGCAGCGTGCACCTGTATCACCTGACCATCCTTGGCATGGACTTGGGGAAGCGAGGATCGAAGCGGACGCGAGAAATTTCACCGAACCCGGACTCAACTTCGATCAGGAGAAGACCTACTCCTTGCCGGAGCTTATCGATCTCGCCGAATCGCACAATCCAGAGACGCGCGTTGCCTGGGAACGCGCCCGCGTGCAAGCCGCGGCGTGGGGTGTCGCGCGCAGCGAGCTCTATCCCACAGTAGCGGCAGCCGCACTGGCTGGCGTTGACCGCGACCTAGCTTACCTGGCGGACCGTTTCTTCCGTCACACCATCGGCGACTTTCAGGTCGTGTTGAATCTGAATTACACGATCTTTGACTTCGGGGCGCGGGCTGGCCGAATCAGCGCTGCCAAAGCCGAGGCCCTGGCAGCGAACTTCGTCTTCAATGACACGCACCGCAGCGTGATTTACCGAGTTGAGCAGGCCTACTACCAACTCTTGAATGCCTCAGGACAAGAAGAAGCTGCCCGGGCGAATCTTTCGAACGCGCAGGCCGTGCGGCAAGCCGCCGAAGAGCGTCTGAACCATGGCTTAGCGACTCTCCCCGATGTACTCGAAGCACGTAGCGCAACCGCGCAGGCGGAATACGAACTGCAGGCAGTGCTCGGAGCCGAGGAGATTGCTCGCGGAAACCTGGCAAACGCTCTCGGAACAATTCCACAAACTGCCATAAGCGTCCAACCTCTGCGAGAGCTGACAATTCCGAGCACCATCGACGACACCGTCAACTCTGCGATTGATCGCGCACTGGCGCAGCGCCCTGACCTTCTCCAGCGGGTCGCCGACGTCCAGGCAGCGAAAGCCAGGGTCAAGGAAGCGCGTGCGGCCTACTATCCCTCACTGAATTTCACCGCCAGTCCAACCGCAGAGTCGTTATACGGGTTGCAACAGCAGCTTCCTTGGGGACAAACGGCAGGCCTGGCGGGCGGCATGGCCTTTACATTGAACTGGACTGTGTTTGATGGAAGGGCGCGAAAAAATAGGCTCGCGCAAGCGGAAGCTAACATCCATGAGGCCGAGGCTCAAATCCACGTTTCGCGCGATCAAATCGCGAACGAAGTTTGGGCGGCATACTCCGATTTGCATACTGCCTTTCGCCAGCGCGAGGCTGCGACTGCGCTGCTCGAAGCCACTGGCCGTTCCTACGATGCCGCCCTTGAATCCTATAACGACGGGCTTCGTAACCTGCTGGACGTGACCGCAGCACAGAGAACTCTTGCGCAGGCTCGCTCGACCGACGTCCTCGCCCGCACGCAGGTCCTTACGACTTTGGCCGCTTTGGCTTTCAGAGCGGGGGACTCAATTCAATCGAACGCTATGAAACCCAGACCATGACCCTCCTTCGAGATTCCCGCTGCGTAAGACTTCTGCCGCTCCTGCTGGTGGCGCCGCTACTATCGAGTTGCTCGCGGGCGCCATCCGTAGAGGTACTAGGTTCGTTTTTCCCGGCATGGCTAGTGTGCTTCATTGTGGCGATTGTGCTGACGGCCCTCGCCCGGTTACTGGTGATGCGATTACGCCTCAAAGTGGCATTACCGATGCTGGCATATCCGGGCTTGGCTGCATTCTTTACGTTCGCGCTATGGCTTGTGTGCTTTTATTGAGAATCTTTATCTGCGAGGTGCAGAGTCCGTGGAGACGTTGGACGGTACGGAAACGTTGGACAGTAGGGAAATCATTCCGAAGGCGGCGTCGCCGACTCCGAAGGAGCTGAGCCGGTGGGCAAGTATCGGAATTGTCGGAGCGGCAGTCCTTCTAGGCGCTTTCGTGTTGTACCACGCCAACCACTCTCCGCGAACCGACGATGCCGAAGTATTCGCCAACTTTATCGGGATCGCTCCGCAAGTCGAGGGTCCCATTGTCCGCCTGAACGTGCGAGACAATCAGTTCGTGAAGAAGGGCGAGCTGCTATACGAAATTGATGAGCGACCGTATCAGTACGCGCTCGAAAGGGCTCTTTCGGAGCAGGCCGTCCTCGAAGGGCAAATCGCTGACGAGCAGCGGAAAATCAATGCGCTGGTGAGCGGCGTCTCCGTTGCCAAAGCGAATGTTTCCAGTTCCCAAGCTGACGTGGCGCGCTGGGCGGCGGCCGTCGAGCAAGCGCGGGCGGATGTGGCCAATTCGGAGCAAGGAGTAAGCCGGGCAAAAGCAGAGTGGACGTACGCCAGCAACAACCTGCACCGTCTTGAGCCGCTTCTGGCAAAGCAATTCGTCACCGTCGATCAGGTGGATCGCGCAAAAACGTCTGAAATCGCGCAGGCGGAAGCGCTGAAGCAAGCGGGTTCGCAACTGCGGCTTTCTCAGGCAGGCCTCCAATCCGCGCAAGCGCAATACGAGCGGTCTAGGGCTGCCCTTGAACAGAGCAAGGCGCAACACGAGCAAGCGCATAACGCGGTCACTACACTCGAGCCTCTGGTTAACCAGCGAGGCGCGCGTGAATCGGCCGTGAAGGACGCTCGCTACAACCTCAACAACTGCCAAGTGTATGCGCCGTTTGACGCCCTGGTCACAAACCTCACGATTTCGGAAGGGGCTTACACCCATGTGGGGCAGGACGTCTTCACGCTGATTGATGCACGCACCTGGTGGGCAATCGGCAACTTTCGCGAAGGGCAACTGTCGCACATCAAACCGGGAATGCGGGCCGAGGTTTACGTCCTATCCAAGCCCGATGTTCGATTCTCGGGCATCGTGGACAGCGTCGGCTTTGGAGTCACTCCTGATCCCGATGTCATCGGAAAACTGGACAAAGGCCTGCCGGATGTGCAGCGAACGCTCAACTGGGTCCACCTGGCATCCAGATACCCGGTTCGGGTGCGCGTGGAGAATCCCGCGCCAGAACTCTTTCGAGTTGGCGAATCTGCGGTTGTGACGATTCGCGCGAATTGAGCATGGCTACCGCCGCACAAAGCGTCTCTGCGACGCCCTCTTCTCTGTCTTGGTTAGGAGAGTTTCTTAAACACGAACTGTCACCGTACCAGGGTAGAACGGCGTTGGTCGCACGAATGGTTATTGCCGCGACGCTCGTCATGGTGATCTGCATGGTATTCCGCATCCCTTACGCGTTCCAAGGAGCAATTTACGCGCTCATTGTTTCTCGAGAGAGCTCTCAAGCCACGTTCCAGTCGGCTGCGTCGATCCTCTCCTTGACCGGAATCGGCGGCGCGTATCTTTTGGCTTCGGCCTGGTTCGTCATCAGCATACCGACGCTGCATCTTCTCTGGGTCATATCTTCTTTTTTTCTGGGATTTTACGCGATCAGCACCATCAAGAACTTCGGTGCCAGTTCCACCTTCGCGATCATGATTTGCGTCGGAGTGCCTCTTTGGGACCGCCATCTCTCAGCCGAAACGAATGTCGAAGATACGCTGTGGCTCTGTCTGGCATCCGCGATTGGAGTCGTGGTTACAGTAGGGGTAGAAATACTGTTTTCGCGAATCAAGCCCGGCGAGGACATCGTCGCGGGCGTCGCGGACCGCCTTGCCGCCGTGCAACACGTGTTGGTGTGTTTTGCGGAGAACTGCCCAGCCGACCGACTCGCGCAAGCAAACGTAGTGCGCCTGGCCATGGTCGGAACGTCCATGTTGCGGCGCATCTTACAACGGTCTGCCTATGTGCCGCACTATGCCGAGCAAATGGGAGCAGTCATCGCTCTTACGGGAACCCTTGTCGATCTCGCCGCCAATCTGAGGGGTCCCACCGATCTGTCTGGTGATGATCGCGAACAAATTCGTCTTCTGGCCGAGAACGTCGGCAGCGTTCGCTCGGCTTTGCTGGCGGAAGGAACTCCACATTTGAATGCATTCCATGGGGCTCAAGGGAATGTTCCACGCGCCATTCCGTTCGTAGCCGAGATGGACAAAACGGTCCAGCTCATGAAGGAGGTTCTTAAAGGCGCCCAATCGCTCAGCGTTTTTGCACCACAGCCCTCAAGTGGCGATCCACCGCCGTCGTTTTTCGCTCGTGATGCGTTCACCAACGTTGAGCACATCCAATTTGCCGTGAAAGGCTGCTTGACGGCCGGCTTGTGCTACATCATTTATAGCGGACTGGATTGGCCAGGAATCAGCACAGCGGTCACGACCTGTTTCCTCACCGCGCTTTCTAGCGTCGGTTCGTCTCGACAAAAGCAGGTGCTGCGTATCTCCGGAGCCCTGGTGGGTGGTTTCGTTATTGCGATGGGCTCACAGATATTCATCCTGCCCGATCTGGATTCGATTGCGGGATTCACCATTCTTTTTGCCGTTGTCACCGCCTTCGCTTCCTGGTTCATGACTTCCAGTGCGCGCTTGTCATACTTTGGCGTGCAGATCGCCGTTGCTTTTTACCTCATCCATCTCAATTCATTCGCAATCGAGCCTTCGCTCTCGATAGCCAGAGATCGTGTCGTCGGCATCTTGCTCGGA
>Ga0137416_10000502_pt1 | contig 18047 bp, 20 predicted proteins | sample CZODoug3_1_1_16f_FD_108282 | JGI IMG/M metagenome (GOLD analysis project Ga0137416, IMG submission 108282) | Vadose zone soil fungal communities from Angelo Coast Range Reserve, California, USA - CZODoug3_1_1_16fungal (Illumina Assembly) | ecosystem: Environmental > Terrestrial > Soil > Vadose...
CAGATGCCTAATGGTCTTCTTCAAGATCTCATCCGCCCATCCATCTCCTCATAGTATTAACGACTAACAGCTGTCTCGGCGGTAATTCGCAAGTTTAGCAAGACGGCAGAAAAGGCACTCGGGAGACTCCGAGACTACTTTTTTGCGTAAATAGGGTAGTCTGGCAAACCATTAGCCCCGAGTGAAAACAAGACAATAGAAACGCCTAAGGATTGACTCGAATTAGTCAAACTCTTTCCCGAAACAGGGCGTTGTCCTCTCTCGCGATCTTGACACGTGCGAAGAAGAATCCGCCATCGCGACGAAGATGTTAACTATGTAAAATGGTCATATTGGCAATTTCCGGCAAGACTATTTCTTGAAATCCGGTATGCCAACCATGTTCGAGGAAGAACCTAAGGCGCGATGCCCAGATTGCAGTCAGTCGCTCACATTCATCCGGACAAAGTCCCATCAGAAAAGATGGTATTGTTATGCTTGCGAGAAATATGTCGACCGTATAGCCGAGCCCACAATGGTGAAGGACGCGCATGCCAGAATAGAAGCGATAACCGGCCTCCAAGTGATTGACTCCCATGGAATGATCGTCGGCCGGGTCCGCAAAGCCATCTCCAACGACACTGGCGATGTCAGATCCTTAGTTCTATCTGTTGACAAGGAACAGTTCAAGTCTCTCCTAGACGAGAGGGATTTGCCGCGCGAGTTCGAGCTGGGACACGAAAAAATCGCCACAGTCGGAGACGTCGTAATCCTATCCGACGTATTCTCTCCAAGCGCGCTTGCACCCCTCAAGCCACCTTCAGAAGATTCCTCGAATATCGGCAAGTGCTCAAGATGCAGCGCCCCACTCATCGCGGGAGCAAAACATTGCATCAAATGCGGGGCATTGTTGACCTCTGCCTCCTGCGTATCATGCGGAACACTGAACCCAACAGAAGCTAGGTACTGCAAGAACTGCGGTAACAAGCTGACCTAGTTTCGGATCGACCTTACCCCAAAGAGAGTCAGATTACCAACACGCCCGCGGTTTCTTGCGGGTCTAAATAGTCGGCGAGATATTTCGATCCGATTCCAGCGAGAGGGCACAGTCAGTGTCGGACGGTAAAGAAGATCGATGGATGGACCTCGACCTTGCAGCCGCGAATGTGAATCGGGCCGGTACTCTCGTCGGGTCAACCATTGCGGTCTTTACCTTCCTCCTTTTCTTTCTCTACCCTCGCTTTTCCTCAGGGCAGATCGACCCTGTTCTCTTCCAGGTCACCCTCACAATCATAGTTCTAACGATTCTTTCTTTCAGCCTGTCGGGACTCTTCTACTACAGGGTAGGCGTGCTAAAGCTGACCACTGCCAGGAAACGCGCAAGTATGCAGATGGGAGCTCTATTCTGGCTCGTAGGCACGCTCTTTGTAATCTTGGAGCCGGCTCTGATTCTGTTCACGGTCGGACTCATAGTTGTCGGAGTTGTGGCGTTGGGCGCTTGGCTTTTGTACGCTCTCGTCACCCTACGCGACGCAACTGCCTATGGGAATCTGTACGGTTCAACCTGATCTCCAGCCTGAGAAGTAGGGGAAATAGCTCGTCTACTTGTGGTTCATAGGAGTGGAACTAAGAACAAGAGTGCAGCGAATTGCACTTGAGAAAGGATGACTAGCATGGTACCTGAGAGGAGGCTGGCGCTGATTCACAGAGTCATCGTCCCGGACAAGGAATATCCGAAGGAATACGCGATTCTGGTGACTGATCGTCGGTCGATATTCATTCGTCAGAGTAGGACGAGCGGCAACTTTTGGCTTCGTCGCGAGATGAGTTATGGAACAGCGCTAATCACCAACGTGGTACCAAAAACTCTAGAAGACTACGAACAAACCAGCTTGGAGTCGCTTACCGCTGATAGTGCGAACCTCAGTGTCCCTTATGAAGAGGTTATCTCGCTAGCGATGCAGAAGGAAGAACAGAAGCCTCATGCATACGATTTTTTCGTCCGCCTAACGATGAGAATGCAAGGAGAAGAATTCCGAGTCTACTACTTCGAGATGAACTACCGACAGATCCAGAACCCTGAGACCAAGATCATGTTCTACATGGTGCCCTTAGGTGCGTATTTCAAACCCCGAAGACAAACCCTGACAAGGGAGACAATCCTCCGAGAATACGCCACGGATGCATTCGAGATTTTCCAAAAGGTCCTTCCCGCCAAAATCATGTCCTCGTAGCTTATGTTTTGGCGAAATGACCCGAGTCTTCCCGCCAGTGACTTTCATCATAAACCGCTTAGTTCGTCCAGATCATCCTCAGCGGTTTCGCCAACTCGATTAGCCAGTCTTGTCCGGTCCTGTCTGTAGTTAACCGTCAACCAGGCGATACTCAATCCGAGTCCGGCAGTACCGATAGCTAGGAGCGGGGCTGGAGAGAAGTAGAGGGAGAGCGTCTCGTGAAAGTTAGTTCTGAAGTTGGGATCATTTTCATACGCATAGACTACGCAGAAGAGGAGGAAAATGATGAAGAGGGTTTGCAAGTATGCGAGTCTCATTGGACGCTCTGCCCTGTCCCGTCTCCCGGTGGCCGCCCCGGCCGGTGTGGGCGAATTTCTTGGTTCGTCGATAGGGCTGAAGATTGCATCAAGGCCCCTCTGTTTGCGACGCTTTCTAGCCCTAGATCTCGCCATGGTACGAACCTCTTGATGCTGGAGTCAGTTACTCCTCCTCGAGGTCATCGCAAATACACCAAATCGCGTACGGTCCGAATGATCGATTCCGGCCCGGCGAGTAAAGCGGGCCTGGGAGGCGGATTCTAGAGCCAGCTGACGAAGACATCTGAACCTTGCGGCTGACTAAAGACCCCGTCAACACAATAGTCGTACGAGGACCCGGGCGAAGGTGTCCCAGATATCAAAACGGGCTGACCTGTTGACGAAGGTGGGCTCGCGGAGAGAAATAACACGTATCCTCCCGTGATCGACGCACAGTCTACACCTATGGTTGATCCGTGGCTGACAAGGGTGAGATTGTAGGCCGAGTACCCGGTGGGTGGACCTGTGAGTTCGGAGTCTCCTTGGAGCTGAGAGACAACGGCGCTGGTAGAGCATGTTCCAGTTGCCTGCCCAGCAGGCGTTGAGCACGTCACCGGAGGCCCACCTCCTGAACACTGGAAGATAGTGGAGAAAGCGGTGGTTGAGAAGCTGCTGGGGTTTGGAGAGATTGGGGTATCCGAGCAGTTTGATGAAAAGGTTCCCGCGAACTGTGCCGTGGTGTTCGGGGCGCTCAACTTGTGGTGGAATAGCTCGGATGCTGCATAGACCGTCACCGCTGAAAACAGTACGGCTAGCATGATCGGTGCGGCGTATCTCTTACCTATTTTCAAGGCGCCACCTCCCTACCCTTGTTCTATTAGAAAAGCCCCCTGTCCAGCTTCAACCACTACCGAACACAGCTGACTGCATCTGGGAAAATCATTCTCACAGGGAAGCTACTAGACGCGAATCATGCCCCTTTAGGAGAGGAAGTCTTCGAGGAAGAACTATTTCTGGGGCTCTTTGAACGAATCTTCCTTGGCAAGAGCTGGAATATCAGGACTCCCAATAATCCGGCTAAGACCAGCACCGCGTTGTAGTTCAGAAGATAGCTTCCTAGAGCGAAGTTGGCCCGCACCCAGTTCTGCATATTGACGTTTGACGCGTACTCTCGTACGAGTCCCCCATAGATCAAAATCAGTATCACGGCTTCGACAAGCGCCATCGAAAGCGCTTTTGACACGAGGCCGAATCGCGATTTTCCCGCCTTTACGCCTGGAAGAGTTCCTGGGTCTGGCAATGATCCCGGCGCTCCGTTCTTTTGACCAACAAGCGACTCCAGCTCGTACAAGGCCGATTCGATCCTGCTGCTTGCTCGCCAGGTTCGTCTCACAGCGAGATAGTATGTGCAAAGGCCTACTCCACCCATCAAGAGAGGTATGGAGATGGGGAGGAGAATAGCAGATGCGGACGTATCATACGGGACTAGACTGCCAAGTCCGAATCCCCCGAGCGCCCGAGTCGTGTATGTCCATGCTGCCGTGCCTCCCCCTATCGCAATCAGCCCGAGGCTAGCCTGAGCCCTTCCTTTCCAGTTGTTGCTAGGCGTGAATACCGCTTGTACTCCCTTCTGCGCGGACTTTCGCCTTCTCTTAACTCCAGTCGACAAGCAGGATCAGTCCGCGGCGGATCCAAGCTTGGTTAGCACCGTGTCCGCTAGCGAGCCTTCAAGCAGTTCCTTTGTGAGGCGCCGGTACTCCTCCGAGGCAGCGTTTCTGGGGCTGTAGATTATTCCGGGTATTCCTTTGCTAGGAGCCTCTGCCATGCGGATAGATCGTGGAATGACGATCTTGAGTATATGATCGCCAAATGAGGTCCTCAATTGTTGGACAACCTTTTTCGAGAGTCCTGTTCTCTTGTCGAATAGCGTGAGTAATATCCTATAGTCGAATTCTGTTTTCGCTCGGGACTTTACAATTCGCATGAACTTCAGCAACGTCGGTAGCCCGTCCATCGACAAGAATTCAGATTGTACCGGAACGACCATCAAGTCGCACGCGACAATCGCGTTTACCGTCAAAATTCCAATATTGGGGGGACAATCGATCAGGATTGCGTCATACTTGCGTCTGGCGACGGCGAGGGCCTCTCTCAGGACGAATTCGCGGCCAGGGATAGAGGATAGTTCTACCTCTGCTCCCGCAAGGTCCAGATTACTGGGGACAAGAGTGAGATTCTCGACCTTGGTCCCAAGCATTACCTCTTCGATTTTTCTCGATTGAGCGAGCGCATCGTATACGGTATAGAGAAGTTTGGACTTTTGGAAGCCTAAGCTGACAGTGGCGCTTCCTTGTGGATCGAGATCCACGAGCAGGACTCGTCTTCCAAGTTGTGCTAGCGCGGTGGCGAGATTGACCGCGGTTGTGGTCTTGCCGGTTCCTCCTTTGTTGTTTGCGAAGCTTAGGATCATGGTCGAGAAATGCCCGTAGCCCGAGGGTTTGGTAAGAAATTCATTCGCAGATCGAGCTGAACTGAGCCTCATCCTCGGGCTGTGATTAGGCAGGAAAATGATCGGTGCTTCCAGGCTTTCCGAGAGTTGCCAGCGACACTATATTACCAGTAATGCAGGGCGAGTTCGCATGTTGTTAGATAGTAGTGGAGTGAGAGTCGTGATGCCTGGCCCAGTTTCCACTTCTCGGAGCAAGAAGGGGGAGATAATGAGCGCAAGATTCACACTTCCATGTAAATCGCGAATTGTCTGCGAAAGCTTGAACCGGCTAGCATTTTCGATACTATCCCACTGAAACCCTGGCTGAGTCCTAGCAGAATTTCTAGATGTAAACGAAGTCTTAATCAGCAGACGGCCCATTTTCCGATTTTATGAACCGCGAAAACATTCCTCCACAACTATCCTCTGCAAAGAAGGAAGCCGCCACACGCTTCTTGACCGACAGCGCCAGAGCCGCCTACTCGACCAGAGCCGTTTCCTACCAGCTCGACCTCAACATTGTCGGAGTGGGAATTGGCAAGAAGATCAAGGGCGGACAGCCGACAGGCACGGACGCGGTTCGAGTATATGTTAACAGAAAATTTCCAAAAGCCCAGATTCCCCAACCACAACTAGTACCCGCGGCGATACGAGGTGTCCCAACAGATGTTGTTGAGACCGGCCGGTTCAAAGCCTTCAGCATGGCACCGACACCAACTCCTCGAGATCGCTTCCGGCCTATCAGACCGGAAGTTCGATTGGTCCTCCCCCCATCGGGAACATGGTTGAGGCGGGAACCCTTGGCGCGATAGTAAAGAGCGGAGGCGCGCAGTATATTCTGAGCAACAACCACGTTCTAGCCAACGAGGACAAGCTTCCAGTTGGAACCGCTATCTTCCAACCCGCTCTTCTGGACAAGGGAAACCAGACGACGGACAAGATCGCCACCCTTTCCAAAACTGTCCCTCTTTCACCCCGAGGCGGCAACAATGTCGACTGTGCCATAGCAGCGATAGACAAGACTGTCCCTGCGGACCCTACGTTTCTGCCGAAGGTTGGCATGCTCGCAACCACCCTCCCCATCGACGCAACGGATGGGATGAAAGTCCACAAGGTCGGCCGGACGACGGGCTACACTGCCGGGTCCGTGCTCGACATCAGCGCAGACGTCAACATCCAATACGATATTGGGACTCTGACCTTTCAGGGACAGATCCTGATCGCCCCAGACCAAGGACAGATGTTCTCGGATGCAGGCGATTCCGGCTCGCTCATCGTTGACAGAGGCTTAGGCAGGGCGACAGGCTTACTCTTCGGCGGATCGCCCAAATCAACCATCGCCAACCACTTCTCGGATGTTCTAGCAGCGCTTCAAATCCAGCTTGCAGGATAGGTTCAAGTGAAAGACCCCCGAAACTCCTAGATCTGAGATAGTTGGCCCCGCCCAAGACTCCTTCCGATCCCAGGGCCCTTAAACGAAAGGTATCCTCCCAGATACTAGAGCTCCCGGGAGTCAGCGGAATAGGCGTTCCAAAGGGCCGACTCACAGTCTACTTAGATGTGGACTCCGAGGACGTCCGTGATAGAGTTCGAGAAGTTCTGAAAGCGGTCTCACCTGAAGCAGACGTGGTTTTCATGGTTACCGGAAAGTTCTCTAAGCAGGACCCCGAATAGCACATGACTTCGGGCTCTGTTCAAACGAAAGGAATCGCTGAGACGTTTGATGATCTAGCCCATGATCGTTGCTGTAAGTACAAGTCGAACGGCCTCACCGCTAGCAGCCAAGTTCTACTCGATTTCATCTCCAACAAGGGCTTGGTCGGAAAGACTGTTCTGGAGATCGGGTGTGGGACAGGTTTCTTCTCTCTGGAGACCCTCCGGCACGGAGCATCTTCTTGCCTGGGCGTGGATCTTTCGTCGGCAGCGATTCACGAAGCCAACGAGTTCGCCAAAGAGTCTGGCCTGCAGGATCGCGCAAGGTTCGATGTCGCGGACGCGGCCTCAACTCGCCAACCTGCTTCCGACGTTGTCATAATGGATAAGGTCCTTTGCTGCTATCCCGACGCGAACGCTCTTCTGAAGACGGCTTCCGATTCCTCAAGGGAGCTGTTGGGTTTTGTTGTCCCGCGAGACGAAGGACTGATGAAACCGGCGATGAGGATCGGAAAAGCGTTGATCAATTCGGTTGAGAGGTTGAGGAAAACTGGTTTCCGGTTGTACCTTCATCCCCTGCGTTCGATCGATGAGCTTCTTGCGGAGAGCGGTTTCCAGCAGGAGAGCAAGGCGAGGTCTCGATTCTGGCTGGTGTTCTTGTACAAGAGAATCAGACCCGACGCGCCTAGGCGAGAGTAGGACGAGACCTTGGATGTCAAACAGGCGGTCGATCGGCTGAGGTCGATGGGCGATCCGAAAGCTGTTGAAGGAATGGCCCGGTTCGGGATCCAATCAGGCAATTCATTCGGGGTTTCTGTTCCCAAGCTCCGAACTCTTGCCCGAGAAGTTGGACGCGATCATCAACTGGCATTGGAACTGTGGGAGACTGGGTTGCACGATGCGCGACTCCTAGCTTCGATCGTTGATGATCCTGAGAAGGTGACTATCGGTCAAATGGACAAGTGGGTTCGCGACTTCGACTCATGGGACGTTGTCGACGGGTCCTGTGGAAACCTGTTCGATAAGACCCCGTTTGCGGTTGTGAAGGCGAGGGAATGGTGCAAGCGTGAGGAAGAGTTCGTGAAGAGAGCGGGCTTCGTGTTAATGGCCGAGCTTGCAGTCCATGACAAACATGCGAAGGACAAGCTGTTCCTAGATTTCCTACCGCTCATAATCGCGGGAGCGTCTGACAAGAGAAACTTCGTCAAGAAAGCAGTCGATTGGGCTCTGAGGCAGATAGGGAAGCGCAATCTCAAGCTCAACAGAGCCGCCGTGTCCACCGCTCTTAAGATACAAAGGATGGAGTCGGGAGCTGCAAAGTGGGTTGCCTCAGACGCCCTACGAGAGCTGAAAAGCCCACAAGTCCTGAAAAGACTTCGGGAGAACAAGTAACCCCAACCTTCCCCGCAACCTCAATGTTGGCCGCACCCCCTAGACTGTCCTAGAAAAGCCGATCACAGTCTAGACGTAGCATGACGAAGGGAGGTCAGAGGAGTATACGAAACGCCTATGCCCCACGTTGCCCTCATTCTTCATGTGGGAGGGAATCCTTTCTCACAATGACGACTCGCAAATTCAGGACACAACTCCAATCTCTGCTGAGAAAGCTGCTCCCGGCGAATACTCTGCCGAGGAAAATGGCGTCTCAGCTACGGCGACGAATGAAGGACCCGCGTGTTGACTACCGCCTCTACGAAAAGGCATACCACCTCTACGAGGAGGCAAATCCTCCCGAGACGCCAAGAACGCGGAAAGACAAGCTGAAAATTGTCTTCTGGATGGTCGTAATCCTTCTCACTGGAGTTTTCATGTTCTATTTCGCGTCGCAAGTGCCCTTGTGTACCGAGTTTGGGTGCCCCTAAGCAACCTTACCACCACTCGGGATCTGATTCCCTTCGCCTGGCCCGGTATTCTGGGACTGATCACCCTGAATCATTATTACCCCGCCCATTTGGCCGTTCACGAATAGCCGGCAATGCACCCTTCGCCACCCTACCTTCTCCAACGTTTCTTTTTCCGTAACTTTCTTTTTTTGTAACTATTTTTTTTCTACTAACTATTTCTCGACCCCCGGGGGTGGTCTTTTTTCCCGCGCCGCGCCCTTCGTGAAAACGCTAGGAATCCACGTTCACCGGTCACAGCCCGGAGGTTCTTCCTTCGTGAAATCAATCAACCCCGAAACCCGTTCACCAGACCAAACCGGTCCCACATCCCGGCGTTCCTGAAGCGGTCCACCCGTCTGGCGCTGAGATCGCCGTTGCCTGTTACCCCCTTGGCAAAGGGGAGGTTACGATAGGAGCATTTGACGATACACACGCTCAACCACTATTGCCGACCCATCACTCTTGGAGCAGCGCTGAGCACATGTTTCGGAAGCTAGTTAGGAACAAGAAGGCAATCGACACTATAATGGCCACGCTGCTAATGGTCGTTATCGTGGTAGCGGCTTCCGCCATGGTCTTCGTGTATGCTACAGGGCTGTTCGGCGCCCTGATGCGGCCACCGAATTTCCAGAAGGAAGCTCTCAGCCTAGAATTCTCCAACTTTGGACCCGTCAACCCCACCTACAACGTCACCCTGTACCTGAGAAACACCGGAACCGTACCGATCACGCTCACAAGCTACTACGTGAAAGACGCGAGCGGTAACCAGTACGCTAAGAACCCCTGGACCGGCCTGTCAATTACACCAACCGCACTAGGACAGCCTCAGATCTTGATCTCGGCTTGCGGCTGCAACAATACCGGAACCCCGTTCACATACCAGACAGGATACTCTTACACGATAACCATGCTGTCCTCCCGGGGAAGCCAGTTCCAATTCTCTGCCGTAAGGTACAGCTGATCAGAGTCCGCTAATCTTCTCGTAGAACTCGACCAGGCTCCGAGCCGCAGGCCCTTCCTGGTTAAACGCGAAAATCTTCATCCCCTTCTCATACCTTTCAAAGAGCAGAATCTTCGACTTCACCAACGGCTCGGCTATCCTAGCCACAGTTGACGGTGACACGTCAAGCACCCGGGCCAGCCCGGCCTGGTTGAACACCTTCTGGCGATTCTGCAATAGATGCTCGACCAAACGGACTTGAGCCTTCGACTGGAACAGATCAACCAATCTCAACAATGTCACCTACCCTAAGAGTAGACGACCCGGGTTCCGATGTCCTTGCCATGAAGGGCAGCGACGATATTACTTGGTTCGCTGAGGGATACGAATCGGGTAGGAATCCTAGCCCGCTGCATTATCTTGATAGCTAGAGGATCAAGTAACTCGTATCGCCCGGCGAAAACCTCTCCGGCCATCGCCCAGGTCAACAGCTTGTCCACGTGGACAGATTTCATGAGCTTTGCTTTCGGGTTCTTCTTCGGGTCCTCAGTATAGACTCCGTCCACATCCGTACCATTAACAAGAATCTCGGCCCGAGTAATCTCAGCAGCAAGGGCAGCAACCGCATTAGTCGACTGGCCCGGCTGCAATCCTCCCATGACCACAGCCTTTCCCGATCCAACACAGTGGGGCAGATCGGACAAGGTCGTCGGAATCTTCGAGAACGCGATCGAGCCTAGCGCTAGACGCAATAGCTCGGCATTCGCTCTTGTAATTTGGATTCCAAGAAGATCGCAGGTTGACTCTTCTGCCCCAAGCTTTCGAGCCGCCGAGATGTAAGTTCTAGCATTCTCCCCTCCCCCTGCAACCAGCACAAGCTGGTTTCCCTCCGCGACAAATCCCTCCAAGACCTTCCCTATCTCCTTGAGAGCTGTCACGTCAGGATCGCGGCGGAATAATGCGCCTCCGAGTTTGACGACTGCCCGCATTCTCTCTCAACCTTCCGGTTGACACAGGCTCGCTATATTAGAATCGAATGGAAGCTATCCGAGCGTTCTAGGATTCCTCTTGAAAACTCTTCGCAAAAGCTGAATAGGCCTTCTATCGAACAAAAACGACCCTTTACCGATGCTCTCTTACGCGCTAAAGAGAATAGTCCGATCCTGGAAACTCTACGCGTCACTGATACTCGGTATGATGCTCGCGGCCACCTTCTTCGGCGGAATAAACGTGGGCGCCGACACCATTGGGAAACAAGCCCTCGACGCCGAGTTAGTTAACACTCCTGTCGACATCTCACTCACACCGATGAATGGTGGAGCCTCAGTCCCTCGCTCTTCCTTCGACAACGTCGTTCTCCAAGTAAAACAGGTCAGCGGTGTAGTCGCCGCAGAACCGGTAGGAAGCGAAACCCAACAATTCTATCCCTACAACGAGTCAATACCCTACATCAAAGCCATTCAGGACACCTCTCTACTCTACCAACACCTCACAATCCTGAACGGACGAGAAATAGCAAATGCCAATGAATCAGTGATTAACGCGGACTCGAAGTTTGCCCAGAGCTACAAGCTGGGCCAGACCGTCAGGTACAGCTTTGGACAAACTGGACAAAGAACCAATCTGACAGTGACACTGAAAGTCGTCGGCGAGGTACAACTAGACAATATCGCAGTCAACACCCTCGGCGTTTCTCCCATCTACTACGGGCCCCAAGGGACGACTCCGACGCCGGCGAGCACGCTCATAGTGAGCTGGGACAAGACATTCAACCACATATTCGACTGGGCCTACAATCAAACCCGATTCGGCAAAGGATACTATCCTATCGCGGGCACAGTGAACGTCTACCTTGACAGAGCGAAGCTGTTGAGCGCCTTCAACGTCGAAGGCAGCATCGCACAAGTGCAGCAGATCGATGACCAGGTTGCGAACGTCGCGGCACTAAACGGATTCAATTCTCAACCGAACCTGATAAATCCCCTCCTCTCATTCTCCACCAGCATATTCGCGCTCAGGCTCACATTCACCATCTTCTCAATCCCCGTCTTCTTTGTAGCATGGTTCGTCGGAAGAACTGTTTCCCAAGCATCCTTCAACCTCCGCAGAAGAGAAATCGGGCTATTGATGACCAAGGGCTTCTCCCAGAGCCAGCTCTTCAGACACTTCCTCGTCGAAGCCCTCCTAGTCGGCCTCATAGGAGGAGGATTCGGACTAGCGGCCGCGGTACTGCTCAACCCATACTTCGTCCAAATACTAAGCGGAAGCTATCAGAGCGGAGTCTTCCTCAGCCAAGACACCGCCATCGCCACCATGATCTTCACGGTCGCCCTTACCCTGCTAGCAATCTATTCACCCGCTCGAGCAGCAGCCAGTATGGATCCCGCGAAGGCCCTGCGCGAGTACGTCTATCTCGAGGATACACGTTCATCAAAGAAGAGGGGCGCAATAATCGCCTTCTCCCTCGGCCTCTACAAGCTAATCATTCTTCTCCTTGGCATAAACTTTCAGAACATCAGTCGGTTTCTCTTCGGAGTAAACTTCCTCTTCGCCATTGTCCTGATAATATTGGCTATCCTCGATTTTGGGTTGAACATCATCGGCCCATTCCTATTCCTCTACGGAGCCACACAACTCTCCACGGGTCTAGCGATACGCTTTCACAAGAGATTCGCATCACTCTCCAAACGCCTAGTTGGAGATATCGCCTCTCTTGCATCCAAGAGCGTATTCCGAAATCCCCGTCGCGTCACTGCTCTAGTCTTCCTCGTCGCCCTGATAGCCGGTTACTCAATATGGGTGATAGGCGACTTGGCCAGCGTACAGGACTACAACGTTCGACAGGCCGAAGTAGCGGTAGGCTCCGATCTGCACGCGTCGGGCAGGGTTCCTCTCAACCTCACCTATCCCGTTTTGGTAGCTAATCAGCTGCGTACCTGGAACAATATCACGGGGGCTACTCCAGAGTTCGACACATCTGTCACCCTTTCGTCTCGGGCAGGGTTCCTCCAAGTCAAGGCCATAGACCCGGCAACGTGGAGACAGGGAGCATACTATGAAACCGACTGGTTCGGAGGAAACATCGACGCAGATTTTCAAAACCTGCAGAGTAATACCCAGAGCATTGTACTGGATAGGGGCGTTGCATCACACTACAATATTCTGCAAGGCGGGACTGTGAGCGCAAACCAAACTGTGAACCTCACTGTGATCAACTTCTTCGGTCCAGATTACTCCCAGCAGTCCTCAGGCCAACCCTTCGGTTTTTCCTATTTTCAACCCGAGGGATGGTCGTTCGTTCCACTGAGCCTCGTTAGCCAGTACCCAACCCTCTTTTCGGGGTCAGGTTCTGTCCTAGTCAAGGCTCGTCCAGGCGTATCCTTAACCGACCTCGCGGCCTCGATCCAGAAGGCATACCCGTCCCTAACGGTAAGCACGGCGCAGGACTATACGCAAGGAGCAGTGCCCGTCGTTTCCAATGCACCCCAGGCTAGCGCCCAGAGTGCAGGAGCGGTGATCGCCAGTGGGACTCAGAATGTTCTGCGGCTCGGAACAGTTTTCGCAGGACTCGCGGCTTCAATTGGAATCGGGGCAGTGGCCTACACTGGCTTCAAGGAGAGAGAAAAGGAAACCACGATGTTAGCCGTTAGAGGCTTGTCCTACAAGCAGATGCTCGGACTCCTAGTCACAGAGGTCCTGCCGTTGATTATTTTCGCGCTGATACTGGCCACAACAGTCGGATTGATCACCGTACGCGGCGACAGCCTCGCCCAGAATTCCCTGAACCCTAGCTACGCGAGCCTCCTCGCCCCTCGCAGGGTCGTCTTTCCACTATGGGCCTCTGAGAACATCTTGGCAATTATTGGTCTATTATTCCTGGGTGTTTTTCTGCCTGCGATAACGGCTGCGCGGAAAGACCTTTCAAAGATGAGCAGAACGGTGAGATTTGCATGAGCGCCGTCCCGGTTATAGTGGATTCTCTCGTCAAAGCATACAAGCTCGGCAGAGTAGAGGTGCAAGCTCTTCGCGGGATCAATCTTAAGGTCGAAGCGGGGGGCATGGTCTCTATCATAGGTCCAAGCGGCAGCGGAAAGACCACACTGCTCAATATCCTTGGAGGGCTGGACAGAGCCACAGCTGGAAACGTCCACATAGGCAACACTGTCCTGACGGACTTGGACCCGACAAAACTAGTCTATTACCGTCGACAGATCGTCGGTCACGTATTTCAGACCCTCAACCTAATTCCCACACTGACGGCGGCCGAAAACGTCGAGCTTCCAATGATGGCCGCTGGGACCCCTCGCGGGACCCGCTCGGCCAGAACCAAGGAACTCCTTGGCATTGTAGGCCTCGCCGACAGACACGACCACAAGCCCGACGAACTCAGTGGCGGAGAACAGCAACGGGTCGCCATAGCCGCTGCCCTTGCGAACGACCCGCCGCTTCTCCTCGCAGACGAACCGACCGGCGAGCTTGATAGCGTGAACGCCAAGATGGTCACTGACTTTCTTGTCAAAATAAACCGCGAGCTAGGAAAGACCCTGATAATGGTCACCCATGACCAGAACGTTGCAAAGACGGCTAACAACATCATGAGAATAGAAGATGGAGTCATCAAGTCATCGCTCACACCTAGCCAAATCGCCAGCCAAGACACATCCAGCTCCTACCTGGACCAGCTCCGTCACCGCATGTCAGAGCTGGAGAAACAGATGAGACAATTGGACGATGATTTCAGGACGGGCAAAGTTTCAGGTGATGAATACGCTGACCAGCGTCTCAGGCTGCGACAAATCAGAGCAGGTCTACAAGATGAACTGCAGAGGCAGGGAGTCATAGGTTAGCTCCGGTATCGGAAAAAGCATTTTATACGCAAAACCCACCTGTTCTTTGTGAGGACTCGCGGGCAAATGTGTAGCACGTGCGCGAAGCACAATCCGGGAAAGAAGAAAAAATCCAAGATGTGAACGAGCCGGCCTAGAAGGGTGGGCCACAGTCCTTCCTTTTTCTGGCTGGAGGTCGAATAGCCAGTGACAAGCTCAGTAATATCTGCATCAGACTCGGTTGCGCAGTTCAAGTTCAGACGAACCCTAGAACAACTAGCACGAAAAGAAGGCCGGGGAACCGAACTCATAAGCCTCTACGTCCCCCCAGACCGCAGAATCCACGAAGTACTAGGCCAGCTTCGGGAAGAAGCCGGCACTGCCTCCAACATCAAATCACGCACGACACGCCAGGCTGTCCAAGACTCGATAGAACGGGTAATGCAGCGACTGAGATTGTTCAAGGAGCCGCCCCCGACGGGACTGGTGATCTTCGCCGGGATGATCCCCCAGAATGGTCTCGGGAGCGAAAGGATGGAGATCTATGTGCTCACCCCTCCAGAGCCAATAACAGTCGGGTTTTACAGGTGCGACGCCCGTTTCCACGTTGAGCCCCTCCTCGCGCTCGTTGTCGAGAAAGATACCTACGGAATAATCGTAATTGACGGGACAGAGGCCGTGGTTGCGACTCTTAAGGGACGCAGGGTCGAGATCGTCAAATCCTTCACTTCAGGAATACCCGGCAAGAGCCGCGCTGGCGGACAATCGGCTAGACGTTTCGAACGGATCCGGGAGGGGGTCACCCACGACTACTACAAACGAGTCGGTCAACACTTCAACGAAATCATGCTCGCGATACCTGACTTGAAGGGAATTATCATTGGCGGGCCCGGACCGACAAAGTACGTCTGGTCAGAAGGAGAATACCTACAGTATACGCTGAAGAACAAGGTGCTCTCGGTCGTCGACACTAGCTATACGAGCGAGGCGGGTGTTGAGGAGGTTGTTGAGAAGAGCAGCGAGATTCTGAAAGGGGTCCGGTACAAGGAGGAGAAGCAGATGGTCCAGAAATTCCTCTACGAGCTAGGCCACGAAACCGGCAAAGGGGTCTTTGGTGAGCTACAGGTCCAGAAGTATCTGGAAAAAGGCGTTGTCGATACACTACTCATCTCAGAGAAACTCGAGGGTCAGAGACTCGTCCTCAAATGTAAGAACTGCGGCAATCTAGAAGAATTTCGCGGGACAAGATACGAGGCGCATGCTGTTAAAAGCGAACTTTCCACGCGACCATGCAAGAAGTGCGGCAAGCCGAATCTTGAAGTTGTTGAGGATAGCGATATTATCGATAGCTTTCTAGACTATGCGGAGAAGGGCGGAAGCAAGGTCGAGGTTATCTCAGAGGAGACTGAAGAAGGACGAATGCTCCGCGACGCGTTCGGAAAAATCGCCGCAATCCTACGCTACGCGGCTAACTAGTTCGAGCGACTTTCGATGGCGCGGGCCAAAGCGATTTTCTTCGATCTCGGAGAGACCCTGGTAACACAAAACATCGAAGATAACCTTGTCACGATGAAAGCCCTGGAAAAGATCAGCAAGATCATACCTCGGGGCAATTCCCCATCCGAACTCTTCACGATCTACAAGCAAGGCTACAAGGTAAACGAGGCCTTTCGCACCAAGCATCACGTGGAGATTCCGATCCAGGCGTGGATGGTTCAGCTCCTGAGGCGGGCACTAGGCCAAGAACCTGAGGATAGTCTGGTGGAGGAAGCCATCAAGATCGTCGTCTCCGCCCGAGCAGAAAACGCGGTTGTATTCCCGGACTCGAAACCTCTCCTCAAGAAACTCTCGAAACGGAAAATCAAGCTCGGAATAATATCGAATGTGTCGTCTCACGATGTGGCGGTTGAGATCCTTCGCAAAGTTGGACTGCTAGAATATTTCGACACAGTCGTAACATCGGCTTTTGTGGGGATCCGTAAACCTGACCCAGGAATATTCCTCTACGCGCTAATGCAGTTCAAACTGCAGCCACGGGAGGCAGTGATTGTTGGGGATTCAGAGAGACACGATGTCTGGGGAGGCACCATCACGGGTATGAAGACGGTCCTGGTCTCGAAGAGACCAGTGACCGACAGCCTCGCTGATTATCGCTTCGCAAGCCTCGCTGAGGCATCGGCGACCCTAGGGTCTCTATAGGTAGCTGGCAAGGAGCATACCAGCCACTCCTAGCAATAGAGAGAACGGGAGGCCAGGAAACATCTCATACTTCGACAGCGCTTTGAATCCTAGATAGGTTCCGGCTAGGATTCCCGCGGCTGCTGCTAAGAAGGGGAGAACTCCAAACGGCCCAGAATGATAGTATACGAGGGCGGTGGTTGCGACTAGTGAGTAGAAGACCATGTCTCCCATCCCAATTGTCAAGTCCCCATAGGTAAAAACCGCTCCGGGTAGATCACCTTCTTCGATCGTCTTCGCGAGCGCTCCCACGGGGCCGCGGAACACTGCAACGATATCATAGATCACGAGCGCTCCAATCAGGACTATTGCGGTCAAGGGCCCGATCGAGTAGCCCAAGAAAATCCCCGTCAGCGCACCGATTAGTGTCACTCCGATCAACTGATACTTTCTTGCCCTCCCGAATATCGTAAGGGCAATCGCCACTGCCGTTCCGAGCGAAACGCCTAGGAGGATAATTGTAGCTAGAGGGTCCGACGGAGAATTGGGAATCAGGAAGAAAATCGAGGACGCGTACCAGAAGGCTACTGCGAAAGATACTATGAGGACAGCGGCCTTGATCAGCGATCGGATGAATTTCATCCTGCCTCTGCGTACCATGAGAAGCATTGCGGTCGCGCTTGCTCCCAGAGCCATTACAAAGATGACGGCGTTGAGGCCTGCCGAGCTCAAAGTGTCGCCTTGGAAGGGTGTTACTTGCGCTTGGGGAACAGTCTGGTTTGTGATCGGATATCCGAGCAGGCCAGTCAAAGCGAGGCTGAGAATTACCGGATAGAGGTGGCGTGGGCGGGGCTTGAAGGCCCTGTGTTCTTCCTCTGCCATGGAGCACTAGATCTCGATAATGTCCCCGGTTTTCGGGGCCTTCGCGTCTAATCCCTGTTCTTTGGAGGCCCATTCGGCAAGTTTCTTACAGTTTCCTTCCGCGCCGTGCACGATGAACACTTTTGTCTTCTTGTCCAGATCGGACAGCGTCAATTCTAGTTCTCGTCTGCCCCCGTGGGATGAGAAGTCGAACCGCTCTACCCTCGCGTCCACCGGTCGGGCTTTGCCATGGATAACGAACTTTTTCCTCTCCAAGAGGATTCTGCCGGGGCTGCCGGGCACTTGGAAGCTTACCATGAACACCGCGTTCTGCTTCTTCGCAGCCACATTCTCCATATAGAAAACGGAGGCACCGCCCTTCAACATCCCTGCTGGCGATATTATCACGCCTGCGGTCTTTGCGGCTCTCCTTCGATCATTCCAGCCGTCGACCCAGTGAGCCATCTTGCTGGCGCGCTCGAACACGGACGAGTCCCTTAGGGATGATGGATATTTTAGCAGCATCTCCATTGCGTCGAGAGCCATTCCATCGACAAATACAGGATGCTCGAAATGGTAGGCTGAGAGTACTGAGAGCAGTTCTTGGGATCTGCCGACGCCGAAGGCGGGTACGAGGACTGTTCCGCCGCCCTCGACCACTTCCGTTACCTTTTCGACGAATTCTTTTTCCAAACCATCGCGAACCGGG
>Ga0137416_10000503_pt1 | contig 18043 bp, 15 predicted proteins | sample CZODoug3_1_1_16f_FD_108282 | JGI IMG/M metagenome (GOLD analysis project Ga0137416, IMG submission 108282) | Vadose zone soil fungal communities from Angelo Coast Range Reserve, California, USA - CZODoug3_1_1_16fungal (Illumina Assembly) | ecosystem: Environmental > Terrestrial > Soil > Vadose...
TACACCATGGCGAGCTGGTGGGCGGACGTAATCCGCGAGGCGCAGTACAAGGGCGATCACACCCGCGTGGTGCAGATCAGCCATCGCTACGGCATGATCCTGTTCATCGCCTCGGAGGTGATGTTCTTCGTTGCCTGGTTCTGGGCCTTCTTCAACTCGGCGCTGTTTCCCGGCGATCCGGTTCACGCCACCCGCGATGCGCTGTTCGGCGGCGTCTGGCCCCCCAAGGGCATCGAGACTTTCGATCCCTGGCATCTGCCGTTGTTGAACACGCTGCTGCTGCTGACCTCGGGCACAACGGTGACCTGGGCGCATCATGCGCTGCTGGAGAACGATCGTCAGGGCCTGAAATACGGTTTGATCCTGACAGTGCTGCTCGGCGCGGCCTTTACCTGCGTGCAGGCCTACGAATACGGCCACGCGGCGTTCAGCTTCGCCGGCAATATCTACGGCGCGACCTTCTTCATGGCGACCGGTTTCCACGGCTTCCATGTGCTGGTCGGCACCATCTTCCTGATCGTCTGCCTGCTGCGCGCCTTTGCCGGGCACTTCAGCCCGACCCAGCATCTCGGCTTCGAATTCGCCGCCTGGTACTGGCATTTCGTCGACGTGGTCTGGCTGTTCCTGTTCATCTGCATCTATGTCTGGGGTCACGGCGCGGAAACCATGGCGCACGGCGCGCATTGATCTGAAGCTACTGTGCTACAAGGGGCGGTCGCAGGGCCGCCCTTTTTTGTTTCTCTTTCTTATTCCCTCTCCCCTTGTGGGAGAGGGTGGCTCGAATGAGCGTAGCGAAATTCGAGACGGGTGAGGGGTTCCGGTCTATCGGTAAGCGCCGCAACCCCTCATCCGGCACGGACTTCGCAGAGCCGATGCGAAGCATCGGCGTCCGATTAAGAACGGCGGCCGAAGCCCGCCTACGGCCACCTTCTCCCACAAGGGGAGAAGGGAAGGACACCCGACATGCCTGACCAGACAGTACCCACAGTGACCGAGAGTGCGCTGCGCGGCCTTGCCTGCAAATGTCCGCGCTGCGGCAGGGGCAAGCTTTATGGAGGGTTCCTTAACCTGCGACCAAACTGTGAAGCCTGCGGGCTCGATTATGCCTTTATCGACACCGGCGATGGCCCGGCAATCTTCATCATCATGCTCGCCGGCGCCATCGTCGTCGGCTGTGCGCTGATTGTGGAAGTAAAATACCAGCCGCCGTATTGGCTGCACGCGGTGCTCTGGCTGCCGCTGATTGTTGCGACCACGCTGCTGCCGCTGCGGGCGATGAAATCGCTGTTGATCGCGTTGCAGTACCATCACAAGGCAGCACCCGGCCGGCTGATCGACCGCGAGCCGAAATGATCGCGACAACGGCACGCCGGCGCGGCGTCGCCGGCTTTGGCGCGTTCACTCTGGTGATGGTGGCGCTATTCGTCGGCCTCGGGGTCTGGCAGTTGCAGCGCCGGATTGAAAAGCACGCGTTGATCGCGGCCTTGACCGAGCGCCTCGCGGCAGCGCCTGGAGCGCTGCCCGTGCCCTCGCAGTGGACCGCGCTCACGCGCGAGAGAGACGAATTCCGCCGCGTCAGTTTTTCGGCGACCTATGAGCCCCGACCGGATGCGATGGTCTACAGTTCCGGTTCCGCGGTGCGCGATGATATTTCCGGTCCCGGCACATGGGCATTCCTGCCTGCGAGGCTACCGGGCGGCGAGACCGTCGTTGTCAATGCGGGCTTCGTGCAAAACACGATGCAGGACCGCACCCAGCAGGACCGCGCGGTGACGCAGCTGATCACCAGTGAGCCGGTAATGTTGACCGGCTACATCCGCTTCCCCGAAGCGGCCGGCACGCTGACGCCCCCGGAAAATCCCGCAAAACGGCTGTGGTTCACACGGGATCATCTGGCCATGGCGCGGGCGCTCGGCTGGGGCGAGGGCGGCAGACCAGTTGCGCCGTTCTACATCGATCTGGAGCAGCCGGTGCCCGCGAGCGGGGTGCCAAAACCCGGCCCGCTTCAGGTCCATCTCAAGGACGATCACCTGCAATACGCCATCACCTGGTTTGGGTTAGCGGGTGCGGTGCTGATCGCATTCGGGGTGTGGGTGAGCGGGCAGAGGCGCGGGTGATTCAGGCGCACCCGGTATTTCGAACGGCTCTGTCCAAAAACGTTTCCAAGGCTGCGATGCAGTCGCGATCGCGATAAATGCGATGCTTTTTCTCGGCGATCTCGGCCGAGAACGCAATCCGTCCAGCTTTGTTACGGCCGAGAAAACTCGCCGTTGCAACGTACTCGTCGACAGTCCGCGCGGTCCCCTCGCGCACGTCCATCATGTCAAGGATAGCGGCTGTATGGCGGCCCCGCATCATCTGCCCTGCCAGGGTCACGATCGGAAGGTTGTGAACCAGGCTTTCCAGGATCGAATTGCAACCTGACCAGCCGATGCTGTCCAGCACGACGTCGCACTGACCGATCGCCGCGACGAAACGATCCGGCACAAGTCTCGGCAAGAACACGTGGTGATTTGCGGCGCTGAGACCGACAGCTTTGAACGCGCGATCGAGCCGAGCCCGAAACATCTCGGTGATGCCCCTGCCCCCTGCGAATTCGATAAAGATAAACTGACAGTCGGGAACCTCGGCTGCAATGCGTGCGAAGACGTCGTCGAATTGCGGCAGGTATTTTGGCAATGACTGACAGCACCAATAGACCACGGCGCTATCGCGCAGGCCGAGTTGCGCCCGGTTGATCGCGACAGGCTGGATATCGGCAGGTTCGTAATAGATCGAAAGTTTCGGCAGCCGGAGCAGTCGTTCGGAATAGTGCGCTGCTGCTTCAGCGGGTTCCATGAGATCGCTGCTGATGAAGTAATCGATGGTCGGAAACCCGCTGGTGACGGGATGCCCCCAGGAGGCGCATTGAACCGCAGCGAGCCGCTGGGCCGCGAGTTGCGCCGACAGCTTGTCCATGCCGATTTCGGGGAAAATCAGCACATGCGGCGCGTCGTCCAGGATCATCCGGCGCCAGGCGTCGAGCGACCGCGGGCCCTGGACGAAGCGATCGCACAAGGCCGCCGCCGCGTCGGTCTCGCGATCCCGTTCGCCGCTGGTGTAATAGCCGGACACATGAAACCGATTCCGGTCGAGCTGCGTGAGCCATCCCTTGATCGGAATCCTCCAATTCGAGTGCTGCCTGAAAAAACCGCTGACGATCCCCAGCCTGATCCGTTCGTGCGAACCTGGAGGGTTTGGCAAAACAGCTGCCGTGTATCTCGCAGCCATGATCTTGCAGACCAGCGAGCCGTATCGAGTTTGCAGCTCTCGATCGTCAAAACCCTGATACGGGAGATAAAACGGCTGGTGGGAGCCGATGGCGTCCGTGAGAGCGGCGGGGGCACCGGCGTATTCCACATCCGCGCTCAGTCTGGCCAGCCGGCTCGCAGCGGCGTCGCGCCGCTCGGCGATCTCGGATTCTTGCTCGTAAAGCGCCGGGAGCTGCGCCATGCATAAAGCGAGTTCCGCTTCCAGGAAATCCGGCTTGAGCGCAAACGCTCGCTCGAAATGCGCGCTGGCTTCGGCAATTCTGGCCTCGCCACGCAGCACCACGCCGTAATTGTAATGCACCATGAAGGAGTTCGGATCGATCCGGAGCGCCGCCTCATATTGCGCGATGGCTTCATCACGGCGGCCCAGGGTCCGCAGAATATTGCCAAGATTGTTGCGCGCGCCGGCGCTATCCGGACGCAGTGTGACCGCGCGTTCCGCATGAGCGAGCGCTTCGGGCAGGCGATCCACGCCTTGAAGCAAGGCGGCAAGATGAATGTGGGCATCGACAAAATCGGAGCGCAGTGAGATGGCGGTCCGATAATGCGTCTCAGCGCGTGGATTTTGGCCGGCCAGTTCGAACACCGAGGCCAGATTGAAATGCGCAACAGCAGCATCCGGCGTGCTTTTCACTATCAGTTTGAACTGCGTCAGCGCCTCGTCGAGGCGGCCAAGGGACCGCAATCCCCGCCCAAGATTGTTGCGCGCCTCGCTATATCCTGGGTTTAGTGCCACCGCTCGCTCGAAGCACGACAATGCATCTGCAAATAGGCCGCCTGCCGCGAGAATCACGCCTCTGTCGTTGTGCGCCTCGGCGAAATCCGGATCGAGCATCACCGCCCGGCCGACCAGCGACGCTGCATCCGGGCGTCCTAACTGATGGGCGACCACTCCCAGAAGATGGAACGCGCGCGCGTTTTTCGGATCGGCATCGCAGACCAGCCGGTACAGACGCTCGGCGTCGACCAGGCGACCGGCGCGATGATGGGTCATCGCCGCTGCGAGCGTCTGTTCGGAACCGCCCCCGGCATTCATGGCGATGCTCGTCTAACGCCAGTCGCAAGACCGATATCTTCCGAGGCCGAGGTCCACCTCGCAGGGGCTTCCATAGACCCAGACCGGTTGATCGCAGGGCAGGGCGCGCGCCGCCCGATACGGCGTGTTACAGGCGATGTTCGAGGCGGGATGCATCACGAGCCGGCCGCCGCCATAGGGCGCCCGGTAAACAATCGGCGCCTCATCCTGAACAATGTAGGCGCGGTGATGATGCCGTCGTGATTTATAGGCATCGGCCCATCCATTGCTGGTGCCAAGCGCGAGAACGGCCGCGAGCGCGACGATGGTTCGCATCAACATGGTTTTTCGTCCTTTATCCTCTCAGGCATTTTCGATCGAAAACGCGGCTGGCTTCTGTCCGGATCGCCAAGTTTGCCACATCCGTGCGTAGGCCGCCTCGATATTTCCGGTCAATTTCGCAAGATCGAACAAGGCGCTGGCGTCGCGATCCTGCTCCAGTTTCTGTCGCAGCGCGGTCAGGCGTTCCGGAGCGCGCGCCAGGGCCAAGGCCATCTGTTCATACTCTTCGAGCGAGCCCGTGGCCATTTCGGGCATGCCGACCGCCGTCAGGAGGCTGCCCGCGACCCGGCCCGCGAATGTGTTTCCGCTGCAGGTGAGGACCGGGAGTCCGGCCCATAGCGCATCGCTGGCTGTGGTGTGGGCGTTGCAGGGCAAGGTGTCGAGAAACAGATCGGCATGCCGGTGGCGTTCGAGATGGTCGGCCGGTGGAACCCGCGGCGCAAAGATCAAGCGGACGGGATCGACACCGCGTTTTTCGGCCTCCGAACGCAGATTGCCTCTGACCGACTGGTTCGCCTCGAGCAGCCATAACACGCTGTCCGGGATCGACCGCAGCAGACGCATCCAGATATCGAAGGATACCGGCGAGATCTTGTAACTGTTGTTGAAGCTGCAAAACACCAGCCCCTCGGCTGGCAGTCCATGGTCCTGTCGCGACGTGCCGGCCATGGCCACCTCGCGCCTTGTGTCGTTGACCTGATAGCTGCCCGGAAGCTGAACCAGCCTTTCCGCAAAGAAAGGCTGTTGGCCGGCCGGGACGACGAACCGGTCGACGATGATGTAGTCGATGAAATCCGCCCCCATGGTGGCGGGGTAGCCGAGATAGTTCACCTGCACCGGTGCCGGGCGATAGGCCGATATCGCCGGCCGGGCGTGATGGGTATAGCCCTTGAGATCGATCAGGATGTCGACCTTGTCGGCATGAATTTGTCCTGCTGCCTCGCGGTGCGACAGGGCGCGAATGTCGATAAAGCGGTCGAAGGCGGAGCTAAGCCGTGCGCGCATCGGGCTATTGTCATCGGGACCGTAGGAATATGCTAACACCTCAAAGCGATCGCGATCGTGGCGCTCGAACAATTCGGCCATCAGCTGCGCGGTCGCGTGTTGATGAAAATCTCCGGACAAATAGCCCAGACGAATGCGTGCTTTCTCGACCAAGGGCTTGTACTCAAAGACGGCTTCCCGCGGTGGCCTTATCGGCCTGATCCATTGCTGGGCGCAGAGCAGTTGATCCGACGCGGACGCAGGCGTCGAAAGCAGGTAAAAGGGTGGAACGCGAACCCCTTGCCGCACCATATCGACAAGCTTTTCCTGATCTGCTTCGGTGTCGCCCCATTCGCACGCCTGCGCGCGATGATAAACCAGTTGGCAGAAGGCATCCGCGTAATCAGGCCGCAGATGCAGTGCGTTCCGATAGGCGGCAATCGCTGCTGCGAGATCGCCGAGTTCACGCCAGGCGTTTCCCAGATTGTAAAATGCCTCGGGGAAGTCGGGCCTGTGTGTCAGCGCCTGTTCGAACGCCGTCAGCGCTTCGTCAGCTCGCCCTTCCGCCAGTAACGCCGTCCCCATATTGTTGCAGGCATCGGCGTGAGCCGGTGTCCGGTCAAGCAGCCGGCGGTAAAGATCGATCGCCTCACCGGCGCGCCCGAGTTCCACAAGCACGATACCGGCATTGTTGACCGCGTCCGCGTAGTCCTTGCGAAGCTCGAGGGCGTGACCGTAGGCCGCCAGCGCTTCTTCCAGTTTGGCCTGCTGCTGCAGCGCTGTCGCGCGATTGTAGAACGCCTCCGCGTAGTCCGGCTGCAGCATGATCGCATCGTCAAAAGCCGCCAGCGCGTTGTCGAGCAGACCCTTGTCCTTCAAGACGGCCGCCAGATTATTGTGGACGACCGCAACGCCGGGATTGAGAGAGATGACCCGTCGATACGCAGCTTCGGCGGCATCCAGGTCGTGCTTCTGATGCAGGACATTGCCGAGATTGAATTGGGCCTCTGCGTAGGCCGGCCTCAGCGCAACCGCCTCGCCATACGCCGCTGCGGCCTGGTCGAGCCTGCCTTGAATCTGAAGCAGCACGCCGATGTTGTTGTGGGCTTCTGCGTAATCACGTTTCACCGCAATGGCGGAGCGATAGGCGCCCATGGCCTCTTCGAGGTTGCCTTGCTGCCTGAGGGCATTGCCGAGAGCCAAAAAAGCTTCGGCATAATTCGGCTTCAGCTTGATGGCCTGCCGGTGAGCGACAATGGCATCCGCCAGCCTGGCCTGCTGCTGCAACACTGACCCAACATTGTTGTAACCCGCCGGATCATCCGGCCGCAGCTTGATCTGCTGGCGAAACAGCCGTTCGGCACCGGCGAGATCGCCCTGCTGGGCCGCAATGATGGCAAGGTTGCCATAGGCGGCGGCGTTGGCGGGATCAATATTCAGGACCGAAGCATAAAGCCGCTTCGCATCTCCGATCGCGCCCCTGCGGTGCGCCGCCAGGGCATCTTCCAACAGCTGTTGCGGTGTCGAATGTCCCACAGCGTCGTCCATTCCAGAGCGGAAATCCGCGAGCATTCACTCGCGCAGCCGATAGTTCGTGTATTGGATATCGAAACTCGTTGCTCCGTAAAGCTTCACATAGATAATTGGACCGGTGAGCTTCACTTCGTCGATCGTGCGTGGCCCCTTGAACAAGGTCCCCTCTTTCTCATGGCCGGCGGGATAGATGACGGCCTGACCCGTCGGCGGCGTCAGCGTTACGATCATGGTCACCGCCGTTGCCGTTTCAGGAATATATTTCGACACATCGACCTTGACCGGTACCGGCTCGACGGGCTGATCGGGCGGGACTTCGTTCTGCGCAACTTGGACAAAGGCCGGCGGCGGGTGCATATCCATTGTCTGGTTCCTGTACTACTTGCAAGTTTACCAAGTTCTGTCTTGGCGAGCTGCTGGTAAATCAATTTTTCAGGGGCATTTTGCCGCCATTCGACAATCGATGGCGATTGGAATTCCGGTCGCAATCGAAACAAATCGCTAAAGGACAAGGAAAAGGGGGACTCGTCACCAAGTCCCCCTTCTTCACCTGTTCATTAGCGCTCAGAAGTTGAACGTCATCCCTGTGGTCGCAGCCTTGATGGTTGCGCCACCGATGGTGTCGTTGGCAGCATCACGAGAGCAGACCTGGTAGCCATGGCCGCTGGCACCAAGACAGTAGTGCGCGCCCGGACCTTGTTTGAGGAGGGAGCCCACAACGTACCAACTGGCCCAGTCGTTGAAGTAATAACGCGCACCGACCGCATACTGGCTGGCATCATTGCTGAACAGATTTCCCTGCAATGTTGCCGCGGGTGCAAGCACCGGATCGTTGACGCTCAACATCGCCGGATTGCCCGGACTCTTGAAGGCGTGCGCATAAGACCCGCTGATAGCCCACTTGCCAACATACTGCGTGGCGCTGGCGAATACGGCATCGCGGGAGCGCTCATTGAACGGTTGTTCGATCGCGGTTACTTCCCGCCGTATCCACTCGTAGAAGGCATTTAGCTGAAGATCGCCCAGGCCATCGTTGAATCGATAGCCGGCGCCAATTTTCGCAGCCCATTCGTTGTGGATACCGGTCAAGACCTGAGAACCATCGGCCAGGAAAACCGGGGCAAGGAAAGTTGGTCCAAGTCCGTCATCGCCTTGACGATTGACCTGCTCATGGAGCTCATAGGCTGCGATCGCCGTAAACGGACCGTTCTTGTAGGTCAAAGCCGCGCTATAGGCGTTGCCGAAGGAACCGTCGGTGCAACCCATGCCACCGAGGTTGCCATTAACCGCACCGCCGGTGCCCGGGAAGTTGCTGCCGCTGCCGCGGGCCGACGCGCCGTTGCACTGGAATTGGTCGCCGTATGCATAGTCGCTGTTATCCTTGGCATAGTTCTGACCTGGCGAGAACAGCGCGCTGAACTGGAAGCCATTGAAGATCGGCGACTCATACCAAATCGAGTGGTTCATGCGCCAATCAAACTCGGCCCGGTTGTCGCCGCCGGTATTGCCCATGATCGAATTATAATCGCCGAGGGTTCGCGAGAACGGATCCATCGCGGCTGTGCTTTTCTTGTAAGGCGTATCGGACTTGCCGGCTTTGATGGATCCCCACGGACTTTCCACCCCTAAAAAGCTGTCGCGCGTCCCAAATGCCGCGCGCTCGTGGGGGGCTGCCGCTATATCGACCTGAGATTCCAATTGGGCCACCACCGCCATGCCGTCCCAGCCATAGGGGGCGAGGTTATGCCTGACACGAATACCGAAACTCGAAATATTGCTCGCTATTCCGAGTTTCGTTCCCTGGTCGAAAACCGACGGATTAAAGATGTCCCCGGATACATCGATTGATCCGTAAAGCGTAACCGTTGTGTTATCGATCAATGGTCCCAGAGGACCCGCTTTTACCGGAATGCCACCAATTGTCGGGCCGGGCGGCGGAGCTGGCGAAGTTGCGACAGCGGCGTGCAGAACCGGATTGCCCTTGAATTTGCTAGGATCAGTAGCGGCCGGCGCAGCGGCCACCGGCCTTGTCGCAGACAAGCTCTTCACTTTCTGTCGCAGTTCGGCGTTTTCCCTTTCGATCTTGTCTAGTCGCGCCATCACATCGTCGAGCGTTGCAGCTTTCGACGAGCCATTGAACGAGAGCAGGCAAAGAGCAGCGCAAGCCGTCCCCGAAAGAAGCCTATTCCTCATGGTAGATCCCCATCTGCCAAGTTATCCCGACAGCATGCCAGGACTCTTCTAACGGGGTGATGCTAGGGTATACCAGATGCCAAATACACCGGCTCACAAATGCCGCGGTCGCAATAATGTGAACCGTGGCAATTTTGGTACAATCGGAGTTTGCAATGCAGCGAAATTACCCGTAGCTCCGGCGTTGCTGCTTTCGTTTACAATAAATGCCTGAGACGATTGATATTTTTGACGAGAAAAAATGCCAGTAAGATTGACAAGTTATAGTTGCACCGCAATCCATCAGAGCGGTGTTCGCATACAAAACGCCAATCTGAGAGAGCAACCGGAAGCTTGCCGTCGTATCTGGTCTTCAATTGCATATTTTTCCCGGCCGTATTGAAGCCTCGGCGCGAATCAGCGCCGCGACCACCTAAAGATGTGCAGACGTCTCGCGACCGCATGATGCCCATGGAAGATCCCGCGCCGCGATCACTATCGCTTCGGATCACTCACCCTCGCCAGACCATGGCTGCTTGCCGCTTGACAAGCGCTCCGCCATCTCGGCCTGAAACTGCGGTGGCCCATAGGCAATCCACTCGTCATGCATTTGAAAAATCAACGGGCGATGGCTCTTTAGACAAAAGTCTTTCAGCCAGTTGATCGCCTTGTCCTTCGGCCGCGCGCCGACGGCAACCGCAACGTGGACTGGAATTCCGTGCCACCGAAAGTTGGCCGGAAGTAAAATCAAATTCGCCTTGTCTGGCCGCATCCATTCTGGAAGAGGACTTTTGTCGGCAAGCCACCCGCAGACGAATTGCTGGCATGGGTCCACGGGGCGATCTTCATAAATGCTGCATTTGTGCCCAACACTGAACGGACAAGGGTTGCCCGGAGAAACGTCGCGACCGCGGACATTGATCTTCAGCCAGCCGTCGCAACAGGCCGTGCATTCCGAACATGTCCTGGCGACATTCGACTGATTAGCCGGCATTTGAAGTGCGTCCTAACGCGTCGGCAACCCTCAGCAGCGTCTCAACCCATCATTCGATGGACCACAGCAACTGCCTGTGAAAACTTCTCATTGGGCAAGCTAGGTAAGATTCAGTTCAACGGCAAACCTGATCAGATCGGAATGACTGTGAGCGCCCAGCTTTTGCTTCAGGCGCGACGTGCTGTTCGCCACTGTTTTGTAGGATATGTTCAGAGCCCCCGCGACGTCCCCGATGCTCTTGCCTCGGGCAAGCAGCCGCAGAATCTCAAGCTCTCTCGATGAAAGCTGCGAAGCTGGATTGGCGCGGACGGATGCGGTTGAGAATGTCACGGCTTGCGCCAGGTGAGGCGCTACAAAATTCTGTCCATTCGCGACGCTTCTAACAGCAGACAGCAGATGCTGCGGGTCATCGCCTTTTGAGACGTACCCGTTCGCTCCAAGCTCAATAGCCCGAACGACGAAGGCTGGCTCATCGTTCATGCTGAATATGATGACCTTCGCCGCCGGATCCTCGTCCCGTATCCGCCGCAACAATTCGAAGCCTGACAGACCAGGCAGATTAATATCGATTATGGATATATCAGGTCGTATTTCGAGGTATGCTTCATGTCCTGACCTTTCGTCTGAAGCTTGAGACAACCTGATGTGGGGGTCGCTAGCGAACAAGGAACGGCACCCAGAGATCAAGAGGGGATGATCGTCTACAATGAGTACATCCAGTATCTTGGAAGTCGCCGCTATCATCGTTCATTCCGAATCCGGTCATCTTCAAACATAGTCGCATTTGTCAGCTTGGGTAGATACCGACCTCTCCACCGAACCAAAATTACATCATGTGGACCAACTATTCGCTGTTCGTGCGGTTATGGCTTTTATTGTGCGCCATGATTCTTGTGGCCCTGATGGCCAGTGCGGTCCTGCTGGTAATTTATTCCCGGGCCCAATTGCTGGTGGAACACGAACCCGGCTCTCGCGTAGCCAGTCAAGTTGCGAAGGCGTTCAACCACGCGCTTGCGAATACGACCGACCCGGATGGGGTCCTGCGCGGATTCGATCTGGGCCTCGACAATAACGAGGGTGCAGTCACCTTCGAAACTACGGCAGACGAGGCGGCAGGCGTTGCCTCGGACAACTCATCTGCGTCCAACGTCGATGGTGTCCCCGCCTGGTTTGTCCGATTGCTTATCGCGCCAAATTTATCGGACAGATTTCCAATCTATGTCGCGGGTCAGCGCGCCGGCGATCTTGTATTCAAAGCTAACTTGTCGGCCGACCTTTCAGAAAGATGGCTGACCTTCATCGGCATTCTGACCTCAGCAGTCATACTCGCGATCATCAGTGCATTTATCGCCTATTTTACAGTTGGTGCAACGCTAAGGCCCCTGCACGGAATCGAAACGGGCCTGACGCAGCTGCGTGCGGGTGACTATGACGTTCATTTGCGTTGCGAAGGCCCGCCGGAAATCCGAAAGAGTTGCCGGGAATTGAACGACCTCGCGTCAACCCTGTCGGAGCTTAGCTCCGAGAATACCAGGCTTCTTCGGCGGCTGGTGATCCTCGAAGAGCAGGAAAGACGGGATCTTTCGCGCGAACTTCATGATGAGCTTGGTCCCTTGCTGTTTGCGATTCGGGCCAACAGCGACGCGCTGTTGGAAGGGTTCGAATATTCCAAGCGAGACAATTCTCCTGCTGCCAAGCTTCAGCAGGCTGTCGAGGCGCTCCAGCACACCAATCGCCGGATTCTGGATCGGCTGCGTCCAATGCACATACGAGAGTTGGGATTGGAGAGGAGCGTGACAGACCTCGTCAGGGATGCGGAAATTCGGGCTCCCGACACTCGGTTCGAGCTTGAGTTCAATATCGGGCTTGTGGCGCTTGACGACGTCGTTGCCAATACGATCTATCGATCGGTTCAGGAATCCCTGACCAACATTCTCAAACATGCATGCGCCACCAGGGTCCGGGTCAGTGTAGGATTTCAGCAATCCAAAATTGCCATGTCAGTTGTTGATGATGGCGTCGGCTTTTCCGATGGCACCGCGCTCGGTCGAGGCTTGACCGGAATGCGCGAACGCGTGCGTGCCTTGGGTGGAACGTTCAAATTTGGGAGGATCAAAGGAGAAACGGTGGTGAGTTGCCTTGTCCCGATGACCGAGGTCGCCGAGGTCTCGGCGCCGTCTTGATGGCAATAGCCAGGCCCCGAGCCGGCGTCACTTTGCCTTGGTTCGAACTTTAAGGCAGCCCGAAAACCGCCCAGGCACCTCCTGTCGAAAGGCGAGATGGGTAGAAGAACCGGTTTCCCCTTCACCCGAAAACGCTCTATGCTCGGGCTCGGCTTTGTCATCAGCAAAGTTGGATAATCCATCAGCATCAAAGGCTTGGAGGAAACCCTGGCCTTTGGAGGGCGGTTTGACGCGGTATATTTCGACGCGGGGGGAGGCCCCGACCCTGGGTTTCTGCGACGTGATGCTGACCGGGCTTGCCCGCGACGGCGGCCTCTACGTGCCCGAAGCGTGGCCGCAGCTCTCGGCTGAGACCATCGCCGGGTTTTTCGGCCGGCCGTATTGGGAGGTCGCGGTCGATGTGATCCGCCCGTTTGTCGGGGCTGAGATTTCCGACGCCGATCTTGGTCGCATGGCCAACGAGGCCTATGCCACGTTCCGCCACCCGGCGGTGGTTCCGCTCAATCAGACCAGCCCCAATCAGTTCGTGCTGGAGCTTTTTCACGGCCCGACGCTGGCGTTCAAGGACGTGGCAATGCAGCTGATCTCACGGCTGATGGACCATGTGCTGGCGAAGCGCGCGCAGCGCACCACCATCGTGGTCGCAACCTCGGGCGATACCGGCGGAGCCGCGGTCGACGCCTTTGCGGGCCTCGACAATGTCGATCTGATCGTGCTGTTTCCGCACGGTCGAATCTCCGACGTGCAGCGGCGGATGATGACGACGGCGGGCGCCAGCAACGTTCACGCTTTGGCGATCGAAGGCACTTTCGACGATTGCCAGGCGATCGTGAAGGGGATGTTCAATCATCACCATTTTCGCGATGCGGTGTCGCTGTCGGGTGTCAATTCAATCAACTGGGCGCGGATTGTCGCCCAGGTGGTGTACTATTTCACGTCCGCGGTCGCGCTCGGCGCGCCGGCGCGGACCGTGGATTTCACCGTGCCGACCGGGAATTTCGGCGACATATTTGCCGGGTTCGTTGCCAAGCGAATGGGCCTGCCGATCAGGTGGCTGCGGATCGCCGCCAACGTCAATGATATCCTGCCGCGGACGCTCAAGACCGGCATTTACGAAGTGCGCGAGGTTCACGCCTCGGCGTCGCCGTCGATGGACATCCAGATATCTTCAAATTTCGAGCGGCTGCTGTTCGAGGCGAGCCGTCGCGATGCGGCCAGCGTGTGCAGGCTGATGGCGTCGCTCAAACAGTCCGGCCGCTTCGTGCTGCCCGACGCGACCCTGGCGGCGATCCGCGAGGAATTTGACGCCGGGCGTGCCGACGAGACCGAAACCAGCGCGGCGATCCGCGCCGCCTGGCGCGAGGCTGGCTATCTCGTTGACCCGCATACCGCGGTGGCGCTGGCGGTGGCCGATCGCGACACCTCGGATTCGAAAATTCCGAATATCGTGTTGTCGACCGCGCATCCCGCTAAGTTTCCCGATGCGGTGGAGGCCGCCTGCGGCGTGCGCCCGGAACTGCCGGCCTGGCTCGAGGGTCTGATGACCAAGCCCGAGCAAACTAAGGTCATGAACAACGATCAGGTTGAAGTCGAACGGTTCGTGCTGTCGGTCAGCCGCACCGCGAAGCAAGGAGTTGCCGGATGAGCGTCGATGTCACCAAGCTTCCCTCCGGCCTCACCGTCATCACCGATACCATGCCGCATCTCGAAACTGCGGCGCTCGGGGTGTGGGCCGGCGTCGGCGGCCGCGACGAGAAACCGAACGAGCATGGCATCTCGCATTTGCTCGAACACATGGCGTTCAAGGGCACCACGCGACGCTCATCGCGCGAAATCGTCGAGGAAATCGAGGCGGTCGGCGGCGACCTCAACGCCGGCACGTCAACCGAGACCACGGCCTATTATGCCCGCGTGATGAAGGCCGACGTGCCATTGGCGCTCGATGTGCTCGCCGATATTCTCGCCAATCCGTCTTTCGTGCCGGACGAGCTGGAGCGCGAAAAGAGCGTGATCGTGCAGGAGATTGGTGCTGCGCAGGATACCCCAGACGACGTGGTGTTCGAACATCTCAACGAAATCTGTTACCCGGACCAGCCGATGGGGCGATCATTGCTGGGCACGGCAAAGACCTTGAAGGGCTTCAACCGCGACACGCTGCGCAGCTACCTCTCGACGCATTACCGCGGTCCGGACATGGTGGTGGCGGCCGCAGGCGCGATCGATCACAAGCGGGTGGTCGCCGAAGTGACGGAGCGGTTCGCGAGCTTCGATGGCGTTGCCGCGCCGAAGCCGCAAGCTGCGATGTTCGGCAAGGGCGGCTCCCGCGTGGTGCATCGCGAACTGGAACAGGCTCATCTGACGCTGGCGCTCGAGGGGGTGCCGCAGACCGATGCGTCGCTGTTCTCCTTGCAGGTCTTCACCAACACGCTCGGCGGCGGGATGTCGTCGCGGCTATTCCAGGAAGTGCGTGAGAAGCGCGGGCTGTGCTACTCGATCTACACCTTCCATGCGCCGTATTCCGACACCGGATTTTTCGGGCTCTATACCGGCACCGACCCGGGCGATGCGCCTGAGATGATGGAGGTGATCGTCGATGTCATCAACGACGCCGTCGAGACCCTGACCGAGGCCGAGGTCGCGCGCGCCAAGGCACAGATGAAGGCGGGACTACTGATGGCGCTGGAAAGTTGTAGTTCGCGCGCCGAGCAGCTGGCGCGGCACGTCCTGGCCTATGGACGTCCTCTGACCGTGGAAGAGCTGGTGACCAGGATCGACGCCGTGAGCGTGGAATCGACGCGCGACGCCGCGCGGGGCCTGTTATCGCGCAGCCGTCCGGCAGTGGTCGCGCTTGGCAGCGGCAGGGGGCTGGACACGGCGGTAGCTTTGGCGGAAGGATTGACCAGGTCGAAAGCGAAGACGCTTCTTCATTAGACGCTGCTTCATTAAAGTCGCTTGCGACGCCCGGATTCGGGTGCAGGGGAGTATCACACATGGCCCTGTTTCGTTTGCCATCCAGCGGACCGGCGGCGCTTGCGCCGCGCGGGCACGGTCTGCTGCTGCGGGCGCCGCAGATGTCGGATTTTCTGCAATGGGCGCATTTGCGCGAATTTAGCCGGGAATACCTGACGCCGTGGGAGCCGATCTGGCCATCCGACGATCTTACTCGTTCGGGTTTCCGGCGGCGGTTGCGCCGCTATGCCGAAGACATCGCCGCCGACAGGTCCTATCCATTCATCGTGTTCCGGGAATCCGACGGGGCGATGATCGGCGGCGTCACAGTGGCGAACGTTCGCCGCGGCATCGTGCAGGCCGGTACGATCGGATACTGGGTCGGGCAACCGCACGCGCATCGCGGCTACATGACCTCGGCGCTGCGCGTGCTGCTGCCGTCGCTGTTCGGCGAACTCAATCTTCATCGCGTCGAGGCCGCCTGCATTCCCTCCAATGCGCCGTCGATCCGGGTGCTGGAGAAATGCGGCTTCAACCGCGAGGGCCTGGCGCGGCGCTATCTATGCATCAATGGCGTCTGGCAAGACCACCTGCTGTTCGGGCTGCTGCATGAGGATTTTCGCGGCTAACCCTCGGTTTCGAGATTATGCCACGCGGCTTTTTGAGCGCCTTGGGTTCGCCGACATTGCGCTGTTATAACGCGGAATATTGGGAACCAGGGTCAGCTGACATAAAATGCCAGGACGTCGTATGTGTGACAAGCCGTTGATCGAAACGGCTGCCCGACCGGGCGGCCGTCGCAGGACTGCGATCGTGGCCGCGGTCGCGTTCGCCATCAGCTGCGGCATGTTCGCCGCGCCGGCGTCATCGCAATCGCTCACGGATCGATTCAAGAGTTTGTTCGGTGGTGGCAAGTCGGAGGAGCCTGCCGAGGGAGCTCCGCCGCCGGCGGCATCTGATAGCCAAAGCGAGCTCACCTGTCCTCCGGTCAGCATTCGCGCGGGAGCATCCACCTATGCGGTCGCGGCGGCAGGCAAGCAGCCCGTCGGCAACGATGTGCGCTATCAGGCGACGATCACCCGTACCGCGCGCGACTGCACCGTGAACGGCGGCGAGATCACCGCGCGGATCGGCATTCAGGGCCGCGTCATTGCCGGACCGGCCGGATCGCCGGCGTCGGTCGAGATTCCGCTTCGCGTCGCCGTGGTGCAGGGCGGCGTGCAGGAGAAGACGATCGCGACCAAGGTCTTCCGGACCACGGTTGCCATGTCCGAGGCCGGCAGCGAGCCGTTCAACCTGGTCGCCGAGGATGTGGTGTATCCGGTACCGCCGGGAGCGGCCGGTGATTCCTACATCTTCTATATCGGCTTCGACCCGCAGGCGCTGAAGCCGGAGCCGAAGCCAAGAGTGACGAAGAAGAAATGACTCTGCTGTCGTCGCCCGGTGCGCGACACATAGAAGGTCGTCATACCCGCGAAAGCGGGTATCCAGTACGCCGCGGCTTCTCGGTTTTATCGCCGACGTCTCTGGAATACTGGATCATCCGCTTTCGCGGATGATGACAGCGAGAAACGTGGCCGCGCTTTCGAATGGCCTTGCGCGCATCAACAAAAAAGCCGGCGCAATCATCTCACGCCGGCTTTTATTTCCGCGAATTGAAACCGTCAGTTCAGCTTTTCGCGAACTTCAGCAATGCCCTTGGCCAGGAGATCGTCGGCGATCTGGCCTTTCACCGATTGCGACAGGATGGTGGAAGCAGCGGCAATCGCGGCATTGGCCGCCGCCGCACGCACGTCGGCCAGCGCCTGTGCTTCAGCCAGTGCGATCTTGCTTTCGGCGGTCTTGGTGCGCCGCGCGACAAAATCTTCCATCTTGGTCTTGGCTTCGGACGCGATGCGCTCGGCGTCGGCTTTTGCCGATGCGATGATGTCCTGGGCCTCGCGTTCCGCGCTGGCGTGACGGGCCCTGTATTCCGCGAGCAATTTGGCGGCCTCGTCCTTGAGACGGCGCGCGTCGTCGAGCTCGGCCTTGATACGGTCGCTGCGATGATCCAGCGTCGTCAGCACGGTGCGGTGGATACCGAAGTAGGCGAACACGCCCATCAGGATGACGAAGGCGACGGCGACCCAGAATTCCGGCTCGGAGAACATCTGCGTTATCCCTTCAACGACGCGTCAACGGCCTTGTTCACCGACCTGCGGTCCGGCTTCACGCCGGCGAGCCGCTGCACGATCGCGACGACGGCGTCCGCGGCAATGCTGCGGACGTTTTTCATCGCCGCCTCGCGCGTCGACGTGATGGTTGTTTCAGCCTCGGCGAGTTTGACCGACAGCTGCTGTTCCAGCGTCTTGCGCTCGGCCTCGGATGCCGCGTTCAGCTTTTCGCGGGTCTCGGCGCCGATCGCCTGCGCGCGGGAGCGCGCGGAGGCGAGTTCGCTCTCGTAGGCTTTCAGCGCGGCGTCGGACTCGTCCTTCAGCTTTTGCGCCGCGGCCAGATCACCCTCGATCTTGTTCTGGCGTTCGTCGAGCAGGCTGCCGACGCGCGGCAGCGCAATTCGCGA
>Ga0137416_10000504_pt1 | contig 18028 bp, 17 predicted proteins | sample CZODoug3_1_1_16f_FD_108282 | JGI IMG/M metagenome (GOLD analysis project Ga0137416, IMG submission 108282) | Vadose zone soil fungal communities from Angelo Coast Range Reserve, California, USA - CZODoug3_1_1_16fungal (Illumina Assembly) | ecosystem: Environmental > Terrestrial > Soil > Vadose...
CGACCAGAAATTCCAGGGGACGGCGATACTCGGCGCTGCGGCCCCGAAGCCGACCGCACGCTATGAGTTTAAGGACCAGGACACGGTTTTGTTGCAAGTTCGCGCGCAACGTAACTTCTGACCAGGGCCTCCCTTACTCTCCAAAAATCCCCGGCGGCGACTGCCGGGGATTTTTCGTTGTGTGGGGTGAGCCATCGATCCGATTCCGACATGTCAGCGGAAACGAAGCGCGCGCCACATGCTATCCGCCAGTGGCTATTCGACGCTGGCGCCGCGGCGCAAATCGGCTTCGATCTGAAGCCGCGTGCCGCCGCCGAATCGCGCGCGGTAGACCTGCAAATTCTCCATGATCCGCTGCACATAGTTACGCGTCTCGGAGAACGGAATCAGTTCGACCCAGTCGACCGCGTCGACCTTGGGATCGCGCGGATCGCCATAGCGGTCGATCCATTTCTTGACGCTGCCGCGGCCGGCATTGTAGGCGGCGAATGTCAGGATATAGGAGCCGCGGTAGTCCGCGAGCAGCCCGCCAAGTTCGGCGGCGCCGAGGGCTGCGTTGTAGACCGGATCGGTCTTCATCCTGGAGAGGTCGAAAGAGACACCCGCCCGCTTGCAGACATAGCGCCCGGCGTCCGGGGTCACCTGCATCAGCCCGTAAGCCTGCGCCGGCGAGACCACGGCCTGATTGAAGGCGCTTTCCTGGCGCGCGATCGAGAAGATCACGCTTTGCTCGACCTCGGGTCCGATCGCCTTGAACGGCGGGATGCCGTTGACGGGATAGGCATAGAAGTCGAACGGCAGACCGCGATTGAGCGCGGCCTTGCCGAGCAACAGCATGCCGCGGGCGTCGCTGTTGCGCGACGTCAGTTCGCCGAGCCCCACCAGGGCATCGGGATCGCCGTTCTCGCCCAGGTCGGCGAAAATCGGGATCGCGATCTCGCGCTCGTCGAGCTCATAGAGCAGCTGCACCGCGCGGACGATCTCCAGCCGCTCGGCCGCCCGGCCGCGGGGGACGCCGTTCAGATCGATCTGCGGCAGTCCGAGTTTGGCGCGCGCCAATTGCCCATAATAGCTGGTCGATTGCTCGGCCGCCCGCGTGTACGCCGCGCGGGCCTCCTGCGCGCGGCCGGCGGCCTCCGCGGCGCGGCCCTGCCAATAGCCGGCGCGGGCCAGCGCGGTCGGATTGACGCTGCCGACGCCGATCCGTGCGAAATGCTGCGCGGCGGCGGACGGATCGTTCAGGAAACGCAGCGCGATCCAGCCCGCGGTGAATTCCTGCTCGGTCTTGTAGATGTCGCGGGCGGGAAGGGCGGCATCCCTTGCGATCAGATAAGCGCTACGGTGTTCGCCGGCGTCGATCATCTTGCGCGACAGCAGTCGCCGTTCGATCCACCATTCGTCGACATTGTAGAGGCGGGCGGGGTCCTTCGGCGCGCTCATCATCAGTTGCGCGGCCTCCGTGAATTTCTCCTCGCGGCGAAGCACCTGGATCTTCGAGAAAATGTAGCCGGTGTCGCCGTGCAATTCGCGCGGCACCGCCTCCAGCAGCGCCCTGGCGTTGGAGGCTTTCCGGTTGGCCGCGATGCGCGCCTTGGCGAGCGCGAGGTGCCCCGAACCGAGCCGCTTCGCGGCGCGCAGGCCGGCGGCTTCCTGCTCGGTGCCGTACAGCATCGAATCCATCCGCGCCTTGTGATCGCCCGCCGTCAGCAGCGCGCCGAACAGATCGAGCGCCGTGCTCTCGGTGTCTTCGGACATCGGATCGCTGCGCCAGGCGTCGCGCACCAGCCGCTCCGCATTGGCGCGGTCGCCGCGCCCGATCATCACCTTCGCCAGTGCAAACCGGCCCTTGGCCGACACCGGCGATTCATTCTCGAACCATGACCACACGGCGGCGTCGTCGCGATGGTCGTCCCACAGCGCGGCCTCGAGGCGCCGGCGCAGCAAGGTCTGCGACGGCCAGCTCGGATTGGCGGAAATGAAAGCGCGATAGCGTTCGGCGGAAGCGCCGTTATCGTCGCTGCGCAGGATCAGCCACTCCGCAAGCTTGCGGGCCACCGGATCCGATATCGCGGCTTCAGCCTGGGTGGCGTCGGCAGGCTTGTGCTTGCGGACGAGGTCGATGACGTTTTCCAGCGCGTCCTTGTCGGACTGCGACGTCGACGAGGTCGCGGCCATTGCCGCCGGGGTGACGGGTTTGCGCGCAGGCGGCGGCGGTAGCGCGGCGTGCTGCCGCGTCGCGGGCACCAACGCGGGGGCTGCGGGGGCGGCCGTCCGAGGTGCCGCCTCGGCGGGGGCGTTTCTGGCAACGGCGGCTGCCGCGGCCGTGGTTTTAGGAACGACGTTGCGGGCGATCGGCCGTGGCTTGGGCAGCGGAACTTTTGCTTTGGCCCAGGCGTCCGCCGCGAACGCCGACAAGCCGACCGCCAGCGCCAGGCTTGTCGCCAAGGCCGTCGATCGCAGTGCGGCAGCGCGGGCGGAAGGGATCACGGCTTTCCTCTGCGGCGACGAATCATTCAATCGCTCGAGCCTTAGGTCTATTTGATTGCGGGCAAAATGCTAAAAAGCCTCGCGGCGTCCGATGTTTGCGCCATCACCACGGCAAAATCGCGGCTATCGCGTTTTCCACCGAAAGCCTACCCCGGGCTGGGATCGCGCACGGGATTCCGGTTTTGCGCGAAGAAAGGTGCGTTAAAACAAAGCACTGGGACTGGCCCGATACGGCCCTTTCGCCAGCGCGCCAGACCCGATATGAATTGCGCTACGTCGCGTTTTCGAGCGAAAGCCGACCGCGTCGAAACAAAACTACGACCGGCCGTGCCGTAGGCCGGCGCGTTTGGAGGAAGTCCATGGCAGCCAAGACAACATTCCGGGGTTCTTTCACCGCCTTGGTCACGCCCTTCAAGAACGGCTCGCTCGACGAGGCGGCCTTCCGCTCGCTGGTAAATTGGCAGATCTCCGAGGGTACCAATGGCCTGGTCCCGGTCGGCACCACCGGCGAGAGCCCGACCGTCAGCCATGACGAACACCGGCGCGTGGTCGAATGGTGCATCGGCGAGGCTCGGGGCCGGGTGCCCGTGATCGCCGGCGCCGGCTCCAATTCGACCAAGGAAGCGATCGAGCTTGCCGAGCATGCCGAAAAGGCAGGCGCGGACGCGGTGCTGGTGGTGACGCCCTATTACAACAAGCCGACCCAGGAAGGCATGTATCAGCACTTCAAGGCGATCAACGACGCCATCGGCATTCCTGTTATCATCTACAATATCCCGCCGCGCTCGGTGATCGACATGTCGGTCGACACCATGAAGCGGCTGTTCGAGCTGAAGAACATCGCCGGCGTCAAGGACGCCACCGCCAGCATGGTGCGGGTGTCGCAACAGCGCGCGGCGATGGGCGAGGAGTTCAACCAGCTATCGGGCGAGGATGCGACCGTGCTCGGCTATATGGCGCATGGCGGCCACGGCTGCATTTCGGTGACGTCGAATGTCGCGCCGCGGCTGTGCGCGGAATTCCATGCGGCCTGGCAGAAGGGCGACGTCGCCACCGCGCTGAAAGTGCACGACAAGCTGATGCCGCTGCACACCAACCTCTTCATCGAGAGCAACCCGGCGCCGGTCAAATATGCGCTGTCGCTGCTCGGCAAGCTGGAGGAGAAGCTGCGTCTGCCGATGGTGCCGGTGTCGGAACCGACGCGCGCCGCCGTCCGCAGCGCCATGGTTCACGCCGGCCTGATCAATTGAGCCTCACCACGCAAGACTTAGCTGATCACAAACGTAAAAAAGGGGGGGAACCAGCATGTTGAAGGAATTCCGCGAATTCGCCATGAAGGGCAATGTCGTCGACCTCGCGGTCGGCGTCATCATCGGCGCGGCCTTTGGCGCCATCGTCACCTCGCTGGTCGGCGACATCATCATGCCGATCATCGGCGCGATCACGGGCGGCCTCGACTTCTCCAACTATTTCACCGGACTTGCCAAGACCGTTACCGCAGGCAATCTTGCGGATGCGAAGAAGCAAGGCGCGGTATTGGCGTGGGGCAACTTCCTCACACTGACGTTCAATTTCATTATTATTGCTTTCTTGCTGTTCATGATCATCAGGGCAATGAACACGCTGAAACGCAAGGATGCGGCAGCCCCGGCACCGCCGCCGAAACCGAGCCGCGAAGAAGAGTTGCTGACCGAGATCCGCGATCTCCTCAAGAAGGCTTGACGTGGCCGAGAAGAACGAACGCCCGATCAAGGTCGTCGCCGAAAATCGCAAGGCTCGCTTCAACTACGCGATCGAGGACACGATCGAGGCCGGCATTTCGCTGACCGGCACCGAGGTGAAATCGATTCGGAACGGCAAGACCACGATCGCGGAATCCTATGCCGATACCAAGGACGGCGAGATCTGGCTGATCAACGCCAACATCCCCGAATATTTGCAGGCCAACCGCTTCAACCACGAGCCGAAGCGGCCGCGCAAGCTGCTGCTGCACCGAAAGCAGATCAACAGGCTGATGGGCGCGGTCGATCGCGACGGCATGACGCTCATTCCGCTAAAACTCTATTTCAACGAACGCGGCCGTGCCAAGCTCTTGCTCGCGGTAGCCAAGGGCAAGAAGCTGCACGACAAGCGCGAGAGCGAAAAGAAACGCGACTGGAGCCGGGAAAAAGGCCGTCTGCTGCGGGCGCGGGGCTAGCGGATATCCCGACACCAATCCGTCATTGCGAGGAGCACTTGCGACGAAGCAATCCATCTTCCTTGTGGCACCATGGATTGCTTCGTCGCAAGTGCTCCCTTGCACAAACGCTTCGCGTTTGTCGCAGGCAATGACGGTCGATGGAGAATTGGACAATGAACCAGAAAAACCTGCTCGAAGTCGACTGGAGCAAAATCCCGGCGCCGACGGACGATGGTGCGGCCGCGCATCTAAAGGGCATGACGATCCCACCGGTCAGCCTGGTCGCCACCGACGATAGCTCGGTAACGCTATCGGGCTTGCGGGGACGTACGGTGGTGTTTGCCTATCCGCGCACCGGCGAGCCGGGCAAGATCAGCCTGGTCGATGATTGGGACATGATCCCGGGCGCGCGGGGCTGCACGCCGCAGACCTGTGCGTTCCGCGATCTGTTCGCGGAACTCAAGGCCGCCGGCGCGAGCTACGTGTTCGGCCTGTCGACGCAAAGCAATGCCTATCAGACTGAGATGGCATCAAGGCTGCATCTGCCGTTCGCGGTGCTGTCGGACGAGAAGCTGGCAATGACCCGCGCGCTCAAGCTGCCGACCATGGAAGTCGCCGGACTGACGCTGATCAGGCGGCTTGCGCTGGTCATCGATGACGGGCGCATCACTTACGTGTTCTATCCGGTGTTTCCGCCGGATCGAAATGCCGGCGACGTGCTGGCCTGGCTGAGGGAAAATCCGGTGAAGGGTTAGTCCAGATCCGTACGCACCTTCGCAAACACATTACGAAACATTTCCGGCGTCAGTACCCGCGTGTTGGTGTTGTAACGCGAGCAGTGATAGCTGTCGTAGAGCCGCAACGCGCCTGCTCTATGCACGGCTCCGTGCGCAAACGGGGCGGCGGCGCTGCGCAGGCCGAGCGCCTTCAGCGTCGATTCGTGCGCGATCCGGCCGAGCGCGACGATGGCATGAAGCCTGGGCATCGCGGCGATGGTTGCGATCAGGAATTGCCGGCAGGTATTGATTTCCGCGGGCAGCGGTTTGTTCTGCGGCGGCACGCAGCGCACCGCGTTGCCGATCCGGCAATCGACCAGCCTCAAGCCGTCGTCAGGCCGCGCCTGATAGACGCCGCTGGCAAAACCATATTCGAGCAGGGTCGCGTAGAGCAGGTCGCCGGCATAGTCGCCGGTGAAGGGACGCCCGGTGCGATTGGCGCCTTGCAGACCCGGTGCGAGCCCGACGATCAACAGCCGCGCATCGGAGCCGCCGAACGAGGGCACCGGCGCGTTGAACCAGCCGGGTTCGCGCGCCCGCACCTCGGCCCGGAAATCGGCCAGCCGCGGGCACAGCGGACAATTGCGGTCGGGATCGGTGGCAGAGACGACGGCGCTACTCGTCGAATTCTTCGTCATCGGCCCTTGGCGCCATGGTGGTCGCGCGCTGCAGGAATTGCGGCGCGTGATGACGCGGCTCGCGCGGAGCCGGGCGCTCGGAGGGGTCGCGGCCGAGCTTGGATTGCAGCTCCACCAGGTCGGTGAAGACGTCGGCCTGGCGACGCAGCTCGTCGGCGATCATCGGCGGCTGGCTCGAAATCGTGGAGATCACCGTCACCCGGACGCCGCGGCGCTGCACCGCCTCGACCAGCGAGCGGAAATCGCCGTCGCCGGAGAACAGCACGATCTGGTCGACATGCTCGGCGAGCTCCATGGCATCGACCGCAAGTTCGATGTCCATGTTCCCCTTCACCTTGCGGCGGCCAGAGGCGTCGATGAATTCCTTGGTCGCCTTGGTGACGACGGTGTAGCCGTTGTAATCGAGCCAGTCGATCAACGGCCGGATCGAGGAATATTCCTGATCTTCGATGATGGCGGTGTAATAGAACGCGCGTACCAGCGTGCCGCGGCTCTGGAATTCCTTCAGGAGGCGCTTGTAGTCGATGTCGAAGCCGAGCGTCTTTGCGGTTGCGTATAGATTGGCGCCGTCGATAAAGAGCGCGATTTTGTTGGAAACAGGTGACATCAAAGTTTTCTCACGTTGTTGTTAGCGTTCTTAGCGCAGCGGCAACGTACCGCGCGCAGATACCTGCGTTGCTGCCTAAAGTTCGGTGAATCTTCCCCGTGACAGTCACCACCGCAATTATGGTGAGGCGAGGGCGAAAATCCTAGTCTTTTGACGATTCAATGTTGAGATTTGCTTGTCCGGCCCCGCAACCTGGCCATGTCACTGGACTCCGGCCGTTCTGGCCCCATCGGAGAGGTAGCAGAGCCCCCCGGGAAGGCAAATCACAAATTTGGCCTTGCGAAATGCTCCCCACCCCTATAACTAGCGCTGAATAATCAACATATTCGGTCCCACTTAACGGAGCGACAGCAGATGGCGCGCGTCACCGTCGAAGATTGCATTGATAAGGTCGACAACCGGTTCGATCTCGTCCTATTGGCAGCACATCGCGCCAGGATGATTTCGTCAGGATCACAACTCACAGTTGATCGCGATAACGACAAGAATCCGGTGGTTTCCTTGCGGGAAATTGCCGACTCGACGATTTCCCCGGAAGATTTGCGCGAGGAACTCGTGCACTCCCTGCAGAAATTCGTCGAGGTCGACGAGCCCGAGCCCGACACCGTGCCGCTGATCGGCTCGGCCGGCGCCAGCGTCGATGCCGACGATACCGAAGTCGCAGTCGAGCGCATGACCGAGGAAGAGCTCTTGAAGGGCCTCGAAGGCCTGGCGCCGCCGGAAGAGCAGCCCGAAGAGGACGAATAGACCGAGCGCTTCGGGAGCGTCCCAAATTGACCGATTTGCCAAAGGCCCGGACACTTGTCCGGGCCTTTGCTTTGTTAACATTGGGCCCGGACATTGGTCCGGGCCTTTGCTTTTGTTGACATTTCTGCGGTTAGGATGCGTCCTTGGCGAGAGCCAAAGGCGAAATTGAACGGTTCTCGGCCCGAACGGGCTGCAGCTTCATTCGAAAACGCCTTACATATTGAAAGACGGACCGGTCTGGTCCGTACAGGAGGCAGCATTTCGATGGCGTATTGGCGCCGCACGCCCCGCCAGATGCAGGCCGCGACCGATTCGGTCGCCGTGGCGCCTGTATCGCCTGCGCCGGAGAAGGCGGCCAAGACGCCGCGCACCCGCATGATGCGGCAATATGATCTGGTCGAGCGCGTCAGGTCGTACAATCCCGACACCAATGAAGACCTGCTGAACCGCGCCTATGTCTACGCGATGAAAGCCCACGGCGCGCAAACGCGCGCGTCGGGCGATCCGTATTTTTCGCATCCGCTCGAGGTCGCGGGGATCCTCACCAATCTCAAGCTCGACGACGCCACCATCGTCGCGGCCCTGCTGCACGACACCATCGAGGATACCGAGGCAACCCGCGCCGAGATCGACCACGTTTTCGGACACGAAATCGGCGCGCTGGTCGAGGGGCTCACCAAGCTGAAGCGGCTGGAACTGGTCTCGCGCGAGGCCAAGCAGGCCGAGAACCTGCGCAAGCTGTTGCTGGCGATCGCCGACGACGTCCGCGTCCTCCTGATCAAGCTCGCCGATCGCCTGCACAATATGCGTACGCTGGACTTCGTGCCGCCGGCCTCGCGCCGCCGCATCGCGGAGGAGACGCTGGACATCTATGCGCCGCTCGCCGGCCGTATGGGCATCCAGGAGATGCGTGAAGAGCTCGAGGATCTCTCGTTCCGCACCCTCGATCCGGAAGCCTACGCGGTGGTGAAGCACCGGCTCGATGCATTGGCCGAGCGCAACCGCAATTTGATCGGCGAGATCGAGAGCCAGCTTTCCAAGAACCTGCAGAAGAACGGCATCACCGCCCGCGTCTATGGCCGCCGCAAGCAGCCGTTTTCGATCTGGACCAAGATGGAGCGCAAGTCGATCGGCTTCGAACAGCTGTCCGATATCTATGGTTTCCGCGTCGTGCTGGGCGATGTCGAGGCCTGCTATCGTGCGCTCGGCGTCGTGCATACCACCTGGCCGGTGGTGCCCGGGCGCTTCAAGGACTACATCTCGACGCCGAAGCAGAACGATTATCGTTCGATCCATACGACGGTGATCGGTCCCGGCAAGCAGCGCGTCGAACTGCAGATCCGCACCGAGGACATGAACCAGATCGCCGAGCTCGGCATCGCCGCCCACGCCTTCTACAAGGAGGGCATGGGATCGCCGACCGAGCGGCTGAAACACGAATCCAACGCCTTCGCCTGGCTGCGCCGCACCGTCGGGATCCTGTCCGAAAGCGCCAATCCGGAAGAGTTTCTGGAACACACCAAGCTCGAGCTGTTCCACGACCAGGTGTTTTGCTTCACGCCGAAGGGCAAGCTGATCGCGCTGCCGCGTCAGGCCAACGTGATCGACTTCGCCTATGCCGTGCATACCGACGTCGGCAACTCGGCGGTCGGCTGCAAGATCAACGGCAAATTCGCGCCGCTGTCGTCCGAACTGCAGAACGGCGACGAGGTCGAGGTCCTGACCTCGCAGGCCCAGTCGGCGCCGCCGTCGGCGTGGGAAGCGCTCGCGGTCACCGGCAAGGCGCGCGCCGCGATCCGCCGCGCGACCCGCACCGCCGTGCGCGATCAATATGCGGGCCTGGGCCGCCGCATCGTCGACCGCCTGTTCGCCCGCGCCAAGATCGAATATGCCGACGACAAGCTGAAGGGCGCCCTGCCGCGGCTGGCGCGCACCTCGATCGAGGAAGTGATGGCCTCGGTCGGGCGCGGCGAACTGAAGGCCTCCGACGTCGCGCGCGCGATGTATCCCGACTACAAGGAAGAGCGGCTGGTGCGCTATGGCGCCAAGAAGAGCCTCGCCGCCAAGCTAAAGCAGCAATCGCCGCCGCATCCGGCGCGCGCCGCCTCGGTGATCCCGGTGCGCGGCATCAATTCCGATCTGCCGGTCAAGTTCGCCCCCAATGGCGGCGCGGTGCCGGGCGACCGCATCGTCGGCATCGTGACGCCGGGAGAGGGGATCACGATCTATCCGATCCAGTCGCCGGCATTGAGGGATTTCGAGGAGGAGCCGGAGCGCTGGCTCGACGTGCGCTGGGATATCGACGAAACCATGCCGCAGCGTTTCCCGGCGCGGGTCCGGGTCGATAACGTCAACGAGCCCGGAAGCCTCGCCCAGGTCGCCACCGTGATCGCCGAGCATGACGGCAATATCGACAATATCAGCATGTCGCGCCGCTCGCCCGATTTCACCGAGCTGACCATCGACCTCGAAGTCTATGACCTCAAGCATCTCAGCGCGATCATCGCCCAGTTGCGCGCCAAGGCCGTCGTCGCGCGGGTCGAGCGCGTCAATGGGTAGACCAACTCGTTATTGCCGGGCTTGACCCGGCAATCCATTCTTCCCAAGAAGATGGATGCGCGGGTCAAGTCCGTGCATGACAGCCAGAACAACGAGTCCGTTATGTCAAAAACTCCTCCGCTGCGCCTTGGCGTCAATGTCGATCACATCGCCACCCTGCGCAACGCGCGCGGCGGCTTGCGGCCCGATCCGGTGCGCGCGGCGTTGGCGGCGATCGCGGCCGGCGCCGACGGCATCACCGCGCACTTACGCGAGGACCGCCGCCACATCCGCGACCAGGATATGGCGCGGCTGAAGGCCGAAATCTCCAAACCGCTGAATTTCGAGATGGCCGCGACCGAGGACATGCTGAAAATCTCGCTGGCAACCAGGCCGCATGCGGTGTGCCTGGTGCCGGAGCGACGCCAGGAACTGACCACCGAAGGCGGCCTCGACGTGGTCGGCCAGCACAATGCGCTGGCGCCGTTCATCGCGCGGCTGAACGATGCCGGCATCCGGGTGTCGCTGTTCATCGCTGCCGACCCCGCCCAGATCGAGATGGCGGCCAAGCTGCGGGCGCCCGTGATCGAGATCCATACCGGCGGCTGGTGCGACGCCGTGGTCGACGGCCACACGGCAAAGGCCGACGCGGAATGGCAGCGCATCGTCAAGGGCGCGCGGCTGGCGCGGTCCGCGGGGCTCGAAGTCCACGCCGGCCACGGCCTCGACTACGCCACCGCCGAGACCATCGCCGCCCTCCCGGAGATCGCCGAACTGAACATCGGCTATTACATGATCGGCGAGGCGATCTTCGTCGGCATCGGCGAGACCGTCCGCGCGATGCGCGCGGCGATGGACCGCGGCCGCCGGGCGCTTCAAGGCGCGGGCGCACCATGATCATCGGCATCGGCTCCGACCTGATCGACATCACCCGCGTCGCCAAGGTGATCGAGCGCCACGGCGAGCGCTTCCTCGAGCGCATCTTCACCGGCGCCGAGCGCACCAGGGCCGCGCGCCGCGCCAACAATGAGAAGATGGTGGTCGCAACCTATGCCAAACGTTTTGCCGCCAAGGAGGCCTGTTCCAAGGCGCTCGGCACCGGGATCCGGCGCGGCGTCTGGTGGAAGGACATGGGGGTGGTGAACCTGCCGGGCGGCCGCCCCACCATGCAGCTGACCGGCGGGGCGCTGGCCCGGCTCCAGCACTTGACGCCGGAGGGGTTCGAGGCGCGGATCGATCTGTCGATCACCGACGACTGGCCCCTGGCGCAGGCCTTCGTCATAATTTCGGCGGTGACAGCTGGCAGAGGATGACGCGGGCAGCCGATCCGGCCGGGGACCGCGGGAAAACTAAAAATCATTGTTTTTTCAATGATTTACGAAGTTTTTACACGGCGCTTGATTGCGCGTTCGCGAACAACCGTCTAAAACGCCGCAGGGTACCAATCGAGCCAGAGCAGATCGAGGTTTGAGCCGGAATTTGCTCTCAACATCAGAATCAAGATCATTTTCTTGACGCGAACGGCGAACGCTTCGCGAGAGGAAAACGTTCTGCCACCACGCGGGCGAAACGGCCGCGGGAATCGGGAAAGCGATGAGCGTGACATCCGGGACAAAATCTGAAAGCGGCTTGGGCGAGACCATCCGTGTCGTCATCCACGCTCTCCTGATCGCGCTCGTCATCAGAACCTTCCTGTTCCAGCCCTTCAACATCCCCTCGGGATCGATGAAGGCCACGCTTTTGGTCGGCGACTATCTGTTCGTCTCGAAATATTCCTACGGCTACAGCCACTATTCGATTCCGTTGTCGCCGCCGCTGTTCTCCGGGCGCATCTTCGGTTCGGACCCGAATCGGGGCGACATCGTGGTGTTCCGTCTGCCGAAGGATGATTCCACCGACTACATCAAGCGCGTGATAGGCCTGCCGGGCGACCGCATCCAGATGAAGGAGGGGCTGCTCTACATCAATGACGAGCCGGTCAAGCGCGAGCGCTTGAGCGATTTCGTCGGCGAGGACCCCTGCGGTTCCGACGCGACCGCGCGGGTGAAGCGCTGGAAGGAAACGCTGCCGAACGGCGTCACCTATGAGTCGCTGGATTGCGTCGACAACGGCTTCTACGACAACACCAATGCCTACACCGTGCCCGCCGGCAATTTCTTCATGATGGGCGACAACCGCGACAACTCCACCGACAGCCGGGTGCTGTCGGCGGTCGGTTACGTGCCGTTCGAGAATATCGTCGGCCGGGCGCAAATGATCTTCTTCTCCATTGCCGAGGGCGAGCACGCCTGGATGTTCTGGCGCTGGCCGACCGCGGTGCGCTGGAATCGCATATTCTCAATCGTGCGATGAACGACGATACGCCCGTCATCCAGGATCCCCCGACATCTGGCGAGCCGAGCCCACAGCCTGACGCCAGCCGCGAAGGCGTGCCCACCAAGAAGCGCGGCAAGGCCGGCGCCGCCAAGGCCGCGATCGCTGCGACCGAGGCGCGCATCGGCTATAAATTCGCCGATGCTGCGCTGCTGGCGACCGCTTTTACGCATGTGTCCGCGCTCAAGCCCGCCACCCGCCACCGCGCCGACAGCTACCAGCGCCTCGAGTTTCTCGGCGACCACGTGCTCGGACTGATCGTCTCCGACATGCTGTATCGGGCCTATCCGAGGGCTGACGAAGGCGAACTGTCGAAGCGGCTCGCCGACCTCGTGCGCAAGGAGAGCTGCGCCGATGTGGCGAAATCGCTCGGGCTGGTCGACGACATCAAGCTCGGCCAGGTCGGCGCGGGTGCGGACGCCCGGTTGCGAAAATCCGTGCTCGGCGATGTCTGCGAGGCGGTGATCGGAGCGATCTTTCTCGACGGCGGCTATGCGGCGGCGGCGCAATTCGTCGAGCGCAACTGGAATGAGCGGATGCGCAAGCCGCGGCGGCCGCTGCGCGATCCCAAGACGGTGCTGCAGGAATGGGCGCAGAGCAAGGGAATGCCGACGCCGGTGTATCGGGAAGTCGAGCGCACCGGACCGCATCACGATCCGCAGTTCCGCGTCGCGGTGGATTTGCCGGGGCTGGCGCCGGCTGAAGGCGTCGGCGGCAGCAAGCGCGCGGCCGAGAAGGTCGCAGCTTCCGTCATGATCGCGCGCGAAGGCGTCGGCAGCCATGACGGATGAGTCTGAAAGCGAGGGCGCGAAGCCGGCGACGCGCTGCGGCTTTGTCGCGCTGATCGGCGCGCCCAATGTCGGCAAGTCCACCCTCGTCAACGCGCTGGTCGGCTCCAAGGTCACCATCGTCTCGCGCAAGGTGCAGACGACGCGGGCGCTGATCCGCGGCATCGTCATCGAGAACAATGCGCAGATCATTCTGGTCGATACGCCCGGCATCTTCGCGCCGAAGCGGCGGCTCGACCGCGCCATGGTGTCGACGGCGTGGAGCGGGGCGCATGATGCCGATCTCGTCTGCGTGCTGCTCGACGCCAAGGCAGGTCTCGACGAGGAGGCGGATGCGATCCTGAGCAAGCTTGCGACCGTTCAACATCCGAAAATCCTGGTGCTGAACAAGATCGACCTGATCCCGCGCGAAAAGCTGCTGGCGCTGGCCAAGGCCGCCAATGACCGCATGAAGTTCGAAAACACCTTCATGATCTCGGCGCTGTCGGGCGACGGCGTCGACGATCTCAGGCAGACGCTCGCCAGCATGGTGCCGCCGGGGCCGTTTCATTACCCCGAGGACCAGATGTCGGACGCGCCGATGCGGCATCTGGCGGCCGAGATCACGCGGGAAAAAATCTATCGCCAGCTGCATCAGGAACTGCCGTATCAGTCCACCGTCGAGACCGACAGCTGGACCGAGCGCAAGGACAAATCGATCCGCATCGAGCAGACGATCTTTGTCGAGCGCGAGAGCCAGCGCAAGATCGTGCTCGGCAAGGGTGGCGCCACCATCAAGTCGATCGGCGCGGATTCGCGCAAGGAGATCGCCGAGATCATGGGCGTTGCCGTGCACCTGTTCCTGTTCGTCAAGGTACGCGAAAATTGGGGCGACGATCCCGACCGCTACCGGGAAATGGGACTTGAGTTCCCCAAAGAATAACCAAAGCAATAATCAAGGAACGGCCGGCGTCTTCATGAATGTGCCCAAAAACGTGCTCTGGTTTGAAGTGCTGCTGTATCTGTCGCTGACGCTGGATGCGCTGTCGGTGGCGTTCCAGGACCGCACCCCAAGCGGCGAGATGACCGAGCAGATGATCACGGTTGCCACCATCATGGCGGCCTGCCTGATCCTGCTGTTGGTCTATTTCGTCTGGCTGGCGGCGCAGCGGCGCAAGAACTGGCCGCGCTGGGCGCTGGCCGCCGCCCTCGTGCTCTCGGCGATCTCGCTGCTGCAGGTCATCGCCGAGAACGGCGTCCAGCTCGACAGCGCGATCGAGGCCGTGTCCTGCGCGCTGACCGCGGCGGGGCTGTATTTCTCCTTCACCGGCGACGCGCAGGGCTGGTTCAACGCGTGAGCGTGGCGGTTGCGTAGGGGGCAAAGGCGCGTCTTTGCGCCGTGCCCACCACAACAACGTGACGGTGTTTGTTGATCAACTCGGTGGGCTCGCTGCGCTTTGCCCACCCTACAGGCTTGGGAATCCTGTAAACTCTCACCCATGGAATGGACCGACGACGGCATCGTGCTGGGGGTGCGGCGGCATGGCGAATCCTCGGCCATCGTCGAGCTCTTGACGCGCGGACACGGCCGTCACCTTGGCCTGGTGCGCGGCGGCTCGAGCAAACGGATGCGGCCGATGCTGCAGCCCGGCAACAGCGTGCGCGCGGTGTGGCGGGCCCGGCTCGACGAGCACCTCGGCTATTACGTCATCGAGGGCACGCGGCTGCGCGCTGCCACCGTGCTTTCGTCATCGCATGCGACGTATGGCGTGACCCACCTGGCCTCGCTGGCGCGGCTGTTGCCGGAGCGCGATCCGCATGAAGACATTTTTGAGATGCTGGACCGCACGCTGAACGATTTCGACGACGCCGGTGAGGCGGCGGTGCATCTGGTCAAATTCGAACTGGCGATGCTGGCCGAACTCGGTTTTGGGCTCGATCTGGAAAACTGCGCCGCCACCGGTGAAACCACCGAGCTAATCTACGTTTCGCCGAAATCCGGCGGGGCGGTGTCACGGGCTGCCGGCGAGCCGTTCCGCGACCGGCTGTTGCGGCTGCCGGCGTTTTTGCGCGAAGGCGAGGGCGGTTCGAACGCCTGGTCGGAGCAGGATTTGCTGGACGGATTTCAGCTGACTGGCTTGTTCCTGCTGCGGCATGTGCTGGAGCCGCGCGGGCAGGGCCATTCCGACGCGCGGGATGGTTTTATCAACGCGGTGACCCGCGCCCGCAGCGCCGGCGGTGCCGCCGCGATCCTTTCCTGAGCGCGAGGCGGCATGAACGGATCAAAACTCACCCCTGCTTCCTACACCGTCGACATCGCAGGACAGCCGACCGAGCTGCCGATCGTCGCCATCAACGACCGGCTTGCGATTTCGCTGCTGATGGTGATCGACATGGGCGTCGGCTTCGGCGGGCGGATCGGCAAGGCGCTGGCGGCGCGGCTTGCGGAGAAGAAGCCCGATATCGTGGTCGGCGCGGCGACGCTTGGAATTCCCGTCGCCATCGAGGTGTCGCGCCATCTCGGGCTCGATCAATACGTCATCGTGCAGAAATCACCGAAAATCCATCTCGGCGATGCGCTGGTCGAGCACGTGCAGTCGGTGACCTCATCCGGGTCGCAGCGGCTGCTGCTCGATCGCCGGGCCATCCCGCTGCTGAAGGGCAAGCGCGTGGTCGTCGTCGACGACGTGGTGGCGACCGGTTCGAGCCTTGCCGCAACGCTAAAACTGGTGCGGCAGGCGGGGGCGGAGGTCACAGGCGTCGGCGTCATCCTCACCGAAGGGCATGATTGGCGCAAGGTACTGGGAGCGGACGCGGCGCTGGTGACCGGGCTCGGCCATATCCCGCAATTCACCATTGCCAACGGCCACGCCACGCCGGACCCGGCGACAATGGCCGCCGCGTCCTGAAAAACCACGCTTTTTCAGCCTGCGGGGGATGCAAGAATCGATTCTTGCCCGATTCACCTCAAAAGTTTAACCCCTCCCCATGGGAAAAGCACTGATTCCGCCGGAACCGGCCGAAATCCACGAGGTGATGCTGCGCGATGCGCTGGAAGAGCGCTATCTCGCTTACGCGCTCTCGACCATCATGCATCGCGCGCTGCCAGATGCCCGCGACGGGCTGAAGCCGGTGCACCGGCGCATCCTCTACGGCATGCGTCTGTTGCGGCTCGATCCCGGTACGGCGTTCAAGAAATCCGCCAAAATCGTCGGCGACGTGATGGGTTCGTTCCATCCGCATGGCGACCAATCGATCTACGATGCGCTGGTGCGGCTGGCCCAGGATTTCGCCTCGCGCTATCCGCTGGTCGACGGCCAGGGCAATTTCGGCAATATCGACGGCGATAATCCCGCTGCCTACCGCTACACCGAAGCGCGCATGACCGAGGTGGCGCGGCTGTTGCTCGAAGGCATCGACGAAGACGGCGTCGAATTCCGCCCCAACTACGACGGCCAGTCGAAAGAGCCGATCGTGCTTCCCGGCGGCTTTCCAAACCTGCTCGCCAATGGCGCGCAGGGCATCGCGGTCGGCATGGCGACCTCGATCCCGCCGCACAACGCCGCCGAACTCTGTGACGCCGCACTGCATCTGATCGATAGGCCCGATGCGAAATCGAAGACGCTGTTGAAATGGGTCAAGGGTCCGGATTTCCCGACCGGCGGCATCATCGTCGATTCCAAGGAGGCGATCGCCGAGGCCTACATGACCGGGCGCGGCTCGTTCCGCACCCGCGCCCGATGGAGCCAGGAAGAGGGCGCCCGCGGCACCTGGGTCGTGGTCATCACCGAGATTCCGTGGCTGGTGCAGAAGTCGCGGCTGGTCGAGAAGATCGCCGAGCTCCTGAACGAGAAGAAGTTGCCGCTGGTCGGCGACGTCCGCGACGAGTCCGCCGAAGACGTCCGCCTCGTGATCGAGCCGAAGTCCCGCGCGGTCGATCCCGAATTGATGATGGAATCGCTGTTCCGGCTGACCGAGCTGGAAAGCAAGATCCCCTTGAACCTCAACGTGCTGGTGAAGGGCCGCATCCCCAAGGTGCTCGGCCTTGCCGAATGCCTGCGCGAATGGCTCGACCATCTGCGCGACGTGTTGCTGCGCCGCTCCAATTATCGCAAGGAGCAGATCGAGCATCGCCTCGAAGTGCTTGGCGGCTATCTGATCGCCTATCTGAACATCGACAAGGTGATCAAGATCATCCGCACCGAGGATGAGCCGAAGCCGGCGCTGATCAAGGCGTTCAAGCTCACCGAAGTCCAGGCAGACGCCATCCTCAACATGCGCCTGCGCTCCTTGCGCAAGCTTGAGGAAATCGAGATCCGCACCGAGGACAAGAACCTCCGGGGCGAATTGAAGGGCATCAAGTCGCTGCTCGATTCCGAGACCGAGCAGTGGTCCAAGGTCGGCGATCAGGTGCGAAAGGTTCGCGACATTTTTGGACCGAAGACGCCGCTCGGCAAGCGCCGCACGACCTTCGCCGACGCGCCCGAGCACGACCTTGCCGCGATCGAGGAGGCCTTTGTCGAGCGCGAGCCGTGCACGGTGGTGATTTCCGAAAAGGGCTGGGTGCGCACGCTGAAGGGCCATGTCGAGGATATCTCGGGGCTCACCTTCAAGACCGACGACAAGCTCGATCAGGCGTTCTTCGCCGAGACGACATCAAAGCTGCTGCTGTTTGCCACCAACGGCAAATTCTATTCGCTCGATGTCGCCAAGCTGCCGGGCGGCCGCGGCCATGGCGAGCCGATTCGAATGTTCATCGACATGGAGCAGGACGCTGCAATCATCTCGCTGTTCGTCAACAACGGCGGCCGCAAATTCCTGATCGCGAGTGGCGAGGGGCAAGGCTTTATCGTCAACGAGGACGATTGCGTCGGCAACACCCGCAAGGGCAAGCAGGTGCTCAATGTCGAGATGCC
>Ga0137416_10000505_pt1 | contig 18022 bp, 20 predicted proteins | sample CZODoug3_1_1_16f_FD_108282 | JGI IMG/M metagenome (GOLD analysis project Ga0137416, IMG submission 108282) | Vadose zone soil fungal communities from Angelo Coast Range Reserve, California, USA - CZODoug3_1_1_16fungal (Illumina Assembly) | ecosystem: Environmental > Terrestrial > Soil > Vadose...
CGATCGCTGCGATCATCGCTGCCGGGTGTCTCATCGTGCACCTCGCCTTTCTGTCGAGCCTCCGCCGGGAGAGCTCTTCCGTACGAAATCGTACCTGTCCCGCAGCGCACGGACGAATACGCTCCGTCGCTCGGGCTCCTCGATCAGGATGTGGCCGATCACCGCCGCCAGGAAGACGACGCCGACCACGGCGCGGACCCAGAATCCCTGCAGGCCGGTCGCCACCAGCCCGGCTTCCACCATGCCGATGATGAACGAGCCCGCGACCGTGCCGACCAGGGACGCCTTGCCACCGAACACCGACGTCCCTCCGATGAATACCGCGGCCATCACTTCCAGGAGATATCCGCCGCCCTGGGTGTTGAAGAAGCTGCGGTTCTCGAAGGTGAGGAGCACCGAAGCGAACGCGGCCATCACTCCCATGAGCACGAAGGCGCGGGTTCTCTCGCGCCCCACGTTCACGCCCACCACTTCGGCGACCCGGGCGTTGTCCCCGATGAACAGAAGGTGTTCGCCGAAGCGGTGGCGGTTGAGCACGAGGTAGAGCGCCGCCGCCACGGCGAGCGCCCAGAACGCCTGCACCGGAAACGCGCCGACGCGGCCGACGAGCAGGTGCCAGAGGAAGTACTGATCGACCTCGCCGAGAGCGTAGGACAGCCCCTGCGAAAACACGGTGGTGAGCCCGCCCCAGAGGAACTGGGTGGCGAGGGTGGCGATGATCGACGGCACGCCGATGCGCGCGACGAGGATGCCGTTCAACCAGCCCACCAGCGCTCCCGAGGCGAGGGCAAGAAGGAGCCCCAGCCACGGCGAACCGAGAACGTGCGTGAAATAAGCGAGGACCCATCCGGACAGCGCGATCACCGAAGGGAAGGAGAGGTCGATCTCCCCGGCGGCGATGAGGAGGGTCAGCGCAGCCGCGAGCACGAGCAGGGGCGGCACCGTCGCGAGGAACGACATGTAGATGCGGTACCCGAGGAAGACGTCCGGCGCCGCGATCATGAAGACGATCACCAGCGCCAGGAGCACGCCCATGATCGGCAGGCCTTCCGTCTCCAGGAGGCGGCTGCGCGCGCTCTCAGGTGCCGGCATGCTTGCGGCCCTCGTGCAGCGCGATCATCCGCGCGGTCAGGTCGGCGAGGCTGATCTCGCCCTTCGCGAACTGGCCGACGACCGTTCCGCGATCGAGGATGACCAGGCGATCGGCCACCTCGTAGACGTGCGCGAGGTTGTGCTCGATGTAGATGCAGGCGCGGCCACCCGCCTTCACCCCTTCGACGAAGGCCAGCACCTTGCGGACCTCGCTCACCGCCAGCGCGGTGGTGGGCTCGTCGAGGACGATGAGGTCGGCCTCGAAGTACATGGCGCGGGCGATGGCGATGCCCTGGCGCTCTCCTCCCGAGAGATCGCGCACGGTCGAGTCCGCGGTGATGCCGTGACCGCGGAAGCCGATGGCGCGCCGCAGGAGCTGGTCGGCGATCTCCTTCTCCTTCTTCACGTCGATGAAGCCGAACCGGCCGGTGATCTGCCTGCCGACGAAGAGGTTTCGCCAGAGGGGCTGCTTCTCGCCGAGGCTCTGACCCTGGTGCACCGTCTCGATGCGCAGATCGTGCGCCTTGCGCACCGAGTACCGGTCGGGGTTCTGCAGCCGGTCGCGGACCCAGACTTTTCCCGCGGTCGGACGCAGGACGCCGCTCACGATCTTGATCAGGGTGGACTTGCCGGCGCCGTTGTCTCCCAGCAGGCCGACGATCTCGTTGCGGCCGACGGCGAAGTCGACGTTCGAGAGAGCCTGCACCTTGCCGAAGGTCATCTCCACCTTTTCCAGGCGGACTACGTGCCGGAAGCTCACGGCTGCGGGTTCGTTGGGCGCGGCCTCGGTCATTCGCGGCGTTCCGGTTGGTCGGCGGTGCAGACTACCCTAGGCTCCCCTGAATGTCCGCCGGTAGTGGGTCGGGGTCGTTTGCAGGTAAGCGCGGAAGTGGTGGCGCAGGTTGGCGGCGCTGCCCATCCCGATGCGGTCGGCGATGTCCTCGACCGCCAGAGCAGTCGTCTCCAGCAGGCGCTGCGCCGCGATCACGCGCTGTCCGATGAGCCAGCGCGCCGGCGAAGTGCCCACCTGCGCGAAGAAGCGCCGGCAGAAGGTGCGCTCGGGCATCCCCGCGCGTCTCGCCAGCCGGCGAACCGAGATCGGCTCGCGAAGGTTCCGCAGCGCCCAGTCGAGCAGCGGCGCCAGCGGCGAGCGGGCGTCCGAGGGCGAGATCGGCTCGGGCACGAACTGCGCCTGCCCACCCTCCCGGTGCGGCGCGATCACCAGCCGTCGCGCCACCTCGTTGGCGATGGCCGCGCCGTAGTCCTTGCGCACGATGTGCATGCACAGATCGAGACCGGCGGCGCTGCCGGCCGACGTCAGGAGCTGGCCTTCGTCGACGTAGAGCACGTCGGGCACCAGCTTCACGCGGGGGAATCGCTCGGCGAAGATCCGCGCGTAACGCCAGTGGGTGGTCGCGCGCCGGCCGTCGAGCAGGCCGGTGGCGGCGAGCACGAACGCGCCCGAGCAGATGGACACGAGCCGCGCCCCTTGCGCGTGCGCGCGCCGGAGCGCTTCCAGGAGCGCGCGCGGGATGGGCTCCTCGAAGTCGTGTCGCCAGCCCGGAACCACGACGGTCCCGGCGCCTTCGATCGCGCGCAGGCCATGCCGTGCCTGCAGCGTCACGCCCCCTTCGGCGCGCAACCGGCCCGGCTCGGCGGCGCAGACCCGGAAGTCGTACCAAGGCACGCCCAACTCCGGCCGGCGCAGGCCGAAGACCTCGACGGCGAGAGCGAACTCGAAAGTGCAGAGGCCGTCGTAGGCGAGGACGGCGACCGATCGGTCCCGCATTGGCAGAGTATTTACGAACGATGGCAGAACTGCCAGCGGCAGGCATGGCGGCGAGCGGGCAGACTGAATCACAGAGGAGGTCCTGATGCCGACGTTGCCTTCGCGCTCTCCGGTCACCCAGGTGGCCACGCTCCCCCCGGCCGAGGCCCTGCAGCACTTCAGCCGGCTGCTCGAGCTCGAGACCGACTGCTGGGACGTGCACGCCTCGCTCGAGGCGGGCGGGTTCGTCCTGCTCGACGTCCGCAGCCCCGAGTTCTTCCGCCGCGGCCACGTGCAGGGTGCGATCAATCTGCCGCACGCGCGGATCGCCTCGCGCGCGCTCGAGGAGTTCCCGCCCGAGACGCTGTTCGTCGTCTACTGCGCAGGACCGCATTGCAATGGCGCCGACCGCGCGGCGATCCGGCTCGCTTCGCTGGGCCGTCCGGTAAAGAAGATGATCGGCGGCATCACCGGCTGGATCGACGAGGGTTTCCCTCTCGCGGGCGGCCCCTGAGCCGAGCGCCAGACCTCCCGGCCTCGATTCCCGGTGGCCGGCGGAGGTTGCGGAGGTGTACAAGCACGCGATGGAACTCGACGTCGCGCCCTGGTGGCAGACGGGGGTCGTGTACCAGATCTATCCGCGCAGCTTCCAGGACTCGAGCGGTGATGGCGTCGGCGATCTGCCGGGCATCGCCGCGCGCCTCGATCATCTCGCCTCCCTCGGTGTGGATGCCATCTGGATCTCGCCCTTCTATCCGTCGCCGATGAAGGACTTCGGCTACGACGTGAGCGACTACACCGATGTCGATCCGCTCTTCGGCACGCTGGCCGACTTCGATCGGCTGCTGGCGGCCGCGCACGAGCGGGGGCTCGCGGTCATCATCGATTGGGTGCCCAATCACACCAGCGACCAGCATTCATGGTTCCTCGCCTCCCGCAGCAGCCGCGACAGCCCGCAGCGGGACTGGTACGTGTGGCGCGATCCCAAGCCTGACGGCTCGCTGCCGAACAATTGGCTCTCGGCCTTCGGCGGGCCCGCCTGGACCTGGGAGGAGCGGACGCGCCAGAACTACCTGCACACCTTCCTGAAGGAGCAGCCCGACCTGAACTGGCGCAATCCCGCGGTGCGCCGGGCGATGCTGGACACGCTCGAGTTCTGGCTCGAGCGCGGCGTGGACGGGTTCCGCATCGACGTCGCGCACGCGGTCATGAAGGATCCGGAGTTGCGCGACAACCCGCCGGCGCCGGCGGGGAGGCGCGACTTCCACAAGGACATGGGAGCATACGGCACGCAGCTCCACATCTACGATCGGGGGCACGCGGACACCCACCTCGTCTACCGCGACGTCCGCCGCCTGCTCGAGCGGTACAGCGGCACGCGCGCGCGCGTCTCCATCGGCGAGATCCATCTCTTCGACCTCGCCGAGCTCGTCGCCTATTACGGCGCGGAACTGGACGAGCTCCACATGCCCTTCAATTTCACCTTGCTCAACGTGCCCTGGACGGCCGAGGCGGTGCGGAGCACGGTGGATGAGATGGAAGCCGCGCTGCCTGCGGGCGCGTGGCCGAACTGGGTGCTCGGCAATCACGACGAGTCCCGCGTCGCCAGCCGGATCGGAGCGGTCGCGGCGCGTTCGGCGATGCTGCTCCTGCTCACCCTGCGGGGGACGCCTACGCTGTACTACGGCGACGAGCTGGGGATGGAGGACGTGCCGGTCCCGCCCGAGCTGTTGCAGGACCCCTGGGGAAAGAACGTCCCCGGCCTCGGGCTCGGGCGCGATCCGGAGCGAGCTCCGATGCCCTGGGATGGGAGCCCGAACGCAGGGTTCACGCGCCTTGGCGTGAAGCCCTGGCTTCCCCTGCCCCCGGATGCGGCGACGAGGAACGTCGAAGCACAAGCGGCGAAGCCGGACAGCATGCTCACGCTCACACGCTCCCTCCTGGCGGTGCGGCGCGCGCATCCGGCGCTTCAGCGCGGGTCGTACCGCCCCGTGGCGGAGGCACCCGCGGGCGTGTTCGCTTACGAGCGGGCGCTCGGCGACGAGCGCTTGCTCGTGCTGGTGAACTTCCTGCCGACTCCGGCCGACGTTCGCGTGACCGGCATCGCGCGACCGCTCGTCTCCACGCACGTCGATCCCGTCGTGCGCAGCGGAGCGTGCGCGCTGCGGCCTCACGAGGGCGCCGTGCTCGAGATGGGGTGACCCCTTCTACGGCCCAGGATCGCCCCGATGCGTCCGGAGAACGGGGGACGAGCGGAGCGTCTGGTACACGACGCAGTAGCGCTCCGTCAGCTCCAGCAGCTTCGCGATCTGCTCGGAGGTCGCAGCGGTATCCAACTCGAATCCGAGCCGGATCTCACGAAAGCCCACCGGCGCTTCCTTGGAGACGCCGAGCGTCCCGCGGAAGTCCAGATCGCCCTCGGCGGTGACGGTGCCGCCCCGGATCGGGATCGTCAGGCTCGTTGCGACCGCCCGCAGCGTGACGCCGGCGCAAGCGACCAGTGCTTCGAGGAGCATGTCGCCCGAGCACGCCAGGCTTCCGTCACCACCCGTCGCCGGATGGAGACCGGCGGTGACCAGGGCCCTCCCCGTTTCCACTTTGCACGCGACGGCTTCCGCGCCAAGGCTCCCTCGCGCGCGCAGCGTGATCAGCGCCGCGCCCGGCTCCTCGCGATAGCGGGCCTTGAGCGGCGACTGGAGGGCACGCAGCTCAGCAGCATCCATGTGTTCTTCAGGACCCCTCTTTCTCGGCGGCACTCTACTCCTCGCGGTCTCGTCGAGATACGGCCCCGGAACGGCTGGATCCGCGAGCTCCAGGTCCGCGGCGCGTTACCCCCATGAGCCCCGGCGGGCGTATGTTGCCCGCGAATCACGCCAGGGGGTCACATGCCGACCTACGTCACGCTGCTCAAATACACCGAGCAAGGGATCGAGTCGATCAAGGAAGGGCCGAGCCGCCTCGAGAAGGCCAGGCAAGCCCTCAAGTCGCTCGGCGGCGAGCTGAAGTCGTTCCACCTGGTCCAGGGCCGCTACGACGCCATCGTCATCTCCGAGGCGCCGAACGACGAGGTAGTGGCGAGGTTCGCGCTCGCCACGGGCTCTCAGGGGAACGTGCGGACCGAAACGATGCGCGCCTTCAACGAGGAGGAGTACCGCAGGATCATCGCCGGGCTGCCGTGAGGGCGCGCGGGAGCGCGCCGCTCCACGAAGCGCGCTCCTGATCTGCGCTGGGAATGGGCAATCGCAACGTTCGCGCCGCGATCGGCTTCAAGCCCACCGCGGTGGCCACTTGACATAGTTAACTTGATCGTTAAATATTGCGCGATCGGTACAGGATACCGAGAGGAGATTCGCGTGAAACCCACACCGTCAGGATGGCCTCGGATCTCGCCGGCCCTCTACTACCAGGACGCAGTCAAGGCCATCGACTGGCTCTGCCGCGCATTCGGGTTCGAGGTTCGCCTCAAAGTCGAGGGCGACGGAGGACGCATCGAGCATTCGGAGCTCGTTTTTGGCGAAGGCCTGATCATGGTCGGCGACTCGGAGAAGCGCGAGCGGTTTCCCTACCGCCGCAGCCCCCGCGAGATCGGCGGCTTCAACACCCAAAACCTCATGCTCTACGTCGACGACGTCGAGGCGCACTGCAAGCGCGCGCGGGAGGCGGGAGCCAGGATCGTCTCAGAGCCCAGCACCGAGGACTACGGCGAGGAGTACTGGAGCGACCGCGGCTACGAATGCGAAGACGTCGGCGGCCATCACTGGTGGTTCTACCAGCGTCTGCGCGACCCGAACCCGAAGGCATGACCGATCTCGACGGAACGTTGATCGCCCTCTCGGATCCGACGCGCCGCGGAGTCATCGACCTGCTGCGCCGCAAGCCAAGACGGGCCGGGGAGCTCTCCGCCGCCCTGGAGATGAGCCCCGCAGCGATGAGCCGGCATCTGCGCGTATTGCGCAACCACGGGCTGGTCGAGGAGGACCACGCTGGCCCGGACGCGCGCGTGCGCATGTACCGGCTGCGGCAAGAGCCCTTTCGCGAGTTGCGCAAGTGGCTCGACGACGTCGAGGTCTTCTGGGCGCGTGAGCTGGACGCGTTCCGGCGGCACGCCGAGCGCACCCGGAGGGCCGGAAAGGGCCGGTCGTGACCGGCGCCGGCGACGCCGCTACGGTCTCGGTGCTCGTCCGGGTTGCGCTGGAGGACGCCTTCGAAGTGTTCACCCGCGAGATCGATCTGTGGTGGAAGCAGGGCCCGCAGTTCCGCATCGCAGGGCGTCGGCGGGGGCAGCTCTTTTTCGAGAGCGGAACAGGCGGCCGATTGTTCGAGACGTTCGAGAGCGCGCAGGGTCCGCGTACGTTCGAAGTAGGAAAGGTCACGCTCTGGGACCCGCCGCGCCGGCTGGAATTCGAATGGCGGGGGGTCAATTTCAAGCCGGGGGAGAAGACGTCGGTGGAAGTCACCTTCGAGCAGTCCGCGAGCGGCACCCTCGTCACCGTCCGGCACCGGGGCTGGAGCAGTCTGCCGACGGATCATCCGGCGCGGCATGGGCTCGTTGGTCCGGCGTTCAGCCGGATGATCGGCCTCTGGTGGGGACAGCTCATGACCTCGCTGCGCGAACACATCGAGACGCGCCGCTGAAACGCGGCCGGCGCCTGTGATAGACAGCTTCGCGTGGCGCCGCGCTCCGGGCGCAAGGGCCATGAAGCAAGGTCCCCGAGGATGGAAGGAGGGAGACCATGATCCCCCAGCAGATCGTCGAGTATCTGGAAAGGAACGCCGTCGCCTACGAACGACACCCGCATCGCCGCGCCTGCAGCGCGCAGGAGCTCGCGGCGTCGATGCACGTGCCGGGACGGCGGGTGGCGAAGTCCGTGATCGTCAAAGGCGGCGATCAGATCTGGATCGCCGTTCTGCCTGCCACGGAGGTCGTGGACGAGGAGCGCCTCGCCGAGGTCCTCGGTGTTCCGTCGGTGCGGCTGTTGCACGAAGCGGACTTCGAAAGCCTCTTCGCCGGCTGCGAGCCCGGCGCGGAGCCGCCGTTCGGTGCCCTGTTCGGGCTGCCGGTGGTCGCCGACTCGGCCCTGGCCGAAGCGGAGCGGATCGTCTTCTGTGCCGGATCGCACGAGGAAGCGATCGAGATCCGCTACCAGGACTTCCGCCGGCTGGAGGGCGACCCGAAGACGGGAGCGTTCGGCCGCTTCCCCGCGAGCGCGCCGCGGGCCTGGGACGAGTGGCCGGAATCCCGCGTCCGTTGACGCGGGCCGCTGTTCAGCGGCCGGGCCAGTCGTTCATCGGCAAAAGCACTGCTTCCCGCAGCGCCGCACGCCGCAGCGGCGCGATGGCGTGATATTCCGGATCCGCGTGCATCTGCACGTACGCGGTGCGGTTGGGATATCGCACCAGCACGACCGCGTCCCAGGCCTGGCTCTCGCCGGCAACCAGCGGCTCCATGCATTCGCCTCCGTAGAGCACCTGGGCGCCGAGGGATCTCAGGATCGGCTGGACCTGGACGGAGTACTGCAGATACCGGTCGCGCCCGCCTTCGGCGAACCGGAGCAGCTGGACCAGCACGAACGGCCGCTTGTCGTCTCCGCTGCGGAATCGTTCCAGTTCGCTGCTACTCGCCTCGATGGCCATGCCAAGCGGATCTAGAGCATATTTCATATCCTGCCTGCGAGTTTTTGCGCCCTTTCCCCCGGATTTTTCCCAGCGTGCTAAAGTTCCTCGCCGGGTAGGGCGCGGGGGCCTGCCATGCGCCTGCTGGCGAAGTTCAGTCTGATTTTCGCGGTCGTGTTCGGCCTCGGTCTCGCTGCCGCGGCCTTCCTCTTCCACGACTCGCTGCAGCGGAGCGCACGGGAGCAGGTCCTCCATGAAGCGCAGATCATGATGGAAACAGCTCTTGCCATGCGCAACTACACCACCGAGCAGATCCGGCCGGTGATGAACGAGATCTCCCAGCCGTACGATGCGAAAGCGGTCGACCCGATCAGCAGGATCTGCGCCCGGGAAGCGGCAGCGAGGCGCGTCTTCCGTCCCCAGACGGTCCCGGCGTTTGCCGCTACCGAGATCTTCAACTACCTGCGCAAGAAGTACCCCGACTACTTCTACAAGGAAGCCTCGCTCAACCCCACCAACCCACGCAATCGCGTCGTCGATTGGGAAGAGGACATCCTCAACGTCTTCCGCAATCGTCCCGACCTGGCGCTGCTCGACGGCGAGCGCATGACGCCGCTCGGCAAATCGCTGTTCCTCGCGCGGCCCATGCGGGCCGCCAAGTCCTGTCTCGAGTGCCATGCGACGCCGGGCGAAGCGCCGCAGGACATGGTGAAGCTCTACGGTCCGGCGAACGGATTCGGCTGGAGGGAGAACGAGATCATCGCGGCGCAGATCGTCTCCGTCCCCGTAACCCTGCCGGTGCAGATGGCGAATCGCTCGTTCCGGCGGCTCCTGGTCTCGTTGGTTGCCGTCGGCTTCGTGACCTTGCTGGTGCTCGATGTCCTCCTCTACTTCACCGTGGTCCGCCCCGTCAGCCACTTCGCCCGGCGCGCGGACGAGATCAGCAAGGGGCAGATGGAGGTGCCAGAGCTGCCGGTGAAGGGACGCGACGAGGTCTCCATCCTTGCGGCCTCGTTCAACCGGATGCATCGCAGTCTGGCGGCGGCCATGAAGATGCTGGAGCAGCAGAAGTGACGATGGAGCGCGGGGAGGAGCGGCCGTGAGTCGCAGCAGCGTGGGCGACGAGACCCGAATCAGTACCTTGAGCGCCGCAACGGCCGTGGCGGACGGTATTCGCCCCGGAGCGCTGTCGGAGGTGCTGCAGGAGGTGGGGCGCCAGCCAGATCCGGCGCAGGGAACGGGCTGGCCGACCGCGCTCGAGCCGGGAGCGGTCATCGGCCGATTCGAGCTGCTGCGCGAGGTCGGGCAGGGCGGCTTCGGGGTGGTGTACGAAGCGCGCGACCGCGAGTTGGGACGGCTCGTCGCCTTCAAGGGGGTGCGCGCCGGGGCGAGGCGGACGGTGCGCGAGGAGCGGCTGCTCTGCGAGGCGGAAACCGCGGCCCGGCTCTCGCACCCGAACATCGTGACGCTGTTCGACGCCGGACGCGCAGCGCAAGGGCCCTATCTGGTCATGGAGCTGCTGCGCGGATGCACCCTTGCGCGGCGGCCGGATCCGGGCCCCGTTCCGGTGCGCGAGGCGTTGCGCATCGCCATCGAGGTTGCGAAGGGTCTGGCACACGCGCACGCGCACGGGGTCGTCCACCGCGATCTCACGCCGGGCAACATCTTCCTCTGCGAGGACGGGCAGGTGAAGGTGCTCGACCTCGGCCTCGCCCACGCCTTCGGCCATCGCAAGATCGACGGCGGCACACCTTCGTACATGGCGCCGGAGCAGCGCCGGTGCGCGCCCGAAGACGAGCGGACCGACGTGTTCGCCATGGGCGTGATCCTGTTCGAGATGCTCACCGGGGAGCTGCCATACCGCGCCGAGGGCGGGAAGGCGTTGCCGGACTCGGCGACGGCGTCGGGCGTCGACGTTCCCGGGCAGCCGGCGTTTGCCGAGTTCATTACGCAGATGCTCTCGATCGATCCGGTCCATCGGCCGCGTGATGCCGGCGAGGTGCTCTCGGCGCTCATCGTCTTCGCCCAGGACGCTGAACGGGAGCGGACCGCAGACCTGCGACCTCGACCGGTGCCACATCGCCGGTTGGCGAAGCCGTCGGGCGAGCACCCGAAGTCGGAGCGCACGTGCGTGTGCAGCGTTCTCTCCACCGAGATCCTCCGGTACTCCGGGCAATCCGTGCAGATCCAGGCCGGCTGGAAGGCGCGCTTCAATGCGCGCCTGGCCTCGTCGATCCGGGACGTGCCCGAGGCCGATCGCGTAGTCCTCGACTCCGGCGGCAGCGTCGCGATCTGTTTCCTCGGCGATCCCGAGGCAGCGATCTCCGGCGCGTTGGGCCTGCTCGGATCGGTGGCGCGCGAGGACACTCCCAGCGGCGGCATGCGCGTTCGCGCCGGCCTGCACCTCGGTCCGGTCAAGCTGGTGAAGGACATCAACGGCAACCTGAACGCGCTCGGCGAAGGCCTTTCGGTCGCGCAGAAGGTGATGGCCTTCGCCCACGAGAACCAGGTCCTCGCCTCGCGCTCCTTCCACGAGGTCGCGAACTGCCTTTCCGCGGCGTACCGGCCGCTGTTCGCGCTCGTCGGGGTCCGGCGAGACGAGTTGATGCGCGAGCATGCGGTCTACGAGCTTCGCCTCCCCGAAGCGGCGACACTCGGTCCGGAATCCACCCGCTCGTTGAGCGAGGAATCGCCACCTTCAGCGATGCCGCTGGATGCCGGTGTGGAGGCGGTGATCGAGCGCCGAGCGGCACACATTCTCGGTCCCATCGCTCACCATCTGGCGAGGACGGTCGGGGCGCGGGCATTGAATCCGCGCGAGCTGGCCGAGGTGCTCGCGGCGTTCATGCCGCAGTCGGCCGAGCGTTCGGCGTTCCTGCGCTCGTGCGCCGACGTCTCGGCGCCTCGCAGGACCTCGGGTCCGACTTCGTCGTCCGTGACATCCTTCAGCGCGGACGTTCTCGACCGCGCCGCGCGGCGACTGGCGGAGTACCTGGGCCCGATGGCGCGGATCCTGGTGTCGCGGACGTCCCTGAACGCCCGCTCGGAAGAGGAGCTCTACGATCTGCTGGCGGTGCAGATCGACTCTCCCAAGGACCGTGCGGCTTTCCGCGGATCGGGTCCCGCGGCGCCTCGGCAGCATTGACGGCGTCGCGAGGCGCGCCACATCCGGTCAGCGGATGAACGAACCCGGGTCGATGTCGAATCGGCGCAGCCAGCGTTGCACCTGGGTGCGTGCCTTTCCCATGGCCCGAGCGACAGCGGTGACGTTCCCGCCGTTGGCGCGCAGCAGCTCGATCAGCTGCTCGCGAAGGCGCCGGTCCGGCTCGCGCAGGCCCTCCGGGGCAATGCCTTGCTTGGGAGGGCCCCCCGGCTTCGGCGCATTGAGAAGGGTTTCGCGCAGGTGCTCGAGTTCCACCCGCCTGTCGCGCGCCAGCAGTACCGCGCTCGCGATGCACTTCTCGAGCTCCCGCACGTTGAGCGGCCAGCTATGAAGCAGGAGGGTCCGGGCGGCGTCCGGCGAGAAGATCACGTCGCGGGCCATCTCGCCGGCGGTCTTCTCCATCAGCGCCGAGAGGATCAGCCCGAAGTCCTCGCGCCGCTCGCGCAGCGCAGGCAGCGAGATCCTGGCGCCGTCGAGGCGGGCGAGCAGATCGCGGCGGAATCGATCCTGGGCGGCGAGCGCGGCGAGATCGCGATGGGTCGCCGCGACCACCCGCAGATCCACCTTCACCGGCCGCGTCCCTCCAACGGGAAGCACCTCGTTTTCCTGCAGCACGCGCAAGAGCGCCGCCTGGGCGGCCACGGGCAGGTCGCCGATCTCATCGAGCAGCAGCGTCCCGTGCTCGCTGCTGCGCACGAGCCCCGGACGATCTTCCAGGGCGCCCGAGAACGCGCCCTTGCGATATCCGAACAGCTCCGACTCGACGAGGTTGGGCGCGATCGCTCCGCAGTTCACAGCCACGAAGGGGCCGGGACGGCCTGAAAGCTCGTGGATGGCCGAGGCGATCAGCTCCTTCCCGGTGCCGGTCTCGCCCGAAACGAGCACCGGTACCTGCGAACGCGCGAAGGCCGTCAGGCGCTCCAGCTCCACGGCAAAGGCGGGCGAGAGCGTAGCCATCCCGCGCGGCAAGGGCTTCAGCGCGCGCTGTTCGAGGAGCGCGGGCTCCGCCCGAGGGAGCGCCTCGCGAAAGACGAAGAAGCTGTGTCCCAGCTCGACGAGCGCGTCATCGGCGAGCGGAGAGCTGGTGACGCGTTTGCCGTCGACGAAGGTACCGTTCTTGGAGTCGGCGTCTTCGATCACCCACGCGCCGAGCACCCGCTGCAGCCGCGCGTGCCTCGAGGACATGCGGCCGTCGGGAACGGAGATCCGGATCGACGTCGTCTCGCCCTGCTGCCGCTCGAGTTGAAGCGCCCTTCCGCGACCGATGTTCACCTGGTCGGCGCCCTGGAACGAGAAGCGCGCTCCTCCCTCCAGGGGGCGGTCGCACCGCAGGGTGAGGAAAAGATACGGCTGCCCTTTGCCCGGCCCGGATCTCCCCTCGTGCGTCTGCGTGATCGTGCGGCTGGGGTCCATCGGCGGCTGATTCTACGGCAGATGGACCCATGCGCGCTTGCGGCGCGGCTCAGGATGCCGTCTCAGCGGATCGAGCGCGGCCGAATTGCAGTGGTGGCGAACGATCGCGAGGTGCTACGGCTCGATCGCTCGCAGGGCCCCGGCGAAACCGTCCACGAGGTAGACGTTTCCGTCCTTGCCCTGCCACAGTCCGAGCGGCACGTGGAAGGAAGCGCTCGACGCGGGGCCGTCGTCCGCTCCCGCCAGGCCGCTGCCCGCCCACGCCGGGTGCAATTGGACGGACGCTGGTCAAGGCCGGATCAGGCGGACCGTCGAATCCCCGTGATCCACCACGGCGACCGTTCCATCAGGGAGAGCTGCGATCCCCGCCGGCAGGTTGAAGGCCGCATCCAGCGCCGGTCCGTCGTCGCCCGCGGATCGGCCGCTTCCGGCAAAGGTGGCGACCGCTCCGTCTCCAATGACGCGGATGCGCGCGCTACCAGGGTCGGCGAAGAGCACGTCGGTCCCGCGCACAGCCACGCCAAGAGAGGCATCAACCTCGCCTTGGCCGCGGGTCCATCGGCGAAGCCTGCGGAGTATCCCTTTCCCGCGGCGGTGCTCACCGAGTGAATCGCGTCGAGCGTAACGCGACGGATGGAGCGGTTGCCGGTATCCACCACATAGAGGGCGTCCGCAGTGGCGGCGATGCCGGTCGGCCTGCGGATCATCGCGGTGGCACCGCCGGGCCGTTCAGATAGCCCGGCCCGCTGACCAGGGTGACGACCGTCTGCGCGGCATCGATCCGGCAGAGCCGCGTGGGGACCGCGTCGACGACGTAGAGATCGCTTCCCACCGCCGTGATCCCGCTGGGCATCGTCAGGCGCGCCGCGGTGCCGAGGCCGTCCAGATTGCCGGCGTACCCGTTCGGCGACCCCGCCCACACGCTGACGGTCCGCGCGGAGTCGGTGTCGATGCGGACGATCCGGTTGCTGCCGAAATCGGCCACGTACAGCTCGCCGGCGGGGCCGACCGCGATCGCGTACGGAAGCTTGAAGCCGGCTTGGAGCCCCGGACCCCTGCGAAGCCCGGGCGATCCCGTTCCCGCGATCGTCGTCACGGTGTGGCCCGCGTCGTTCGCGATCATGCGAATCGCGTGATTGCCCGTGTCGGCGACGTAGAGATTTCCGCTGGCGTCCGCCGCGATACCCACGGGCCGCCGGAAACGCGCCTGCGAACCCTTGCCGTCGACGAATCCCTCCGCGGCAGAGGCTCCCGCGAGCGTCGACACCGAGCTTGCCGCTCGCGACTCGTCGACCTGCGGCGCGGAGCCGGCACCGAACGAGTCACCGGCAAGCTTGGGGAGATCCGCGAACTCCCACCCGTCGCTCATCACGCCTTGCAGCTTCTGCTCCGGCTCGTTGACGGCGATCGCGCCATCGCTTGGTGATCAGGTTCGTCCCCCTCAGCGGATCCTCCTGCAGGGCGGACTCCTTGTAGGAGACTTCGGTTCGGTACGGACGGCCAGCGCCACGCGATGGCTCGAGACGGATCTGCCAGAACGATTCGTCCGCGGTGAGGAAGGCGACGCTGGTGCCGCCGGCGATTGCCGATTCGACGGCGTCCTTCTCGCCGCGAGACCAGTACTCGTCGTGGCCGGAAGAGATGAACAGCCTCTGTCCGGCGAGGAGCGAAGGATCCCGGTGTACGTCGACGTTGGTCAGGTAGGTGGCGTCGTAGCCGTGCGACTCGACCCACTGCGCCAGGCCACCTGGCCATGGCCCACCCGTGCGTGCGCCGCAAGGTGGACATGCGGCCGGACGCCTGCAAGCCCGTCCGGAGGACGTCAGCCTATCCGCTCGTAGATCCAGGCGGCGGACGAGAGCAATTCGTCGTCGGTCTGGCGCGGTCCGACGACTTGCAGGCCGATCGGCAACCCGGCCGGTCCGGTGAGGACGGGGAGCGAGATGCAGGGAACGCCGAGCAGGGTCCAGATGCGGCAAAAGGCCGGGTCTCCGGTAGCCGCGAGACCTTCCGGCGCCTCCCCAGTGGTGGCGGGCGTGAGCAGGGCGTCCAGATCCTCGAACACGCGGTCGAGGTCGCCGCGGCACCGCTCCGCCTGCTCCCGCGCGGTGGCGAGCCGCTCGGGCGTGACGCCGGCGCCTTCGCGCAGGAACTCGCGCAGCTTCGCGCTCAGCTCGCTCTGCGGCTCTTCGCGCAGCGTGGCCGCCGCTTCCGCACCCATGATTGCGATTTGCGCGTCGATCAGCGCGGCGAAGGGAGGTCCGAGATCGACGACGGCGCGGGCACCGAGCGCCTTCGCGGCCTTCTCGATCAGCTCCTGCGTCTGCGGAGCAGCGCGGGGCCATGCTTCGGTGCGGCAGAGACCGAGCCGGGGACGGCGGCTCCGGATCGGCGTCGGCGGCGCATTGGAGAGTGCGGAGATCACCGGCGGGATGTCCTCGAGCGACCGCGCAAAGAAGCCGAGCGTATCCAGCGAGGGCGCGAGAGGGTGGACGCCCTCCAGCGGCACGAGGCCGTAGGTCGGCTTGTATCCGATGACTCCGCAGTACGAGGCGGGGCGGATGATGGAACCCGCGGTCTGCGAGCCGAGCGCGACCGGCACCATTCCGTCGGCCACGGCCGCCGCCGACCCGCTGGAGGACCCGCCCGGGGTGCGCGAAGGGTCGCGGGGGTTGCGCGTCTTCCCGGGCGAGTAGACGGCAAACTCGGTGGTCACCGTCTTTCCGAGCACGATCGCGCCCGCGGCCCGTAGCCGGCGCACGCATTCGGCGTCGCGTGCCGGGCGGTGACGGCGATGGATCGGCGACCCGTACGCCGTCGGCAGGTCCGCCGTGTCGATCAGGTCCTTCACGCCGACCGGTATCCCGCAGAGGGGCGGCTTGTTGCGCAGCGCATCGATGCGGCGCGCCTCCGCCAGTGAGCCCTCCGCATCGATCACCTCCCAGGCTTGCACCACGGGCTCGCGCTCCGCGATCCGGGCGAGGCATTGGCGCAGCAGGTCCGAGGCGGACAGCTCGCGCCGCGCGAGGCGCGCAACCGATCCGGGCGCGCGCTTCACGCGCCGCACCACGCCTGCGCAAGGCGGGTGTAGATCTCGACCGACTGCTCGATCCGGTCGACGCGGCAGTGCTCGTCCGTCTGGTGGCAGAGGGCCATTTCGCCGGGACCGAGGATCACGGTCGGGATCCCCCCGTATGCCGGCGTGAGCACGCTCGCGTCGGTGAAGTATGTCGCCGACCCAGGCGGCTCCCGTTCCCCGGTCACCGATGCAGTCACTTCCAGCACCCTGCGCACGAACGGATCGTCTTCGGGGGTGCGCACGCCTTCGAGGTCGACGACCGGCGCCAGCTCGACTTCCGGCCCGAGCAGCGACTCGAGCTGTTTGCGCAACTGACCATGGCGCTGCGCGGGGATGGTGCGGACGTCGATCCCGATCACGGCCTCATCCGGCACGGAGTTCACGTTGAGCCCGCCCTTGATGGTGCCCACGTTCAGCGTGGGCGCGCCGAGCAACGGATCGGGTGCGACGTCGAACCGGAAACTGCTCAGCTGGAGCACGGCGCGCGCCGCCTTGATCACGGCGTTGACTCCCATCTGCGGCATCGATCCGTGCGCCGTGACGCCGCGAGTCCTTGCCCGCAACCAGAGCGCGCCCTTATGTCCGATGACCGGCCGGTTTCCGGTGGGTTCCCCGACGACCATCGCCCCCGCGCGTCCGAGCGCGCCCGGCACCTTGGCGAGGTGCGTGGCTCCTTCGCATCCCGTCTCCTCCCCGGCGAGCAAAACCAGCGTGATCCCCGCTTTGCGCAAAGGTGTCTTCGCCAGCCGCAGCGCCGCTTCGACCATCGCGGCGATGCCGCTCTTCATGTCGCTCGAGCCGCGGCCGTAAAGCCTGCCCGCGTCGACCTCGCCGCCGAAGGGGTTCCGCGTCCAGGGAGCCGCGCCGAGCGGCACGGTATCGAGATGGCCGGCGAAGCAGATCGGAGGGCCGGCGCCTTCGCGGCGGGCGACGACGCTGGCGCGTCCGGGCGCGAACTCGTGCGTCGCCACGCTGTAACCTGAATCGACGAGCAGGTTGCCGACCCGCTCCGCGCAGGGCCGCTCCGGGCTGTGGGGATTGATGGTATCGATCTGGACCAGCTGGCGGGTCAGCTCCACGGCGTTCATGGATTCCTCCTCGGCCCGTCTGGGCCTCCCGTCGGAGCCCCCGACCCGAAATAGGCCGCTCGCACCTGCTCGTCCGCCAGCAGCTCGGACGCGGTGCCTTGCGCCACGACCCGCCCCTGCGAGAGCACGTATCCGCGATGCGCGATGGCGAGCGTCTGGTGCACGTTCTGTTCCACCAGGAACACGGTGACCCCCTGCTGGTTGATGCGCCGGATCACCGCGAAGTTCTCCATCACGAACAACGGCGACAGCCCGAGTGAAGGCTCGTCGACCATTAGAAGTTTCGGCGCGCTCATCATCCCGCGGCCGATGGAGACCATCGCCTGCTCGCCGCCCGACATGGTTCCCGCGAGCTGCTGCCGGCGTTCGGCGAGCCGGGGGAAGGTCGCGAACACCCGGTCGAGGTGCTGCTGGATCACGCGAGCGTCCTCTTCGAGGTAGGCGCCGAGCCGCAGGTTCTCGACGACCGTGAGGCGGGGAAAGACTTTGCGACCCTCGGGAATGCAGGCGATTCCCTCGGCGACGATCCGGTGCGTCTGCAGCCCGGTGAGGTCCCGCCCGCCGAAGAGGATGCGCCCGCGCCTTGGCGGCGTCAGCCCGAGGATGGAACGGATGAGCGTCGTCTTCCCGGAACCGTTCGAGCCGAGCAGGCAGGTGATGGTTCCGCGCTCCACCGTGAGCGACACGTCCTGCAGCACGTCGGCCCGATCGTATGCGGTGAAGACGTTCTCGACGCGCAGCTCCTCCATCGTCACTCCAGCCCCAGGTAGGCCTCGCGCACCTCGGGGTCGCGCGACACCTCGGCG
>Ga0137416_10000509_pt1 | contig 17966 bp, 22 predicted proteins | sample CZODoug3_1_1_16f_FD_108282 | JGI IMG/M metagenome (GOLD analysis project Ga0137416, IMG submission 108282) | Vadose zone soil fungal communities from Angelo Coast Range Reserve, California, USA - CZODoug3_1_1_16fungal (Illumina Assembly) | ecosystem: Environmental > Terrestrial > Soil > Vadose...
ACCGCTGGGCGCGTCAGAGTGGAGCTACTTGGAGGAATTTATGCAGTCCGAAGCGCCCGCACGAACACACGAAAACTGGCGCGAACTAGCGCGACGAATCCAAAACGAAAACGATTCGGAAAAGATGATGGAACTGGTTCACGAACTCCTTGCCAAGTTCGACGAAGAAAAGCTGCAAAGGAGTCTCCGGCCTCCCAGGTGAAGCAACCCCCGAATCCTGCCGCTTACGCGTGATGATTTGCACGTGCCGGAGACGGTCGTTTGGGAGTATGAGGAGCGGGCGAACGTGGCGTACTACTCGTAACATATATCGGCAACGATCGGCGCGAGATAAGCTCAATTCATACCTAGAAGACCATCGTAGCCCTGAAAATCGGGTGAAACATGTAGCTCGTATTACATTACTCTCTGTATTTACGAGGCACACTCGCCCTTCCTAATATCCCTCTTCGCAATCCCTCCGGGGGGACAGCACTTTGTTGACCTTGGCTTGATCGCTTGATCCAAAGAATCTGCCAAGCAAGAAGGAGGGGACCTATGACCATCCTTGCCGAACTTTTGGTAAACGATCAAGGACAAGACATCGCAGAGCCTCGCACGGTATCGACGGCAGCGCTGGCAGGTCCTGTGAGAATCACCCGATCACCTTCGTCTTGACGGACGGGACTGTTTGGAGTTAAAGTCCGGGGCCTCGACCTTCGCTCCGTCCGCTATTCCCCGTTCCCAGCCTTGGCAGAGAGGACCCGGGGCCGCGTTGTTCCCACTTTCAATTCCGACAAAGAGGTGCCTATGCCCAAATTCGCTTGCCTTCTCCCGTACTTCTTTCTTTTGCTCCTGAGCTGCCTGGCCCCAGCCCAGAGCACCACCACCCCATCCTTCCCGAGAACCGCTCTCGACTGCAGCGACCGCACCGGAATTCTCTGTACTGAGGTGTTTGACCCTATCGGATATGAGGGCGCGTATACCGGGCACGACGAGCCTGCGGTTCTCTTCTACTCGAATGTTCGTGGCTCGGGAAACAGCAACATTTACCGGTTGCGCCTGCCCAAGGATCCGCCCACTCTTCCTAAACAGGACGGCACCGGCGGAACCTTCAATTTCCAGCTTCACCCGGCCTTCTGGGTTGGTATGGCAATGTGCGACGATCAGTCTGCGCCCAATCCGGGAGGGTCTTTGGTGGGTCCAAACATCCTCTGTACGCCCGACAGCGATAGCAACATCTTCGATGGCTCCGATCCAAGCAAGCCAAATTACATTGGCAAGCACCCGGGAACAGCGTTCATGGAGATGCAGTTTTACCCACCGGGCGCCGTCATCAGTTGTGATCCCACCCGCTGGTGCGCCGCTCTGAACATCGACAGCCTTTCGCTAAATTCCAACACCGGCCAGGGCAACAACGCGGCTTGTGGAGGGGCCGTTGAGTATGTCAATTTTGCGTACATCCAGACCGACGGTATTCCCTTCCCGCCCGGGTCACCCAGCCCACTGGGCCCGTTTGTCGCGACCAACTCCAAAACCCTGTTCATGAACTCTGGCGATGAACTGGTCGTGACGCTTGAAGATACGGCACACGGACTGAAAGTCACCGTGGATGATCGGACCACTGGCCAAAGCGGGTTCATGGTGTCGAGCGCCGCCAATGGCTTCGCCGAGATCCTGTTTGACCCGAATGGGAACAACTGTGACTTCGTGACCCACAATATCACTTATGATTTTCACCCCATGTACGCCACCTCGAGTGAACACACGCGGGTGCCGTGGGCAGCCCATTCCTTCAACATCGCCTTCTCCGACGAAATTGGGCACTTCGAGTATTGCGACGCGGTCAGCGCCCAGGGCGGACATTGCACTCAAGCCGGCATCAACGACCCAGGAGGCCTAGATGTGGATGACCGGGGCTGTTTCGATGCAGCCTTCAACGCCTCTCTTGGATTAGTTCCGATCGGCGGGTGCTTCGGCGAAGACGACGACTTTGACGGTGTACCGTATCAGCTAGTGTGGCCAGGAACATTCACGAACAAGAAGCTGGACAGGTCGCTGCATGCTCAGCCCGTACAATTTACAAGTCCTCTTTTCCGGGACAGGGAAGGCGAAAAGAGAGACTATCGCCGCGTTGCCTTTGAAACGAACCTGCCCAGAATTGAATTCGCTACGAATCCACCCTGTCAGCGTCACATTTCCAATCCTGCAGACCCAAATCCAGGCCAGGACTGCGTGAACCCGCCGGTCGGGGCCAATTTCTATCCCTTGTATACCACCACGGCGAGCGACGGAAATGAGAACTGCATGTGGCAGTTGGGGGGTGCCCATATCCCCGGGACCACCAACACCTTCGGAGGGAGTTCGACCACCGAGTTCGGAGGCTTGGTGCCTCTTGCATATCCGGCCGTGGGGGGAGTTCCCACCTTCCGATTCAATGATTTTCGGAGGGTGATGAATACAAATCCTTGCCGCACGGGTGATTGAGGGGTTTGAGTTCGTTCGAAGCCCGCGTGATCGTCACAGCCTTGGATGATGTGCGGCTCCTTTCTCCCGAGCCTTTGGTTGGTTGGCGCCACCAAAGTTTAGCGGGGCATCGGAGCCGTCATTGTTTATGGAATCATTTCACTCGCAACTGGCTCAATGGGCGTAATTGATTTCGTCAATTTCGTCATTAATCCTGAAGTTAGGCTTCGCCTTCTTTTATGGCGCGGATTACTACACCGGGCAATACGTATTACCCCCTGCTCAAAATTCCGGCTTCCATTGCATCTGCCGCAATCGATGCTTCTTGCCTTCGACGACAAGGGCCGCGGCATATCCCGGGTGAGCAGTAAGGTTATAGATGCTCCAACGCAGCGGTTCCTGAGGAAACCCTTGTGCACGCAGCAGAGCTGCCGGAGCACCGGGTTCGAATGCTACGTCGAAACTGTCCAATGGCAGAGACAACCCCTCGCCAGTGCTTTTACGTATGCTTCCTTCCTCGGTCGCGGCCGCCCGCGCGGCGGATGCACTGCTCGTGCTGAGGTTCCGCCCGGGCCAGTTCGTGCTCCGCGGCGAGCCGCTCGCGGCAATCGTCCCAGCGGACAACGCCGGCGCGCTCGAGGCCGTGATTAGTCGTGCAATTCACATCGGCAGTCATCGCACGCTCACCCAAGATAGCGAGTTTGGCATCGCGCAGGTCGTTGAGATCGCCATCCGCGCGCTGTCGCCTGCGGTCAACGACACTTTCACCGGCGTTGCGTGCGTCGATTGGCTCGCCGACGCGCTGCTCACACTGGCCGAGCGGCCGCCGCTCGAAGGGAACTGGTACGACACCGGCAGCCAGCTCCGCGTGTGGATGCCGCCAGTGCGACTAGAGCGCCTCGCCAAGCTCGCGTTCGATCAGATCCGTCAGGCCTCGGCGACGACGCCCGCCGTACTGATCCGCCAGCTCGACGCGATTCGCCGGCTGGCACCGCGACTTCCGGACGCCTGCCGTCGAGCGCTGTCGGATCAAGCGGACGCGATCCTCGAAACCGCGAGCGCGCTGGTCGCGATTGATCGGCACGACCTCGACGCGGCGTGGCACCGGGCGCATACAGCGTTCGAAGCGCTGCCCGCCCCTCGAGCAGCGAGCAGGAACACGTCCGCATAGCTCCGCTCTCCGACGAACTGGCGACGATAGCCGTTCCGTGACGACAGGCCCCTGCCGCCACCAACGCTGACGGCACTACTCATCGACTCGCAGCTCTACAATGGATGTGAAAAAGTGACGAATCTTTGTCGGCTGCTCGCGGTGCGGCATTGGCAGATAACCTCACGCCTTTAGCGTTCGTTACACCTCAGTAACACCACCTCAGAGCCATTGTCCAGCCGTGAGCTTTGTCTCACACTGATCGGCGACTGGGGGAACGGATAGCGTGCGATCGAGCAAACGAACGAAGATGGCCGACAAAGGTAGAGATTGGTATTCCTGGTTGCTCCCAAGCCTGTGCCTCATCCTGCTGGCGGGTCTCTTATTGAAGCAGTGGTAGATTCTGAAGCGGCATGGTCGGGTCGCTTGGGGCCAAGATTGTTTAAGGGCGGCGGGAGTCTGTCAGCCATCGATACTCGGCCGACACAAGCTCTGCCATGTAGAAAAGCATGGGCAGGTGCACGGTCGAGCGATGTCGATTTTTCGCACCCTGAAAGAGTGTATATATGACCTCCGAATGCAAAGGCGGTGGCATGTTCGTCGGCAAGTGGAGCGTCAGCGTTCGCAACACTACCTCATGCCCAGTGTGCCGCGTGCCTCAACCGGTAAGACCATATGGGGGACGATACAAGATCGCTGACCACCGGGAGCCAGAAGGTGGCAAATGCGCACCGCTGGCCCTAGCCGTCCTCCCAGTTCGGTCTTGGACGTGAAAGTACTGAGCGTCTGCGACCAGGACTGACGCCCGAAAGATCTGACTTTCAGGGAGACCCCGACGACAATTAGCGACTCTGCCCATCCATGTTTTGCCGCCATCAGCAGGACAATTCCAAGAACGACAGCGATTCCGATACTGAGCGACATCGTCAGAAATGAGTCCCGAAGTCGACCTGCAGCTCTGAGTTGATCCCTATGTCATTGACAGCATCAGCGAGGATCACTCGAAAATTCGAATGGCCTGGAAGTGCTGTGCAGAGTGGCACACGCAGGTCATTTACTGGCCGCTCTAACGAATCTATGCTGATGATGAACAGTTCTGGGGGACGCTGTTTCGACGGGCGTCCCAGCACAAGCCCTCCCACATGGGGAGACGCGTTTCATGTTGGGCCGAGCCTGGGTTTGCGTGCTACTGATAGCTACTCTGACCGGCTGCGCCTCGCGATCCCGACCCAAGCCTTTCCTGCCAAGCATGAGCATCCCACTAGAATGCACTACCAGCATTCGTCTCGTCGGCTGCGACTTGTCCTTTAGCCCGCCGCACTGCCGCACCGCCGCCGTCACTTATCGCAAGGGCTGCGAGCAAGTGGTGGTGGTCAAATGAGATTCCTAGTGGGTTTCTTGGCCGGGTTGATATGGTCGAACTGGATCGAGTATGCATATCATCGCTGGGCGATGCACTGGCCTAGCGTGTACCAGGCTGCTGCCATGCGTCACGCGCTGCATCATTCTGCGCCCTCCAATCCCCAGCACATCACGATGACATTTGGATTCTGGACTGCTATCTTTATCACCAACGTCCTGTTCTTTGCTGTTCCCGACCAACTGCTCCACCTGCGGATACTGACAGGCGTAGCTGCTACTTTCCTCGCCTACATCGTGGTCGGGATAGAGGTCCACCTACGCATACACGACGGAAGGTGGGTGCCGCATGCATGGAGGGCGCATCATTTGTCACATCATCTTAGGCCGCAAAAGAACTTCAACATTTTCCTGCCTTTATTCGACTGGCTGCTAGGGTCCAAGAACATGGGTTTTTGATTCATCGGTGTCGAAAGGCAACTCTTTCCACAAAAACGAAAGCGCCCCACGCGCCATGATCTCAAGAAGGTTTCACATTTGCGAGGGAGACCAACATGGATCAACGGATAGCGCGCTCCCTGGACAAGCATGGGGTCGGCCATCCGAAGGCCCTCCAGAGAGGGCCAACAGCTAATTGCTCTTTTCAATACCAGCCATTCCCGCTCGGATTCAAAGCGGTTTCAACCAACGCCCGGGAAGCTGCTGCACGCTGGTGGTCCGCGTTCGCGTCGAACGGGACAACTACGTAACGCAGTTCTACGGAAACCACATGAACAAAATTGTGGTAGGCCAGGTAATCTTTGCCGGGCTTGTGGGCGCCTAGTGACGAATTGACATCGGGCGCCAGATAAACCACGTAGACCGTGCTGGCAGCAGGTGCAGGCACGGCCTCGTTTTGCAGCATTTCCGCCAACTTTTGCTGAATGTGCAAATCGTTGACCCGGTTCCCGCCAAAATCGTCAAAGTCTTCTAGGCTGGTGCCATGGGGTAAGAGGCTGATGTCATGGTTCTGCAAATCCGCAAATTGGACGCCGCCATTTGCCGCTAAATCAGACAACGCGGTCTCACGGGAGCGAGTCGTGGCATCTGCCCATCCCGGGCCGATAAAGATACTTACCTGCTCCACCGATTTCATGACGGCTCCCCGGTGGAACGTCTTTTTTTCCGTGGTTGCAAAATCGGAAGGCACAATTTGCACTCTGCCGCCATCGTCATCAAACACGAAAAGAGGGGTAGCCGGTGTGTCCCCGAACTTGACGCGGCTTTGGGCCATCAGCGCTTGGGTTGTGAAACTTGCCAGCAGCAGAACTGAGCATGAAAATCTTTTCATAAGCCTCTCCCTATTGCGTCACCTGCAGTGAAACATCGTCAATCACAAATGAAGTCTGCAGTTCGAAATCTTCTACCCCCTGGAAGAAAATCTGTATCGTCTGCCCCTTGAAGGAACTCAGATCAAAGGTGTGTTGCTGATAGCCGCTGGCATGATTCAGATTGGAGTAGGTCGCGAGAGTGGAGAGAACGTTGCCCGCAGAATCCCGGACCTGTACCGTGAGTTTGTCGTATGCCGTAGTGGTAGTGGTCTCAACGGTATCAATGTGCAGCCAGAAGCTGAGCGTGGCTGCGGTTGCATTGGATGGTATGGACACCTGCTGCGTGACCGTGTCCGTATGACTCGAACCAAAACCATCCAGCCACGCGTCCCAACTCCCCGTATGCGGCGGTTCGCTACTGGTGTTGTTGATGATGTCCACGGGCGACGACGACGAAGTCAGTACCCATGGCGCCGGATTGGATGAGCCGTTCTCGAATCCGCCATTGCTGATAAGTTCGCTCGTAGTACTGCCGTTGGAAACGGTTACAGTCACTGTCGGCGAAGTGCCTACGTTGCCGGCCGCATCGAAAGCTTTTGAGACGATCGTGTGCGGACCATTGGCCACGTTGGTCGTGCCGAATCTGAATGAAAGCGAGGTGGAGTTGGTGTTGGAAGTCACCTCGGTTCCGTCAATCAGTATCTGCATCTGCGTCACGCCCACATTGTCTGAGGCCGTTGCCGTAACCATGACAGTACCGGAGACAATCGCGCCATTCGCCGGCGAGGTTATGGAAGTGGTGGGCGGCGTGGTATCGCCTCCGGGAGTAGTGACGTTCAGGGCAAAGTCATCTACCACAAATGAGGTTTGCAAGGTGTAGTCCTCTTTGCCTTGCAGGAAGATCTGAATGGTCTGGCCCTTGAAGGAAGTCAGGTCAAAGCTCTTCTGCTGATAGCCCGCCGCATGGTTCAAATTGGAGAACATGGCAAGCGTGGACAATACCGAACCCGAGCTATTGCGCACTTGGACCGTCAGGGTATCAAACGCCGTGGTGGTAGTGGTTTCCGCCGTATCAATATGCAGCCAGAAGGTCAGCGTGGCTGCTGTCGCATTGGCAGGGATTGTTACCTGTTGCAGGATTGACTCCGTCGTAGTGGAACCGTGGCCGTCCAGCCAGGCATCGAAAGTCCCGGAGTGCGGCGGCTCTGTGCTGCTGCTGTTAATGATCCTGTTACTTGAGGCCGTTGTGCTTGCTGTCCACGGGGAAGGGTTGGATGCGCCGTTCTCAAATCCTGGATTACCCAGCAACTGGGTGGTGCCGCCTCCACCCGGTGCCGTAACGGTCAGCGCTACGGTTGCCGTGTGAGTCACACCGCCTCCAGTTGCAGCGACTGTAACGTTCGTGGTCCCGGTAGTCGCCGTATTGCTGGCCGAGAAGGTGAGAGTCGAGTTGCCACTGCCGGGCGCGGCGATAGAACTGGGATTGAAGCTGGCGGCCACCCCGGATGGCAGGCCGGAGGCAGAAAGCGAAATCGCCGAGTTGAATCCTCCGAACACGGTGGTCGAAATCGTGCTGCTGCCGCCGCTTCCCTGGGCCACCGACAGGCTGCCGGGCGAGGCGCTCAAAGTAAAGTCAGGCGTGGCCGCCGCCGTTACGGTCAATGTTATCGTGGCAGTGTGAGTGACGCCTCCTCCACTCGCCGTCACGGTTACAATAGAAGACCCAGTGGTGGCCGTGCTGCTGGCCGAGAAGGTGAGGGTTGAGTTGCCACTACCTGGAGCGGCAATGGAGGTTGGATTGAAGCTGGCCGTCACCCCTGACGGCAGACCGGATACCGAGAGCGAAAGCGCGGAATTAAATCCACCTGACACACTGGTTGAAATCGTGCCGTTCCCGGAGCCGCCCTGGGCCACGGAGAGGCTAGCGGGAGAGACGCTCAAACTGAAGTCAGGTGTCGGTGTGCCAGGATTGAAAATGATGTCCAATATAGGATGTATTTCAATTCCGTTAGGCGCAACCCCGGTCTGACCATGCAGGAAGTCAAACATACCTACGCCTTGTATCCGCACGGGAATGTTTGCCGTTTGAAAACTGGTGGTGGCCGTCAGTTTTGCATCGAATTCCGAACGCGCATTGGTTATGCCTGGCAAGAACGGGCTGCTGGAGCCGACGCAGGGAGGCATCGGAATTTCTGTGATCATGGTGTTGCCGGACGCGTCCTGAATGACCAGATGGTAGTCCGAGTCACTCTCCAGCTTGTATTCTGTCAGAGTCGCGTTAATCACCCACACGGTGGTTTCCGCTGGCGACACTCGGTTATTTGCCGGGATAGGATTGGGTGCGGTGAAGGCCCGCATCGAGGCGATGGTTGTGCTGGTAGGAGAATTGAGATTGACTTTGCTGGCGTCGGGATCGGTTCCAGTCTTGACCGACCAGCGCTCCACTCCGCACTGTGACCAAATAGAGGTGGAGGAAAGAATGAAACCAGCGGCAACGACGAGTAACAGCAGACGGCGGATACGCAGCATAGTGAACTCTCCAGACCGTTGTGGGAACAGCTGAACAGGTGTGGACTCGCCAGAAATCCGATTCCCCCACTCCTAGACCCGAACGGGTGGGTGCTATCAACGGACGGCGCGCGACGGCTAGCGGGTCTGAATGGCCACATTCCGCGGCAGTCAACCCCTATCGCGTCAGCGTGACCGACCATGGTGCAGACCCTACCGGCATACTCGACAGCACTTCGGCAATCAATACCGCGGCGGCCGACGCCAAGCTTTTGCGTGCGGTTATGGCGTCATGGGCATGAAAACGATCGGCGCAATCTAGGCTTTACTTTCCGCCAGGCGTCTCTAAGGTTTCGGACGAGAGCGCGACGTTTAACGTGAAGCGCGACATGCGATCATCCAAAACACCGATCCTACGAAGACTATCAACCTGCACCCGGTCGGGAATCAGGTCTGGACTGTACGCGCGGGGCTCATGCGTGATGTTTGATGTTGCAGACCTCGGGGCGAACATCGTCCAGAACTGCTTCATCTGGAGGCTCGAGAGTTTGGGCATTAAGGTGAACCCGCTCGGCGGCGACCAGAACATCGTTCGCAACTGCTACAGAACGCTCGGGAAAGGGACCGAGTTCGTCGCCGGCATAGCCTTCCTATATCTCGAGAATATCAACGGTTGCGTCTGTGTCAATACACACTTGGCCCTTGTCTTGATCCGAAGGTGGAACACCTGGTTTGGACGTTCCATACGCTATTTCAATCCGGCGCGAGCCCTATGGCTACAATCCGGCGCCGACCGTCAGCAATGGCGGCGCCAGCCAGAACGGCAGCGGTGGGACCCACGAACGTTTCTTCATCGCAAACTGGACCACGAACATCTCTACAAACAAGCTCAACGAAGTCCGCTTTCAAGGGGATGCGACTTCGAGTTTGACGGAACGAACTCGACGGGGCCGTCCGCCTTCCTTTTGAATATTGCGTACTAGGGCGGCACCTCGGCGCCGCGTCCTGCCTTCCCCCGATGAGCACCGCAACCAGGTTTCCGAGAATTTTTTGATAGTCAAAGGTCAGCAGCTTTTCAAGACGGGGGCGACAGCTCGGGGACGTTTATCTCGACCTTGGAACCGAACAGTTTGAGGGATCGAAAGGACAAGATTTGCCTTCCAGGGTACAGAAGGCTCTCCAAGAAAATATAAAACAGCAACGCCCGATCCTATTCTTGACGAGCGAAACACAGAATTTTCCGTCATTCTGGAAATCCATTATTGAGTGGCTGAAAAAATCGGGCGAACCTTGGGAGATTTATGAGGTTCCGCAACACGGAACAAAACTGACACAATTCATCGCGTAGTGGCTCGCTATCCGATTACCCTTTCACCTTCGCTACGATCTCGAAGCCGCTGATGAAGGGACACTTGTTGCGGACAACGTCGATCTGCTTCTCTGCCAGCATCACGTCAAAGGTAATCTTGCAATCCAACACAAGCCTCACGTCGGCCCCATCCATAAGGATGACTCGTTCATCCGTTCGACCTTTTAGGCTGTTCAGACACTCCTCCGTATAACCCTCAAAAGAAAGGAATAACCCCTTGGTGTCACGGCCCGATCACGGGCTGGAATCATGGGCTGGGAACGAGGTGCTGATACTCCGCACGCCGGGTTTTTCATGCCGCCGAAATCGGTACAAGCCGTCAACCAAGGGCTTCGCGTCGGCTATCAGGCAAAGCAAAAGATCCGACGCGAGCGCCTCGACTCTTGCCTATCGAGCGATTTCGTTATTACCAGTAGATCTACGCTGCTCTCATCCCCGAATTCGATCCTCGATTCACAACTCTTCCCTTACTCACGGCATGCTGTTACAAAACGAGGGGTGTCTTTCGCTCCCTGCACCTCCGTATAAGTTTCTGTGGCCGGAGCTGCAAGCGGTTTTCGACTCCAATAGCCCTACCATATCCATCCGCAATGACAGCGCACGGAATCACACAACCGGAGCTTGCGCAAAAGTGCTTTACAAACAGCGCATGACCTCATCCACATGTTTTTCTCCTGCGAGCTAGATCTGCTGAGCAAGGGAATCTGGGGGGTGGAGAAATATAGGCATACCATAACTACCTTAAGTGCCAGGGCTTCGCCTTGATATATCCATTCTGCTGAGCAAGGCGAACGGACTCTGTCTATGTCGTTTGACCAACTCAACGAGTCCCTCACCAAGAAATGTTTGCCAGCTGGGTGGTACGGCTCACGGAGTTGGATAAGCACCAAGGCTCGGAAGGCAAGATGAATTTTCGAAGCGAAGTTGCCGAGCGCCTGTGCCAAGAAGTAGAGCGGATGGGCACTCCAACGACGTTGGTTTTGTTTGTAGGGGAGGAGCGGCTGTTCTATGTTCTTAACAAATCGTGCCAGTGCGGATGATACCGCTCAATCGGGCCGCCAGACAAGGCATTCGGCAGAGAAAGGCCCGCGCGGGAGCCAGTCCTAGATCTGGGGGAGTGCTCTACAGCGCGGGCCAGTGGGCCGTTTTTCAACGGCCACGCTTCAAATGAGGTGTTTGGATACGGGCATTCTACTGCAACTCATCATGGGCGTGATCGGAAAAATCTCCTTCATTCCAATGTTCCAAAGAGAGAACAAAGAGACCGCGGTTAGCGGGTCGGGGTGGTTTGACGGCATCGGCATTTCAGGCGGTGCTGGGGTCGCGGGTTTGTCGTGAGGAGTGGGGCTTCGAATTCTGCGTGGGCGTTCAGGGTTGAAGTGGCTTCGGAATGCGAAGAAACGCCCTCGGGTGCATTCAAGCATTTGGAAGATGCTGGCGCTATTGAACAGTCGGGCGTGGGGCAAACGAAAGCCCGGGCACCACAAGTGAGGAGCGGCGATGTGCCGAAGCATTGGGTGCGCTGCAGGTCTTGCACCTCGGAACCTGCTATTCCCTGCGTGGTCACCCGGGACAGCGCAGTACTCTACATCGGCGGCGCGCACATGGCAAATAGCACGGCCGACCTGTTCAAACAGCTCCAGCCCTTTCTTGGCGCCGATAATTGCAGGTAAAACGACTTGGTCTGGCCTGTGGCATGCACCGGTCTCTGCCCCCCGGTTTTCCCCAGCCTACGTGCGACGGAACCCAAATTTCAAGAGCGCCGGATAATCACCAGCGCGTCGCTCCGGATGTTAAAGCGTTGCCGCCCTCAACGCACATCGGAAGGAACGATACCGTGAAAGTTGCTACGCAATGAGAACGCGAGCGTTTTTCGCCATTAGGAATTCGCGGATGCTTAGCACGGACCACTTGGTTGAGCCGCCGTGCCAGTTTCCTGCGTGGGAGCACTCTGCGGGTTCGGTACTTGATATGGCACTGTGCCGGCCAGGCTGATTGCACACTCGGCAAGTATCTGCGGAATTGCTGGAAGCGTGGACGGCAGGGCGGGAATCGACGGATCAGGTTTTCTGAAATTAAGTGCGCTGGTGAGATCACCAACGGTGGCGCGCCGCCATGCGCTCAGGTTGGGCACTTCCGCGCCAAAGCGTGTCTCGAGGAAGCGCAACACTGAGGTGTGATCGAATAGAGCCGACGATACCAGTCCACCCCGGCTGAACGGAGAGATCACAAGCATCGGTACACGAAAACCCAATCCGATGGGGCCGAGAATGGGAGGATTGCCGACCACGGTAGGGTCCGGAACCGCAGGCGCAGTAATGTATTCGTCGGGTGTTCCCGGGGGCGCTGTGACGGGCGCGACGTGGTCAAAGAAGCCGCCATTTTCGTCGTAGGTGGCGAATAGGACTGCCTTTGCCCATAGCGCTGGATTCCCAGTCAAGGTACTGATAATCACCGACAACGTGTTCTCCCCAAAAAGGGAGGGCGCTGGTGGGTGATCGGAGTCAACGATCGAGGCGAGCACCCAGGAGACTTGTGGCAGGTTTCCCGACAACACATCCGCCAGAAAATCAACCGGAAACTGGGGCCCGAACGCGTTCCTGAAGAGCGGTGATGCGGGATCCTGGAAATTCTTGAAGTACGCCAGAACATTGTTCGAGAGAGGGATCAAGATATTCTGGTCGGGAGACGAGTAAACCTTCCACGAAATCCCGCGAGCCTGAAGCTGTTCGGGCATCGTTGTATAGGTGAGTTTGCCGTAGAACGACGACCGATTTGCGACCAGCGTTTGTAGTAGCGGTCCGCCGTTCCGCCCAGCGGAGTCTACGGAAGCGGCCATGGTGTAGAGGCGGTTCGGATCCGTGGGGCCGATCACCGAGGAGAAATAGTTGTCACATAGGGTGAAGGCGTCAGATACGGCATAGTAAAAAGGAAGGTCTGCGCGGGTATAGTAGCCCATGGTGAGGACGGCATCATTGGTATTGATCGGGAGGCGAGAGGTGACAAAGCCATCCATAGCACCGTTGTCCCAGCTCTGGTGCTGGGGCACCCAGTCGTGCGTGATGTCGTGGGTACATGCTGCGTTCGTCTTGGATGTGTCGAGATGGAATGGCAGCAATACGCCGGCCGGCGGGTTGGTGGTGTTCGCGGGGTCGGGTTGCTGGAATGCCGAACTCTGGTCGGAGAATCCACGCACGCCGCGGTAGCTTCCGAAATAATGGTCAAACGAACGATTTTCCTGGATGAAGATGACGACGTGCTCGATGTCAGTCAATTTGGAGCAAACCGATGGAGCGGGAACGGTGGAGCTAGCTCCACTGCCGCATCCAGGCAGAAGCACGGCCGCGATCTCTCCTGCAGCCGTAGCGGCGCCCATTCTCAATAGTTCTCGACGGGTAACATTGCTGGAAGGCATGGGGAGCTGTGTACCCCTTCTTTCACTGCGTTGGATCGGCGAAGCTGACCCGCCACTCGGCAACTTCCAATGTCAGGCCGATCCTGTGATGAGTCGTCGCCATTGCAGGAACGCCGCGTCCTGCAGAATTCCTGCCGCTAAAGATTATCAACGGCGAGCGCGGTGCCTCGACTTCTCGGTGGACCCGCTCAATGCGTCTTCTTTTTCTCTCAGCACTTCATAATAGACGTCTCGCGCATTGCCCTCCTGTGGGGAACGTAACCGCACAAGTTAGTACTGCGATGAGAAGGGCTCATCCCCCCTACCAGCTCCGCAGTTTGGTGGCATTCCCCAAGATTGTCGCACTTTGTTCGTGTGGGCCAACACCGATAGACTTCTCACGCGAAGTCAGATTTCTTTCTCCTTCGGTGTTCTGAATGTCGAAGACTTTCAGAATCGAGTCTCATCCCAAATTGGATTTGCCTCGCGCCGGAGATTGGCCTGCCATCTCTAGCGCGTGTTGCATGGTTGACCCAGAGGTTGTGCTTTTGGGCGTAGTGGCGGGAAAGGCGATGGCAAATGCTGCTGTCCCACCGACTAACGCACCCAGGATCGCAAAACCAATGTTCTTGTACGTGTACAAGAACGTAACTCCGGCGATGTTGATCGTATGGAGAGAACCCTGGGCCAAAGCCTCGTTCGTGGCCACACCAGACCGGAGGAGGCTCGGAACTACGACCCCGGCGATGAACAAAGTGATCACCAACTCGGTTAGCAGTTGAAGCAGAGAGAGAGCCTTCTGCCTCTTCATGCCGTCTCTTTTCACACTCAGGACGACTTCAAGGAACCCCATTCTCGCGGAACGGCGAATCGCTGGAATATGGAAAAGCGGGCCTGGTCGCTGCCATCGCGAAACCGTTTTCGCGCCGCGCTTGCAGCCTCTCTCCGCGTGCTTTTCCATTGCCAGGTTCCAGTTCGCGGGAACCACCTTGTTCCCAAAATCGATCCGTTCCTCCATCGCAAAGCGGTTCATCTGTACTTCCCCCTTTTCTTAAAGGCCGTCCGCTCCCAGCGGCGGGTGGCGCTAAACCTGACTCGTTGAGGAAGGGAATCTGGGGGGTGGAAAAATATAGGCATACAGTACCTACCTTAAGAGCTAAGGCTTCGCCTTGATATATCCATTCTGGTGAGTAAAGCGAACGGACTCTGGCTACATTGTTGACCAACTAACCTTCTCGTCTGTGTGTAGGCGTTCCCAGGCCCTTAGCATCAGCGTATTTTTCCACCAGCTTGCGCTTGGACCGCCACGATGAAGGTGTTTACATTACATTCATCCGCGCTACTTCTTGGCGCAGGTGCTCGGCAACTTCGCTTCGTAAATCCGTCTTGCTTTCCGAGCCTTTGTGCTTGTCCGACGTGGTGATCCGTGCCACCCGGCTGGCAAAGAGTTTCTTGGTCAGGGACTCGTTCGCCGCTCCAGCAATCGGTGCGAACGCACGTTCGCACATCAACCAACGTCTCATCCTGCCAGAATGGTAGTAAACCACCGACGCAGGAGTCTCGATGACGCTGCGCACCTGCGCGTCCTTCACTACGCTCACGATCTGATAGGGCTTGTGATCGACTAAGACTGTCTGATACAGCGGCAGACTACACTGGGCGGTGAGAGTTTCCTAAAGAGTAAGCCCAAATCCAGACTAGGGTGTTTGCCTCAATGCACAATCGGGAATTCTTGTGCCGCAAAGCAAGCATAATCCCAATTGTGCGCAACCGAACCCCCAGCCTAACGTGCCCATGTCAAGACAGACCCCTATCTAACATCCGACCGCGGATTTGCGATCGACTCGGGGGTTCAGTGCCGCCGTTCGTGTTTACGGTGGATGGATACGGAGGCGCTTGCCAGACCTGCTCGCTGAAGGGTGGTATGGATCCCCAGCTGCCAGGCAAATTCGCATGTCCACCGTCGAATTTGTCTGGCGGCCCGTTGGCGCGGCGTTGCGGTCCGTTGCATGTCCTGCTCGTTCAGAAATCCTCCATGCGACTCGTTCGCGACAGGCAGTCCAGAATCGGTGATGGGGAATAGGCTCTTGTCGCATAGCGTAGCTCCGTCCCCGGATGGGGGGGCGCCAACAGTTGCGGGGTACAGGGCATTCCATTTCTGTGGTGGGCGCTCTTGCGCGGGACCGATGTGGCAACGAAGACCAGCAAGGCCGCCACGATCGAACTGGCCGCTAACCGCTTTCCAGCCAATACCCCGGTTGCTAAGTCCTTAAAAACCAATCCTCCGGTTGCTATGCATCTTGCATGGCATGGAAGAGGTCGTCGGTTCGAACCCGACCAGGTCCACCAAATCTCATCTTAAATTCTCAATAGAAAGCCTACATTTTTTCATTCTCGAATAGACAACTTGCCTTAATCTCCGCTTGTATGTTGCTTTTGGGGGCACTTGGGGGCAACATCCACTGCAATACCTCGTTTTGAAGTCAGAATCATTCTCAGAGAAACTGCAGGATGGCGATTAATTTCGTGCATTTTGACGCTCAGTATCGAATCGAAATTGCCCCAAACTGCCCCAAAAGTAAAATTCAGTAAGCCCTATCAGACTGATTACAGGTAACTTGTGAGCGCCAGAAATGGCCGACCTCTTCCATGCAACGGAAGGGGTCATTTCAGAATTGAAGGATCCCAAGCAAATTGGTGGGACGTTTATGCGGGGTTGTTTAAGTCCGGATGATTTCTAAGCTCTGCACATATCGCATCAATGGTCGCCTGCACGCTTTGAGGAATTTCCTGCATGTAGATGTCTGTGGTCGTCGCCGCGCGCAAATTTCTTAAGATCCCCTGAACATCTTTGATCGTGCTGCAGTGTTGCCATCTGGGCTCCATTTGATTCACTTGCATTATCTCTCACTGCTCCAGCTATGAGGCGAAGCGCGTTACACGGGCGCCTGATAAAGCTGATTGATGATCTCACTGACAATCTGAAATGACCGCAGGGCCCAGTTGTGAAGCTCCGTGCTGCCGTGTGCATACTCGTTTCTCATCATCGGCAGCAGGTCAGGGAGCATTTTCACGCAATCCCAATCCAGATCCTCGGCTGCCGTCTTTATATCCGACTCCTCCCATGTGATCTCGGTGAGGCCCTTTTCCGACGCCTCTTTCATTTTCTCCATCTCCACACGAGCCCGGCGCCTGATCTCGCCGCGATTCTGCCACGCCGAGAAACCCTCGTTCCTCACAAGCTCGTGCTCGACAGCGTATTTCAGCAAAGGATACAGCGTGGGTCTTTTACCCTTGATCTTGCCGATCCTGATTTCTTCCTTCAGTCGCTCGCGCAAAGCCAGCTCCAGGCAAGCAAGGCTCTGGTGCTCCGCCACCGGGTAAAAGCGATAAACGAAGCACGCATACAGATACACATTTGTCCGGCTGCGCCGGCCGGGCCTTACTCGCCCCGCCTTGCGGGTGCTTTGGCGCGGCTCCCGAGCCCTCGCCGGTCTCGGCCGTGCGGTGACAGTCCCTCACGCGAGCCTTCAATTCTCGCGATCCACCGCGCATGAATACGGTTCGTCCACGGACGTGCACACTTAGATTTTCCTCGTCGTTGTTGCATTTCTCCGGCTCACCTTGCCGGGCCTGCCGCCGGCATCAACGGGCGCCCGCGCCAGTGACCGTGTAACCCGTTGACCCCGGGCGGCTGACCGGCCCGGCCTTCCGCTCGCCATATGCAACAACCACGGAAGGGAAAACATGAATCTGCCCGCCAACGAACTTCTTACCGCCGACATCCGCGAACGGCTGCTGCAAAACGGCCGGCTTCGCCTGCAGCTCTCCGGAGAAGCCAAACCGGACTTCCTGCCAGTCGTGAAACTCTTCACGCCGGATGCCGGTTGCACATGGCGGCTGACCGAGCTCGATCCGGAAGATCCCGACATTGCTTTCGGCCTCTGTGATCTCGCATGGGCTGTCCCGAACTCGGCTCCGTGCGCATTTCGGAAATCGAATCCGTGCGCGATGTCCTTGGTCTGCCGGTCGAGCGCGATCTGTACTTCAGGCCGACGAAGACGATCTCCGCCTATGCGGACGAGGCGCGTATCCATGGCGCGACCAAGGCGTGAGGGCAACATGCGGGACGTGCCGTTCCCATCACCAAGTTGCACAGCAAGATTGCTCATATCAGAGAGGACGTGGTCCACCAGTCTTCGAACGACATCAGCAAAAACCACGCCGTGGTGTTTATCGAAGACCTTCAAGTAAAGAATATGTCGGCGTCGGCCAAGGGCAGGAAGGCAAAGCCGGGAAAGCAGGTTCGCCAGAAGTCGGGACTCAACCGTTCGATTCTGGACGCCAGCCCGTTCGAACTGCGGCGCCAGCTGGAGTACAAGACGCAGTGGAAGGGCGGTCTTCTCGTCGCCGTGCCGCCCCAGAACACAA
>Ga0137416_10000515_pt1 | contig 17870 bp, 18 predicted proteins | sample CZODoug3_1_1_16f_FD_108282 | JGI IMG/M metagenome (GOLD analysis project Ga0137416, IMG submission 108282) | Vadose zone soil fungal communities from Angelo Coast Range Reserve, California, USA - CZODoug3_1_1_16fungal (Illumina Assembly) | ecosystem: Environmental > Terrestrial > Soil > Vadose...
CCTCCATCTCTCGATTCACCGCTATCCGCAGCGCCAGAAACGTTTTTGTTGCGGGATGCAGTCTCTGCCTTCCCCATTGCTTTCGGGCCCCTGCCACAGTCGTTGCCAAGTGCGCGGTATCCCTTAGGGGTCGCGCTCGTACGATCGCCTTGGCGATCCTTCTGGAATCGTGCTCATCCGCTTCCCGGTAGAGCAGGTCGGCGATTTCCTTCTCCGACCATCGATTCACAATCTCGTCTGCCGTCAATTCGTCGTTGGTAGTGTCCATCCGCATATCGAGCGGAGCGGCCTCGCGAAACGAAAACCCGCGCGCGCCTTCATCAAGCTGCATGCTCGAAACTCCCAAGTCGGCCAAGACCCCGTCCACCCCGGGAATCCCCAACTCTTGCGCGACCTCCGCAATCCTCGAGAACGGCGCGTGTACCACCTTCACCGTCTCCCCAAAGGTCCTGAGCCGCTCCCGCGCCAGCTCCAGCGCCCGTGCGTCCCGGTCCAGGCTGATCAGCCGCCCGGAAGGGCGCACGTGAGGAATCCCAGAGGTCAATTTCTCCGCGATGGCTTCCGAGTGTCCGCCCGCTCCCAGTGTGGCGTCGATGTACGTTCCGTCCGGCCTTATGCGCAGCCATTCGAGCACCTCTTCCAACAGCACCGGCGTGTGCGGCGCAACCAATCTTGCAAGACCTTAGATTCCCAAATCTTCCAATGCCTTGTCGTCTTCGTCCGTGTACGGCTCGTTCTTCAACTGATCCAATGCCCTCGCATGATTCATCACTTCCAGGTAATCCAGATTCCCAAGGACGTCCACATCTCCCTTGGTTTGCGCCGCTTCGCGCAACACGGTCGGCAACAACAGTCTTCCCTGCCCATCCAACTCCACCGTCTGCCCGTAGTAGCTCGTCCGCATCAGAAACTTTCTCTTCGCCCGGTTCGTGCTCGGCGTCTGCGCCAGTTTGTCTTCGATCTCTGACCAAACTTTCATTGGGTAAATCCTGGCCGTCTCACCGGTAGTGCTGGTGATATAAAACTGGTTTCCGTACTCCTTCAATTCGTCCAGAAACACGGCGGGTATCTTCAACCGACCCTTCTCGTCCACCTTCGCCGGACAGTTTCCCCGCAGCTTCATGCGCTCCGCTCAATGCGACCCGCGTTTTCCCTGAATCGCACACAAAAATGTGGTCTAGAATGGCCAAAATGCCCACTTTCACCACAACTGTAATGAACTTTCTACTTAGTCCCAGCGTCTGCTACAATGCTCTACTGCTGCCCACTTCTTACCACTTTTCACCACATATTATGCTGCTTTCCTCGCATGTCAAGAGGAATCATGTCCTTGTTCAAAAATAGAGGAGAAAGTAAAGCGAAAAAGAATCTCGTTTTTCTTGCCGCGACTGGTTGCGGTTTCTTCTCTCCAGTACAACAATCGTTGGTGGTAGCGTTTTCGCGGCCTTGCCAACTGACTTTCTGAACTCTGTTTTTTGCTCGCGCTCGACGAAATTGATGTTGTTGTTCGTGGCCGCCCTGAAATTGCCGTTCGTAACTACACCTGCTGTTTCAAGTGTCCTGCAAACTACCCCATTCCCTTCAAATGGATTCCATGTTATTCTTTTCGTGTTCTGCTTCATTTGACCTCCAAAGGAGCCTCGACCATGGAATGGGTTACCCCTCAGCACGAAGAAATTGAGCTCAATTGCGAAGTTAGCTCGTACGCCAACGCTGAGCTCTAATCTATTGGACCGCCGCAAGCGGTCGCCTGTGAACGTGCTGGAATGCGCGTAAGAGTCCTCGGCTCCGCAGCCGGGGGCGGCTTTCCCCAATGGAATTGTGGCTGTCCAAACTGTAGCGGCCTCCGCAACGGCACGGTAAAATCTCGCCCACGCTCACAGACTCAGATCGCGATAGCTGCCGACCCCGAGTACGCCCTCCGCGCGTATTGGACTCTCGTCAATGCTTCCCCCGACCTGCGCTCACAGATCGTTGCTGCACCTGAGTTGGGCCCTTTTCCCAATACCCGGTCTTCCAGCGCGATCCTCGATGTTTATCTGCAAAGTGCTGATGTTGATTCGTTGATAGGCTTGCTGCACTTGCGCGAGTTTCAGGCTTTCAAAGTTTTTTCTACCCACGCCATCCGGCGTATCTTGTCGGAAGAGAATTCCATCTTCCAGGTCCTGGGCCGCGCGAAGCCTCCGGTGCAATGGTTTTCCCTGCCGTTCGCCTCTCATCTAAACGCGGAAAAAAAACATGATCCGGCTGAAGTTCCCAAATTCATTTCCCACGCCGTATCCCTCGGCGGAGAGTATCCGGATTACATCAGCAAGAAACTGCGAACCGCGCTGCCCCCCGAAGAAGCAGTAATCGCTTTGGCTTTCGAGTACGCTGGGAAACGCGTGTTCGTTGCACCAACGCTGCCTGGCCGCAACACCGAGTGGAAGAAGTGGGCCGAATCCAGTGACCTCGTGCTCATCGATGGCACCTTCTGGACCGACGACGAACTGCTGAAAACTGGCCGCAGCCAAAAAACAGCCCATCAAATCGGCCACCTGCCGATTTCCGGCCCCGGTGGATTAATGGAGCAGTATCCTAAGCACGCCAAAGGTCGCAAGGTGCTGATCCACATCAACAATACGAACCCGATCCTTAACGAAGACAGCGTCGAGCATCGCGCCGTGAGTGAAGCCGGTTGGGAAATCGCCTATGATGGGATGGAGTTCAACCTGTGACTTCATCACTCCAAACGTCGCCTGAAAATCCCCTGCTCACCAAAGCCGAGCTTATCGCCGGCTTTCACGCCATTGGTGAAGAGCGCTACCACCATAAGCACCCCTTTCATCTCCTCATGCATGAAGGCAAGCTTACGCGCGGCCAGCTTCAAGCCTGGGCGCTCAATCGCTACTACTACCAAAGCCGCATCCCCATCAAGGATGCGGCCATCCTGGCGCGCAGCGAAGATCCCAGCTTTCGTCTCGCCTGGCGCAAGCGCATCTTCGACCACGATGGTAACGGTACCAAGCCGGGTGGAATCGAAAAGTGGCTGCGCCTTGTCGAGGCAACTGGCCTCTCACGCGAACAAGCGCTCAGCGGCGACAGCATTCTTCCCGCGACGCGTTTCGCTGTTCAGGCCTATGTTGACTTCGTTTCCACCCGCTCGCATCTCGAGGCCGTCGCTTCTTCTCTCACCGAACTGTTTTCACATAAATTGATCTCGCTGCGCTTGGATCGCATGCGCCAGCATTACCCATGGCTTTCCGGCGGCCTCGATTATTTCACCGGCCGTTTAACGCAAGCACCAGAGGACGCGGAGTTTGCACTCGCCTGGGTTGTGAAGCACGCACAAACGCGCCTGGAGCAAGACGCTGCGCATGCCGCGTTGCGCGCCAAGTGCGACATTCTCTGGGCTCAACTCGACGCTCTTTATTTTGCTTATGTTAATCCAGGCTGGCCGCCCCCAGGCGCCTTCCAGCCCGCAAAAGAATCTTGAAGGAATTACAATGCCGCCCGTACTGAATAGCCGGCCGCGCTTGGCTCCCGGATGCCGCCTGGGCGAAAACAACCAGCAGCGCGTGCTGCTCATGCCGGAACGGGCCCTTCGCCTGAACGGCCCAAGCCTCGAAATTGTCGAGCGCTGCGACGGCAAGCACACCGTCCAACAAATCATTTTGGATTTGCAGAAAATTTATTCCAAAGCCGAGCCGCATAAGGTCGCACAGGACATCCTGGGCTATCTTGCACTCCTGCAAAAGGATCGCGCGCTCGATTTCGAGCTGTAGTTCACGCCTTCAGGGGTAAGGCTTTTATTTGGAGTGCGGGAGCGCAGCTCCCGCTTTTTTGTCAGCTACACTGTCAATCGTTATGCCGAATGAAATCTCCAACCCGCTCGCGTTAATCGCCGAACTCACCCACCGCTGCCCCCTGCATTGCGTCTATTGCTCGAATCCGCTGGAAATGCACGCGCGCGCCAACGAACTTTCCACTGAAATCTGGACCCGCGTCTTTCAGGAAGCCGCAGCAGCTGGCGTCCTTCAAGCGGATTTTACCGGCGGCGAGCCACTCGCCCGTCCCGACATCGTCGAGCTCGTCCGCGCAGCCCGCTCTGCCGGCCTGTACGTCAATCTGATCACCTCAGGCCTGCCTCTGGATGAAGCAAAACTCGCCGCACTGGTCGCAGCCGGTCTCGATCACATTCAGCTCAGCTTCCAAGGCGCGCAAGAAGAAACCGCCAACGAAATCTCCGGCACAAAGTCTCACACGCAAAAGCTCCGCGTTCTTGATTGGCTCCGCCAGCATCGCGTCGCTGTCACTCTCAATTTCGTCATCCACCGCCGCAACATCGATCAGCTCGCAGAGATGCTGGCCATCGCCGAATCCTCCTGCGCCACTCGCATCGAATTCGCCAACGTTCAGTATTACGGGTGGGCCTTCGCGAATCGCGAAAATCTATTGCCCACGCGCGAACAGTTGGATCAATCGCTCGCCCTCATCAAGCGTGAACAAGAGCGGCTTCAAAGCAGGATTCGCCTCGAATACGTGGTCCCCGATTACTATGCAAAATATCCAAAGCCCTGTATGGGCGGCTGGGGCCGCAAACTAATGCTGATTACGCCAAGCGGCGACGCACTCCCCTGCCACGCTGCGCAAGTCATTCCCGGCCTCTCGTTCGAGAACCTTAAAGACCGCAGCCTGCGTGAAATCTGGGAGCACTCCGCCGCATTCCAGAAATTCCGCGGAGAAGATTGGATGCAGGAGCCTTGCAAAACCTGCGACCGCCGCGAGCAGGACTTCGGCGGCTGTCGGTGCCAGGCATTGCTCCTCGCTGGAGACGCCGCCGCCACCGACCCCGTCTGCTCTCTCGCGCCGCTGCGTCCCAAAGTCGACGCCATTCTCGCGGGAATGAACGCAGCGCCGCTCGCTCAACTCCTCGCAAAACCCGCCTGGCTCTACCGCCCCAATCCTACTTAATCTGCCGTCGCTGTTTGCGTTTCTCCAAGCTTCATCACCACGCGAAAAATAAAAATCACGCTCCCCACCAGCACCAGCGACCCAAACACCGCCAGCGTATTCGGCGCGCGGATATGTTTCGCCATCCCACCCGCGATCAACGCCCCAATCGGCTGCACTCCCATGAACATCGTTGCGTACACCGCCATCACCCGGCTGCGCAGCTCATCCGGCACGCGATTCTGAATCAGCGTATTTGTCGCCGCCATCTGCGAAGTCGCCGCGAATCCCACCACAAAGAGCACCGCCATGCACAATCCCAGAGTCTTTGCGTGTGAAAAAACAATCAAGCCCACCGCGCATGTCGTCGACGTCCAGGCAATCCATCGCGCCAGCCCCCGGTAATGCGTGCGCGCCGCAAACTGCAGCGCCCCGATCACTGCACCCACTCCCGCCGAACTCATTAGAAATCCCAGCGTCCGCGCATCTCCCTTCAAAATGTCTTGCGCATAAATCGGCATGAACACGGCGTATTGCAATCCAAACAGGCTCAGCGCGCTGAGCAGTAGCAATGACGAACGCACCGGCACATCGCTCATCGCAAACTGGAAACCCTGCATAAAACTTCTCAGCGGCGAATCCGTGCTCGGCTTGATTTCTCTTGGCTCGATCCGCATCAGTAGCAGGGCCCCAATCACGGCCAGGAAGCTCAATCCGTTTAGGAAGAAACACCACGCTGGTCCCACGAGCGCGATCGCAAACCCCGCAATCGCCGGACCAACCGCTCTCGCTCCATTGAATATCGAGGAATTCAAAGCAATCGCGTTCGGCAGATCCTCCTTCCCCACCATCTGCACGAAAAAAGCCTGCCGGATTGGCACGTCGAACGCGTTGACGATGCCTACCAGAAACGCGATGACAATCAACTGCCATTGGCCGATCAAATGCGTCCGCGTCAGCACCGCCAGCAAAAACGCCAGCAGCATGGAAATCGTCTGCGTCACAACCACGCCTCGATGGCGGTCGAAGCGGTCCCCCACATACCCGCCCAGTGAAGAAAGAAACAGCATCGGCACCTGGCTCGCAAATCCAAACACCCCAAGCAACGCCGCGGAATGCGTCAGCTGATAGACCAGCCACAGCTGCGCCATGTTCTGCATCCAGGTTCCGATGAGCGAAATGAGTTGTCCCGCAATGAATAGCTGGAAATTGCGATGCTGCATCGCGCGGAAACGCGTTGAAGACGACGGGAAGCGCGGTGAAACGGCCGGACTGACCGCTGTGCGGTCACTCTTCAAAATATTCTTCCTCTCTTCGTTGGATGCGAAAAATCGTGAACTAGTCACGATGCCGTGAGAGGAGACGAATTGTCAATGCAGTCTAAAGGAGGAAACCAACCAGATTGTCTCTTTGAAAAACGCGCCGTTATTCGTTCGGCGGCTCCGGCGCTCCGCCTACGTGCAGGTGGCTCAAGTCGCGCAGCGTGGCTTTGTCTTCCTCGCTCATGCCCCGCGTGAAATTCGGATCATTCAAATGCTGATTGCGCGCCGACTCCGGCATATTCTTCAGCACGCCCAATCTCTGCTGGATGGCCCGCTTGCGGTCCGGAGGCAGTTGCTGCCACCTCGGCAGGACATTATTCTGAATGTGTTGGCGCTGCTCCGGTGTAAGTCTGCTCCACACCTGCGCGCGCTCCTGCAATTCCTGCCGTTGCGCGGGCGGCAGTTTTTGCAGACGCCGGTTGTCCTCCAGGACTTTCTGCTTTTCCCGTGGACTTAGGCTATTGAAATCTCTTTTCTGCGGCGGTGTATATGACGATGGCGGCCGGTTCGGATTTGCGTTTGGCTGCCCCATCATGTCAGCGCGATTAGGGTTCGAACTCGGAGGACGATTCGCGCCGGAATTTTGCCGCTCGTTTGGTGTTCTCCGCGATTCCTGCCGCGGCTGTCGATTCTCTCGTCTTTGTTCCTGTCTCTGCTGTTGAGGCCTTTGCTGAGGCCCCTGTTCCTGCCTCTGCTGCTGTTTCGGCGGCTTGTTATCCTGCTTGTTTTGCGCCCAATTCGCGCGCGGCCCTTGCGCGAAAGCCGGCACGGCCAGCACTGCACACAGCGCCATCAACCATCCCGCAAATTGGAGTTTCTGTCTCATTTTCCCTTACATCTGCTGGCTTTGATTGGAGTCGCTTGGATCATCGTCGGGCGCCTGTTGCGACAGGTCGCTCAGTGGCGAAAAATCCGAAATCACATCATAATTTTCCAGCACCGGCAGATTCTGGTTGATCTTGTCGATGTCGTCGGCACTCAATGGATCGTTCGGCATGCGCGACCCGACCCATGCCATCGCCACTGCCAGCATCGCCGCCGCAAATGCCACCCTTGGCGCCGGCATGGACCATGCCCACCAGCTCTGCTTCGCCGGCTCTGCCGCCACACGCGCGTGCAAGCGAATATCAAACGCCGCCGATGGCTCGATCATCGGCAGCTCATCCAGCAACACATTCACGGTGCGAAACTCGTTCACGCGCACACGGCACGCCGCGCACGTTGAGACATGCTTCTCCATCTCCAGCCGTTCGCTCTCTTTCAGGCGCCCGTCCACGTATCCCAAAATCTTGCTTTCCATCCGACTACAACTCATGACGTCCTTCCCTTCTGGCCCACTTCTACTGCTTTGCTTGCCGCGCCACGAGGGGGGCTAGTTCCACTCGCAGCGTTTCATACGCCCGAAACAACAGCGATTTCAGCGCGCTCTCTGAGCATTCCAAAATCTTCGAAATCTCTCCGTAATCCAGCTCCTGGTACTTGTGCAGCAGCACCGCCGCCCGCTGTTTTTCCGGCAATTTCTCAATCGCGTGCCGGATCATCTTCTTCCGCGTCTCCTCGATCAGGCGCTGCTCGATGTTCGGGTGCTTCTCGGCGACATCCATCGTCTTCTCGTCGCCGTCCTCCGTATCCGCCGTCACTGGCGCATCCAGTGAGATTTCCATTCGCTGATATCGGTTGTCCCGCACCGAATTTAGCGCCAGGTTTGTCGCGATCCGGAAGAGCCAGGTGGTGAACTTCGCGCTCGGCACGTACTCTTCCCGTGCGCGATACACCCGCAAAAAAACTTCCTGCGCCAAATCTTCCGCTTGTTCCCTGTTCCGTACCATGCGGTACAGGAAATTGATCAATGGACTCCTGTAGCGATGCAGCAAAAGCGTGAACGACTGTTCGTCGCCCGCCTTCACGTCCAGCATCAGTTGGACGTCCGACCTGGCCATAGCCGCCACACTGTATCAAACCCGCGTGTTCTCAGAAAGTTGCTTGTGATTTCCCGCCTGGAGGGAACCCTAACCCATTGTAGGACCGGGCTTTAGCCTGGACTTCGTTGTGGAATCGAAAATGCCAGCAAACCACCGCTAAACATGGAATAAGTGCTGCATTATCAACAAGCTAGCCACGCCGGCGAACACCAGCAATGCCAATCGCCAGTTCGGCTCCCGGTTGACTTCCGGCAGGAGGTCCGTCGCCGCCACGTATAAGGTAACTCCGCCCGAGAGCGGCAATGCATACTTCAACTGTCCCTCTAAAGCGCTGGTCAGTAGCACACCCAAGAGGGTCGCCGCTCCTAATAACCCCGCCGCCAGAATCGCGTTGCGCTTTCCCTGCCCGCTCGCCAGCACCACCGACGCCACCGTAAATCCCTCCGGCAGCTTGTGCAGAAACACAGCAAAAAACATCACCGCGCCTAGCCACGTCGAAACGAGAAACCCTGCCGCGATCGCCACTCCATCAAAAAACGTATGAATCGTCATTCCCACCAACACGCTCGTCCGCGCATGATGATGGCTCACTTCTTCGCAGTGCGTCTCTTCCCCAAAATGAAAATGCGGCGCCAGTGTGTGTTCGAAAAGATGCACGATAAAATATCCGATCAGCACAAATAGCAGCGCTGTCTCTCCCGAAAGGCGCACCGACTCCGGAATAATGTCGATGAACGCCACCGCCAGCATGTACCCCGCGCCCAGCGCCAAAAAATATTGCAAAAATTTCCGCGGCCACTCTCTGTGAACGACAAAATATCCGCCAACCAAATTCCCCGCCGCGGCCACCAGCCCCAGCCCGGCCGCCAACCCCGTCCGAAATGCCAGATCATGTCCCATTTTGGAGTGCGGGAGCGTAGCTCCCGCTTTTCTTTCCACCTGCCAGTAAGCCGTTCAATCCTTTAAGAACCTTCGCTGCCCCGTCTTCTCTATGCCCACTGCGTCCTCAGCGCTCTCTGTGTAAATTATCTTTTTCCTTACCTCTTTACTTCCTTAGTTCTCTTCTCATCCGCTATGCCGAAACAAAATCACATCTCCTTCTTGAACGATGTATTCTTTCCCCTCCAACCGCACCTGCGCCTTCTCCCGCGCCGCCGCCACACTTCCCGCCGCCAGCAAATCATTCCACCGCACCACTTCCGCCCGTATAAAACCTTTCTCGATGTCGCTATGAATCGCCCCCGCCGCCTTCACCGCCGTCGCGCTCTTTCGAATCGTCCACGCCCGCACTTCCGGCTCCCCCGCCGTAAAAAACTGGATCAGCCCCAGCAAATCATACGTCGCCCGAATCAATCGGTTCAGCCCCGGCTCCTTCAATCCATACGACGCCAGCAGTTCCGCGGCTTCCTTCTCATCCATCTCCGAGAGTTCCGCCTCCAGCCGCCCGCAAATCGCCACCACCGCCGCATTCGGCCGACCCTGCAAGGCGCTCAATTTGTGCCGATCAACCGCGGTATCCAACTTGTCCGCTTCCTCATCCCCCAAATTCAACACGTATAGCACCGGCCGCGCCGACAAAAACAAAAATCCGCCGATCGACTTTCTCTCCTCCGGCGTCAACTCAAGCTCACGCAGCGCCTTCTCGCCTTCCAACTGCGTCTTGCATTTCTCCAAAGTATTCTTTTCCAGCAAGAGGACCGGTTCGCTCTTCTTCTTCAAATCCTTGTCCAGCCGCTCCAGCCGCCTCGCAATCTGGTCGTGATCCGAAAGCATTAGTTCCAGATCCAGATTCGTCGCGTCCCGCAAGGGATCAATGCTCCCTTCCGAATGCGGCACCGACCGATCCTCAAACACGCGAATCACGTGCGCAATCACGTCCACTTCGCGCAGTTGCGCCAGCGCATCCCGCATGCGTTCCTTCTGCATCCCGCCCAAATCAACGTAATTCACGGTCGCATACGTAATCTTCTTCGGGTTGTAGAGCTTCGCCAGCTCCACCAGCCGCGGCTCCGGCACCTTGGCCACGCCCACATGCGTCGCCGATGCTCCGCTCTTCCCATCGACGTGCGCCTTCGTCAATATACGGAACAGCGTCGTCTTCCCAACCTGTGGTAGTCCAATAATTCCTGTCTGCATAAACTCGGAAGTGTAGCACAGCGGTTCCGGGCACCTTGCGACGGTCGCCCTCCCCAAACTGATGACTTCTACGACCCGTCACTTCCCGAAATCCAGCGTGGATAAATATCACTTATGCTTATTTCCATAAAAATTCTGAAAACCACATTTCCCGTTTTGGGCTGGGAATTTGCTTTCCCATTTTGGGAATTTGTTCGTTGACACTTGTGTACCGGCCTGTTACCCTGCCTTTTACTAGTCTCCCTCAGGTCTTTATCTGACTCACATCTCAGGTATTGACCCGAGCTTCTTTTCAGGTGTTTAGAGGAGGTTTCCTCATGCCTGCCCCTGCACTCGCAAGCAAAATTCATCCACTTTGTTACGAGCACCATTCCAAGATGACACCCCGAAAGTCTCCCTCAAACGGAGACGGATTGGCCTTTGCCTGTCGAGAACCTCACTGTGTCGTCCATTACAGCAGATTGGAAGGCTATTTCCTGAGCGCGCGGAACCAACTCTTGCTCAGGGAGGGTCCGATTCCCCCTCATCAGTACTGTTCCAGCGACGGTTTTCCGATGTACTTGCTCGAAGTGCAGCCGGAACATCCCAGCTTTCGCCTCTGGAGATGCCCAAAGTGCGGTATGAGTCGTGCCGCCGGCTCCCTCACCTAGCTTTCATTGTGGCGGTTCAGAGTCCGACCGCTCATCATCCCCTCCGCTCTGCGATTCCTCTGCGCACCCTGTGTCTCCGCGTTAGCCTTTGACTTTTTTCCCTCTCAGCTTAATCTATCCCCCGCCATGACAACCACCGCCCTCCCCTTCGACCTTGCCGCAGCCACCAAACACCTCGCCGAACGCGATGAGTGCCTGAAGCGTTTGATCGCAGAAACATTCCCTTTCCAAATGGACCAGGATCCTCTGCAATCTCCCTACGAAGCTCTCCTTGAAGCCATCGCCTACCAATCCATCTCTGGCAAAGCCGCCGCCACCATTTACGGCCGCATCAAGGCCCTCAGCGCCACCGGCCGCGCCCCCACTCCGCAAGAAATGCTCAAGCTCCGCAAGCCCGTCCTTCGCAAGGCCGGTCTCTCCGGCGCAAAAGTCCTCGCTATGAAAGACCTTGCACAAAAAACCATCGACGGCGTCGTCCCCACCCTCGAACAAGCCCAAAAAATTTCGGACGAAGAACTCGTCGAGCGTCTCGTCTCCGTCCGCGGCATCGGCGCATGGACCGTCGAAATGTTTTTGATCTTCCGCCTCGGCCGCCCCGACGTTCTTCCCATCCACGACCTCGGCGTGAAAAAAGGCTGGTCCGTCGCTTACGGTAAAAAACACATGCCCAAGCCCAAGGAACTTCTGGCCTTCGGCGAACGTTGGCGCCCTTACCGCACCGTCGCCAGTTGGTACATGTGGCGCGCCTTTGAACGCGCCGGCTACAAAGCCACCAACAAAATCCGCCCCCCCAAAGTCCGCAAGCCAAGCGATCGCCGCGGGCCGAAACGCCGCCGCAAGAAGCGGTAGACGCCGGGCTTCAGCCCGGCTCCTCTATGATGCAAATCGTGCTTACCCGCCCAAAATGAATTATCATTCCACAGTTGTGCGCCCCCTTTCCTGCGTGCTTCTGGTTCCCCTGTGCCTTATGGCGCAGAACCCGCAGTCTCCGAAGTCCTTTCCTATCCCGGAAGACATGCAAGAGGACTGGCCAGGCGCTGGACTCGGCGAAGCTGAAACCAAGCTGCTGCAAAAAGCGGTACAGGCTGATCTTGTTGAGGTTGAGGTTGATTGCGAGACCAAGTTAAGTCTAGACCGCGTTGAAATGGCCGGCGTTTCTCTCGGCAAACTCGGGAAAGGCGTTGTCGTCCGAATGGCTGGTTCTTGCGTCTGCGCGGCGACTGGCAACTGCCCCCTGCATGCGTACGCACCCAGGAAAGGCGGATATCGTCTGGTTGCCGATGGTGGCATGGGGTGGGCCTTTGGCGTCGTAGATTCAAAAGCCGCCGTTCCCGGTCTCGTTTTTGCCAGTAACGGTGGCGGAGGACAAGCCAGTCTCGGATTGTACCGGTACGTGGGTGGCAGATATCTGCTTCAGGCGTGCGAAACACTGATAAAGAAAGACCGCGCCGATGCGAGTTGGTGGGATCCCTCCGCCGTCGTAGTCCAAACCTGGGCCTGTGGCGCGCCTTCGAGAGCGCCGGCTACAAAGCCACCAACAAAATCCGCCACGTCGAAGTACGCAACCACGGGATTTTGAAGTAGGTTATTAGATTGATAGCGCTTCTAGTTCGTGGCTCAGGGCTTCGTCCACTTTGCTCACCAGCGTATTGCGCGAAAAGGGTTTTTGGAGAAAGAAACCCTCTTCCAAAAACTGTCCGTTCCCTGAGTTGTATTCGAGGTAGCCGGACATGTAAACGATCCTTAAATAGGGTTGCAGCGCTTTCAATTTCTTGGCGAGTTCTGGTCCTCGCATCTTGGGCATCACCACATCCGTAATCAGCAAATGGATCGAGCCAGGGGACCGCGCCGCAATCTCAAGCGCTTCCATGCCATCCTTGGCGGTAAGCACCGTGTAGCCGGCCGAACTCACAAATTCTGATGCCAGCTCTCTAACTCCTTCTTCATCTTCCGCGATAAGCACTGTCGCGGTTCGACGAACAGGCGGAGCAAGAATATCTTGTCCTCTTCCAGACTCCGCTCTTTCCTCGACACGCGGCAGATAAACTTCAAAGCGCGCTCCCTTACCTGGCTCCGAGTCCACCCAAATGCATCCTCCGCTCTGCTTTACAACGCCATAAACGGTGGCAAGGCCCAATCCCGTTCCTTTCCCTTGCTCCTTGGTCGTGAAGAATGGCTCGAAGATCCGGGCCCTGGTCATGGCATCCATTCCTTGGCCCGTATCTGTAACCGCCAGCAGCACATACGCACCCGCATGGATAGGGGGCCGCGCGGCCGCCCACTTTTCATCCACGATCACGTTATGGGTTTCGATGGTGAGCTTGCCGCCTTCTGGCATTGCGTCGCAGGCGTTCACAGTCAGATTGACGATTACTTGTTCGATCTGGCCGGGGTCGGCTTTCACCCGCCCCAGTGACTCACCCGCCTGAAACGTGAAGGCGATGTCTTCGCGCACTAAACGCCGCAACAGGCTGCACATCTCTGAGACGAGGGCGTTTAGGTCTACGACCTTGGGTTGTAGAAGCTGCATTCGGCAGAAGGCCAGCAATTGCCGCGTCAGAGAGGCCGCGCGGTCAGCCGCCTTCACAATCTGCAAGCCGCTGGTGTGCAGCGAGTCAGCAGGCTGCAGCCGTCCAAGCAGCAGGTCACCGTGTCCCTTGATCACCGTCAACAGGTTGTTAAAGTCATGCGCCACACCACCCGCCAGGCGCCCCAGTGCGTCCATCTTTTGCGATTGGCGCAACTGATCTTCCAGCTGTTGTCTCCGTACTTCGTTCTTCTGCAAAGTGCTGCGCATGCGGTCAAATGCACGAGTCACTTGCGCCAATTCGTCGCCGCCACTGGATCCCAGCGGGTAAGCGAAATCCCCTCGCTCGACCGCGCGAACGCCTTCCACCAGGCTCGCCAGCGGGCGCGTAAACCTGTCTGAAATCATATAGATCAGGGCCACTCCCGCTATGACCGCCATCAAGCCCAGCGCAAGTAGGAGATGTTTCAGCCCCGAAAGTGACGCCCTTAGCGGGGTATAGGACTTCAGCACCGTCAGGCTCAGGTCGGAATGCATTCCCGGCCCCAGCTCCACGGAGCTTGCGAAGAACCGCTCATCATCAATCTGGATCTGTTCCGGTACAGGCCCATCCTTAATTCGCAGCGTTAGCTCCTGTTCCTTGAAAGCCGGGAGTGTGCTCACGACAACATCGCCGTGATGACGGAAGAACACTTGGCTTGCCGAAACCTGGCCCAGGTCAGTAACTCGGGCGTCGTCCATCTCGCGGCCCACGACGACCGTGCCCAAAAGTGCGCTATTCATCGGCGGGTCTGCGTAATACGGCTGCCATACCACCTGATAAAGACGCTTGCCACTGAGCCACCAACCCGCTTTTCCACCCTCTTTCAGAGAGCGCCGGAGCAATTCCTCTGCGGTTGCCGCGGGAAATGTCGGAGTCGTGGTGCGCAGGGCGACTACCTTGCCTTTGCGATCCGCAAGAACAAACAGGTTGCAGTCGTCCGATTGCCACGGGTTTTCGCTGGCATCCCGGATGGTGCTGGCTTCCCCGTTTCTTATGTACGCCATGATTGCCAGCAGGTCCGCTTTGCGGCTGAGGGCTATCTGCTGCTGTTGCTGCACTACCCGGAAGGTTAGGACTGCGTTGCGTGCGCCTTCTTCAATCTCTCTTTGCATCTGCGCTTCAGCGGAGCGCATCACCACAAACAGGGTCCCGCAGGTCAGCCCTGCCGTGACCAGCACGAGCGACAGGATAAACTTGGTCCGCAACCCAAGCTTTGTGTGCCTGATTAACATGTTTCGGGTAATGACACCGGGCAAATTCCCTCCGGTCTCGTTCTAGGCTGGTATCCCAAAACGTAGCATTCCCGTTTTGGGATGGTGAATGGGCCGACAGTACCATTCGTCTGGAACTTCAGGAGCGTCAGCGGAGGAAGCGCGGGTAGAAGAAACACCGTGCTCACTTTTCGCTTGATTTTCCCTTAATTTCTGGTATACTTACTTTTGTAGGTCACTGCGCGTGGAGTGCGGGTGCTTGTTTATCCTGAGCAGAGCCGAAGGGCTCCCCTTTTTCTTTTCCGAGCAGCCTTTGCTGGCCAAAACAACCAGAATCGCGCCCTCTAGAATCAAACAGTTACGAAATGCAATTTTGTAAGTCCTTTACTTTGATATCCATACAAATTGCCGGAGGTATGGGGGACAGTCTCGTCAGAGTGCTTTTTTCAGCGTCCGGCTCCTAGATCCTTCACCATGAAATACAACGCTGCCAACCCCGCCAGCAGCACGCCGCCTTCCAGTGACGCGGAAATCCGGTGCAATCGGCCAAATTCCGCCAGCAACGGACTATCCGCCGCCGTTGCCTGGATCGACCCCATCTGCACCCGCAGGGCCGCCATCTTCGGGCTAACCGCGTGCTGCGACACCACCGTGAACAAAATCATCAAGACGACGCACAGCGCCGCTGGTGTCGCTAGACTGGCGAACGTTCGAGTCCTCAGTAGTCGCGCCAGCAGAATTGCCATCCCGCACCCCACCCCAATCATGTGCATCCACCAAAGTCCGTACCCAACCATCGCCCCAGCCTGATCCCTGCTCGCCAGTACCCGAAACGCCCCCGGCGCCAGCACAAAGCTCAAAAATACGTCGCTCCCCAGCCACAGGCTCAAACCAAGGAACTCAACGGTGCGCAGCCAGTTCATCATGATGCGAGCACTATACAAGACGCCCCATCTTCCGGCCAACGGATTGCTCCCCAACCCGCTGTCCTGCAATGGATGTATCGCGCACGTGCGCCCGGTTCTAAATAGCAAGTTCAGCACAAAACTCGCACAGAGCCTGCTCCTCAGTGACCGATGTGGGAGAATGAAAAGGAATGGTGGGCGACAAAGGACTTGAACCTTTGACCTCTCCCGTGTGAGGGGAGCGCTCTAACCAACTGAGCTAGTCGCCCATTGCCTGGTACCGCGACAGCCGCTGCCGCCATCTATTTGTAACAGGAAGGAAGCGGGTTTTCAATCGAAAGGGTAACCGCGAAGCGGTTAACACATGCCGACTGCCACCTCTCAAGTCGTCTCGCAGCTTCAGCGCTCCATTGCGCGCGCCATCTATGGCAAAGAAGAAGCCATCCAGTTAGCGCTGATCACCTTGCTCGCTCGCGGCCACCTGCTTATTGAAGACGTTCCCGGTGTCGGCAAGACCACTCTCGCCCAAGCGCTCGCAAAATCCTTTCATTGCACTTTTCAGCGTATCCAATTCACTTCCGACCTGCTCCCCAGCGACGTGCTCGGCGTCAGCGTCTACAATCCTGAGTCGCGCGAATTTGAATTTCGTTCCGGTCCGATTTTCGCCAACGTGGTCCTCGCCGATGAAATCAACCGCACCACGCCGCGCACGCAGTCCGCGCTTCTCGAAGCCATGAACGAATCGCAGGTCACCGTTGACGGTAAGACTCTCCCGCTTCCTCAGCCGTTTCTCGTGATCGCCACGCAAAATCCCGTCGAGCATCACGGCACCTATCCTCTTCCCGAATCGCAGCTCGACCGCTTTCTGATGCGCATCAAAATGGGGTATCCCTCCCACGAAACGGAAAAGGAAATCCTGCGCAAGCGCGTTGGCGATAATCCTCTCGATTCGCTGGGTTCCATCGCGGATGTCAGCGATGTGATGGGGATGCAGGAAGCCGTCGCGCACGTCAAAGTCGACTCCAGCCTGCACGACTACGCTCTCGAAATCGTCAACCGCACGCGCAAGAGCGAACAACTCGCACTAGGCGTCAGCCCGCGCGGCACACTCATGCTCCAGCGCGCCGCGCAAGCACGCGCTTTTCTCGATGGCCGCGACTATTGCCTCCCCGACGATTTCAAGCAACTAGCCGTTTCCGTTTTCTCGCACCGCGTTGTCGCCAGTTCGCGGCACGCCTCGCTGCAGAAAAAATCGGAGACCACGGATTCCGTTCTTCGCGATATCGTGGAATCCGTCCCCGTTCCCTTGTGAGCGTACTGCCAACCATCGCGCGACTCTGGGCCAAGGCCGACCACTCCGCCGTGCGTGCGTTCTTCCTCTCCATGACCGCGCTCACTGCCGCACTCGTGCTGGCGTTGTATTCCGGCGCCGCCGCCGAACTCGGCCAGATTGCAGTGGCCGCCACCTCCGCCGTCATCGCGCTGGTCATCGCCGGCTGGGTAGGCGTCACGCTGGTTCCCATCCTGGCGAAGCGCACGCCACTTCGCTGGCTCGGTTACAGCACGCAATTCCGGATCACACTGGAGGGGTGGATCTATCTCGGCGGGCTTATGCTTGTCGCGCTCGCCGCGCTGAATACCGGAAACAATCTCCTCTTTCTAATTCTTGCGAGCCTTATCGCCCTGCTTTTGATGTCCGGAATTCTCTCTTCCATCTCGCTCTCCGGAATCAGCTTGCGCCTGGTGCTACCGGAGCATATTTTCGCCGGCCAGCCGGTACGCGCCATGGTCGAGCTCGAAAACGAAAAGCTGACCCTGCCTTCCTTCTCGCTGCGCGTCGAAGCTGCCAAAACGAAAAACGATCAGCCTGTGGCTCTGCTCGATACGCCCGTCTATTTTCCTTATCTGCCAAAACAGGGCCGCGTGCAGCAAACCATTCCGGTGACCTTTCCCCACCGAGGCGTCTACCTCCAGGAAGCCTTCCGCATCGTCACGCGTTTCCCGTTTGGCTTTTTGCGGAAATCGCGCCAGCTAAACTTGAAAACAGAGGCACTCGTCTATCCCTCAGTGGAACCCAACCCGGAATACATGGAAATCCTGACCGGCGTGCAGGGAGCACTGGAGAGCCTCACCAAAGGCCCGGGTCAAGATCTCTACGCGCTGCGCGGTTACGTCCCCACCGATAGTGCGCGCCACGTTCATTGGAAAGCTTCCGCGCGCTC
>Ga0137416_10000517_pt1 | contig 17844 bp, 35 predicted proteins | sample CZODoug3_1_1_16f_FD_108282 | JGI IMG/M metagenome (GOLD analysis project Ga0137416, IMG submission 108282) | Vadose zone soil fungal communities from Angelo Coast Range Reserve, California, USA - CZODoug3_1_1_16fungal (Illumina Assembly) | ecosystem: Environmental > Terrestrial > Soil > Vadose...
CCCCTGGGTAGTGATGATCATTGCTTTTATTCCTGCTGCGATTTTCTTTTAGCATAGCCGCATTTCTCTCCCATGTTAGATTAATTCTATGTCGGTGTTTGGTTTTAGGCATGGCAAATAGCCCGGATTTATGTCCAGGCTATTGCGGTGGGATTTTTAGTTAAAAGGGTGGCGGGTTATTGGGATCTATTTCATGCTCTTTAAACATTTCTTTTAAAGACATTCTTTTAATCTTTTTCTCAGCTTGCCTAATAGCTTTTACTTCAACAACAGTTTTACTTTTATTTATAGGACTATGTCCAACAGGATTATAAAAATTACCGGTCGTCATATGCAGGCCACCCTACTTCCGGGTTAAATGTTGCCACTTCTTCTGCAACAGTTTCTTCTATAGTTTCTTCTGTATCATTTACAAATGTAATTTCTTCATCAGTCATTGTATGAAGCTCCAAAGGTTCCGGTACTACGCGAATTCTTATTATCAATCTTTCGCGTACGCTTTTGATTAGAACTGAACCAATCCGGCTTTTCATTGTTCTCTGGCTCAGGGTCAGGGTCGGTCCACTGCATAATTGCTTTAAATCCCTTTTTCTGCATTCCACTATTGACGAAATGTTCGTGATCGTTTTCGTCGAGTCCCATATCGTCAGCAATTTCCGACAATTTTGCAAAGAATTCTTCTGCTGTGCTCATGATTCTCCTTGAGTCGGTGGATTCTCTTTACTTACTTTGATAGCGTCTGTACTACTTTGTCCTGATACGGCGGCTCCTGTTACGGAGGCTGCTCCTGTTGATCCTATACCCGCTGCGGCTAGAATGACAAACACAGCCGTGTCACCAGTGATTTTACCTAGTGACGCTAGAATTGTGACGGCAATGATTGCAATGGTGGGTAGTAGGGCATGCATTCCTACCGCCTTAAGTACTGAACTGTGTAGCATCATTTGCGTCTCCGCGTCTTACGTTTAAATCCTTTGGTTGCGTAATAGGCACGTACTTGCGCTAAGGTATACTTACGCCCTTTGTGGTAATAATATCTACCTCGCTTCTTGAATGGCATTTAAACACCATCAGGATTGTATAGTACCACATCCCATCCGATTATACCAAGGTAGTGTGATGTAACATAATGGTAACCTGGATGATCTGTATCAATAGAATTTAATGCGCTCGCAAATTGTGTAGCAGTAAGTAGTCCTCCAGACAACACTTTCCATTTAGGTATCATTTCGAGTCTCCCATTCTATGAGAAAACGATGTATTGTATGATCATCATTCCGCCCACATCCAAACGATAATTCTTTGTCGTCAATTGTAGTTGTATAAATTGCAATACAGGGTGTCTTTACTTTATCCTGTGTAACAAGAGTAGTATTAGTCATATCTACCTCATACGGTGGGACTTCGGACAATAATAAGACTTATAGCTGCCGTCGCTGCAACGCTCCCATAACTAAGTCGCATAACATTCAAAGTATGGGGTAATTCAATATGTTGTCCATCACCATTTTGTGGTACCAAAGCAGTACCATTATACACAACTTCTTGCCCTAATGCACTTCCTTTGACGAGAGTCCATACACCTACGCTTAGTCCAGTAACCATGTCAGTTAATGTAACAGTAACTCCGGTTACTCCGGCACCCGATGACATGCGAGAATAGATTCTACACGGAGCACTAGTTACCGGTATTGTATAATTCGTGTTCGCCGCTCCAAAGAGATCTACATTTATGTTTAGTAAATCCCAATCAGTGGCTGCTACTGTACTAAGAACACTAAAAGGTAAATCCACATTCACACCGATAACCGAATATGTTATATCAGCTCCAACCCCAGTGTTTACTAACGTTGTATCCATAAAACCTGTTGTACCGCGGGATCCTTTTGTTGGTATGATTATTGATATACTATCACCTGGTGAATAGGTCCCCGCCCCACCACTGTTTGTATGCCATCCTTGCATATAAAATGTTTCTTGAACTAGGATTATGCCACCTGCACCAGCAAGTTGCACAATCAAGGCTCCATATGCACTTAGGTTTAACGAGCCAGTATTCGATAATCCCGCTTTAACAATAAGTGTAGAGTAAGGTGATAGATCGGGTAAAAGGTTCTGTCCTGTAACGTTTGTTAAAAGAGTAGTATAGCGCGGTAACGGTGTTACTGTCGGCGTGTTGATTACATTGACGTTTGCAGTGTTGATAGTAACCGTGCCACTGATAGTACCAATATTAACGGTGCCGCCAGATATTGCTACAGAACCTGTGACTGTGACAGTACCAGAGATGGTACCAACGTTAACGGTTCCACTAACAGTGACGGCCCCCGTTACAGTTACGGTACCGGATATGGTCCCAACATTGACAGTTCCACTAACATTGACATTTCCTTGTACAGTGACAGGTTGGGCAATGGTGACCGGCCCGGATATGTTAACGGTTTTGACGGGAGAGGGCGCCCACGTGTCAATATTTCCGCCAACAATTAACTGCACGGCCGCCGCCGCTGCCGGATCTAGTATAGCATACAAGGGACCATTTTGCGATAGCGTTACCGACGCTTGCGCTTGTAGTGGTATTGCTGTATTTGCAGTAATGCCGTTTGTGTTACCAATCCAAACAGTGTCCGTTCCGGCAGAGTTGTTAATGACTTGAGTTCCTTTTGCGAACGTCCCTAAAATAACAGGTGTCGTTTTACTTGACACCGTTACTAGAGTTGTTCCGGCGAGTCTTGGGGAACTCATGTTATACCTTAGATAATGCCCAGTAGTTGTCGCCTGCTGCTTTAGCTACTTTATTCCAATGTAGTTCACGCTTTACCGCTTCGGTGCGTATTTTGTCCCACGCCCACATGCTGATAGTACGTTCAGCATCGGGTCCAGCAAAGGTGCGCCACACCAAATAAATTGTGGCGCCCGCAGCGAGCAATGATGCTCCAGCCATAACTATTTCATTAACTGTAGAGCTAGTCCGTACTTTCGATTCATCCATGTTCCTCTACCTTACCTTCACATGGACAACCTTCACTGATTGAATAGTCTTGACCACAATCATCGCAAATTACTTGCATTATAAGTTCTTTGTCAATCATGTTGCCCTCACTGATATCTTTCATCTAATACGGTGACAGTGATGGGGTTGACGCCGTCTCCGATGATCCAATGTTCCCGCTGATTTTCTAGTGTAACAGTATTTCCCGGAAATAGTGAGCCACCTTGCCCGTTTGATACTGAGCCTAATGCACCGATGCGTAGCGATGCTGCAGCAATTCCTGTAACAATAACTACGGCTCGCCGTCGTTTAGCGTCTTGTGCGAGAATGACTTGCGGTGGCTCTAGTCCAGTCAGTCGGTATGTTTGCCACGATGCGTAGTCGGCAGCTTCCATACGTTCTGACTCAATTTTTACGGGTACAGGCTCTTGTTTATATTTTTCGGTCGTACCATCGAAAACATCTTCAATTTCATGTATGATATCCATGTCACCTACTTAATGTATTTAGCAGCTGTACCGGCAGTGCCAACTGTACTTTTATATGTTGGCGACATTTTGAGCATAGCATGTAATCCAACGATAAGGAGAACGCCTCCTGCAGTAAATTCAGCTACCCGTATCCATGTGTTAGGTTGCGATAGTTTATTGAAGAAATCACCGACTGCGTTGATTCCTGATAGGACACCGCTACCGGGATATTTATTTATTGTTGCTCCAGTACCCCCACCTCCACCTTGTGCGGTTGCATCATATAAACTGATAAGTGCGTCGTCAACATCGTTGGTTGTTTTTATACCACCGATACTACTGCCATTCCAATTTTTGATATAATCATTTAATTGTGTTGTAGATATTCCATGTGCAGCGATAAATGCTCTGATTGCTAGTCTTTGTGGATTGGTTAGAGGGTGGTGTAAGCTACCAACAGGATAGGGTAAAGCTATAGGCGCCGGCACTGGTACCGGTCCGGGGTTAGTGATAAATGGGTTAGGTGCCATGCTAGCTAGCTTCTGAGTCAGCGTATTCTGGCATGGGGTAAGCGTTTTCTAATCCGGGTGCGATGCTGAGTCCACTGTTTCCGGTGTCGAGTTTTCCGGTAGTGGGATGTACGGCGTTGGCGTGCTTGTGCATGAGGTCAATTCCGACGAGCGCGGCTCCTGAGATGACATAGGAGTTGAGGTCGCGAGCGACGAGGAATACGACGCCAATGAGCGCAGCACTCATGTATGCAGCATGTTTACGGGCGGTTTCTACGTCTTGGTTGTGCGGCATTGCGGAGCGAACATCGGTGGCGGCGGGTACAGCATTTTGGTAGATGAGGAATACTCCGGCCGCAGTCAAAATTCCGGTGAGAGTTGCAGAGTCGGGCTTTAGCCGAGAGAGTGCCATGTTGATTTCTCCTAACCGTTGTACGTGAAAGTTCCGGCGGTTTTGGTTGTGGGATAATAGATTTTAAGACCAGACGGCAGGCTATGAACATTGTATGGCGCTAGTTTAGCAGCGTTAAGTGCAATGATGATTGTCGAGGATGTGTGCGCATAGTTGGCAATCTCAGGAACACTGTTCATGCCTGGGCGTGTAGTCAATGTACCGATACGAGTACCCTTAGGTACGATAGGCTTTTTGACAGGCGGCGGTTTAGTTGTTTGTCCGGCTGGTGGATTGACGTGCGGCGCTGGTACTCCTATAGGTGGATATCCTTCTGCACCGATAGCAAATTGTACAATTGATAGTTGATCGTTAGTGAGTCCACCGCCAGCAAGATATTTACCGAGTGCAGCGCCGGCGGTAGTATTATCATACCCTTGCTGTACTAAATATGCTTCCGCTTGCTGAAACCATGACGCATTGGTAGTAGGCGAAGTAACCGTTTGTTGTGGTGTCCCGCCACTGATGAATGCACCAGTTGTAGGATCAGTATATCCATACAATGATGGTGAGACTCCACTGACGGCGCTATAATCACCGTAAGGGAGTCCTGTGTTAGGATCGATGGTAGAGCTAGTGTCTGTTGGAACAGTAGCAGTAGCAGCGCTCGCTGATTGTCGCTTGTAGAGGACGTAGACGATTCCGGCGGTTCCAATGCCGCCAATAATCCACCATTTAGTATCGATTCCACCTAGTTTCTTACCATGTTTTACTGAAGGCTCAGCCATAATAGGTCGCCATGTCTTCGTCGGTGTAGTTGAATGTTTCTTCTGCTGGTGTGTCAGGCCCTACATATGGGTCAGATGGCGCGGAACGGTTATAGGGATCGGATACATACATTTCGTTGACAGCCATTTGATCAACGTATCCTGTGCCAGCGTTACGGTACCAGAATGGACGAATAACTAGATCTTGTTGTTTGGGGAACATGTCATAATGACGCTCACCACCAGAAAAGAATCTAAGCTTTTGTCCGGTGATGCGCGATGCAATAGGTGCATCAAATTCGTTGGCTCGACCGGCAGCTGCTTGTGAGCCAGATCGTACTTTGTCACGTTGCGTCATAGAAGTCTGCATTTCGTACTGTGTAGCATCGGAGACAACAGCATCCTCTACACCGTCATGTGTTTTGTTCAACCATCCTTCGTTGACGGTTTCAGATGGATGTACTTTATATGAATTAGTAATGTCTGCACCGATGTTGTCTGCACGGATAGCGGTTCCGCCGGGTACACCGGGGATGTATGGTCCCCATGGTGGATATCCGGTAGGGTTATCGTTTCGAGTATCCTCGCTACCGAGAGATGGTCTTTCTGCCGTCCCTGTCTGAAAACCATAACCGTATAGTGTTGACGCTTGATCTTCGTCCATGTAGCCGTCTTCCGGCATATGGTTTGGGTCAACGATTTCCTCAGGTACAACACTTTGTTGTGGCGTCGACGCTACGTCACGTCCTCCACCGTCGCGAATACCGTGAATGGGGTTGACGCCAGTGCCCCATTTGAGATGTCCAGCTTCTGTACGCTGCGCTTCCTTCCACGATCCAGTTATTGGCATATTAGATTACCTCCATTCCTATCTCGGCACCTACGCTGAATAAAGATGCTTCAGCATCTTTGCTGTCTGTAGAGTTGGCCCAGTCGGTGGACCCAGTTTGCTGCCCTCGCTCGAGAGCTCTGAGATATAGCCAGATGAGGTAGCCGTTAGCGACACCGGCACCGACAACAGGCCAATAGGATTTTGCGAGCCAAGCGGCAGCAACGGAGTAGACGGTAGAGTAGCCTACGGCATGTCTGAGATATTCTTTACAGGTTTTAGTTTTTTCTTCGTCAGCACCAAAGTTTTCTACGGTCCATGGCGATGATTGGAAGGTGGAGTATGCGTCTAAGGTCATCATGGATGCGGTCATGAGTAGGAGTGCTGCGACTTCTGTTCTAGTGTTTCCACCTGTTGCCATACTCTCACCTTCTTAATAAACAATCGTCTGTGTAACTTATTTTACCGGCCGTAGGCCTTATTTGCCTGTGATTGCTGTGCCGAGGAGTTTGGATGATGCGTTTCCGGCGGCGGTTGCTACTTGTGCGGTGTTTCGTCCGGGAAGTACTAGTGCTGTGGCGATGCCGATGGTGATGATGCCGGCAACGAAGATGTCTAAGGTTTTCATTTTGTTCCTTTCCCTGTTAAACTTAATAATGTTTCTGCCGGCGATTTGCCATGCATAGGCGTGAGTAGGACTGTGATGAGCATCATTACAGATAATCCAACGGCAGCTTTTTCGTTAAGTTTTTCAATACCATCAAATATTAAAGCTACTGCCAATCCCGCCATTCCGATACGGAAGTTAGGTTTATTTGTAGTTACCCAATCGTTAGTAAACGATATAGCAGTTGCAGTTAATACGATACCGGTAGATTTAGCCATTATGCTTGTCCTACATACTTAAGATAGGCACCATTTTCATAGGTTACCCATGGACGAAAAGAGTTACCAGCTCCATGATATTTTGCGACAGCCGCTCGCGCATTAGTGAGAGGATCAAGTAGCTGTTGATCTGTTCCCACGGATGGGACACTATTTCCCGGTGTAATCTGCCAAAGTCCCCAGCCGGTAGTGGCGTATGGTTGGCCTTGCTGTACCGCGGATGGTCTACGTCCAGATTCCGGCATGGTAATAGCGGCCGCGATGGGTGCTACTGCTGGTGGTCCTCCTGCGAGAATCCAGTACTGACTTATCTGCGTAAAGGATAGTTGTCCACTAGCGTTGACTCCACCTACGCTATTCCCTCCACCGATTGCTTGTTCACCAGCAACAAGCCCTCCACCAGCAATATCGATACCGGTTTGTATTTGGCTGCTAACGATAGGTTCTGTTTGCGCTACTGATTCTGGCCCTTTTCCTTCTAAGAATGAACGCGCAACCCCTGATATGCTTCTACCTTTAAGTCCAGAATAGGCGAGGACAGAACCTGCGAGCACGGCAAATACTGCGGTTCCGTTGATTCCCGATGTGGCCATGGTGTTATCCTATGATATTTCTAAAGCCATAGCGTTCACTAGTTCTCATGGGCGCCAAGCGAATAGGGTATCTAGCGTCGTATGCCTCGAGTATTTGATTATTGTCTGCCCACAATGCTACGTGATGAACAGGCAACCCGAAATATACTATGTCAGCGACTTGTGGTGTGGATGTTGCTTGCCCCATTACCGCTTGAGCCTGCGAGAAATGTGGAAGATTTATTCCTATTTGTTTATACGCCATCATAGTAAGACCTGAACAATCAAAAGTGTCAGGTCCAGCGGCTCCCCAAAAGTACTTTTTACCTAACTGTGCTTGTGCGTAGTTCATAACGGTATCTCGGACATAGGTTGAACCTTGTACACCATTTGTAACAACACTAGATGTAGTAGAACTTCCTACTATTGGCGAAGACTGGGTTACATCGCTAGGATTTTTACCAGTAATAAGTGATCGCGACACATTCGATATAGATTTACCTTTAATGGCGGCATAGGCGAGGACGGAACCGCCAAGGACTACAGCGATTGCTGTACCGTTGATTCCGCCCTCGCCTGCCATTACGAGCTACCCGGAATCTTGGCTTTCATTCCTGGGGCAACCTTGTTGAGGACCATGGGTCCGACGATGACGCCGGCGACGACGCCAATCCAGAATTGATGACTTTTAATGATACGCACTTTTTCTCCTTAAGTATGGGTACGGGGCTCGCGACCCACCGAGTGCGAGCCCCGTACGTTTACTGGCCGCCGGTGAGGGCAGCGGTGTTGCTGCGGGCCTGGCCGCCACCGCCAGGGGCAACGTAGTTGACGACAGAGTAGAGGTTTCCGGCTGTTCCCATGGCACCGTTGAAAATGAAGTTGGAGCCAGGGGAGGTGACAAGGTAGGAGCGACGAGTTTCTCCACCTGGCTTTGACAGGAAAAAGTCGTCATTCCAATTGAGCAGGTATACGCCATTTTCCTTACCGACTGCCACACCAGCGCCACGAGAATCGGCAGCACCATTATATCCGTATTGCTTGCAAATCATGGCGGCCCATAGAGTCTTGGGATAATTCGAGAGTAGCATGTTTGCCTCGAATTTAAGACCGATGAGTGGGTCAGGCCAGCCGGTTTCTCCGCCGAGCCGAGCACCCGTGTTGTCGCGGTACAGGAAAGCGTATTCACGGAAAGGATAACCCAGACCGGTAATCAACTGCTGGTTAATGGTACCAGCACCAGCAATAGCAACCGATCCCTGCGTCCAGTACTGCGTGGTGCCGGAGGCGGGCGGTTCCGGGTTGATGGGGCGTCCCTGCTTGTCCGCGCGCTTCGGCTCCCAATAGAAGTTCTGATTTCCACGGATGCGAACCGACAGGGTGCCGGTAGGTGTAGTGAACACTGTAGTGGTGGGGTTAAGAGAAAACTTCAGTGTCAACGAGGCGGTGTTGTTAACGGATGCGACGGGACCAATGGGGTCACGGTTCACAATCTCCAGAGGAATGTAGAGCACAAACGTAAAGTTGTTTGTAGTTACAGTCCCAGTGTAGGCAAATACAGAAGCGGTTGCCGGGTCATCAGCGAAAATGTAGCCACCGTACTTGTTGGTTAGGAATGCGGTGTATCCGTCGAAGGGCCCAAAAATTGCCTCGTTGTTGACGTCATCCAATTCAATATTGGAGAAAATATTGAATGGACCGTCGGGGGTGACGGTGCCGGCGGTGAGTCCGGTTGCAGTCACTAAAAGGTAAAGTCCTTTTAGCCAACCGGTTGCTTGTAGCGCCCAGGGGGTGCCGGATTGGGCAGCTGTGACGTTGAACGTCTGGTCGTAGTCGCCGCCTTCCATAACATCCTGCGTGCCGACGAGGAAAGATCGGGGCTTGACGTTCTGCTGCTTGGCTCCGCCTTTGGCGGGAGCGGGTGCGGTCATTGTTGCAGTCCTCACTTGGGGTTACGGGCGCCTACCTTGTTGTAGGTGCACGGACTGTGAGGTACTGGGGTTAGACCTCTGTTTAGTATGCTTTCTTGCTGGCACATACTAGACCTTTATAGCCTTATTTAGTGTCGACGATCATGATTTGTGGTCCTGATCGTCGGATGTAGACGCATTCACTGATAGTGTTCCCGTTTTTACCTTTTTCGAGTTTAAGTTCTTCAGTGATTCTTTCTAAATATTCCGGATCTACGCCTCCAATATCTGAGTATCGTTTGCGGTTATCTCGGTCGGGGTCATAGAAAATGAACAAATGTTCTGGTGCGCCGTAGCAATGGTAGGAGACGAAACGCCCTCGCTGGATAAGTGACCATTCTGCATTGTGCGGCGCGCCTCTCATGAGTGGTGCTTCACATTCACGTTTTAATTTCATGTCATACTGTACGTGATGTGCTTCGTCCACTACCGTGATGACAGGTTTGGTGCTACGGTAATTGTCCATGATGCCTTTACGAAATTGTTCTCGCACGTTAGCATCATCAGTATCTAAATCTTTCATAGAGTGAGTGGGACGTAATACGTACCCATTACGCTTGCGGTCTTTGAGTGTGTGAATGGGCGGCCACTCCTCTACAACGCGCATATTTAGTTGTTCTGCAGCTGAATTCATGACAGGATCGCGGTGCGGTGGTTTACCTGCCAAAATTAAGGCTTTATGATCCGGTGTAGCAACATTGCTGAGAATATACAAGCACAACGTTGTTTTTCCACGCTGCGTGGGTCCGATCATAGTGAGGTGCTGGCCCGGGCCGTAGTCCATCTCCCGCAACAGATCTTTGCGGGAGATGACGTCTACGTCGCGGTGCGCCTCAGTTCTCAAATGAGAAACCAGCCTTTTTCATGGCATCGCGTACGCCAGCGTTACCGAAGACGAATGAGGTCAAGTCTTCCGATGGGACGGTCGCCGCACGCAATCTACCCAGTTTAATACCAAATTTGAATGCTATATGCCTTTTAGTGAATGGGATTTTAATACCTCTTTGTGCAGGTACAAGTTGTGGTTCATGATTACGTAGAAGCTGTAGAGCAAAAGGTACCGATGCTGCGATGACGGCAAGATAGGGGTTTTCTGTTCCTTCGGTCAGGAAATCGATGCCTTTTTTGATACGTGGGTCGGCATCTGCGAGGTCACCAATTTTTTTGGAAATTTCGGGGGCATGCATGACGATGGCAGCTGCATCGGGGCGTGTCGCGGGATGGGACACGGTCAAATGGAAGCCGGTACGGAAAAGCCCACGCATTTTCTTTTCATACGCTTCAGCAGTTCGCGATCGTTTCTTAGGATCGATGATGGTGGCGTCGGGCTGATTGCCTTCTACATCGGCAGTGATAACCGATGGTTCTGGGGGCTCAGGCTCGATAAATTCCGTGTCGAATTCGAATTCGTCGGTGGCGGTCATTTAATGTGCGCCAATAGCCGGCGAGCGAAACTGTCGCGCATTGCTTGACGGTAATAGTCGGTTTGCGCAGCTGTCATGAGTACATCGGGGCCACCAGTGACATCGTCAGGATCGGGCAGACGGAAACCAGCTTTATATGCATCGCGCGAGAATTGGATAAAGATTGCCATTTCTTTTGGTGTGCTACCTTGAATGAGGTTTTTAAAGCACACATAGGCGCATTGAAATTCATGCACCTGGTGTTTAATGGCATCGCGTTTATTGTCGTACAAGATTCCGTCAGAACTACCATCGCTCAAATTGAATGCAATCCATTTAGTCTTTAGTTCGTCCCATTGCATGAATGTACGGTGTAGGTTGATTTGATCGGATGCTCGTTTTCCGGCGTCGATTAGTTCGGGTGTTACGTCCATGTTTTACCCCTCGGTGGGTCGAGTCTACTGTGGACTGTCCACAATGGAGTGTCCACAATGGACTGTCCTAAGTGGATTGGCAAAGAGTCCTTTAAGGTCAGTTGGGGTGTCCTTTGAAGACCCCGGAAGGGGAGTCCGACATTTCGGACTCCCCTTCCCGTCTCGACGTCGAGGGTGTAGAGTGGATCCACGGGTCCCTCCAAAGGCCGGGGTCCGACACCTATCGAACGGAGACACTCCAATGGTAACACGGTCCAAGCAAAACGCCGCCTCCGAAAGTGCCGACTCGACCGACTCGACCGAACTGGCGGTCCGCCGGTCGTGGGGTGAGCTGTCGAGCGCCGAAGACGTCAAAGCAGCGCTACTCAACGCATTCGGCACCATCACACAAGGCAAGGAATTGCTCGGCAATGAATTCGAGAGTGGCGAAAAAGAAAAACTTCTTGGCGTACCTTTCGTTATCCTCGAATACGGCTTTGCGCTCTCCGACAAGATTAAGCGCAACGACCAAGCCGTCGAATATGCATGGATTCGCGGGATTAACATGAATACCATGGAAAAAGTAGCATTCTCGGATGGATCTACTGGTATTTATAATCAACTTCGTGATTTCTATGATCGCACAAGCCAGGCCGGCGGAATTTACTGCAACAACGGTCTCCGCGTCAGTCGCTACGACTACACTGACAACGAGGGTACTACCACAGAAGCGGCCACGTTTTACCTAGACAACTAGTCATTAGCGGGGCGGCGATTATGCCGCCCCGCATCCTTTTCGACTAGAGTTTAGGGAATTGATATGGCATCATGGAGATCGTTCCGTAACAGACTCCACAAACTCTTCGAATATCAAACACCGCGTAAAGCAACGCCTGTAAAACGCACTACACGCTCGATTGCTGCAACTCCCTCTCCAATGTCTCCAACTTATGATCAATACAGTAAATTGTGGAAAATGGAAGAGTTGACCGAAGAGGAAAGACGATACACACAATCTGATACAGCTCGTAAATTATATGACATTGCATGGCGAGATAAGCGTATTTCGTATCATCAAAGAAAAAATGCCCGCAGTCTATTAGCCGATGAATTTGCGCGCCATGGCATGATATTCAGCGATGTATTTGATTATGATCAATGGCAAGCGGATATGGGCTATGCCGAACTTACACGATGAACGCGATCCGTTAGCAGAGATAACCACGGAATATAATTCTGAAATTTCTTTTTATCATAATGGCAAATGGAAACATGATAAAAAGAATCGATCTTTTATTTCATGTGATACCGAGACATATACACCGGAAGGAAAAGAGCGTCAAAATGTAATGTTATTTGGTTTTGGTACCGGCGATCCTCTAGACCGTGTATCAGGTCGTAATGTCAATTCTATGCAAATGTTGCATATGATCAGACGAGTTGCGTTAAAAAATCCTCATGCAATATTCTTCGGATTTGGTTTTGACTTTGACGTAAATTTTATTGTAAAAGACCTACCATTGAATATTGTTGTCTTAATACTTAAAAAGCAAATCGGTGTTTGGTGGAATGGCTTTAGATTCGAATTTTTGAGAAAAAAGTTTTTCCGGATTTCAGGTGGCTCGAAAAAATCACCAAATCGTTGGTCAATGACTATTTACGAAGTACAAGGCTTTTTCTCCAATGCATCGCTGTTGAATGCGTACAAAGATCAGATCGGTGAGGATAAAGACTACCTATATGTTCAGCATGGTAAAGGTTTACGCGACGTATTTTCATACGAAGAGCTCGACACTCTAGTTATTCCTTATTGGATTGTAGAGCAACGCATGTACATTAAACTTATGGAGCGCATGCGTCAATTAATTTTAGACGCTAACCTTCCATTACCACGAGACTGGTATGGACCTAGTGCTATTATCTCCAGAGTCTACGAACAACAGAAACTGAAACAACATTTACGCTCGGATCGTAACGAGGTCTTAGACGATGAATATATTCGAGCATGTCAGCGTGGCTATTTTGGTGGGCGTTTTGAACAATTTCAAGGTGGATACCACAATGGAACCGTCTACCAATACGATAAAGTCTCTGCCTATCCTGCTGCAATGCTCACGCTGTGGTCGTGGAAAAGTGCTCGCGCTTATTGGGTATCCGGAGATTCTCTTATGCGCAGGGCTCCGATGCCAACACACTATAAATACTCAGTCTGGGATATTAGATATATCTACACAGGAAATGACGAAGATGTGGTACCCATGCCGTTTCCCCATCGATTAAAAAGTGGGAGTGTGTTATTTCCACATGCCACTGAAACTACGGTATGGTCACCTGAAATGGAATTACATTGGCAAAATGATGATGTAGAAATTTTAGGAGGATGGGTAATTGAATGCAACCATGAATTCGTGCCATTTGAGTTTTATGCTGACTTATTCAAACAACGAACAGATCTTAAAGCTCGTGGAAATCCTGCCCAATATGCTATCAAAATTGCTATTAACGCCGGTTATGGAAAAGTGGCACAACGAGTCGGCGGTGTTGTCGACAAGGACGGGTGGCGTTTGCCTCCTTACCATCAATTGGACTGGGCCGGATATATTACAAGTCATTGTCGCGCGAACATCTGGCGAACAATTAGCTGTATTGGTTGGAAACATATCATCTCCGTTGAAACTGATGGAATCTTTAGTACAAAACCCTTAACACAGAACATTTTTCCTTCCATGCATTGTACCCAGCCATTTGCTATAGGAAAACAGTTAGGGCAATGGGAAGAGACTGTATGGGATGGTGGAGTGTTTATTCAATCAGGTATTTATTGGTTAAGGAGTAGTGATGGATGGACCAAAGGCAAGCTTCGTGGACTCCGTCGTCTCGGCACTAGAGGCGTTACGGGCAGCGAGGCCCTCGCCTATTTACATAGATATTTTCGTGATGGCAGAGCTACGATGGAATCAGAATCTACTCAATTTCACGGAGTCGGTCATTGCTTACGGCCAAATTGGCTCAGCTGGTCAAGGAAGCCTAAACAAATTACATTCGCGGGCACAGGAAAACGTCAACACATGTTTACAGGCGATAATCCGGGATATAGACTCGTCCATTTAACCAATAAGTCTGTATTATTCGATGAGGCATTAGATAAATCACAACCTCATCCGTTGCCGTGGTCAGAGTATGGTAACTTGGCAAATAAAGTAGAGTACGATGAGATCGATACACAACTGATAATGGAGGTGGGATACGATGACTAACATTGTGCGTATGGCATGTGGGGATGAGTTGCGATTTGATATTGCACCGCCAAGAGTGGGAGAAATTATTTGGTGTCAACTCCATGAGTCCGAGCAGCGGGTAGTGAAATCACCACTGGCATCATTGGGGTATAGAGGTAAATGTCAGAATTGTGTGTATGGTACACGTAATGTTGACATAAACATGCTCATACGTCGTATTAAGAGACATATCAACAATAACGGACATAGTGTACGAATCTTCGATGCCTACGAAATTCGCAAGGTTCTCACTACCGTCAACCCCAAGAACGTAACCGGTGTCGAGCAACTAGAAATTTTCTCAGAAAAAGTCTTGCAAAGCTTGACAGAGAATGACAGGCGTGTATAGTTACAGGTGACAGCAAGTACGAGACCCACCGAAAGGAACAAGATTCATGGCAGAGTACAAGTTTGACACGGTGCCTGGCACCCTCGTAGGGGCAGCTAAAGAGTTCGCCCCGAACCCCAGTATCGTTGCCGCGATCAAGGAGACCTACGACGCTCTGGCGGCTGGGAAGCCCCTGTTTAAGGCTCTTACCGTCCCCACCGCCGAAGTTGCGTCACTGCAGGACCTCGTGCGCCGAAACGCATATAATCTGGGTCCGGAGTACGGTGTTCGGTTCCGCGTAGATGACCTTGGTAACGGCAATAGCAAGCTTCGTTTCCAAGGCAAGCCCCGCTCCAAGCGTAAGGCGTAACGCAACTCCCGTGCCGGCGCTCATGGTTCCAACGCCGGCACGGGGCATCATCCTCCCGATGGCTTCACAGGAACCCACCATAGAAGCGTCCACTTGGTCCCGTCACCCCCGTGATGGAGCACCTTGCAAGGCACGGATACCGCGCCCGTGACCATTGTGGCCCCGAATGGCGAACCAACGGGGCACCCTCCAACCCTCCAACTGAAAGTAGAGCGTAATGCAAAAGACCCAATTGCAGCCTGTTATTTTGGCAGTGCTGACCAATCACCCTTATAAACAAATCACGACGACATTACTCATGAAACAGACAGGATTTACTAAAGTTCAAGTGTTGAGTGTCATGCGGCGTCTTGTAGAGCAGAATGTTGTGCAACGAGCTGCGGAAGGGCTGTATGTCTATAATCCTGACGTGAAAATAGAACCGGCTAAGCCGACAGCCAAGCAACTCAACACGAATTTAGTGCGTCCTCAATCGGAGTCTAACATAGAGACTCTTCCTATGCGATCTCGAGCGTTGGATGCAGAAAATTGGATACTACTTGTAGAATTTATGGATGGGCTTTTAGACTCTCAATTTGAAGGTGAATAACAAAATGCAAATACCTGATGTGAGTAAATTCCAACAAACCATTGATTGGACACAAATAGTTCGTGCTGGATATCATAACATCATTTGTCGTGGTATGTACGGTGATAAAATTGATATAGATTATCAAATCAATCGCAATCAAGCACATAGTAATGGTATTAGCTTATTTGGAACATATTTTCGGCCAGCATTGAATCATGGTACTATCGCACATCAAATACAATCATTTCGTCAATTAGTAACACCATTGGCACCAAATGAATATGTGGCTATCGATTTCGAATATTTCCCGGTAGCCGGAACGGCTACTGAAAATGATATCCCACCTAATCAATGGGAATCTATCATGTCGCAATGGCAAACTACTTTTTGGTCAGTACCGAGACTTACTTATCTTCCTGACGAGCAAGCGTTCTATCTTGATAAATTCCATGACCCGGTATGGATTGCACATTATAGAACGCAACCACCAAACCATAAATGGGATGTATGGCAATACACTGATCATGGTAGTATTCCTGGTATTAATGGTAATGTAGATATGTCACTATATAATGGTACAATCGACCAATTCATGGTAATGATGGGAATGGAGAACACAGACATGCTTAGCGATGCAGATGTACAAAAAGTTGTTAATTCACTCATGACCGCATTGGACACAGCAGCAATTCGAACCGTAGAAGGATATCCAATTCATCCAGGAACAGATTTCATCGATGGTCTTGCCAAGCGTGTCGTAGCCTGGGAGCATAAAGCGGCTGGCAAGTGACCATACAAATATGGGCAATACCTATTATCGTATGGTGGGTATGGTATCCATTCGGACGATGGGTAGAACGTATGCTCTATCACGGACAACATCGAATAAAGGAAATGTATAATGACTCTTCCCGGACAATTGTTTAATGCTAAAATAAAGAAAGTTAGAGCGCCAACTATACGTTCGCATGGTGTACGAGAAAATCTGTGTAGTCATTGCGGTAATGTAGTGCCTTACTCTGTAGGAATTTATCCTAATCTTTGCGACAGGTATTTGTATACTTCGGTCAAAGTTTTGATGCATGGCATGGTTAAATCATGAAACATAAACCTAAAATGGGACACAAATGTGTACGGTGCGGTAAACCATGTGGACCATACGATGCATTGTGTACATCTTGTAAGGAGAAAGAGAACAATGGTTGAAATCACTATCGAGAACGTGAAAGGAATAAAACTCAGATCTATAGAAGGTGCGTTAGGTGAAGTAAAAAAAGATCCTCTAATTATTACACCGAGAAGTGGAATGCCATATTATGCTGTACTAGTTGAATGGTCATGGCCTAATGATAGTTATTCATACGAATCACAATACCCACTAAGTTTATTTCTTATTATTGCAAAAGAATGGATAATAAATGTATAGAGTAGTAACTGAATATACTGATGGCGCAATATTTAGAAGAATAAAACATAATCAAGCTGAAATGATTACATATGTTACGGATGCGTTAAAAGATGAAGATTTAGCATATGTAACTGTTGAGATAGTATCTGGAGAAAATGATGAAACTGATTAAAGTTATTTCGTTGGGTGCTTATTGGGGACTACCACATTGGCTATTGTATGTAGCAATTGCAACTTTATTTGTAGGGTTGTATATAATGTATAAAGGATGGAAATTACGATGAGTCATAGTCCATGGGAAATAGAAAATCGTCGAGAACAAATTAAGGCTTTAGAAAAAGAGCGTAAACGTGTTCAAGATTGGAAAATAAACCACATGAAAGAATTAGCTGGAGAGCAAAAGAAAGCGAAAGCGGCAATGGCTGAAATAAAAGCTAGGCGAAGAAAAGCACCAAAGAAATGAGTTGCATACCGTTTTGTCGATTAGTACTAACTGGTAAAACGCGAGTAGATCCACGTAGTGGAATTCTATTAAGAGAACGACATTGTAGTAAATGCGGAAGGACAACATGGTCATGAGAATGAGTTAACATTAAACCAGTAGCTAACTAAAAATCCCACCGCAATAGCCTGGACATAAATCCGGGCTATTTGCCATGCCTAAAACCAAACACCGACATAGAATTAA
>Ga0137416_10000518_pt1 | contig 17819 bp, 21 predicted proteins | sample CZODoug3_1_1_16f_FD_108282 | JGI IMG/M metagenome (GOLD analysis project Ga0137416, IMG submission 108282) | Vadose zone soil fungal communities from Angelo Coast Range Reserve, California, USA - CZODoug3_1_1_16fungal (Illumina Assembly) | ecosystem: Environmental > Terrestrial > Soil > Vadose...
CCTTCGAACGGGCCGCCGAAACGGGAATCTGGAGAGGTACCGAAGTGGTCATAACGGCGCCGACTCGAAATCGGATGGTCGGGTAATTCCGGCACGTGGGTTCGAATCCCACCCTCTCCGCCAGATTACGTTAAATCTTCCTCGTCCCGCCGCCGGTTCCCCACGCTAACAGCGTAGGGGATTCGAAACCACGTGCCATAAAACAAGCGGGTTCGACAAAATCGCTGGGAGCGATTTTGGACGGCGCGTCAGAGCCGGGCCCGAAGGGCCTGCGGCCAGGATGGCCGCAGCAATCCCACCCTCTCCGCCAATCTGCGGCCAATCCTAACCGATTGAATCTAAACAGCTTGTGAGCAATTTCGCTCGCCCGGCTGTTACGCCGGCGCACCGCCGGCGAGGCCTGGGTTGCCTCGACCGGGCACGCAGCTTGAGCGTTGTCGCGCCCGCGAGTCAATGTCCGGTAGAGGCGACAAAGGTCGTACTGAGCCAAGACTGTGAAATGACCCGCCTGGAATCAAATCGGCGGGTTGCCCGAAGCCGATTCGGAATCGATTTGAGGGCTACGGGCTTCCACTGGCGATCTCGCCGCTACTGAATTCAACACCTCTCGCCGCACTGTTCCTGATCGCCCTGTTCGCGGTGTTTCTGGGCTTGGGCCTCTACGGACTGTTGTACGGCTTCCGGTATCGAGTCACGCTGGCGGCGGACCACATCGGGCTCGTCGAGCCCTTCCGCCGGCGCTCTATGCAACGCAGCGAAATCCTCGGTTGTCGCGTGCTTCCCGGCGGTCACGGTTTTTCCGTCTTCCTGTTGGTATCCAGGCACGCCGAGCACGACAAGCTCAAAATTCCCGTGCTGTTGAAGCCCGACGAGGCGTTTCGACGCTGGCTCTACGACTTGACCGACCTCGATGTGTCCGAAGTCGTTCAATCGAGGATCGATATTGAGGCCACATTCCGCCCCGAGCTGTCGGCCGAGGAAAGGAGTCGACAAGTAACCCTCCTGCGGCGCCTCGGAGTGGCATTCAACGCAGCTACGATCGCGCTCCTTGGCGCGAGCTTTGTGCTCCCTGATTCCGGGCCTTGGATGCTTGCAACGGTCGCCGCTCTTCCCTGGGTCGCAATCGTCCTCGTGGCACGCTTTCAACCACTGTATCGCTTCGCGGTCCGCCGCAATGACGAGCGCGTCGACATGATATTGCCGCTCATATCGCCGGGTCTCATTCTGACGGTGCATGCGGTATCCAACCTCAACACAGTCGGGTGGCATGAGCCGCTGGTGCTGGCGTGCGCCGGCGGATTGGCGCTGACCGGAGCATCGGCCCGAATCGATTCATGCTTACGGCAACAGCGTTGGGCGGTGCTGATTGTAGGCCTGTTCGCTTGCATCTACGGATACGCGGTCGGCATGGAACTCAACGCGCTCGCGGACCTTCCATGCCACAGAGAGTGCGCGCAGTCCGGTGGGGTTCGCAAGATTCCGGGCGTCAGGATGTCGTGGTCCCGACTTGCCCGAGACTCGGCTGTGCAATGAAAAATAGACAAGTGATTTCTGTTTGCCACGGCTTCCAACATCCTGCGCCGCAACTATTCTTGGCGTTACCAGCCGGCCGTGGTGCCGATCGAAGACCCCACTCCGGAGGCTGTCGAGAGGATTCGAGCTCGCGCCGCAGTGCAGCGGGTGAGACCCGAAACTGCGGTGGATTTGGATTGGGGACCCTGGATGAAGCAACTGCTCGTGGTGCATGGGAGTCCAATGCGGACCAAGTCATTCAGCCGCAAGATTGCGGAGCGTGCCGTGGAGTTGTTGCAGTCACAAAATAGCGGTCTGACGGTCATTCGGCGTGATCTCGCGGCAGAACCCGCGCCGCACCTGAATGAAGCGGCCATTGTGGCGATGCGAGGCCCTGCCGCAGGGCAGAGTTGGGATGTGCCGGTCCTGGCTCATTCAAACAGGCTCGTCGATGAGCTGGTGGCGGCAGATGCCGTTGTTCTATCTGCGCCCATGCACAATTTTGGAGTCTCATCGCAACTCAAGGCCTATATTGACAACGTGGTGCGCGTGGGGCGCACTTTTCGTTATGGCGAAAATGGCCGGCCGGTCGGTTTGCTCGGGGGCAAAGCGGCCCTGATCGTCGTGGCGCGTGGCGGCGTGTACAGTTCTGGTCCGTTGGCAGCCCTGGATTTTCAGGAGTCGTATTTGCGTACGATCCTGGGCTTCATCGGAGTCAATCCCGAATTTGTACGCGTGGAAGGCACTGCTTTGGGGGGTACCGCGGCGGAGGCGGCACTAGCGAAAGCGGAAGCGGCTCTGCACGAATCGCGTTTGGCAACAGATTCGTGGAACGCAACCGCAGCAGCTCCACCGCAGCCTGCCAGGTGACCAACAGGGGGACCTAATGAGTTCCACCGTCCCCTGGAGTATTTGCAGGCGCGGTACCCTGAAGAGGCTGATCGATCATATCGCCGAGTGACTGCCTGCTACTCCAAAAGCGCGTCGTGCCATACCTGCCCTGGTTGAGATGCTGGGCAATCTGACTGTGTTCGAGATCGCCCGTACAATGAGAGCCGAGAAAGTCGATGATCGATCTGACAGCAGGAAGCATGCCTCGCCGCGAGGGGAACAGTGCCTGGAGCTCGGCGACGGGAGCGGAGAATTCAGGCAAGACGAGCTCGAGCGTCCCTTCCCGGATATCGGCGTGACACAGGGCCAGCGGTAGCTGCGCGACCCCGGTACCTTGCAGCGCGGCCTGCCGAAGGACGACGAAGTCATCCACCATGAGCACTGGTTCGGGATGGACTTGAAGATGGTTCTTATCGGGGCCAACCAGAGTCCATACATGGGGTCCCTGAGGGGACGAATAGGTGAGAGCCGGCAACTGCAGGAGCGCTTCGATGGATTTGGGCCGTTCAACGAGCTCAAATAGTTGCGGACTGGCGACCATGACGGGCTGGAATAACCCGAGAGAGCGCACGACCAGGCGCGAGTCCTCATTCGGTAGCAGACCAATGCGAATCGACAGATCAAAGTACTCCGTCTGATTGGCCTCTTTTTCGGTCGTCTCGACGGCAATGCGTACTTCCGGGTGCTTCCTCAGATACCCGGGAAGCAGTGGACCGATGACGAACTGAGCCAGCATTGACGGGCAGGCAATGCGCACGAGGCCGGAGGGTTTCTCCTGCGCTTCCTCGATTGTTTCAATGGCCGCGCTTGCTTCGGCGATCATGTTCAGACAATGCGCGTTGAATTTCTTTCCCAGCTCCGTGACCACAAAATGACGGGTAGACCGTTGTATCAGTTGGACGCCCAAGCTCGTCTCGAGCATCTTGATGCGCCTCGAGACCCGGGAGTGCACCATTCCCAGCGCCTTCGCGGCACCACTGATTCCGTTGTGCTCAACCACTTTGGAAAAGAGAAACATGTCATTGAAGTCGATCATGAGACTCCTCCTGATCGATGATTGCCCGTACACTGCCGTGCATCTTACGGCTACAGCACTTCAATGCAATCACGCAGGCGCGCTCCAACTGCGGGCTCCGCGCGGCCGGTGCCGCGCCAATCAGACTAGTAGTGTCCCGCGCTTGCGATTTTGAGTTTCATGTCTGAGCTGGTCAAAACTTGACGCCGAGAGTGACGCCGTACGTCCTCGGTGCCTGCCAGTAAACCACGCTCGACAGCGCTGAGGCGTTGATCTGGCTCGCCACGGCTTTATTGGCGAGATTCTTGCCCCAGAGCTCGACGGAATAGCGGCCTTCACCGAAAAGCCATTGGGCGGATGCGTTGATCAGATCATAAGCCGGTTGGGGCAGAATGTTCGCTGGGTCGCTCCACCAAGTGGCCGAGTGAAAGTAGGTCGCGTTGAAGTGAATGTCTCCGTCACGTACGGGTACAACGTAATCGGCCGCCAGGTTGAACGTCAGATCCGGGGTGTAGGGCAGGTGATTGTCCTTGGCCGAGCCGACCGTTGACATCATCCCACCGGTAGGCAATGGAGTCAGGATGATCGCGTTTGGAAAGGAGGTGAACCAGTCGCGCAGCAGCTCGAGGCCTGCGCTCACCGTGAAGCGGTCTGTCAAAGCCGCTTGCAAGTCCAGATCCATCCCGTAGATCTTGGCTCCGGCCCCGTTGTAATAGCCGATCTGTCCGGCCCCCTCGAAGCGGGTCACCTGGATGTTCGAGTAGTCGTAATAGAAAAAGGCAGGATTGAGACGCAGGCGTCTGCTCAGCAGCTCCGCTTTCAAGCCCGCCTGATAGGCATCCAGCACTTCAGGTTTGAATGCCGGGTCCGTCGGCAGGTCTACGTTGAACCCACCGCTCTTGAAGCCGCGATCGTAGGAGAGGTAGCCCATCACATCCGACGTGAAGTGATGGTCGAGCGCCACGCGCCAGGTCGGCCGATTGGATGAGGTCTGCTTGCCGTTGACGGGCGGGACGAGATCCAGGACACCCAGGGCGGTCACACCTTGGTCGACCACATTGATCTCGCGTTTTTCATAAGAGTCGCGCACGCCGAGAGTCAGGTTGGTGGCTGGAAGCACCTCGGCCGTTGCTTGCGCATAGCCGGCCAGGGCAGTCGTTTTTTGCTCACCTATGATCTGGCCGGACTGCAGTCCCACTGCATTGAGCGCCAGACCGGAGGTCTCGAATGGGTCATTACGGCCTTTGGCTCCGAAATAGAACGCACCCAAAATCCACTTGATGCGGTTGGAATCAGGCGACTGGAGTTGAAACTCCTGGCTGCCCTGATGTTCCTGGTCATTAATGTTGATGATCACGGCAGGAATCGGCGTCTCGTCGCCATCGAAGCCAACTCTATAGTCCGAGCGTCGATAGGCCGTGATGCTGACAAGGTGACCGAAACCCAGATCGTAAGTCAGCTTTGCCGAAGCACCTCCTCCACTGAACCGCTCATACGGCTGAGTGTCGACATCCGCGTCCCAAACGCTACGTAACGGCGGAAGCGCGCCAAACAGAGGAATGACTCCTTTTGCCTCGCCAATGCTGGAATTCATGTTTCCGGCCGTGTTTTCGTAGTCCAGGCTGACTACCAGGGTCGCTACATCAGAGAAGTCGAACTTCCATGCGGAGCGCAGCGCGAGATTCCGATCGGTCCGATAAAGGTCTTGCCCGTTAAAGATGTTTGTGCCGTAGCCTTCGCCCATGCGCACGTAGTTGACGGCGAGATTGGCGGCGATGTCGTTGCTGATGCCGCCGTTGACATACAGATTGGAGTCGAGCGTGGCATAATTTCCGTAGCCGAGATGCGCCTCGCCCTGGAGGTCTTGCGCAGGTTCCCGGGTCGCAATCAGGATCGCGCCGCCGGTCGCATTTCGGCCGAACAGGGTCCCTTGCGGTCCCTTTAGAACCTCCACTTGCTGGATATCATTGAATTTGAGCAGTGCCGCCGTGGGCGAAGCTATGTACACACCATCGATATAGGTCGCGACCGAGTTTTCCAGTCCGGCACCCATGGTTGTTGTGCCGACACCGCGAATATGCGGCAGCAGGTAGCCTGCCGATTGCGGCATGGTGAGACCCGGGACCGACATCGGGAGGTCCTGGGTCGATTCGACCCCGCTGTGCGCCAGTTGGCTGCCCGAAATCGCGGTGACGGAAATGGGGACATCCTGAAGATTCTCACGCCGCCTCTGCGCCACGATCGTAATTTCTTGTAGCACCTCTGTTTCGGACGCCTGCTGGCTGTTGGCAGTAATGCCAGTGCTGCTGTCAGACGCCGCGAGCGCCGGCGCGACACCGCCGGTTAGAGCCATAGGAGCCGCCTGAATCGCCCAGGCCACTGAGAACCAACCCCATTTGCGCATTCTCGCCCCCTCATTGCGCCTGGCCAGTTACCCCCTCAAAGCGGTACTCCCCAGGTCCAGTGTGTAAATTAATGCCAACTTCAACTTTTCCCGCGCCTACGCCGAGTGCCGTATTCCCAGGCACAGCGGGCATCGTAATGGGCGTTGTGAAACGGGTAACCCGAAGGCCGTAGAAATCACTTGTCCAGTTTTGCGGATGAGTGTCGGATGGCCTGAATTCCGTCACGCAAGAGATGTGCCTCGGTTGTTCTGAAGATCGAGGATCTTTTCCAACGCAGTGCGCAGTGCGGATCCCGCGTTATCAGGGAGAACCCTCCACCGCGCTATCATCACATACACCATAGCGACGATCCGAAACATTACCGGGGGAATCTGGCGGCGTTGTTTACAATCTGGGATCGACTGTTTGGTACTTACGTGGATCCAGAGACTGCCAAGCCGGGACTCTCCTTCGGGATTGGCGAAAATCCATCGGCTATTCGAATGATAGTTGGTGTGTAGTTGCGGGTTTGCTGTGCGCTGGCAAATGCTTCACAAGCCTCGGCGGCCATGTCTTTCCTGATGTCGGAGAAAGCTTGCGAGGGCCTCGTAGTCACCGACGCCCAAAGAAAATTCTGATCGAGCTGAAAGTTGAAACCGTCCATGCCGAGGGCTTCATGAGCTACCAAGTCGGCTACGGCTTCCTGATCGCGATGGAGCGGACCATGAGAATCTCCAAATTCGTACGGACATTCATCCGTTGAGCCGCCGTGGCACCTCAGGTCGAAGACCTTTGGCTCCGGCCTCGGTTAGTCTTTTGTCGGGGCCTGCCCCCGGATTCGTTCGTAGCACGCGCCGTTCGTTGGACTGATGCTCGAACCATTCGTGCGGGCGCTTTCAACCTTTCAACTCAGTTCGTGCCATGGTAAAGGCATCCGGTCGGATGCCTCGTTCTAACGCTTGCCAGGATATCGGAGCCGCGATAGGAAACGCGCGTCGCGCCCGCGGCGAATAGGTCGCGACGGCGGTCGTGCCGCGGCCATTTCGGAGGTGGTCGATAAACAGACGTCCGTCGCGCGCGGTCGATGCAGCGGATGTCGGCAATCGGTCGGGATGCCTCGCCGCCATTTGTTCCGCCAGTGCCCGGCTGAACTGGTGCGACCCATCATGAGATAACTTGCGATCGCCCAGGGGCGCGATGACATGGACTCCCTTGCCGCCGGTGAGCTTGGGCCAACTGTCCAAACCCTCGCACCCGAGAAGTTCCGGTTCACAAGCGACAGTTTGAACTATACCTAACCGACAAAGGAGGCGCCCTCAGGTGCGGAACTCCCCGCCATTTCCATCGAGGTCATGGGCCTGATTTACGGTCGATGAGTATTACCGCACGTGCCCGCGTAGTATTTTCCAGCTCTACAGGCGACGTACCGACTGCGAGCCTTTCAGCCATCTCTTTTCGAGGTGAGATGGTGTCCTGGACGGGTACGCCACCCCCTTGATGCCGTCGCTCAACGAACGCGAATGAATCCTTGGCAGGATCCAACAGATCGAAATGCCGAACGCGCTGGAACATCAGTCGCACACCATCCAGGATAGTCCAAGACATTCCTGAGTCACGACCCAACGTCTCATCTGATTCTTGCGCCGAACTTGCGAACTTCAGAGTTGTCTTCCTTTGCGCCATTGTTTCCTATGTCGGGCCAATGTCAGAGGAACAGACGAATCGTACCGAGATTACTTCGGAAGCTCACGTTGCGTCCGCACATGAAGCAAGCGCACTATGGAGCAAGTTCTAGCGCGATCCGCACACGGGGATCGACTGCCGAACGCTCAACGTACGCGATGGCATTGACGTTGTTCGCGACCATATCCACGGCCATGCGTGCGTCGGTGACGGCAAATGGCGGGGATATCCTTCCGGAAAACGTCAGGCGCGCCCAATATGCATTCATATCCGGCATGTCCCTGTGCGCAAGTATCAGATAGAACTGCCTGCGCTCGGCTGAATTGATGTCGAGGTCGATGGGCAGGGCGACTAGTCCTGAGGGGAAAGTGCGATAGCGACCGAGGAAGATGTCGACTGCTTCCCGCCGGCTCAGATGCCTCACTGCAATCGAGGGATTTACTATTACCGCTAGGGCCTGTACGAGTCGTTCGGGAACTTCCGGTCCATTCTTAACAAAGCGCATCGAGTGCCTTCCTGCTGATGGATTGTCGAGATTCGGCTATAACGAGTTCGAGCCTGGTACTGCTGCGTACATCTATATTGGATTCTGCGATTTGCCAGCAAAGAAGTCTCCATCGATATGTTAGATGGCGTCAATGTATTGCTGGCGCTTGCGTGTTGCATCCTGTACCAAAAGCAATCCATGGCGACGCGAGACGAGATCATAATCACAGCTGACGCGAGTGTCGCGGGATGAATCCGGCAGAGCGTGAATGTCGTGCACAAAATCAGCATGAGATGAAGAACGTGATGGCGAGCGAAGGGAGGCGAGTCGCCTGCTGCAGCTCATGCTGCGTGTTCGAATCACGATGCGATGAGCGCAACGGCATCGTACGGTGTACTCCGCAGCCGCTTTCTGTTCAACATGCGTGTGCGATGCCTGCCAACAGAAATCCCGCGGCGCACATCGTGCGGCCTCCAATCGTATCTCGGTAGCGATGGGGCGGGGAGTCCAATTGCGAGGCCTGCTTGCTTTCATAGGAGTGCGAATTTCTCAAGCAGCACTAAACGACCTGGAAGAACTTTATGACGTCGGGAGAAATACCTCCGACTTTCCCAATCGTACTTTTGAACCGAGCGGCGGACTCAACCGAACGATTTTGGCTGTGTTTTCTGGACGCCATGGGCGACCTGCCACTTTCGGGCTTGCACGCGCCCGCAGGTAGTGGACACGCACGGCCACCGGCGGAACGGAATACATCCACACTGCAGCGTCGAGTTGCCCGCGGTAATCCTTCCATGCGTGAATTGGCGAATCTTGTACTACGACGAGATCGCGGCCAATGTGGTCTGCAGATATGGTCAGACTGATCTCAGGATGCGCAGTCCGCCTGAGTAAGGCCTGGGAGAATGGCGTCAGATCTATCGGTACCCCGCCTTCTTCGTGAATCTTGCAGCCAAACAACTTCACGAAGAACAGGTGGACATCCAAGGCCGTTGCCCCTGTCCGGCCCGGAAATGGTTTTGAGAGATCAAACGAGCCGCGGTTGACAATCGAGCGCCAGTTCTCGTGTAGATACTTGGATAGTCTCTCCCAGGCGACATCGTAAGGCTGCGTCAACGTGTCATTGCAACTTGTGCATAGCGACTTGGGATATTTGAGAATGCGGGCCTTCGGACTGATGATCGCGTCGTTCGTCGCTCGGCCCCGTTGTAGGTATACCCGTTTTCCCGGACTCAAGTTTGGAAGGCGTGCTCGTATGTCACTGGCCTTGAACCGATGCTCGCCAGAGTCAGCGGGACGCGATCCGCAGATCCAACAAAGTTCGGGTTTGGTAGGCGCGGCTGTCACGGGTCACTACTGTGTTAACCGGTTGGAACTTGGAAGCTATCGGGGTCAAACGCAACTGCGTATCGAGCCATCGCCCTCTCCTGGACAAACTGCCGGCACACACCTTGACGTCAGTCTCGGCAGCCATCTTGGGGGTCGCGAAGTCTATGCCTCACTCGAAATGAAGGGAAGCACTTGCATGGAGGCGCTTATACACGTCCAGACATGCGCGCCTTGGAGCCGATCGTACGCGCGGTGTCCGCAAGGCGTGACCGGAGAATCGTTAAAATCGCGCGCTGGCGCCGCCGCGGACCGCGCCATCGCTCACCCCGGAAATGACTGTTCAGATCTTGGCGTCATTTTTAACGCCATATCGTCTGCGCCTGCCTCAGGGGATTAGTGATACGCTTCTCCCTGATCGTTGGTTACCGATTGCGCGAAAGAGCTTGATGCTGGGGTCCAAGAGCGTCCAACGACGTTCAACGACTGCCAAAGGGTTCGTTGGGGTCGAATGTGGGGTACGTTGCCGGAAGCGACAGCGCGACTCCTGAGAGATCAGTGGGTTAGGGTAGGCGAAGCGGCAGCCACCCTCTCCGAGACCGCTAACCCCTCGCTACCCTTTGAGGTTGTGCCACAGCCGGTCGGCGTGCACCCGCAAGGGGGTGGGATAACGCCCGTAGGGTACGTAGACGGGCCTGCGCTATGTGTCGTGCCGAGGTGGTCGGAAGGCATTAGCCTCCGGTGGCGCCAGCACCCGAAGGGGCGAGGCGGAACGCCGAGTAATCCCACCCTCTCCGCCACCAAGACCCCCGAGCTCGACGGCACGCTCAAGTGGCCAGGTAAAAGGAGAAGGAGATAACTTTTACCTGCCTAATGCGCGAAACTGGCATACGCCGACCGACCCGTTGTCGGATCGTTCAGTGTATGAGTCGACACGACCTCAGCTACACGAAGTCTTCACAGCGAGAGATCGTCAACGGTGTGGCCGAGTCGGCCCTCAGCGCGCCGCCGCTGCGACACTTATGAGTCCAATGAGGGCCAGCAGTGCGACGATGCCCCTAAGCTGCGGACTGTTCGGTTCCTCGCCGGTCGTGCGATTCGCGAATACCTCGCAGTTATTCGCGAAGAGATCGTAGGGCTTTGGCGCGCGGAGCGCCTCGACGATTCGCCCGATCGTCGCATGATGCCGCTCTGGCGGCACGTGTCGCACGATCCGAACGCGCTCTTGTCCTCCCGCGAACTCTTGAAGCGTGGAGATGTGCTCTCCGCGTCCAGGCGCGCAGTGCGCGACGCGACCGTCCGGAAGGAGCACACCCATGTGCTCGAGAATTCCTGCCTTCACTCGGCCGACGACGGCGAGCGGATACTGACTGAACATCGAGAGACCCTCCTTCATTTCTTCGCAGCCGTGAGTAGCCAAATGAGCGCCGCAACCACCCCCGCGCCGATCAGGAGCTTCTTCACTTCTTCCTGCGCTTCGGCCTGTTTCGCCTGGGCTGTCTGGGCGAACTGCTCCATCAAGGCAACCTGGTACGGTGAGGGCTTTGCGAGCCCGCGTTCCCATTTGCTGATAGTCATGAAATGCGCTCCGAAGAGTTGGCCGAACTCGACTTGCGAGAGTCCGAGCGCTTTGCGGATCGCGGCGATAGCAGCAGGTGTCATGTCTAAGCTTTCAATTATGTATAGTATTAAGCTTTAGATTAGTCCGCAAGCGCATATGGCGATAGGGGTGGGCTTCGTGGTGGACTGTCCAGCACTTAATAGATTGATCTAGCAGGGTAGCTGGAGTGACAGTGGATGCGATCTTTAACTTTACTTGCTAGCTAAATTAGCATTACTAGCGAATATAGCTTAAGCTATCCCTATGGACCGCATCGAACGCAATCGTGCCCGAGGACTTCGCCCTGAACACAGCTGGCATGTGTTCGGTGCGCCTTCCGATTACATCTTCATCTCGCACAACTCAGCTACTCGCTTGCTCCCGATTGTCGAGCAGGCCGAGCGGGTAGGGCGCACGTTCGGGAATGATGCCCTGATGCTTGTGGATACGTCCGAGCAGATTCAAGCCATTTTTCAGGAGAGCTGGCTCGCCTCCATGGAATTGCCGAAGGACATCGATCTATACGCGTTCGTTCTCACGCCAGGTATCGCCCACCGTTTAGGGCCGACGCCTAACAAACGTTTTGTCGCGGAGGGTCTCTACGAGATCGATTTATTGTTCTCCGTTGACCTGGATCATCTTTCGTCGGTTGAGGACATTTTCCAGCGACTGAAGGACCGCTTGCTGGGCCGCTCTCAATCTGCCGCGACCGCGCAGTCCAATCGAAACGAGCCGTCTTACGTTCAAGGCTCAGTCAGTCTGCGCAGTCCCATCAGAACGGATCAGGATGATGTTGGCGAGCTCATCGGATTGAGAAAGCGGCTGCGCGAATCCGTTCCGATGGTCGACTCCGAGCAGTGGGGCAAGTGGCGGGGCGTTACCACGAATCCTTCTGCAACCCTCGCGAAGTATCGTGAGCAAGGTCGGCTCTTTTCGGTAAGGGAAGGCCGCAACTATCTTTACCCGCGATTCCAGTTTACTCAGGACGCAGCGCCACTGAATCCGATCGCCGACATTCTCAAGGTGGTTCCTGAGGACGCGCGAGGATGGCCACTGCTGAGTTGGTTCGAGGCCCCAAGTACTTTGCTCGATGGGCGCAAGCCCAGCGAAGTTCTAGCGAAGGATCCAGCGGCTGTGCGGACTGCGGCTGCCGACTTTTACTCGGATGACTAAGCGGGCCGCGTGCCCGCCGCCGCCCTCTCCCGGCTACTCTGCGACGCTGCACTTTCACACGCTGACGCCGGACGAAGCGCTTTACCGAGTTTATCGCGGCGCCGATCCCGCGCAGTTTCGTATCACGACTGGCAACAACCGCTTTGATCCGCTGCCGTCTCCGTGGAATGCGACGCAGGTGCTCTACGCGGGATCCTCGCGGGAAGCTGCGATTTCGGAGACTGCTCTACGTTGGCATGATCGGGTCGGCGATGCCGCGAAGATCATCCTCGCCCGCTCGCAAATTGCCGGACGGCAGCTCGTTGGAATTCGCTGGGATCACCCGGTGCGCCTTCTCGATTTCACGGGCTTCGGTATGAAGCCGCTCGCGGAGCTCGTCATCGACGGACGGGCTGACGATATCTTTCTCTGCGACGCCTCGCAGTACGGCAGCACGCAGCAATGGGGCGCCTGGTTGCGCTCTGCGTACCCTGACGCGGCCGGCTTTCGTTGGATGTCACGTCAGCACAATTCCAGCTACTGCTATGTCTTCTTCGATGACGCGTGCCGCGATTTCAAGCTCACGATCACTGAAGCCGCGGAGCCCCTTGAAGCCGGAACACACGCATTCCGGCTGCTACAAGGCGCGAAGCGCACCAGCAGGGCCGCGGTGCCGTTCGGCTTCAATCGCGAGACGGCGAGCTGGATGTAGTTGAAGTCCGATGCCGGCAGAGCAGGCCCGAACGCGAACTCGGGTTGCTCGCTCAGGTGCTGCAGTCGTTCTTTCGAAGGTTCGCGGTAGACGGGTGGATTGGAGATGACGTAGTCGAACTTCTGGGGTACTTCGTGCTTTGGTGGGGCGAAAGAATCGGCAGTGATGACGCCCGCAGACGCGTGGCCATGCGGTGCCAGATTCATTCGAGCTAGCGCCGCCGCGCTGGAGTGCTTCTCGGTGCCGTATACCCGCAGTGCTTCGCGATGCCCATTCCTCGCAAGGTGCTCCAGAGCGGCCGAAAGCATTCCGCCGCTGCCAGCGGCGGGATCGAAGATCGACCGATTGGGTTGTGGGTTCAGCAGGTCGACCATCGCCTCCACGATGGACCTCGGGGTGTAGAACTCGCTCGCCTCGGTGTTGACGAGGTCGAGGAAGGCGTCGAGTTGCGGCGGGCTCTGCCCGCGATCTGCTTTCGGCGCGTGAGCTGCGTCATTCACGAGGTGCAGGAGGCGCTGAGCGGCGGCGGGCTCCAGCTGGAGGTGTTCGATGCGGATGTTCAGCTCGCGTTCGACTTCATGGAGGATCTGATCGATCGCGGCAAGGGGGTTGTGGTCGATCTGAACAGAACGGCGAGGATCGGGCGAGCTATGGACAGGAACTGCTGCCGCGTCTCGCTCGAGACCTCAGGAGGCGAGGCGTTCCGGGGTGCAGTCCGGAAATGCTCGGTCGGATGCGCGTCTTATATCGCATTTACCCCCGATTGAGCGAAGCCGGCTCTTCGCCGTTCGCTGCGGAATCCGGAACAATTCCTGCGCCAACGGCGCCGACTGAGATTTCGTCACCAGCGGTGACGAAATCCAATACGGCGCTCCCGACGCCGCTGGACGGGCGAACTCTCCTTCGCCTGTCATGGTCTCACCTCATCGAGCTGATCCGTCTCGATGATCCTTGGAAGCGGGCGTTTTATGAAAACGAATGCGTAAAGAGCTCTTGGTCGAAACGCGAGCTTCAGCGGCAAATCAGTTCACTGCTCTATGAACGCACGGGGCTCTCCCGCGACAAGCAAGCGGTTATCGAACGAGCCCGACGGCAGGCCTCCGACGCCCGACTTCAGATCTCAGAGCTGATCCGGGATCCATATGTTCTCGAGTTCGTCGGTCTCGCCGAGCAGCCTCGCTATACGGAAAGTGATCTCGAGACTGCGCTCCTCGACCACATACAGACCTTCCTACTGGAGCTCGGTAGCGGTTTCTGCTTTGAGGCGCGACAGAAACGAATCACGGTTGGCAACGAGCACGATTACATAGATCTGGTCTTCTACCATCGGCTACTTCGCTGCCATTTACTCATCGACCTCAAAGTTCGCCACTTCCAACACGGCGATGCCGGGCAGATGAACTTTTATCTGAACTACTGGAAACGAGAAGTCACGAGTCTGGAAGATAATCCTCCTGTGGGGTTGCTTTTGTGCAGCGACAAGGATCAAACAAAGGTCGAGTATGCCATCGGTGGACTCGATCATCAGGTCTTCGTCTCGCGCTATTTGGTCGCTCTTCCTGAGCCGAACGAAATCGAGAAACTAATCGAACGCGACCGCGCGCTCTGGGAGCGGCGTGGTGAGTCAAAGGCGCCGGAGCCTTGCGGTCCGTCAGATGAAAGCTGAGCGATTGTAACTGCGACGCGAACGTCCGCTCGGATGACTATCGGTGTCGCTGATCGGGGTGACGCCTGGCGGGCGACCTCCCGCACGGACCAGCGCTGGCCGGCGGCCATACGCAGATAGAAATCACGCTCCTCGGAGCGCTTCACTTGGCAAGGACATAAAGGTTCGCTGACCATAGCAATTCTCTCAACGCGCTGAGAGATCCGGTCGGTCATGTCCGGTATTCTTGGCGTTCGAGCTTACGATATTAATTGGAGGCGATGATCATCGTGGCGCAACTACAGGGCCGTTCGTCTGGCGGATCTGTCCCGCCCCATCATCCTGGCCGAGATTGCACCTGGCCGTTACAGTGTCATTGACGGCAATCACAGGTTGGCCAAAGCCCGGCGACAAGGTGCGGCGGCGCTTCCAGAGAAGCTCAATTGGCGCTTGCGCTGGAATTGAGTGAAATGTTTCGGTGACAAGGGCATCCAAAAAGACGAGCAGCGGCAAGCGCTCAGGAATAAAGCCGGTGACCCATTTGACCGGCTCATTCCTATTGGCGACGACGGCTTGGCCGAAGAAGATCGCGTCGACAAATTCGGCGGAATCTGCCCGGGTGGTGTTGGTCAAAAAGTTTGGGACCGCTCTCAGATACGCGGGAATCAGTCGCAGTGATGTCTTTCCGCCCGATTTTTCGGGGCAACTCCACATTTACTCGGTAGATCCGACTGACCCGTCCAGGACAATCCGCCGATCGCGCGATGGCGAGAGTTCTGTGGGGCGATTTGTGGGCGGTCGATTTAAATCTCGTTGATTCGAGGTCGAAAACCTCCCGTTCTGGCTCGATTGCTGGACGAAGTCGTTGCCGGCGCAGGCAAACCCGTGGCGTTCGTCCTTGCGGGCCACAATGGCTCAGGAAAGTCCACGCTCTGGAAAACTCGACTATCTGATCGATTGCAGATTCCGCTGATCAACGCTGATTGGCTCACGCTTTCGATCCTTCCGGAGCCTGATCGAAAGCGGCGGCTTCCAACCTGGGCGCAGCGGCTCCGTGACGAAGACGAGCGCTGGCAGGCGTGCGCGACGATCAAAATGAGCGGAACACCAGGATCGATATACTAAACGCAGGGTGCGTGGCTGTCGTTCGCGTTGATGTCGGCTGCGGTTTACGAAGGCTTGCTTGGCTGGAAGCTCCAAGCTTCACACGACAAGCTTTCCAAGTTGGTCGACACAGCTTTGAAGAACGGAATCATTGACGCTCGGGAGTCCAGGAGATATACGGCCTGTCAGCTATTGCCGGCTACCAGACGATCTGTCAGCAAGATATTGCCTATACTGCCGGACTCATCAGGTACGGGCGCTCCGAGTCGGTTACCAGTCGCTAGCCGCTGACTTGAAAGTCTGGCGCGCTGATATCTGATGCCAGTCGGAGAAGTTGTGCATTGACGGTGACCGGGGTCCCGGAGCAAGAGCAGAGTAAGCGCACATACGTTCCCCGCTCGACGGCCTCAGCTTTCAAATGGTGCGGCTGCAGCGCACTCGGATGGACCAGTACCACCAACATGTGCAGCCGCATCAAGAAACGAGCAGCGATATGCCACGGGCGAGGAGTGCTATCGGCGGGCAATTCAGCTACGCGATAATGTCGGCGAATACTGGCAACGATTGGCGATCGTACGAGCCTACCAGGGACGCGTAGCACAGGCAGTGGCGGATATGCAGCATGCACAAAAGCTCGAGCCCACTCGGATGTCTTTCAATGCCAACATCGCCATGATGCTTTACTTCGAGCGCGAGTATACGGAGGCAATCAGCCTTCTCAACCGTGTTCTTGCTTTGGATTCGCGGTACGACCATGCGCACGCGTTGTTGGGCAGATGCCTCCTCCAGTCAGGCGACGTCGCGGGCGCGCTGCGGCACTTCGAACTTTGCGCGAGGCCCACTCCGGGCCGTGATGCTGATTTCGGGCGAGCGTATGCCATCTCGGGTCGAGTCGTCGAAGCGCGCCGCGAAGTTGAAAGATTGCAACAGCGCGGTCGCGAAGGCTTCGGCGTCGGTTACAGCCTTGCGACAATCTATGCTGCGCTCGGGGACTACTCGCAGGCCTGCGATGCGCTCGAAATGGCTCTTCGAGATTGCTCACAGACCATCGGATTCCTGCAAGTCGATCCCGCCCTGGACGGGCTTCGAGACTCGACCGCATTTGCCCGGGTTGCGCAGCAGCTCTACGACACTCAACGGTCGGGCTGAGCCGGAGGCGGCCGGTGCCGCCTCCGGTCATGGCCTTCATGGCTGGCGCGCCATCAGGACCGTCCGATTCGTATTCGAGACATACTTAGTCAACTCCGCCAGGTTGATCCGGGTCACCGCGTTCGCGATAGCCCGAGTCTGGCATCGACCGGCGCGCGCGAGCGCGCCAATATCACGTGTGTTGTCGGATTGGCAGACCTCGCGCGCGGCGTGCTTGATTCGGGAGTATAGGGCTGCAGCACCAGGGGCATGGGCCACATCCAGGTCGGCAAAGTTGACGATGCGTTGGGGCGCGTCAGCGGGTGTGGCGGCAAGTGTGACGCCCGTCAGTAAGCTGTTCGTCAAGCCGAGAAGAGAGCACGAGATTACGGTGCGGATTGGGAGTTTCATAACCAGTCTCCTGTTGAAGCATCGCTTCAGGAAGCGGCGGAATTGCCGCTCCGTTGGGAGACAGGTTGCGGGAAAGGGGTCGGCTCCTCCATGAACCGGGCATTAATCGGACATGACTTGTTTATGATCTTCAGCCGCGCCAGCCGCTCGACGCCGGCCAGATCCGGCCGTCCGACTGGGTCCCACAATCTCCTACATACCGGACGTCCGAGCCAGGCGCATGCCGCGGCATCCGTTTTTATCGCCGGGATGCTTTCTTAACTAGATGATTCACGAGATCGATGACATCGGCGGCGCTGCTCAGGGTGTCCAGTTCGATCCGATACTTTCCATCCACAACGAGACATGGCGTACCCGGAACCTGCATCGCCCTGATTTGGGCATCTGTCGCCCTCATCTTGACCTCCACGCCGAAGGAACGGGCGGCCCGAAGGAATTCCTCTGGATTGACGCCTGTGATGCGTCCATAACACCGTGCGGCGTCTTCCAACGTTGGCAGAGGGGACTTAGATCTGCGTGAGATCGGGTCAACAACAGCAAGCTCGCCGGTCTTCCAAACAGCGTCGAAGATCGATTGATGGGCCTTGTCTGCGACGCCCAAAGTCTGCGCCGCGAGAAACGCGCGCTGCAACATGGGCATATCCTCGGCCGCGCTGAATGATGCGGGGAGTAACGCCATCTGCGCGTTCGCGGGCAGACTCCGTGCGAGCTTTTTCATCACCGGCTGAAAGGCATTGCAGGCAGGACATCCATAGGAAAATACCTCCAA
>Ga0137416_10000525_pt1 | contig 17755 bp, 20 predicted proteins | sample CZODoug3_1_1_16f_FD_108282 | JGI IMG/M metagenome (GOLD analysis project Ga0137416, IMG submission 108282) | Vadose zone soil fungal communities from Angelo Coast Range Reserve, California, USA - CZODoug3_1_1_16fungal (Illumina Assembly) | ecosystem: Environmental > Terrestrial > Soil > Vadose...
GGGGTGGCGCTGCTCGCGGTCGGTGTCGCCTACCGTGGCTGGCGTGCCGACGCGGCCGCGCTCGCGGCTGGCGTGTTGCTCGGCGACGTCCTCTACCTGTCTTATGGCCTGGTGCTCGGCGGGTTGCTGGTGGCGGCCGTCATCGCGGCGACCCGCAGGCTGCGACCGGTCCTGCTGGCCGGGATCGGTGTACTCGCGGTGGCGGTCGCGTTCACCGCCTCCGGGTTCTGGTGGCTGCGCGGGTACGAGCTGGTGCGAGTGCTCTACGCCGCATCCATCACCAAGACCCGCCCCTACGAGTACTTCATCTGGGCCAACCTGGCCGCGCTGCTGTTCGTCCTCGGCCCCGCCGTGCTCGTCGGGCTGCGCCGGCTGGCCCGCCACCCCCGCACGCTACCGACCCCAGCGCTACTACTCCCCACCGCCGGGCTCGCCGCCATAGCCGTCGCCGACATCACCGGCCTGAGCAAAGGCGAAGTCGAACGGATCTGGCTCCCCTTCGCCATCTGGCTGATCATCGCCACCGCGCAGCTGCGCACCTCCCACCGCCGGGTCTGGCTATGCGGACAAGCCCTGCTGGCGCTTCTGGTCAACCACCTGCTCCTCACCGTCTGGTAAACCCCTGGCGCCGAGCCACCGCCCGCTGGCAGGTCCCTGCTACTGGATGTCGCCGACCTGGACCGACCCAACCGGCTAACTACGAGTCACCATTTCCGTGCGGTGATCCGTCGAGTGAAATATCGGCTAGGGCTGGGTCTGCTGGGAAAAGGCGGCGTGCGAGGTCGTGGGGGCGTCCGGGGTAGCCGGTGGCCAGCAGCATGCGGTTCCACGCCGTGTCGCTGCCGTGGACATGGACCTGGCCATCGGCTCGTCCTTGCTCCCAGGAGACCTCGCCGGCGACCCAGCGGCGCATGAACTTGCGTGAGGTGCGGACCGTGACGGCCGGGGTGGCGCCGGCCGCCGCCGCGGGTGTGACGGTCAGGCGGGTGCCGTCGATGTCGAGGCGGTAGGTGTCCTGATCAATGCGCCATTGGTAGGTTTCCCGCAGCTCAGCGCGGGCGGGCACGGCGTAGGACAGGTCGTAGGTCACCGGTTCGGTGCCAGCCGCGGCGGGCAGTAGTTCATCCAGGCCCCATTGGCGCAACATCGCCAGGGCGGGTCCGAGTGCCCGGCCGCGGTCGGTCAGGGCGTACCGGACACCTTCGCCGATGGGCCCGGGGACCCGCTGGACGAGGTGGGCGGTCTCCAGGCGGCGGAGTCGTTCGCTGAGCACGTTGGAGCCGATGCCGGGCAGCAGACTCCGCAGTTCGCTGTAGCGACGCGCGGCGTGCAGGAGCTCCTGGATGATCACCAGCGTCCATCGCTCGCCGACCAGATCAAGCCCGCGGGCTAGTGAGCAGAAGCGGCCGTAGCCTTCCCATTTCGGCACGCCACCATCCTAGGGCTGGTCTTCACCGACGAGAGTTTGATACTACTTCAGTATCAAGGTACTGTCTCGATACTCGATCCGTGAGGTGATGGAGGATGTCGATGACCGTCTCGACCCCCGTGGGTCTGCTCGACGCCGCGATCGTCCAGGCCCGCCCGGTACTCGCCGCCATCGGGCAGGCCGATCTGCACGTACCAACCCCGTGTAGCGCGTGGGACCTGCGGGCCTTGCTCAACCACCTGGCGGGGCGGGCGATCCTGTCCGAGCACGCCGCTCGCGGCATCGCCGTCACCGAGTTCCCGGAGGCAGCCGGTGATCTACTCGGTCCGGATGCCGGGGCCAGCGTGCTGGGGCGGCTCGCCGACGCCGCCGCGGCGTGGCGCGAGGCGAGCCTCGAACAACAGTGCGTGACTCCACTCGGGCCGATGCCGGCGGCTGGACTGGTCACGTTCCACGCACAGGACGTATTCGTCCACGCCTGGGACATCGCACGCGCACTCGGCATCGACGCGACGTTCGACTCCGCGCTCACCCAAACCATGCTCGCGCTGCACCACCAGACGATCAGCGACGAGCTGCGGGCCGCGTTCTTCGCCCCGCTCGTGCCGATACCCGAGGACGCCCCGGCGCTCGACCGCCTGGTCGGCTTCCTGGGACGCCACCCGTGAGCACTCTCGACACCACACGGGCAGCAGTGAGGTTTCCCGCGCGTCTCGCCCGCGGAGACCCAATGCCGTGACCGCTGAACCCGACGCCGAGGAACTTTTCTGGCAACTCGCTGAGCCCCTGCTCACCCGGCCCAGTGTTACCCGCTCCACCATGATGGGCCTGCGCCTGCACGGCGCGTTCTTCGCCTCATACGACCGGCGCGGCGGCGATCGGGCGCCGAGCAGGCTGCCGTTGACACCACGGTCGCCGAAGCCACTGGTCATCTGTGGTCGAGTTCGGCGATGAGCTTCTTGGGCGCCACCGTACGAAACGCGTCCTCGAGAATGGCGGCGATCTCGGTCCAATCAACGCTGATCTCACCTGTCGTGTCGAGGTACACCCCCAGCCAGCCCGAGAAGGTTCCCGCCGCCGACACCGGCGGCTCGAAGAACCGTTGAGGTTCGGCGCTGACCAGCTCCTCCGGCACACCACGGGGAGCAGGGCACCACAGCGAGATCCGGCCATCGCCGTGGTGATGGTCGTGGTAGTAGCAGACAGGCCGCCGGTCGCGGACAAAGAAACACCGAGCACCGTGGCTGAGTCGCTCGCTCATCTCAGGCAGCGCGAGGGCAATCTCGCGTACCCGATCGAGTTCATGCCCTTCCACGCCGAAGAGCCTAATCGTCCTGCTCGACCCGGGCGACCAGGCTCCCGCGAGGCTATGGTGCGCTGGCTTATCCCTCGGTGACCCAGCGCCGGCCGTCGATCGGCGGGTGCGACGCACAGCGTGTCGCTCAATCCCAGGTCAACCTAGAAATGCCGCGACTCTGCCGATCCCGTGCGTATCGGCGTGGTCGGTGGCGCGGGGTGTTGGAGAGGAGACCCGGGCCAGGTCCGGGGTCACATGCACGTGGCCGGGGAGGATCGAGTCGCGGTAGGCGCGGCCCAGCTGGACGGCGTGCTCGGCCGGGTCGTCGAGGGTGGCCAGGCCGGCAGCGAGGGCGAGCGTCCGGAACTCGCCGCGCTGTGCATGAACGAGCGCCGTCGAGTAGGTCTCGCCGGCGTCGAGCACCTGCCGCAGGGTGTGCTGGTGGGCGGCTAACGCGCGCCACGTGTCGGCCACCGCGTCACCGAGGGGCTGTGAGCCGGCGAACTCGATGGCCGCGTCGAGCCGGGCGGCCAGCGTGGTGCTCCAGCGGTGCTGCAGTCCGAGGAGCTGTGCGTCGGTCACCCTGATCGGGGCGGTCGCCGGGTCGCGGGCCTGGTCGAGGATCGCGTTGAGTTCGGCGTAGCTGGTGTTCGCCGTGATTGTCATCATGTGACCTTCCATCTCCTGGATTCACAGTGGTTCTCTTCGAGAGCTCGTGTTTGGGGGCGTCATGGAAAACGCCTGCCTCGGTATCGGTTCAGCGCGAGTGGGCCCGGCCGATGATGTGCGCGTGTTTGGGTATGAACCGCAGCGGGGCGTAGTGGAACCGGTCGAGTTCGTCGATGTGGAATCCGGCCGCGCGGATCGCGGCGGCGGTGTCGCGGTTGAGGTGGCAGCCACCGCCGGCGAGTGACCACAGTGGGGTGATGGCGTCCTGGAATCGGCCGATTAGCGGTGTCTGTGACCGTACGTGCTCGAAAAAGCGCAGCTCGCCGCCGGTTTTGAGGACCCGGCCCAGCTCGGCGAGCGCGCCTGCGACGTCGGGTACCGAGCACAACACGAGCGAGGCCACCACTGCGTCGGCGCTCGCGTTCTCGACCGGCAGGGCGTGCGCGTGCCCGGCCACCACCCGCACTGGTATCGGCGCCTTGGTGGCGGCCTCTTCGGCCGCCGCCCGTAGCTGGTTCTCCGGTTCGACCGCGATCACCTCGGTGACCGTGCGCGGGTAGTGCGCGAAGTTCGTGCCGTTACCCGCGCCGACCTCGATCACGCGTCCGGACAGCCCGGCCAGCGCGCGCGCTCGATGCGCGGCGGTGCCGCGCCTCTCGGACTCGACGCTGATCCGTTCCCACAACCGGGCGAACCGCGGATGTTGGAATCGTGACAAGTTCTCCGTCATGTCGTCCATGTCGTCTCTCCTTCGGGGTGGTGGTGTGCGGAACGGCGGTGTTGTCGGGCCCTCAAGCGGCCTGCACGGACGGTTCCGGTGCAGCTGCGTTGCGACGACCCACGAGGGATGGTGTGGTTGTGTGAGTGGGGCGGCGGCGGAGGGTGTAGAGGCTCAGGGGGATCCCGGCGGCGACGATGATCGCCGCGACTACCAAGGCAAGTTGGTAGCCGGCCACGAATGCCGGCAGCGGCTGGTATCCGAGATGGGCGAGCGCGGTTTGGCGGGCGCCCAGGATCGCGCCGAGCACGGTGACGCCGAACAGCCCGAACACCTCGCGGGAGGCGTTGAGCACGCCGGAGGCGGCGCCCGCGCGTGTGGAGGGCAACGCCCCCAACACCGCGGAGTTCAGCGGGACCAGCAGCCCCGCGCCGGCGCCGTAGGCCAGCAGCCACGGCATCAGGGCAGCGAGGGAGCCATTGCCTCCCACCGACGCCACCCCGAGCATGGCGGCGGCCATGATCGCTAAGGCGGCGGACACCACGCGGGCGGTGCCGAACCTGTGGGTGATCGGTCCCGCGGCGACCGCGGCGACCGCGGTGACGGCGGCCAGCGGGACGAACGCGGCACCGGCCGCGGTCGGGGAGAGCCCCAGGACGTCCTGCAGGTAGAGCGCGGTGAAGAAGTAGACCCCGAACACCCCGAACGCCCACAGCCCCAGGGTCAGGGTGCCACCCACGAAGACACGGTTGGTGAACAGGGACAGATCGATCATCGGGTCGGGGCGGCGGACTTCGACGACGATAAACGCGCACGCGCCCACGACGGCCGCGCTCAGCGACGCGAGGATCACCGGATTGGTCCACCCCTTGCTCGCGCCCTCGATCAGGGCGTAGGTCAGCCCGATCAGAGCCAGCGCGGAGGTCGCCAGGCCGGGTATGTCGAGCCGCCGCCCGGCGTGGGCCACGCCGGTTTTCGGGACCGCCCATCCGACCACGAGGTAGGCGATCAACCCGAGTGGCACGTTGATGAAGAAGATCCACGCCCAGCCCCACCGCTCGGCGAGGTACCCGCCGGTCACCGGACCCACGGCCAACGCGAGCGCCCCGACGGCGCTCCACAGCCCGATCGCCCGGTCCCGCTCGCGCTTGTCAACAAACGCGGCCGGCAGGATCGCCAGCGCCGCCGGTGTCAGCAGCGCGGCGCCGAGCCCCTGCAGGCCCCGGCTGGCGATCAGCACCGATCCGCTCGGCGACAGACCAGCCAGCAACGACGCCGCGGTGAACACCGCCAGCCCGGCCCGGAACACCCGACGGTAGCCGTACACGTCGGCCAACCGCCCGCCCACCAGCATCAGACCGGCAAAGGCCAGGACATAGCCGCTGACCACCCACTCCAGCCCCGAGATCGTCAACCCGAGCTCACGTTGGATCGTCGGCAGCGCCACGTTGACCACGCTGTTGTCCAACCCGGATATGAACGTCGCCAGCGAGACCGCCGCCAGTACCCACCACCGTCGTGTTTGGTTCATCACCATCTCCCTAGATGCGAGCGGACAACCACTTAGTGAGCAGCTGCTCTCGTCAGTATCACCAAACGGGATGCTTGCGTCAAGAGCAGATGCTCTCGAAGTTTGCACTAGGTCACGAAGAGTGCGAGGATCGCGGACATGACCGCATCGCCACAGTCAGCGCCACAGTCAGCGCCACGGCAGGGGGAGGCGCCGGTGTCACGGCGTGCCGAGAACCGAACGGCCACGATCGCGGAGATCAAAGCGCTGGCCCGCCGCCAACTGGTCGAGCGGGGTCTCGGCGCGTTGTCGCTGCGGGGGATCGCACGGGACATGCGCACCGCGTCCTCGGCGCTGTACCGGTACTTCGCCAGCCACGAAGAACTGGTCAGCGCTCTGGTCATCGACGCATACACCTCGCTCGCCGACACCGCGTCAGCCGCCCGCGACGGCGCACCCAACGACGATCCGGCACGTCAGTGGTGGGCGATCAGTCACGCCTACCGCCGCTGGGCGCTGGCCAATCGGGCCGACTTCGCGCTCATCTTCGGCACCCCGGTGCCCGGCTACCAGGCACCCGACCAGATCACCGGCCCGGCGGCCGGGCGCTCCATGGCAATCCTGATCGACACCTACGTCGCCGCCGTCCGGGCCGGTGCCGCCGACCCCGGCCGAACCCAAGTCCCGCCCTGCATCCAGCCCGGCGAGCTGCTGGCCGTGCTGATCGGCGACAGCGTGTCGGACTGCCCGCCCCAACAGGCCGCGATCGCCCTGAGCGCCTGGGTCAGCCTGCTCGGCCACCTCGTCGGCGAAATCTTTGGAAGCCTCGACCACCTCGTCGCCGACACCGACCACCTCTACCGCGCGCACGTACGCACCGTGATGCTTGGCATGGGCTTTGACCCCTCACACGTCGACGCCTTCCGCCTCGAGGACATCGACCGGTCCGCGCCGGCCGAGGCTCAAACTCCTGTCTCTGTACGGAGGTAGTAGAACGACCCCGGGGTCGCTACGATTCTTGGCGAGATAGTCGGTGAAACGAGCCTGGAACGCGGTGTTGACCAGGACCGCGGTGAGCACCGCCCCGCCGATCCCGATGATGGCGAACGCCAGGGCCAACCGGCGGGCATAGCGGCCGGACAACAGCCTAGGCATCGCACTCGACCCCGAATTTGTAGCCGACCCCGGGCATAGTGATGACCAACCGGAACGGCGGGGCGTCACCCAGCTTGCGGCGCAGGTTCTTCACATGCACATCGGTGGTGCGCTCATAGCCTTCGAAGTCGTAGCCCTGGACGCGGGTCACCAGTTCCAGCCGGTCCAGGCGCGGCCAGGGCGAGAAGCCAGCGCGGCGAGCAGATCGAACTCGGTCCGAGTCAGCGACACCGGTTCGCCGTCCCGGCGCACCTCGCGGCGCTCGGTGTCGATGCGCACCGCGCCGCCGCCATACGACTCAAGCTGTTCGTCGCCAGCCGGCGCAACTTGGCCTCGTCGTCCACGACGAGCACGGTCCTGCTCACCCGCTGCTTCCCTTCACGGAACTCGTGCCGGCGGTGCGATCACGCGGCGGCAACGTGCGGGCTGGTGCTTCTGATGGCTAGAGGGTACCGCCCCGATCCTGGTTCTCGCCGTCGTCGCCAAACGCCGACCCGCCGCGGAAATGCAAAACAGATCCTCCACGCGGCGCCTTCATAGATCCTTCATCGCCCGCCCCTAGCTTCGGTCTTGGTCACCCAAACAACCGACGAGGAAACGAGCGACGCGTCCGCCTGAAAGGGGGTGACCCCACAGCGCGAGGCGTTCGCCAGCCAGCCACCCACCCACGAACTCAACAAAGGGAAAGGACGATCAACGATGATGCACGGACTGAACGGATGGACGACCGCGATGATGGTCTCCTCCGGAGTGTTCTATCTGATCTTGCTGGTGCTGGCGGTGCTGGGCATCGTGTGGCTGGTCCGCGGCCTGCGCCGGCCACCGGGCCCGGAGGCGGTCGAGCGCCCGGAAGAGGTGCTGCGCCGACGCTACGCGGCCGGTGAGATCAGCGACGAGGAGTACGGCCACCGCCTCACCGGGCTGCAAAGCTAACCACCCGCCAAAACCCACCCCAGGGATCCGCCGCGCGTGCGAACGCGCGCGCCCAGCGGAGCCCAGCCAACACCCAGAGGAAGGACCGTGATCGACCCCATGACTGACACCGACCACCAGCGACGCTCTCTTCGCTACTGGAACAAACACGCCGCCAGCTACGACAAACAGATGGGCTTCTTCGACCGAGTCCTGTTCGCCGACACCCGCGCCTGGATCTGCCAGCAAGCCGAAACAGCGGTGCTCGAAGTCGCCATCGGCACTGGCCTCAACCTCGAGCACTATCCGCTCGAGATCACATTGACCGGAATCGAACAAAGCCCGGCCATGCTGGAGCTCGCACACCGCCGCGCTGAGGAAATGGGCGTGGCGGTGGATTTGTTGCTGGGAGACGCGTTGGCTCTGCCGTTCACCGACGCCTCTTTCGACACCGTGGTGTGCACCTTCTCGCTATGCGAGATCCCCGACGTCGAGCGGGCCGTCAGCGAAATGCACCGAGTGCTGCGCCCAGGTGGGCTGCTGCTGCTGGCCGACCACGTGGCCAGCACCGCGTGGGGCCTGCGGATCGTCCAACGCGGCCTGGAACTGATCACCATCCCCCTGGGCGGAGAACACTTCCTGCGCCGCCCCAGCCAACACCTCCCCGCCGCGGGATTCGAGATCGAACAACAGCAACGCTTCACCGCCGGCATCGTCGAACGCCTCACCGCCCGCAAACCAGCCCAGCGCCCAGGAGTGACGCCATGAGTGAGCACAGCTTCGAGGTCATCGTGATCGGCGGCGGCGCCGCCGGCCTCAGCGGCGCCGTGACGCTGGCCCGGGCTCGCCGCTCGGTCCTGGTCCTCGACTCCGGCCAACCCCGCAACGCCCCCGCCTCAGAAGCCCACGGGTTCCTGTCCCGCGACGGCATCACTCCGACCGACCTGCTCGGCCTGGGCGCCGCCGAGGTCACCCGCTACGGCGGGCAGGTCCGGCACACCCGTGTCACCTCACTACACCGCGAACACCACAGCACCCACGACGAGCACGGCTTCGTGGTCACCGACGACGGGCAGACGTACACCGCGCGGCGGCTACTCGTCACGACCGGGCTCGTCGACGAGCTCCCCGACATCCCGGGCCTGCGGCAACGCTGGGGCCGCGACGTCCTGCACTGCCCCTACTGCCACGGCTGGGAGAGCCGCGACCAGCCGATCGCGGTCCTGGGCACCGGGCCGTCAGCGGTGCAACAAGCGTTGCTGTGGCGGCAGTGGAGCCCCCAGGTGACCCTGTTGTCGCACGCCGCGCCCAAGCCCACCGACGAGGAGTGGGAGCAGCTCGCCGCCCGCGACATCAGCGTCGTCGACGGTGAGGTCACCGCCCTGGACGTCACCGGTGATCAGCTCACCGGCGCCCGGTTGGCGTCCGGACACGTCGTGTCGTTCCAGGTGCTGGTGATCATGCCGCGTTTCGTCGCCCGCGGCGACGTGCTCACCGACCTCGGCCTCACCACCATCGAGGACCCCCGCGGACTCGGCCGCCACATCGAGGCCGACGCGACCGGTCTCACCTCCGCCCCCGGGGTCTGGGTGGCCGGCAACCTCACCGACCTCACCGCCAAGCTCGTCGGCGCCGCGGCCGCCGGGGTCAACGCCGCCGCGGCGATCAACGCGGACCTGATCTCCGAAGACACCCGCCGCGCCGTCAACCAACGCGCCGTCAACCGCGGCGACCCCTTCTCCGCCGGAGTCGAAGCCCGCATCAGCGAGATCGTCACCGGCGACCGCCGCCACGGGCTCTGCCCCCTGGGGGGAAACCGGGCCCGGCGCGGCGCGGTAGGGATCTATCCTCGCCCGTCCTGTGTCGTATCGACGACGCGGGAGTCAGTACTAAGCCACTTTCACCGCGTCATGTCACATCGAAAAGGGAACGGATCATGACCTTCACCAACGCGAGCACGAATTACGCCGAGCTCAACGCGGTCCTCGACCAGGCCCGCCGCCCATCGGCGAACCCGCGGACCCCGAGCTGGCCCGCGCCAGCTAAGCCTCGAGGGCTCGGCGTGGGGCAGGGGTTCGGCTCGTCGGGCGGGGCCCGACGGGCCGCGTCATTGCCGATGAGGTTGCCGTCTTGATCGTCGGTTCCGGGCTACACCCGCACAGGTACCCGCGTGTCGGTGCCGATCCGCTCGGCGACCATGGCCTGGAAGTGGGCGCAGCTGGTGAAGTCCTCGTGTTCGCAGTTCAGTGCACAGTCGATGAGGTCGAGCGACGCCCTCCTGAGATTGCCTGGCCATCAGCCTGTCGCACGCCCCGGGCTTTCTACTAACCTTCGCAGTAGGTGCGTAGATGAAGGATCGAGGGGGTTCGCTGTGGCACGCGGACGGGGCACATCAGCCGCGAAGGGTCGGCCAGCCACCAGAGGCGGCCGCTCGCCGGTGAGCGCGGCGCGCGGTGGTAGGCCCTCGCTGTGGACGATCGCCGGGGTCGTGGTGATCGTGCTGTTCGTGGCGGGTCTAGCGGTGTACTTCCTCGCTCGGCCCAGTGCACACCCCGCCTCGGCTCAGGGAGCACCACCACCGGGGGTGCAGACGTTCACCAACCTGGCTCGCGATCACGTCAGCGGCCACCTCGACTATCCCCAAACCCCGCCGGTCGGGGGCGCGCACAACGCTGTCTGGCTCAACTGCGGCACCTACCCCAACCCGGTGCCCAACGAAAACGCCGTGCACTCGATGGAACACGGCGCGGTGTGGATCACCTACCAGCCGAACCTGCCCGCCCCAGACGTGGCCACCCTGCAAGACACCGTGCGCGGCGACCCCTACGTAGTGCTCTCGCCCTACCCGGGCCTGCCCACCCCGGTAGTCGCCTCCGCGTGGGGTGTGCAGCTGCGGCTGCCCGGCGCCTCCGACCCGCGCCTGGCCCAGTTCATCAGCTACTACCAGCGCGGACCGCAAACACCCGAACCCGGCGCCCCCTGCTCAGGCGGCACCGGCAACCCCCAACACTGACGGCCACGCTCGCCTCTCGCACCCACTGGCCTGCACGCGGCCAGGTTAGATCATCGATTTCGCTGCGGCGGCCACAGATCGCAGCTATCGGACCATGGCGATCAAATAGTCGCTGGTCGTGCGGTAGGCGGTGTCGGACTCGTTGCCGTTCTCCAGTGTCTCGAGCAGTTGGGCGCGCAACGCATGCCCGTCGCCGTGCCGGTCGACCACCGCGAGCTCGGTGATCGTCAGCGGGTGGGAACGGGATCGCAGCGCGAGGTAAGCCGCGGCCGACGTGGCGGTGATCGTCAACCTCTCCCGGTGGACGGTGACGCGGAGCCCGTATGGCACGAACAGCTTCGCTATCGCCGCCTCGTCGTGCCACGGAAACGGTGCGGGTCCGGGTTTAATGCCGAGAACGTCGCGGACCGCGGTGGCGGCGAGCCGGTTCATCTCGACGATCGGGCTACCGGGAAGCCAGGCGCTGAACGCGATCCGGCCACCCGGGGCCAGGACACGCTCGAACTCGGCCGCGGCCGCGCGGGGATCCGGGGCGAAGATCACCCCGAACGAGGACAGCACGACGTCCGCCCCGGCGTCCTCGACCGGCAGCTCGGCCGCGGTGCCGGCCATGAACTCGGCGTCAAGGCGCGACGCGGCGGCCTGCTGGCGAGCGAGCGCCAGCAGCCGGGCCGCCGGGTCGACCCCTACCACCGTCGCGCCGCGCGCCGCCGCGGCCAGCGCCGCGCTGCCCGTGCCACAGCCGACGTCCACCACCCGCTCACCGGCCTCGGGCTCGGCTATCTCCACCAGCCGACGGACCGCGGGGAGTAGATCAGCCGCGGTGTGCTCGTAATGCCCGATGCCCCAATCAAACGCAGCGCGGACCGGGCGGGCGCTCCTGGCGGGTCCGCTGATATCCAAGGGCGCTGCGCTCCTTCATCGGAACTGATCCCGCACTCTGCGGGATGCGGCTTTCGGGTTGCTTGCAGCTCCAGGTCCAGCGGGGGGTGTCCCACTCAGCGAGCGGTTATTCACGTTGGAGTGGTGGCCCCGCCCACGTCAGCGGTGAACCAGATGACCCGCCGCCGCTGCATCACTACGTCAAGCGCCCCGGCCTGGCCCGCCGGGAGGACCTAATCATACTATCTCGGTACGGAGCCAGTAGTTCGTGGTCGGCGGTAGTCGCCGCGGCAGCCCACCCCGCGCGGGCGACCAGGCAGACAGGGAGGTGGGCATGACCGCTGTGGAAACCGGATCGGCGTCGAGCACGCGGTGGCCGGGGTGGTTTTCGACGGTGGGCCGGCTGGTGCTCGGCGGGGTCTGGATTGCCGCTGGCCTGACCAAGGTCACTGACTTGGATGCCTCAGTGCGCGCGGCCAGCAGACGATGATCAGCCGTCGGGCGGCGCGGGCAACGGCGCGGGCCGGGGCTGTGTCAGGCATCGTTGCCACGATGGCGTTCTGGGCGGCGGGAACCGCGTCCGCGCACGTCGAGACCGACCCCAACCAGGCCGCACAGGGCGCTGAGACCGCGTTCATCACCTTCACCGTGCCCAACGAAGAGACCACCGCCGGGGTGGTCTCCGCGCGGGTCAATTTCCCCGCCGATCATCCGCTGGCCCACGCAGTGGCGGTCCCACTGCCTGGCTGGTCCGCCCAGGTCAATACGGCCGTGCTGCCCGCGCCGGTCCAGCAAAACGGCACCGAGGTGACCCAGGCCGTCGACACGATCACCTGGACCGCCGCCCCGGGCACCACCATCGCCCCGGGCACCACCGCGCGGTTCTCGGTGCTGGCCGGCCCGATACCCGACAACACCGACCGGCTGATCTTCGCGGCCGCGCAGACCTACAGCAACGGCGACGTCGTGCGCTGGGATCAGCCCCCACCCGCGCCGGGAGCCGGGGAACCCGAACACCCCGCCCCGGTGCTCACCCTCGTGGCCGCCTCGCCAGCCCTCGGACCCGCCGACACCGCGGCCCACCACGACACCACCGCCCGCGCGCTCGGTATCGCGGGGCTCGCGGCCGGGGTCGCTGGGCTGGCCGTCGCCGCCATCACCGGGCGCGCGTTGCGGCGCCGCACGAGATCACCAGCAAATTTGGATTCGTCGGCCCGGTGACGGTAGCCACAGCCTTAGCCACGCTCCGCGCATTGCGGAGCCCAACTCGACACCGAGCACCACAGGTCAACGCCGACCCAATGAGCCAATCCGGCGCGCTGACTGGCCTGATCCGTCGCGGTGGGGCGCCACCGCTCGTGCTGGTGCTGTTTCCGATGCTGGTGGCGGTGCTTTGGCTGCTGATGCCCGCCCCGCTCGCCTCGGCACACGCCTACCTGCTGGCCAGCACCCCACCCGACGGTTACGCGGTGCCCACCTCACCGGCGGAGGTCAGCTTGGACTTCGACCAGGCGGTCACGATCGCCGCCTCGCCGCTGACCTTGACCGGCACCACCGGCAAGCCCTACCAGCTGGGCCCGGCCACGCTGTCGCTGGGCGGGCGGCGACTGTCGACCAAGGTGATCACCCGGCTGGCCGACGGGGGCTACCGCATCCACTGGCAGGTCACCGCCAACGACGGTGACGTCGTGGGCGGCACCGTCACCTTCGCCGTGGGAACCGGCTTCACCGTCGGGGTGAGCGACACCAGGGGCGCGAGCTCGCTGGACTCGCCGATCGTGATCGTGGCCCGGTGGATGCTCTTCACCGGGCTCGCCCTGGCCCTGGGAGGTGTGGTGGGCGAGCAGCTGGCCCGCCGGATCCTGCGGGAGGTCGGCGCGGCCGGCGCCACAAGATCGCCACCAGCGCCACCGGCAGCGCAACCCGCGTCGCAACCCACAGCGCCGCCCGCGCTGGTTGTGGTGGGCGCCGGGCTGGGCGCGGCGGCCGCGGCGGTGCTCAGCGTTGATCAGGTTGGCGTCGACCTCGGTCGGCTGATCACCACCGGCCCGGGCCGGTTGCTCGGCATCGAGCTGACCGCGTTCGCCATCGCCGCGGCACTCGCGCGGGCCACCGGCCGCGACGCCGGCCGCGGGCCACGCCGGCTGGTCCGGTTGGTCGGTCCGCCGTTGCTGGTTGTCGTGTTGCTGGTTGTCGTGGCGGCCGAAGGACTGCGAGCCCACCCCCACGCCGACAGCCCCATCTGGGGCACCGCGCTCACCGTGACACACCTGCTGGCCGTCGCCGTCTGGGTGGGCGCGCTGGCCCACGTGCTGCGCGTCGCGCACCGGTGGCGTGGCCGAGCCGGGTGGATCCGGCTGCTGGTCTACGACTATGCCCGGATCGCGGTGATCCTCGTCGCCCTCGTGATCATCACCGGCAGCCTCGAAGCGCTCCTCGTCCTGCCCAACCCGGCCTCGTTGATCGACACCACCTACGGGCTGGTGCTGCTTGCCAAGATCACCCTCGTGGCCGGGATCGTGTTGTTCGCCGTACTGGCCCGCCGCCGCCTCTGGCACTCCGCACGCGCCCCAGCCACGAGCCCTGTGGGTCGCGCGGTTCGCGCCGAGGCGACCGGCCTGGTCGGTGTTCTCGCCGTGACCGCCGTCCTGGTCTCAGCCGCGCCGCCCGGCCCCGCCACCGCCGAGCTCGCCGCCCCACCCTCGCCCGACGGACCGCTCGTGCCCGCCGGCACCCTCGCCGGCACGATCACAGTGATCGCCGCCGCCAGCGCCGGACAGCTCGTGCTACGCATGACCGCACCCGGACGCGACGACCTCGGCTCCGACAACACCAGCTCCGACAACACCAGCGCGGAGCAAACTGAGACCCGGCCGGCGAACTACCAGCTCGCCGCGCAGTGGTCCGCCCCCGGCGCCGCGCCTGCGCCCCTGACCTTGCGAGGCTGCGGCGCAGGGTGTTTCACCAGCCCTATGACCTGGCGGACAGGCACCAACCAGCTGCACCTGAGCATCGCCGCCCCACCCTGGCCAACCGGCACCGCAACCCTGGACATCCCCTGGCCACCGCGCACCGACCCGACTCTGCTGCCCAACGTGCTGACCGCCATGCGCGCCATCCCCCGCGTCACCGTGCACCAGGCCGTCACCAGCGACTACCACGGCTACCCCGGAAACGAAACAGCACTACCCTTCGCCGGGCCCGACTTCTTGGCCACCGAGCCCTACAGCAGCGGCGGAGGCAACCCGGTCATCCTCAACCGCACCCCCGGAGAAATCGAACTCGGCCTCGCGTTCCCCTCCGGCATCGCCATCCGCCTGTTCGTCGCGCCCGACTACAGAATCCTGCGCGAGGAAGCCACCACCCCCAACCACCTGATCACCTCCACCTTCGAATACCCACCCACCCACAGGTAAGGCCCCGGCCGCGGCTGGCGACTTGAGCGATCATCAAACGACAGACGTGAAACCGGACGGCTCCAAATCGACCACCCGCGACTCGCCACCCCGGCCCTGAATCGCTCTCGTGGTTTGGGGCGATCAGGTGTTGATCGCGCCGGGCTCGAGCGCGGTGGCGTGATGGGCGAGCGAGGCGTGGTGATTGTGCCCAGTGGTGTCTTGGGGGCTGACGTGCACGGTGGCGGCCACCAGCTTCGGTACGTCGTGCAGCAGGGCGTGTTTGGCCGCGGTGGCGATGTCGTGAGCCGCCACGATTCCCAGCTCGGGGTCGACGACCAGGCCCGTTTCGGCGCGCACACGGTGCCCGATCCAGCGCAGCCGCAGCTCTTCCACCTCAAGCACCCCGGGCACCGCGCGCAGGCTCGCCTCCGCGACGTCGACGAGTCCGGGGTCAACAGCGTCCATCAGACGGCGATAGATGTCGGTCGCGGCGCCACGCAGCACAAACAGGATCGCCACCGTGATCAGCAACCCCACAATCGGATCGGCCAACGGGAACCCAGCCCACACCCCTAACGCCCCGGCCACCACAGCCAAGGAGGTGAACCCATCGGTGCGGGCATGCAACCCGTCGGCGACCAATGCCGCGGATCCGATCCGTCGCCCCACCCGTATCCGGTACACCGCGACCAACTCGTTGCCCACGAACCCGATCAACCCAGCGGCCAGCAACACGGCGATGTTGCCGACGGGGTGCGGGGAGATCAGTCGCCGGATCGACTCATAGCCCGCCACCACCGACGACAACGCGATCATGCCGACGATGAACACTCCGGCGAGATCCTCCGCGCGCCCGTAGCCGTAGGTGTAACGGCGCGACGCGACCCGCCGGCCGAGCACGAACGCGATCCACAGCGGAACCGCTGTCAGCGCGTCAGAGAAATTGTGGATCGTGTCAGCCAACAGCGCCACCGAACCGGTCAGCACCACCACCACCGCCTGAACGACAGCGGTCGCCCCCAACGCCACCAGGCTGATCTTCACCGCCCGGACGCCCTCGACGCTGGCTTCCAACGCCGAGTCGACCGAGTCCGCCGCGTCATGGCTGTGCGGGGTGAACAACGCACCAATCCAGCCCCGCGCCCCACCTGCATGCCCATGCCCATGGCCGTGCCCGTGACCGTGCCCATGGCCGTGGCCGTGGCCGTGGCCGTGGCCCTGACCAGGCGTCTGCTCGTCGAAGCGCCCGGCGCGCTCGTGCTCGTCGGTGTGCCCGTGTCCATGATCATCGGCACACTCGGGCGAGTCGGTCATGCCTTCGCTGGTTGCCGGGTGCTTCGCGGGGGTGGCGCTCACGGTTGCCAGGATGCTCGACTCCACGCCATCATGCAACCATGCGCGCGCACAACAATATTGCTGGTGCGAACCCAGTGCGACAGCCCGCATCTGGCGATCAGCTCGAACTGGCGGCGCGGGTGCTGGGGCATCTGGCCCACGCCACCCGCTTACACCTGCTGCGTCTGCTCGCCGAGGGCGAACAGGACGTGACTACCCTCACTGCCCAGGTCGCCGCATCACGGTCATCGGTATCTCAACACCTGGGCCGGCTACGCCTCGTCGGCCTCGTCCAAACTCGCCGGGACGGGCGTCGGGTGCTCTACCGCCTCACCAGCGGCCACGTTAGAGAACTAGTCGAACAGGCATACCAGTTCGCCGGGCACCTCGTGCATGACATCCCACACCACGACACCGAACGCTGAGACGATCGCGCCGTGCACCCTCGCCCTGTCGTGGTGCTTCAAAATTGCTGAGCGAGTAGCCAGGTGAAGGGCTGGGTCGCACCGGACGGTGTCTGATGTTCTTCCCGCTCGGTGGCCAGGACGGTGAATCTGTGACCGAGGCGTTCGGCGAGGGAGTCGGGGCTGTAACGGGTCACCGGGAGTCCTGAGCACTGTGATGGGCCGTCGGCGGCGAAAGTGGCGATCACGATGCGGCCGCCGGACTCGACCGCTTCGGTGAGCGTGTTGAGATAGCGCTGCTGGGCGTGCGAGTCGGTGAGGAAGTGGAACACCGCGCGGTCGTGCCAGAGCCGATACCTCCGTTCGGATTGCCAGGACAGCACGTCGGCGAGCACCCACGACACTCGCCGGGCCGCCGGGCCGACGCGTTGTTGCGCATAGCGCAGTCCGGCCTGGGAGATATCCAGGACGGTCAGGTCTGTGAAGCCGCGGTCGAGCAGCCCATCGACGAGGGGTGCCGCGCCGCCGCCGATGTCGATCAGGCTGTCGCTGGGTCGGGTGCCGGCAAGCTGGAGCATGCGCAGCGACATCGTGGGCCGGGTTTGATACCAGCTACGGGAGGAATCGCCCTGGCCATAAACCTGATCCCAGTGCGACGCGTCGCCCTGCCTGGCTGCCATGCCCCCATCATGTCCCTCGGCGCAATAGCCGGCTGTGTTCTCACCGACTCAGTGGTCAGCCTCTGATCCGTGCGGCGAGAGCGCGGGTGCCCTCGCGCTGAAACGGGTGCGAGGTGGTCTAGCTGTTCGTTGGTTGCAGCCCGGTCAGTGTCACGGTGACGAGCCGGCGGACCGCGTCTTGGGACGTCAGGTTGGCGGCGGCGGTGAGGGCGTGCAAGCAGTAGCTGGCGAGCTCGTCGGGTGCGACATCGTCGCGGACGTCGCCGGTCGCCGCGGCGTCGATGAGCAGGTCTCGGATCATGTCGTGGAGCTGCCGCTGGGCCCCGGCGAGGTGCTGGTCTTGGTGCAGGAAC
>Ga0137416_10000526_pt1 | contig 17735 bp, 17 predicted proteins | sample CZODoug3_1_1_16f_FD_108282 | JGI IMG/M metagenome (GOLD analysis project Ga0137416, IMG submission 108282) | Vadose zone soil fungal communities from Angelo Coast Range Reserve, California, USA - CZODoug3_1_1_16fungal (Illumina Assembly) | ecosystem: Environmental > Terrestrial > Soil > Vadose...
CGTTCGGCGACGATCCCGATGCCCTGGTGCGCGATCTCCAGGATCGGTTTCCCAAGGCCGCATTCGTGGGGGGCGACGCGGATTTCGAGCGGCTCGTGGCGCGCGTCGTCGGCTTGGTGGAGGCGCCCGGCGCGAGCCTCGATCTGCCGCTCGATGTGCGCGGCAGCGCGTTCCAGAAGCGCGTGTGGCAGGCGCTGCGTCAGATCCCAGCGGGGTCCACCGAGAGCTACGCACAGGTTGCAGTACGCATCGGGCAACCGAAGGCGGTGCGCGCGGTGGCGCAGGCGTGCGCGTCGAATGCGCTGGCGGTGGCCATCCCTTGCCATCGCGTGATTCGCACCGATGGCGCGCTGTCGGGCTATCGCTGGGGCGTGGCGCGCAAACGTGCCCTGCTCGAGCGCGAGGGGGCGTGAGCGCGCTGGGATGGCCGGGGTGCGCCGCGCGCGTCGCTGCGCTGGATTGGCCGGGCATCGGGTGCGAGTTGGACGCCCACGGTTGTGCGCCCACCGGCCGTTTGCTCACCGAGAGCGAGTGCGCGTCGCTCTCGGACACCTACGGCCGTGACGAGCCCTTTCGCAGCCGGATCGTCATGGCGCGACACGGCTTCGGGAGCGGTGAGTACAAGTACTTCGCGTATCCGCTTCCCGCGGTCGTCGGCGCGTTGCGCGCGGCGTTCTATGCGCCGCTGGTGGAGATCGCCAATCGCTGGAATGCATCGATGGGACTCGATGTGCGTTATCCGCTCGACCACGCGTCATTTTTGGAGATTTGCCATCGCAGCGAGCAGGTGCGCCCCACGCCACTTTTGCTCCGGTATGGTCCGGGCGATTACAATTGTTTGCACCAGGATCTCTACGGCGAGCACGTTTTCCCGCTGCAGGTCGCCATTCTCTTGTCGCGGCCGGGCGTCGATTTCCAGGGCGGCGAGTTCGTGCTCACCGAGCAGCGTCCGCGCATGCAATCGCGCGTGGAGGTGGTGCCGCTCGCGCAGGGAGAGGGTGTGATTTTTCCGGTGCATCACCGACCCGTGCAGGGGGGGCGCGGCGTCTATCGGGTCAACATGCGCCATGGGGTGAGCCGGCTGCGCGCGGGGGAGAGATATACGGCGGGGATCATTTTTCATGATGCCACGTGAACTCACCCGGCGGAGTAGACGATAATTTATCGTCGTTTTTCGTTTTACATTTCGACGCATTTTATCTCGTTGCGTTCATTCGACGATAGGCTATCGTCAATCTGGATGGGCCTCTCGATCTCGCTGCCGCGCTCGTCGTCGAAGGTGCGACGCTCGATCACGCGCAAGGAAAACAACGAGCTGACCCGGCGCCGGCTGGTCACTGGAACCATCCAGCTTTTGCGGCGCAAAGGGGTCGCGGGGGCGACCACCGGGCGCATCGCCAAGGCGGCGGGCATCAAGCAATCGAGCTTCTACGCGCATTTTTCCGACCGCGACGAGGTGCTCGAGATGGCTGCCACCGAGATCGGCGCCGCGGTGCTCGAGAAGATGAAGCGGCAGCACGCGAAGCTCGACCCGAAAGACGTGCGCGGTTCGGTTCGTCGCGCGTTCCGCTCGATGGGCGCGGCGTTTCTTTCCGAGCCCGAGCTCACGCGCCTCTTCCTTCGCTACCGTTCCGACGACACCTCGCCCCTGGGGCGGAGCTTCCGGCGGCTGCTCGACCGCGCGCGGAGCGAGCTCAAAGAAAGTTTTCACCTCTATGGTCTGATCACCGAGCCGGCGACCGCCCAGTGCTATGCGGAGATCATCGTCGCCTCCACGCTGGGCGTGATCGAGGCGGTGTTCGACGAGCGCGTGCGCGATGCCAATGCCGCGCTCGACGTGCTCGGGAACGTGACTTTTGCCGCGCTGCGCGCGCAGCACGAAAAGAATGAGACGGACTCGCAGCCAGAGAAGCAAGCGAAGCCAGAGAAGAAAGAAGGATCGAGCGATGGCGGAAGTGACGGCGCGTAAGAAATCATCCACCTTCGAGCGCGTGGCGCGCGGGCCGCTGCGGTTGCTCACGCAGTTCGGCGGCGCGGACTTCGCGGAGAGGTGGCGCCTACGCGGACCCGCGACGAAGGTCCTCTACCACGGTGCGAAGACGGGCATGCGCGCGGCCACCACCGCGGTCAACGGAATGACCAAAGCGTCGCGCCTTTTCGGACAACCGGCGCGCCTCGCGCCGGCCCCCGAGAGCGCGCTGTTCGATCCCACGCCCACAGAAGAGCAAACGCTCATCCGCGATTCGATGCGCCGCTTCGCCGACGAGGTGTTGCGCCCGGCCGCCTACGCCGCCGACGAAGCCACGCGCTCGCCGCGAGAGATCCTCGAACAGAGCCAAGGTCTCGGCCTGGCGCAGCTCGCGATCCCCGAAGCGCTCGGCGGCATGGCCGAGGTGCGCTCGCACGTGGCGGCCGCGCTCATCACCGAGCAGCTCGCGCGGGGCGACATGGGGCTCGCGACGGCCATTTTGGCGCCGCTCGCGGTGGTCCACGCATTGGTCGATTGGGGCACCGCCGAACAACAGCAGCAGCACCTGCCGGCGTTCTTGGGCGATACGTTCGTCCCCGCGGCGATGGCCTTGATCGAACCGCGGCCCCTGTTCGATCCCATGCATCCGCGCGCGGGCGCGGTGCGTACCGACGATGGCGGCTGGTCGCTCCACGGGGAGAAGTCGCTGGTGCCGCTCGCGCAGAGCGCCACACTGTTCGCGGTCGTCGCCGATGTGCGCGGCCGCGGGCCCCAGATTTTCTTGCTGGAAAGGAAGACTCCCGGTCTCGAAATCGAGCTGGAGCCCGCGATGGGCCTGCGCGCCGCGGGCACGGGACGTCTCAAGTTCAACGGGGCGCGGGTCTCGGCGGGCGCGCTCCTCGGCGGAGAAGAAGGCCGCTTCGATCTCGGCGCGCTGGTGGACCGCGCGCGGGTCGCCTGGGGCGCGATGGCCGTGGGCACCTGCCAAGCGGTGCTCGATTACGTCATTCCGTATTGCAACGAGCGGCAGGCGTTTGGCGAGCCGGTCTCCAACCGACAATCGGTCGCCTTTCTCATCGCCGACATGGCCATCGAAATCGAGGGCATGCGGCTGCTCGTGCACCGTGCGGCCAGCCTTTGCGAGCGCGGTGGGAGCATCGCGCGCGAAGCGTCGCTGGCGCGAACGCAGTGCGCGTCCAAAGGAATGAAGATCGGAACCGACGGCGTGCAGCTCCTCGGCGGACACGGGTTCGTCAAAGAGCATCCGGTGGAGCGCTGGTACCGCGATTTGCGGGCCATCGGGATCGTGGAAGGCGCCTTGTCCGTTTGATTGGGAAAGAACACGTCATGAACTTGGAAAATCCGAAGAAACTCCGCCCCATCGTCGAACAAGCGCGGCTGGTGGCGGAAAATGTGTTCCGTCCCATCTCGCGAAAATACGACAACGCCGAGCATGCGTATCCCAAGGAGCTCGACATGCTCGCGGCGCTCCTCGACGGCATGAACGAGGGCGGCGCGCGCGCATCGGCGAATCATCTGAATCGCGATGACGGCGACGCGGATGCCCAGGCGCAGAAGGCCACGCGAAACGGCGGCAATCTCACGGGCGTGCTCGGCATGATGGAGCTCTGTTGGGGCGACTGCGGTCTCGCGCTCACCATTCCGCGCCAGGGGCTGGGCAACGCGGCGGTGAGTGCCGTGGGTACCCCGGAGCAAAAGGCGCGCTTCGGCAAAGCGTGGGTGGCGATGGCCATCACCGAGCCCTCCGCGGGCTCCGATTCGGCGGCCATCCGCACCAGCGCGCAACGCGATGGCGAAGAATGGGTCCTCAACGGCGAGAAGATCTTCGTGACCGCGGGCGAGCGCGCGGACGCGGTCGTCGTGTGGGCCACGCTCGATCCTTCGTTGGGGCGCGCGGCCATCAAGTCGTTTTTGGTGCCCAAAGGGACGCCTGGAATGAAGGTGGCCCGACTCGAGAAAAAACTGGGCATCCGTGCCTCGGACACCGCGACCCTCGTCTTCGAAGACTGCCGCATTCCCAAGGAGAACATCCTCGGCAGCCCAGAGATCGACACGGCGAAGTCCTTCGCGGGCGTGATGAAGACATTCGACAACACGCGCCCCATCGTGGCGGCGATGGCCGTGGGCGTGGCCCGCGCAGCGCTCGACCGCGCGCGAGAAATCCTGGGCCGCGCGGGCCTCCTCACCCGCGAATCGCGCGTCTTCACCGCCGCGTCGGTGGCCGAGTCCGAGCTCCACCGGCTCGAGGCCGAGCTCGAGGCCGCGCGCCTTCTCACCATGAAGGCCGCGTGGATGGCGGATAACGGCATTCCCAATTCGCTCGAAGCCTCGATGGCCAAGGCCAAGGCCGGACGCGTGGCCAACGAGATCACCCTGCGCGCCGTCGAACTGTGCGGCACCTCGGGCTACGCCGAGGGCGAGCTCTTGGAAAAATGGGCGCGCGATTCGAAGATTTTGGACATCTTCGAGGGCACCCAGCAGATTCAAATGCTCATCATCGCACGCCGCCTATTGGGCAAATCGAGCGCGGAGCTGCGTTAATCGTTTTTCGCTAAATCGTCGACACGAGGCCGGAGTCGATGATCCGTGTATCGGAAGTGACGAAGGGCACGCCGAGCACCCGGGCAGTGGCCACGAGGATGCGGTCCGCAGGGTCCCAGTCGAATGTGCTGCTTAGATCCACCATTTCGCGGGCAATTGCGGGAGACATACCGCACCGCTCGACACGTGGAGCCGCAGTTGCGCGCGTGAGCCATTCATCGAGTGGCAACGCCAAGCGGATCCTGCCGCGTTCGAGCAGGAGCGCGATCTCCCAGAGCGTCACGTCGGAGACTCCGAGCCCCGCGGAGTCTCCCCCTTTGCGGATCGTACGAAGCTGACCTGCCGACAAGCGCTTCGGTCGCTCGAACCACCAGAGAAGAACGTGCGTGTCGAGCAACGCAATCACCGCGCATGCCTCTTCTTTTTTCTCGACTTCGATGTTGGCGACAGCAGTTCACCGCGTACCGCGTTCCATGCCTGCGGCGAAAGCACGGGCCCGACGATGTCGCCCAAAATGGTAACCGTCTCCGCAAGGCTGTCTTGCGGATAAACGGTCGTCGCGCCACCGCTGGGCATCACGCGGGCGAGCGGCTTGCCACGTTTGGTCACGAGGAGAGGCTCCCCCGTCCGCGCAACGTTCTCGAGCAACGACAAGCATTGGGCCTTGAATTCCGTAATCGCGATCGACTTCATCTGACCACTTAGTCTGACCAGTTGCTGGCTCCCCGTCAAGCGTTGGTGCCATCAGCGAAGATTCACCCAATAGCGCGGCCGTTTCCAGGAAATGCGGCCTGCCTTCGCCTCTCCACACTCCCGCTCTCCCTCCCGAAGCAGACACCCCCGACACCCTCGTCACCAACCACCCCCCGGAAGACGGGAAGCGAGGAGAGATGGAGTGAGCAGTCTCCGGCGATCTAAACTCTTCCCGTCTTCCCGCCTTCCTGTTCAATCTCCAGAATTCATCAACGCACGAATTTGTAGCGCGACGTACTAGGCTCGACTCGAGGCCCCAACCGGGCGATTTTTTTCGACGAAAGTACCTGATGTCTGAAAACGACAGCGTTCGTCGCTTCTTTGCAACTATGCGTTCGTTCAATTCGAATCATTCACCGATATCTGAATAGCGACGCCGGCACGGAACCCGCAGAGACCGTGGGAGTCGTCCGGTCACGCAGGCTATTCACATGTCCCACGATCATGGATTCGAACGAAGGATTGCCGTATCGGGCCCCGCGCGGAAACGCGCTGTGCGCTTCACGGCCGGGTGAGACGCTCCTCACCCCATGATGAATTTTTCATTCATGAGTCCATCGAGATCCACCGCTCGAGGAGGAGGTCTTTCGATGCGTTGCAACTCCAGGTTGGTCTACGGTTTCTTGCTCGGCGGTTCGCTGCTCGTTCTGGCGAGCGCCGGCCCCGGGTGCGCGAGCTCCCCCTCGGGGTCCAAAGCAGGCACGGACACCGACGGAACCGGCAACGGAAGCTTCAACTCCGGCGGAGGGCTCGGAAACAACAGCACGGGCAGCGCATCGTGCAACACGGGGCTGTGCCTCAAACGCGTAACCTGTCCCGACGGCGGCGATACCACAGTGAGCGGCGTGGTCTACGATCCAGCGGGGAAGGTGCCACTCTACAATGCGTTCGTCTTCGTGCCCAATGCGCCGCTCGATGCCATCCCACCCGGTGCGTCCTGCGATCGGTGCGACGGGACGTCGAATGTGTATTCGGGTTCCCCACTGAGCTATGCTCAAACCGATGATACGGGGCATTTCAAGCTGCCCAACGTGCCGGTCGACGCGAACGTGCCGCTGGTCATCCAGGTGGGCAAATGGCGGCGAGAAAACGTGACCGTCTCAGTGGAACCCTGCCAGGACAACGTGATTACGGACAACAATTTGACGCGCTTGCCGAAGAATCACACCGAGGGAAACATTCCCCGTATCGCGATTACCACCGGCGCTGCCGACACCATGGAGTGCTTGCCCCGCCGCATGGGCATCGACGACAGCGAGTTTTCGGTCGCGGGAGGCCCCGGCCGCATCCAACTGTTCAGGGGCGGCGACCGATATCAGCGCGACGCCAATGGCACCATCCAGAACGATACAAACGGCAATCCGATTGTCGTGCAATCGGCAACGACCGCCTTCGACGGTGACCACGGCGGAGGTGACCTCGCGCCAGCGACCGACCTATGGAGCACCAAGGAGGCGCTCTCGGCCTACGACGTGGTCATGCTCTCGTGCGAAGGGGAGACGGATCCGGAGACCAAGCCGCCATCGTCGCTCGCTGCGCTTTACGAATACGAAAAGGCCGGGGGGCGCGTGTTCGCCTCGCATTGGCACCGGTACTGGTTCAGCGATGGCCCGGATCCCGTGCCGTCGGTCGCGACGGGGGGCTCGCACAACGGCTGGAAGTCGGACAGCGCGGTCCACAACGGCGCGTGGCAGAGTTTCAACTCCGACGGGACCGCCGTGCAAACGGCGACCATCAACGACAAATTCACCAAGGGCGCGGCGTTCGCCGATTGGCTCCAGACCGTAGGCGCCACCAAGACCCGCGGAGAGCTCGAAATCTCCGCGGCACGCGACGATTTGAACTCCGTCGACCACGGCAAGGCGCAGGACTGGGCGACGATTCCTCAATATCATTATCAAGCGGTGGATTCGGACGGGAATATCAAGACGGTGGCGGCCAACCCCGCGCCCGCCGTTCAATTCATGTCGTACAACGCGCCCATCGGCGCCCCCGACGACCAAGTCTGCGGGCGCGCGGTCTTCACCGATTTGCACGTCTCCTCCGGCGCACACAACGATAGCGTGGGCGCGAACAAGCCCTTCCCCAGCGGCTGCGACGCGAACATGGATCTATCCCCTGAGGAAAAGGCCCTCGAGTTCATGCTCTTCGACGTATCGTCGTGCGTTTCGAGCGACAACGGCGCACCGCCCCCGCCGGTCCGGATTCACTAACGCTTGAAATTTGCTCGTTCGGCCCCTAAAGATGCTCCGCATCGATGGCCGAGAATTCGCGCGTTCGCATTCACCAGGTGGAAGTTCTCTCCGACGACTGGTACGTCCTCAAGAAGACGACGTTCGAGTATCTCCGCCGCGACGGCACCTGGCAGAAACAGAGTCGCGAGACGTACGACCGGGGAAATGGCGCCGCGCTTCTCCTCTACAATCGCGAAAAGAAGACGGTCATCTTGATCCGTCAGTTTCGCTTTCCGGCATTCGTCAACGGACTCTCGGACGGCATGCTCGTCGAAGCCTGCGCGGGGCTCCTCGAAGAAGACGATCCGGCCGCCTGCATCAAACGCGAGGCCGAAGAAGAGACCGGTTACCGGGTGGACCACGTCCGAAAGATCTTCGCGGCGTACATGAGCCCGGGATCGGTCACCGAGAAGGTGTACTTTTTCGTGGCGGAGTACACGCCGAAATCCAAAGTATCCGACGGCGGCGGTGAACACGGCGACGGCGAAGACATCGAAGTCTTGGAGCTCCCGCTCGATACCGCACTTCACATGATCGACACTGGCGAAATTGCAGACGGCAAGACCATCATGCTTCTGCAATATGCCAAATTGCACGCACTGGTGGATTGAACCCATGCTCACGCTCCTCTTCGATCTCGACGGCACATTGGTCGACACCGATCCGCTTCACTTCCGCGCCCATGCGATGCTCCTCGCGGAAAACGGACTCCCGGAAATCGACCTGAATTTCTATCGAACGCACATCATGGGGTTCGGTATGGCCGAGATGTCCGCCCTGTATGCCCAATGGATTCCGGGGGGCAACGAAGCGCGATATCGCGCGATGGCCGACCGCAAAGAAGCGCTGTTTCGCGAGCTGATTTCCGAGGTGGAACCGGCGCGTGGCGTCGTTCACCTGCTCGATTGGGCCGGTGAAAAAGGCGTGCCCTGCGGCGTGGTGACCAACGCGCCGCGCGAAAATGCGAAGTTGGTCCTCCGCGCGCTCGGCATCGAGGACCGCTTCGACACCATCGTGCTCGGCGAGGAGCTCGCCCACGCCAAGCCGCATCCGCTCCCCTACCTCACGGCGCTCGAACAGCTCCGCAGCCCGGCCGAGGCGGCCATCGCCTTCGAGGACTCGATCTCCGGGGTCCGGGCCGCCACTTCGGCAGGCATCCGAACCATGGGCGTGCGATCGGCCCTGTCGGAGCAGGTGCTCCGCGGGGCGGGCGCGTCGCACGTCATCGATGATTTCCGAGACGACCACCTCTGGTCGGAGCTGTATCGACAGATCGGCGAAAGGTCGGTACAAGCCGACGCATGATCGGCGTGATCGGCGGCAGCGGACTTTACCAGATGGCAGATGTGGTCGATGCGCGGTGGGAGAAGGTGTCTTCTCCCTTCGGCACGCCGTCCGATGCGCTGCTCTTCGGGCGCCTCGCGGATCAAGACGTCGTTTTTCTGCCGCGGCACGGGCGCGGTCACCGCATTCCGCCCACGAACATCGACGTGCGCGCCAACATCGACGCGCTCAAGCGTGCAGGTTGCACGCAAATTCTGTCGCTCACCGCCGTGGGCAGCCTTCGCGAGGACCTGCCGCCGGGCACCTTGGTGGTGGTCGATCAGTTCATCGACCGCACCTTCGCACGCAACAAGTCGTTTTTTGGACCGGGCTTCGTGGGCCACGTTTCGATGGCCGATCCGGTGTGCGGGCGATTGGGCGATGTCGTCACGGCGGCGGCGGAGAGCCTGGCCATCCCGGTGGTGCGCGGGGGCACCTACGTGGTCATGGAGGGCCCGCAATTTTCGACGCGCGCCGAGTCGGAGCTCTATCGCTCGTGGGGCTGCTCGGTCATCGGCATGACCGCCATGCCTGAGGCCAAGCTCGCGCGCGAAGCCGAAATGTGCTTTTGCACCATCGCGCTGGTGACCGATTACGACTGCTGGCACACGGGCCACGACGCGGTGACCGCGCACGGGGTGGCCGAGGTGATGAAGCAAAACGGTCTGCACGCGCAGAACCTGCTGCGCAAGGTGATCCCGGAGCTGGGCGCGTGGAAGGGCACGTGCGAGCGCGGCTGCCATACGGCCTTGGAGGGCGCGGTGATGACCGCCCCCGAGTCCTACGATGCTCAATTGGTAAGCAAATTGGATGCAGTTTGCGCGCGCTTCTTGGCGAAAGGGAATTAGATCATGACACGAGAATCATTTGGCAAAGGACCGGATGGCGAGCAGGTTCATCGCTACACCTTGTCCAACAGCGCGGGTGTCTCCATCGATATTCTCTCCTACGGCGCGACCATCGCCGCCGCGCGCGTGCCCGATCGCGACGGGACCCTGCGCAATGTGGTGCTCGGTTTCGCATCCATGGATGGATACCTGTCGCACCATCCGCGTTTTGGCGCCCTCATGGGGCGCTACGTGAATCGAATTGGCGGCGCGCGCTTCACCCTCGACGGCACGGAATACCAATTACCGGTGACCGAGGGAAAGAATACTCTCCACGGCGGCAAACGCACTTTCGACAAATATACTTGGCGCGAACTCGAACATGGCGAGGGATCCGAGGGGCCGCGCGTGGTGCTCGAGCATTCGAGCCCCGACGGCGACCAGGGATTTCCCGGCAAGTTCGATCTACGTGTAACCTACACGCTCACCGCGAAGAACGAGCTGTGCATCGACTACTTCGCGACCACCGACAAGCCCACGGTGGCCAACCTGACGAACCACGTGTACTTCAATCTTTCCGGCGAGGGCACGGGCAATATTTTCGATCACGAGATGGTGATCTTTGCCGATGCGTTCACGCCCGTGCTGCCCGATCTGCTTCCCACGGGCGAGATCCAGGCGGTGACCGGCACCCCGTTCGACTTCCGGTTGGCGACCCCCATCGGCGCGCGCATTCGTCAAGGACACGAGCAGCTCGTGCGCGGGCTCGGCTACGATCACAACTACGTGTTGAACAAACCGAAGGACGGCAGTCGAAATCAGCCGGTGCACGCCGCGCGGACGCGAAGCCCCAAGACAGGCATCGTGCTCGATACGTACACCACCGAGCCGGGCATGCAGCTCCACAGCGGCAACGTGCTCAAAGGCGACTTGGTCGGGCCGAGCGGATCGGCGTATCGGCAATCGGACGGCTTTTGCCTGGAGACGCAAAAATTTCCCGATTCGCCGAATCATCCGAGTTTCCCCTCGTGCGTGGTGCGGCCGGGAACGCCGCTGGAAAGCCGGACGATTTACCAATTCGGCGTCGATTAGGGCGGGGCGTGCGATTTTTGGGCGTCGCGCTCGGTGCCGGGATATGTCTGTCGGCGTGCGCGCCGGCGCCGCACCCACCCGAGCGAACATCCACGCCCCAATCGGAGGCTGCCGGTCTCCCTGGCTCGGCCGCGGAATTTGGTCCGGTTCATCCGCTTCCGAACGATCGCCCGCCCGAGGCGCCACCATCGACGGCGCGGTCCGAGGCGCCCGCTCTTCCAAAGTAGGCTGACGCTCTCGCCCAGCCATGCGCTATACCTCTCGCGAAGTGGAGGCAACATGAGTTTCGGGCGAAATCCCCACGTAGCGAAGGCGGAGGCAGCGGAACAAAAGGCTCAATGCGCAAAGGATGCCCATGCCTGCGAACAAGCGTGGCGCGATGCGGCTCGGCAGTGGGATCGCGCAGCTGACCGCGAGACCGACGACAAGCGTCGCCAGCAATACGTGGAGAAGGCGGAGGCCGCACGTGCCAACGCCGACGAGCCGCGGCAAGAGAGCCGCGATGCTTCGGCCATCGACGCCGTGAAGAGCAAGATGTCGTCGCTTCTGAACTAGCTATACCCTGACACACGGAAATCGACCGCTTCGCTTTGGGAGAGAGAGAACCGCCAGGACGCCAGGGCCGCCAAGTGAGTCGTCATTCTATCTTCTTATTTGCCTGATCTTCTTCTGGCGATCCTGGCGTGCACTCCGGCCTTCGGCCTGCGTGCACCTCGAAGACTCGGTGTCTGGCGGTTGAATCTTCTCCCAACCGTTCCATTCTCCGCGCCTCGCGAGACCGCCGCGCCATCTCCGCGCGAAGCCAAAACGCCTATTGGTTAGTGAATCACCAGATGTTCGGTAATAAAAGGTCTTAACTTGCACTTACCACCAGGCTCGCTGAGCGGAATTGTAACTTCGTGCAATTCGTCCGAGTCATGACGAGAGGCAATCGCATCTGCCAAACGAGCTTCGAGATCGAAGGTCGTTACGCTCTCCCAACTCGATATCGACCACTCGGCTCGAGCGAGCCCCTCTGGTGTCGGGTAGATGGACCGCATTACCTTCCGCGCAGCGCCAAAATGGCGTCGGCCACTTGCTCCACGCTCTCCACGCGTGGAACGTCGAGATGCAAACCCGTGTAATGTGCAAATGGATCGATGAGCGCCGTGCGAATGCCTGCGGCGCGGGCACCCGCGATGTCGGTGGCGAAAGTATCGCCCAAGTGCAAGGTGCGATCTTTCGAGATGGCAAAGGCGTCGAGCGCGAAGGAGAAGATGCGCGGATCGGGCTTGGCCACGCCCACCACGCTGCTGTCGACCACCCGATCGAAGATGGACAGGATGCCGAGCGTCGCGAGAAGCTCGCTGAGCGTGCCCTCGGAGTTGCTGATGACCGCGACCTTCACGCCGCGCGCGCGAAGCCGCTCGACGGCGCCCGGGAGTCCTTCGGGAACACGCGAATACAGGTTGTAGCGGCGGTGGTCTTCCCAGATCGCTGCGAGCAGCTCGGGGACGCGCTCGCGGGCTGTGCCCCCGAGGGCGATGGTCGTGCCAATGACCCGGCCCCATTCGCCGGCGCCGGGCTCCTTTTCGTAGCGCCATGGCACCACGACGACTTCCCCGCTCCCATTGCCCTCGAGGCCGCGCTTGGCGGAACCCTCCGCACGCACCAGCGCATCGGTGGTGGTCTCCACGCCGCGCGCACTCAGAAGGCGCGCGATGCGCGGATGATCGAGAAAAATAATGGTATTGCCCGCGTCGAGACAGAGCAGATCGACCTGCTCGACGAGGGCGTTGTCCACGGGCGGCATCGGGTACGCTACGTGCGGGCTAGAGGAGCTTCGCGAGCGGCACGTAGTCGAGCTTGTGCGCTTGCGCCACGGGCTCGCAGGTGACCTGCCCCTTGTAGGTGTTCACGCCGCGGGCGAGTGCGATGTCGTCGCGCACGGCAGTCACGAGGCCCTTGTCCGCGATCTTGACGGCGAAGGACGTGGTCGTGTTGGTGAGGGCCCAGGTGCTCGTTTGCGCCACCGCGCCCGGCATGTTGGCCACGCAGTAGTGCACGACGCCGTGCACTTCGTAGGTCGGGTTGTCGTGCGTGGTGGGGTGGCATGTCTCGATGCACCCGCCTTGATCGACGGCCACGTCGACCACCACCGAGCCCGGCTCCATCTTGCCGATGAGCGCTTCGCTGACCAGCTTCGGCGCCACCGCGCCCGTGATCAGCACCGCGCCCACCACGAGGTCGGCACGCGACACGACTTCTTCGATATTGATCGGGTTGGAGTAGAGGGTCTCGATGGCGCCGCCGAAGACGTCCTCGAGGTACGCCATGGTCTCGGCGCGAACGTCGAGCACCGTGACCTGCGCGCCCATGCCGATGGCGATGGTCGCCGCATTGCGCCCGACGACGCCGCCGCCGAGGATCACCACGCGGCCGCGACGCGTTCCCGGCACGCCGCCGAGGAGCACGCCCTTGCCGCCGCGCTCTTTCTCGAGGCAGGTCGCGCCGACTTGCACGGCCATGCGCCCCGCCACCTCACTCATCGGGCGAAGCAAAGGAAGCGAGCCGTCCGCAAGCTCGATGGTCTCGTAGGCCACGCCCGACACCTTCGACTTCACGAGCTGACGGGTCAGCTCGGGCTCGGCGGCCAAGTGCAGATAGGTGTAGAGCACCAACCCCTCCCGGAAGTACCCGTACTCGGCCGCGAGCGGCTCCTTGACCTTGACCACCATCTCCGCGCCCCACGCATCGGCTGCGCTGGGCACGACGGTCGCGCCTTGCGCCAGGTATTCCGCATCCTTGATGCCACTCCCCTCGCCGGCCCCTTTTTCGACGAGCACTTTGTGCCCATGGGCCGCCAGGATGCGAACACCGGCCGGTGTCATGCCTACGCGGTACTCGCGAGTCTTAATCTCTTTCGGGACGCCTACAATCACGGGAAACTCCTTCGCCGCCGCCAAAAACGCACCGCCGCCAAAACGACGGCACTCCAGCGAGAGCAGCGCGCGCACATTAGTTGAAATTCCCCCCGCCGGCGAGTGCCGCAAACACGAGAAGCATCGCGTCACCCATGCTAATGACCAGCGCTCACCTTGGCGGCCCTGGCGTCCTGGCGGTTTTCTCTTCTCATCCGATTCATCCGATGTCACGTGGAGGATGAACCGCCAGGACGCCAGCGCCGCCAAGAGATTTTCAGGTTCTTGATTTTAGGGTTGCCGTGTACGAACTCGTCCGTCCCCTTCTCTTCACGCTTCCGCCATCTTGGGCACACGCCCTTGCCATGGCGGCGCTCGCGCCGGTCGAGCACGTCGCGCCCTTGCGGCGCATCGTTCGCGCCGCATTCGCGGTCGACCGCCCCGAGCTGGCCACGCGCACCCTGGGCCTCGATTTTCCCAATCCTGTGGGGCTCGCGGGCGGCTTCGACAAAAACGCGCACCGCGCCCGCGCCCTCGCAGCGCTCGGATTCGGCCACCTGGAGCTCGGCACCGTCACCGCGCGCGCGCAAGCGCCGAACCCTTCGCCCAACTTGTTTCGCTTGCCCCGCGATCGCGCCCTCGTCAACCGACTCGGTTTTCCCAACGAGGGCGCCGACGCCATCGCGGCGCGCATCGAGGACGTGCGCGCGGACATCCCGGTCCCCGTGGGCGTCTCCATCGGCAAATCGCGCACCGTTCCCCTCGAGCCCGTGGACGGCGTCATCGCGGACTACCTCGCAAGCTTTCGCGCCGCGCGCACCCGCGCGGACTTCGTGGTGATCAACGTGTCGTCGCCCAACACCGCGGGCCTTCGATCGATGCAAGGGCAAGAGCTCGCGCGTGCGCTGCTCACGGACCTCGTGCACGAAAATCGAAATGCCCGCGCCGGTGCATCCGCCGCGCCGCCTGTGCCTCTCTTGGTCAAAATCGCGCCCGATCTCGACGATGCGGACCTCGACGCCCTCCTCGAGGTCGTCTGCGCGTGCGAGCTCGATGGCGTGGTGGCCACCAACACGACCCTCTCGCGGGCCGGGCTCGCCACCGATGCGTCGCGCGTGGCCGCCATCGGCGCGGGCGGATTGAGCGGTCCTCCGCTGCGCGCGCGCGCGCTGCAAATCGTCCGGCGCGTGCGCAGGGGCATCGGGCCGCATCGCACGATCATCGGCGTGGGGGGCATCGCGTCTGCGGACGATGCGATGGCCATGATGCGCGCGGGCGCCAATCTGGTGCAGCTCTACACGGGCTTCATTTATCGCGGACCCGGGCTCGTTCGCTCGATCGCGCACGGTTTGGCCGAGGCGGTGGCCCGCTCGGGATCGCGCTCGATTGCCGATGTCACACGCGGTGAATGGACGACGGTGGCTTGAGGATGCGCGCCAGAAGCGTGGTCACCACTTCCTTCTTCCGCTGACGCAGAAACTCTGGCGAGCGCGGATCGAGGTTCCACACCGCGCGCACGATGCCTTCATCTTGCGGCGTGAGCATAGTCATCGACAGGGCCGAGATGCACAGTTGGGGCGCGTCGACGTCGCTCCGGATATGGCCCTTGTCGCGCATATCCTCGATGAGGGCCACCACCGCGTCGAATACCGGTTTGGTCTTCTCGCGCATGATGTTGCGCACCAGCGCCTCGGGTCGCGGCCCGGTGCGCGTCAAGTCGGCCGCCGCGGGCTCGTCGTCGTCTTCGACAGCAGCCGCGTGGCGCAAAATCGCCAGCACGGGCGCGTGCGCCACCGATTGCCGCAGGAGCAGATCGACGAAGGCTTCGACCGTTTCGGCCACGCGTGTTCGATCGAGCGGCTGCGCCAGCCGGTGGAACACGTCCCAGCCCTCGGTGCTGAGCGCCCCCATCGCGTGCTCGATGACCGCGCGATACAAGCCCTCTTTGTCTCGAAAATAATGATGAATCAGCGCTTGCTGCACGTCGGCCGTGCGCGCGATTTGGCCCAGGCGTGCGCCGTCGTATCCTTTTTTCGCAAACTCGGTTTCAGCGGCACTCAAAATGCGCTGCCGGCTCTCCGCCGCGTTGCGCTCGCGGCGGGGATGTAATTCGGTGACTGGCTGAACGCGCGCGGCGCGCAGCAGATTGCGTGGTGAAGATCTATGCACTCGGCTCCCAATTTTCGTATTCGATGACCCCGAGCTCCTCGAAACCTCGCCGCACGTACGGCGTGAGGAGCCCCAAACGTTTGACGTTCGGAACGATTTTGGTGAAAAGCAAACGCCGGAAGAACTGCATCGCCTCACTTCGCTCCGAATACTCTTCGCATTCTTTCTGGGGCAGGCCCAGACGCTGCCATACTTCTTGTCCCAAAAATCGGTCGCGCAAGAGGCGCGAGGCTTCGATGATGAAGTCTTCCCGATCCCGGAGCTCGTTCGCCGCCATGTCCTGATAGGTATCTTTGAGCGCCAGAACGCCGAATGCCACGTGGCGGGATTCGTCTTGCATGATCATCTGCGTGATTTGCCGGATGAGCGGCTCGGTGGTCATATGATTGATAAATCCGAACGCGCCGAGCGCCACCCCCTCCACCATGATTTGCATTCCCAAGTATTTGAAATCCCAACGAGAATCGGTCAGCAAGGTATCGAGCAATTGCTTGAGATAAGGGCTGATGGGATACACCAGCTCGTACTTCTCGCGCAAATAGCGATCGTAGACCTCGACGTGGCGCGCTTCGTCGAAGACCTGAGCGGAAGCGTAGAATTTGGCCTCGGAGGTCGGCGCACAGTTGACGATCTGCGACGTGGCCAACAGCGCGCCCTGTTCGCCGTGAAGGAAATTGGAGAGCAGATAACTGCCCATATGGCGGCGCAGCTTGGGGATTTCGCCGTTCTTGGCGAGCTTGTCCCAGATGGGCGTTCCATAAAGGGGGCTCATGGTATCGGGAATGTACGGACCCTCCGGATCCACATTGGTTTCCCACGCCAAGTCTTTGGTGCCGTTCCACATCAGGTCTTTGGACTTCTCGTAAAGAACGCGTAAATCGAGCCGCGAGGTCGCGTAATCCCAGGTGTAGGACATGGGAAAGGCCACGTCGATCCGCTCGACGCCGCGCGGACCCTCCTTGGCGGGCTTCGCACTCTGCTGCGCGATGCGCGCGTACGGCGTGGACGCCTGCAAATCAGCGGGATCGGTCGCGTTGGACATGGGCGGCTCCTTCAATTGACTTTTTAGTCAATAGCCAACGGATCGTCAAGCGACGGGCCGAAAAGATGCGGGGAGGGGGCTCCGTGCTACAAGCGTCAACATGCCCGACTTCTTCGACCTCTCCCGGCACCTTTTGCCCGAAGAACGCAACATTCGAGACACGGTTCGCGCCTTCGTCGACGCGCGCGTGCTCCCCGTCATTGGCGAGCACTTCGAGCGCGGAACCTTTCCCATGGAGCTCATCCCCGAGATTGCATCGCTGGGATTGCTCGGGTGCAATCTACAGGGATACGGCTGTGCCGGATTGAGCGACGTCGGATACGGATTGGTCATGCAGGAGCTCGAGCGCGGCGACTCCGGGGTTCGGAGCTTCGCCAGCGTGCAGGGCAGTCTGGTCATGTATCCGATTCATGCTTTCGGCTCCGAGGAGCAGAAAGAGCGCTATCTGCCGAAGATGGCCAAAGGGGAAATCATCGGCTGCTTCGGACTCACCGAACCCGATGCGGGCTCGAACCCCTCGGGCATGCGCACCGTGGCCATCGAAGACGGGCCCGATTACATTCTCAATGGCACCAAGCGCTGGATCACCAATGGCAACTTGGCGAGCGTGGCGCTGGTTTGGGCCAAGGTGGGCGGCTTGAATGGAGAGATTCACGGCTTTTTGGTGCCTACCGACAGCCCCGGCTTCGAGGCGCAGGTCATCCATCGCAAGATGAGCCTCCGCGCCAGTGTGACCAGCGAATTGATCCTCGAGGACGTGCGCGTCAAAAAAGATACGATATTGCCGAACGTGCGCGGGATGAAGGGGCCTCTGTCGTGCCTCACCTCCGCGCGATTCGGCATCGCCTGGGGCGTGCTCGGGGC
>Ga0137416_10000530_pt1 | contig 17676 bp, 19 predicted proteins | sample CZODoug3_1_1_16f_FD_108282 | JGI IMG/M metagenome (GOLD analysis project Ga0137416, IMG submission 108282) | Vadose zone soil fungal communities from Angelo Coast Range Reserve, California, USA - CZODoug3_1_1_16fungal (Illumina Assembly) | ecosystem: Environmental > Terrestrial > Soil > Vadose...
ATCGCTCGTTCCCTGTCGAACACCTTCGCAGGGATTCAGCCTTCAGACGTTCCTCTCTTCATCGTTGCACAACTGGCGGGGGCCTTGGCCGCGACCTTCCTGTTCCGGTGGTTCGTGCCTAACAGCCCGGGGTGTAAGTCCGGATGCGTAAGCAAAAGAGTTTGAAGGATCCACAGGTAGGATTCGTAGAATGCGGGTATGGCGATGGGGACGCGCAAGCAGCGGGAAAAGCAAGAAGACATTTGGATTGCTCATAGGGAGCTGCCTACGGCTCCAGGACATCCGTTTTATCAGCGGCTCCCAGTTGTGCCTTCGCTTGGCGGATGGCGCGTGCGGTTTCTTCAAGCTCGTCTTCCTCAATTCCGAGGAGGATCGCAATCGGCCTGCCGCTTGCCGTGAGCACCAGATCGTCCTTTTGGCGCTCTCTCGTCTGCGCAAACAGGCAGCGCGCCGACGCGCCGATCGCATGCCGGCCTCCGCTATTGACGCCGAAATTCGCGCCGTTCGCTCCAGGCGCAAATCGGCATGAGAGTCGTGGTCGACACGAATGTGATTGTCTCGGGAGTCCTAAATCCTCACGGCTCGCCGGGCCACATCGTCAATGCCCTCCTGACAGAGACGATTACTGTACTGCACGACGACCGCATTCTGTCGGAGTACCCCGAAGTTCTGTTGCGACCAACCTTTGCCTTTCCGCGTTCTGATGTGGACGTCCTGGTTGATTTCGTGGAATCGGCGGGAGAGCACGTCAGCGCCAAGCCGCTTTCGTTGTTATTGCCTGACCCGAACGATTTACCATTTCTGGAAGTCGCGACCAGCGGCGCGGCCGATGCCTTAATTACTGGGAATATCAAGCACTTCAAGCCACGGCGCGGCCAACATAGTGTGCTCGTTATAACGCCCGCAGATTTTCTTCGACGCTACGGGGAGTAGCTGCACCGCGTACTGCTCAGTGCTTTCTGTTTTCCACAGTTGATCCGGGCTGTGGAGCTGTCCGAAAAAAAACCAGAGACTTCTTAAGTTCCTCCAGAACCTCATAGACAATTGGACAGGTAAATGTCCGCTCAATCATCCCCATGGTGCGGAACACGAAATCCGGCCGGTAGAGATATGGGTATCCGTTGCAGTCGGCAGGGCGATCCTCATAGACGCTGCAGAGGTTTTCCTTCAGGAAAGGGCAGGGGGTCGTGCGGGTTTGCCAGGTATTCTCGTTGTTCACTTCCGAGCGCGTCAAGTAGGTGTCGATAAACTGCTGGCGCTCCATTCCGAGGCGGCGCGCCACTCGGCCAACTTCTTCTTCGCTGAACGTCGGCTTCACCTCGCGGCAGCAGTTGGCACAACTAGTGCAGTCGATGCCCGCCCATACTCGCCGGGTGATCTCAAAGACGCGCTGGTCGATTTCGCCCGCCTCCAGACTGCACCGAGTCTTCAGGAACTGGCGAAACCTGAAGTTCTCTTCCTGTTTTCCCTTGCCCAACTTGCGGATTTGAACAAGATCGGCCATATCCCTCTAAATCCCATTGAGTGAGCCAGTACGAACTAGCGCGCGCTTGCTTGCGGCTCGGGCTGCTCTTCCCTCAGGGTCGCAGCGCGACAGCTTTTGCGGCGACACCATCCACAGGTGTCGATTTTTGTCGGCCACGAGATCTCACAACTCGGTGCTGGCGGCCCTCCTCGGCATAGCCCACCCAAACCGTACAGTGCTTGCACACCTCGGCGTCTCAGAACCTTACTCGCCGGGCACGAATACACCCGAGTCTCCCATCATGGCAAGGAGGTGGTTTTTCGCCTGGTCGAGTGCCGGCAACCTTTTTGCAACCCGCACCGAAGACCCGAGTCTGCAAGCCAGACCCTCCAGAAGCACCTCGAATTCTCGGTGGCGGACGCGAATTTCCTGCGGAACAAAGCGCCCACCCAATATGGCATTCAGGACAACTCGCAAGAGAATCTCTCCGGTGGAGTCCTGTGCACTGCCGACTTCCGGCTGAAATACGAAGCCGGATAGAGCATCTGTCGCCAGACCCATTCGGAGGCACTCCTTGCGCTCGTCCTTACGTCCGACCATCCCGGCACCGAAGAAATGATCGACTTCGAGAGCGCCAGCAACGGCATAATTCCTCTCACGAACTTTGGCCAGCAGGGTTTCATCCACTTCTGGGACCTGTGGGGGAGCAATGGGTGGTTCAGGCGCGCTTACCATTTTTATCTTGTAGTCATTCTGACTATCGGCAGTTGGGACAAAGAGGGGGTACACGTCTGCTCCATCCCAGTAGCTGCTACTATCACCCACAGGCTTAGAGCGGCAAAAGGCGATTACCGCTTGCATGGATCGTGCGAGAAGCTTCCCTTCCTGTTCGGTCGCGTACCAGGGATGGTACCGGGGGCGAAGCGCCCGGAACATGGGCGCCATGCCGCCTCGCTTCGTCTGGTAGTTGAAGGCCCGGAGCACTTCACGGTCCGGAGGGGTGAGCTCCGAGGATTTGACGAACTCAACCGAGACGCCCCGCTGCGAAGCAAAGAACTCTCCCGGTGTCATCGGCTTCCCTGCCGCCATCGTGCGAAATAAGCGATAGCCTTCCGCGCCGACGTAAACGTGAAGAGAAAATACTTCGCCGAGGGCACCCATGACCGAACAGTAGCAAATCTGTTGTGACTGCGGATCTTCTATGAGGATGAGGTCCTGGTCGCCTAGGAACTCCCAAGGACGCAGCGCTAACAACTCTGCGGCTGAGCCGCAGAGTCGCTCTGCCGTTGCGAACGACAGCGGTTCCTCACGCTCTAATTGCTTCTCGAAAAAACACCTCGGCTCTTTGGTCAAGGCGATTGCATCGCGCGTTTCGGTTTTTGGCACCATCTCTCCTTGACTGCGTGAACCTTCGTGCTGGAAAGGCTCGAAAGAATCGAGCGTCCAAGTTTCCTTGAAAGTCTAAATCAACCGCCTGCGTGTCGCCATCGTGGGGATTGTTTCTGATGTAGGGCGTCCGAAAACGTGCTCGACAAGACGAGGCATCGAATCGCCTCATTCGCTGGCGATCCCGCGGCCGGGTTGATGACGGCACGTCAACGAAACCTTAGTTGCGGATCCGATAGCATAGTTCATCAAATCGGGCAGGTAGCCGGTTAAAGCAAAAGACGGCCCTCATCATCAGCCCCGGTGCCTGCCCAAGGGGTCAATCAGCGGCAAACGAGATTGTGAATCGTCGTGACAACCGCATGTTTACTGCATGCGGCATGGTCTCGATAAACCAAATTCTTATGGGTACCCCAATTGGGTGCCCCAACCGTCGGTTGTCAACTGAGCCCAACCTCTGTCAAAACCTAAACTCGAACTGGAGCACCCATAAAAGGCGCACCAGGGCTCACTTTCGAAGTACGCTAAAATTGTAAGTGATTGGAAAGAATTGGTCGGGGAGAGAGGATTGGAACCTCCGACCCCCTGGTCCCGAACTATGAAAGTCCAAACTCCAAGTGCTTTGTCTGGTGTCGCTTAGGGAGCAGGAAACCGTTTTCTCCGTCGCTCAATTGTACCGATCTTGTACCGAAAGGAGGGACTCCGCAATTGTTGGCCGATACCTGGGCGGTTGTCATTCGGAAGCCTGACTGCGAAGCTGGCAGACTCTCCCGACTGTGGAGATTTCAATCGAGAATCCCGGCGTATACCGACGGGCTATAAGGAATCGTTTCGGTAGGGTTTACCACCGCGTCATCGAGACGTGTTCGCTCGGCAGGCGGTCGGCGCCGCCCAAAGCATACCCTGAGCACACCCGCCAAATCAGTTCCCGACGCGAACTTCCAGCGAAACATATTCGCTATTCGCGAATCGCGAATATAGAATATAGGTGTGAACCTGAAGCCCCAAGACGTCATGGTCGCCCTGAAACTGTGCAGCTATCCCGCAGGCCGCCCCGCCATGTCCATCGTCGCGGCCGATCTCGGCCTGAGCCCCTCGGAAGTACATGGAGCCATCAAGCGCCTCCACCGTTCCCGCCTCTTGCTTGGACCGGAGATGCAGGACAAACCCAACGTTTTAGCGCTGGAAGAGTTCCTGGTCCACGGATTGAAGTACGCCTTTCCGGCTGACCATGGCGAGGTCACCCGCGGCGTGCCTACTTCGTACGCAGCCGCGCCGCTCAAGATTGAAATCTCGCGAGGCGATGAACTCCCGCCAGTATGGCCATGGCCCGACGGCGATACCCGTGGCATCGCGCTCGAACCACTCTACAAAACTGCGCCTATTGCCGCATTGCGCGATCCAGTTCTCTACGAGTTTTTGGCTCTCGTCGATGCGATTCGCGATGGGCGCGCCCGCGAGCGCAAGATAGCTGAACGAGAACTCATAAAAAGGCTGCGGCCCGGAAATGCCAAAGCATAACTTGGAGTTGCTCACCGAGGCAGCACGTCTGCTGAAGCCGCTCCTCAATGAACTTGTCTTCGTTGGGGGGTTCGACGACTACCTTGCTCATCACAGACCAAGCAGCGGCTGAGGTGCGTCCCACGTACGACGTGGATGCCATTGCAGAGATAACCTCTTATGCCGCTTATGCGGATTTCTCGGAGCGACTGCGAAAACTCGGCTTCACCGAAGACACTACCATACCAGGGAGCGCCCATTTGCCGTTGGCGCCAGAAGCAGACGATTTTGGACCTGTTGCCCCTCGATGAGAACATTCTTGGATTTTCGAACCGCTGGTACAAACCTGCGATGGAATTCGCGCAAGATCATCAGCTAGGTCCAGGACTTCGAATCCGGGTAGTCACGGCTGTGTATTTCTGTGCGACCAAACTCGAGGCATTTCGGCGTCGAGGTAAAGGTGACTATCTATCCAGCCACGATCTTGAAGACTTAATCTCGGTAGTTGACGGGCGCCTTGAGCTCGTCGATGAGATGCAGGTGGCGCCGGAGGAAGTTCGCGCTTACATCGCTTTCGAAGTCAAGAAACTGCTCGACATCCGATCTTTTGTGGATGCGCTACCGGGCTACCTTCTTCCGGATGCGGCCAATCAAGTCCGGGTCACGACGCTCATGGCACGCTTGAAGCAGATCGCTGCACTTTAGTCCAGCTACAAAAAGGTGGTTTCCGATATGGAACTTTCCTTGTTGTTGTGCGAGCGCATGATCTAAGAAGATCGGAGAGGGACCCCGCCAAACGAAGCCGTCTCGCTCGCACCATGGTAGATGATTTTTTCTTGGATGGTCATGGAGGATCTTCAGAAACGAAAGTCTTTGGGTACTCCCCAAACTCACCCAGGTTTCGCTCTCATGACTCCCGGCCCTATTCGTGGCCACCATCATCCATTGGCCGGAGATAATTGCGAAACGTCCAATTACCAATCCTTCTTCCCAAGTGCAACCCATCGTGAACCGCTGAACGGAGATGGAAACCTACCAGTATGCGCGCCATTCCACACTCGGCGGCTGCCTGCGCAAAACTGGAATACGAGCGTACGGCAGAGTTAGGTGAGGTGCTCGTGCTGATGCTGAAGTGGAAGTCGTCGTCCTCGAAAAATAACGTAAGCACGGTGGCGGCCGCAGCGCTATAGATCGAATGGTTCGAGGGATAATCGGGAAACGCCGGTGTCGGTTGTAGCGGCAGCCAGCTTGGGTCTGGTGTGGTGAGCGGATTGGTAGCGGTATCGGCATTCTGAATCGCGGTGACCGGTCGCCAGAACTGGAAGGTTTGAAGCCCGCGATTATGCCATCCGCTCCCGCCATGTTGAGCAGGGCGAAAAGTCTAGCGTTCTCGATCAAGTTATTGTGGTGCGCAGCGCCGGCAATCCGCGCAATTCGGTTCCAAGTGTCGGTAGAGTTTTCCACCCAGAACAATGCCGTCTCGGTCTGATCCGCAGTGCGGGTGCTACCATACCAGTCAATGCGCCGACAGACTTCACCTGATTGAAGTCCGCGGCATACTCTTCGCTAGTTAAGTTAGGAACCAGCGCACCGTTCCTTCTCTCCCTCAGTTGTACCGAAGTTGTACCGAGAATCTGCGTGTTGACGTCGACCTGGGCGTTTCTGGCAGTGAGTTATTCGCCGTGAAAGACCAAGGTCTCGTCGGAACTAATAGTAATTACTAACACTTACGAGGCACCAGTCGAGCTGTTAGTCTTCGTAAGGAGTTATGGGAACGAAAACTTCGTGGATCGTCAGTGTATCTCGAAACCGGAACCTCCTTTGACATTTCGCGCCAAGGGCGTATCCAAAACCCCTGTCCTGCTGGACAGACTACAGGATAAAGTCGCAAAAGAATATGTGCTGCGCTGAAATGTGCTGCGCTGAAAGAGCGCAGTCGCAGTGCGAACGGATACGGGAAGCGCCTGGTCTGACAAGGAAGGCGGATATACTGAGAATCTCACCGAAGACTTGCGGAAATTGCCCCTTTTACGATTTCGAGAGCGCACGGCCAAGGAATTCGTTCCTGCTCCAAACGGATGTTTCTTCCCCAAGCGTGGCTGCGAAGTCCCTCGTATACAATACGTTCATGGTCCTTCAAAAGTGATAACTCCGCGTTCTCATTCTGCATAGGTTCATCGACCCACAGTTTCCGATAGTTGAAAAGTGTCTCTTTATCCATCAAGATTGATGCCAGACTTGGTAGAGCGCGACGCGCATGGGCCAAAATGGCATATCCGTGCGTGTCGATGTCGCCCCAGTACAACGCAGCGATTCCTTGCAGCCATGGAACAACACCGAGAACACCAACTGCAAGGCCGAGCTTCATCAAAGCCACGACACCGGGAAGGTCTGGCAAGGCTAGACCGGTCTCAAGGTTCTCCACAATAATGGCGGCGGCAGGAGCCAGCGGCAGGGCCACAATCTCTTCAAGAGGGGCTTCGAGATCTTCCAGTCCTCCAACGGACTTACGTAAACTGGGGCATAGGAGCCTCACCCTAATTCGGTGTCGAGGACCCCGAAGGCCACACGCTGCAAAGAAGTCGCGCTCCTGGAATTCGCCTCGGATTGCGCAGACTAGTTCAGTTACGAGGCCTTTACGTCGCTCTATCCATTTGGTGTCTAACCCTTCGACTGGCAGCTGCCGAAGGTACATGCCCGATCTGGGGTTGCGTTCGAGCCATAACATCAACGACCAGAGCCTTTCGAATTCGGTGCCGCTGTAGTCAGCGAGGACATCAAAGTGCCGTGGAAGCACGGAATTCCCGGCTAGTATCGGCCACTGAGTAATCAATCGTCCATGGCGCTCGCGGGCAAGAGCCCATCGCAGCTGCTGGCCAACTACTGTGGCTACTTGCTCGGATGATGCCAGCCTGAAACTCACGGGAATACGCTGGCGCCCGAGCCGGGGCCACTGGCGGTCCTTCCAAGCAATTTCACCTATACCACGCCAATCAGACCAGGCATTTGCCCAGGCTCGAATACTTCCAACATCTTCCTCAACGTCGTTTTCAGTTGGTGAGCCTAGCGCCATCACGAGAGGCCACCCGCCATTCTGGTTCAGCCAATTCCGATGTTGGTTATTGAACCGACGCGTCAGGGATTCTCGGATGTCTTCAGGAAATCGTAGTCTTTTGCGGCTCATGGACGTGGACCGGTAATTTCAATCGCTGCTGCTCGGTATCGTACTCGATCATCATGGACACCGAGTTCTTGCGGTCTCGGATATGCACAAAACACGCTCCACCGATGAAGGGCTCCAAGGTCATCACCGACTTCAGAGGTGTTGCTACAATCATCTGGAAACCAAAGGTCTTGAAGATGTTCATGGCCATCGTGGTGAATTCCGCATCGGTTTTGTCGAATGCCTCATCGAGAACCACGGTGGAAAAGCTTGGTAGCGCCCTATCCTGGCCGCCAAGCTGATAACGTAGGGCAGCTGCCAAGCAAGTAGCCGCCAATTTTTGCCGTTGACCTCCTGACTTTCCTGCACCGCTACGGTAAATCTCAACTTCAATGTTATAAGAGTCAAGTTCTCTGGCTACGAACTCCACATGCTGACGAACATCCAGAACCAATGACCGCCAGTTCTTATCTGAGGTTTCCTGGCTGGCAATCTTTTTGACCAAAGCACTCAATACTCCAAACCGCTGCTCCGCCATGGCGGGTTCATTGCTGAAGGAATGGCTGAGAGCTTCCTTGAGGCTCGCCTTGAACAGTTTCACGTCCTCAAGCGTTCTATCCAGAGGCTCGATCACAAGGTGGGTTCCCTGGTTGAACTCAGCGGTCAGTAGGCTCTCATTGACCAACTCCAGCCGATCGAGAATTGCCTTGCGCTCCTGGTCGAGCCGGGCCGAGAGCAACGTGAGATTTTGGTCGCTCTGCTCGCGCAAGAGTGTGAGAAAGCGTTCTTCAAATCGAGGAAGTCCATCCGTTTCCAGCCGGCAAAGCTTAGCAAAGAAGTCTTCTGCACTTTCCAGCCTCGCATCGAGGCCGCCGCCTTCTGCCGGCCAGTTCCTGTTAAAATCCGCGAAACGTCTCTCAATGGAGTTCTTAAAATTTTCCGCCTCTATCCCAAGCTTGTTCTTGTCTTCATTTAAAGCTCTTTCGACCTGCGCGGTTACCTGGTCGATAGATTCCAACGTGATGGGCCGGCCAACTAGAGAAAATCTTTCGCCGAGCTTGCTCGTTTGCAAATCGGAGAGTACGACAGAAAGAAGGTCGCCCGAAAGGTCTGCGAGACGTTTTTTATTGCTTTCGATTTCTTTGGTCTTTATGGACACCACTCCTGCAGCATCGTTTTTTTTCTTAACTGCGGCTTTATACAAAATATTCTGGGCTTCAATATCTTTGTCCAGCCGGGCCAGATCCGGCCTAGATGCCTTCTCAGCCCTGATCCGGTCATCGAGGCTGCTTATCTTCCCCAGAATAGAAGCAACATCGATATCGGACCAGGTAAGATTCGCCAGAGTTTGGCTGTAAAGCATTTGGTCGCGTTGCCTGCTCTCCTCCCTCTTGGCCGCCTCGAGTTTCTTGCGCAGCAACTCTATCTCTGTTGCCAATGCAAATGCCTGTTGCATGTACAGCTCAAGCTTGCTCTTATTGTCGAATCCCAGAACCCAGCGGACACGATCATCAACTCGAAAGCGATCATCTTTTTCGTGCCGAGTGGAACCATGTTTCGCCTGTCCCTGCACAGTGATCGCTCGCGGCGCATTGCGGAATGCATGCACAGTTTCCGCGCATTCGTAATCAAATCGTGACCGTAGCTCTTCACGAATCCACCCAGCATAGTTGCCTGGCGCCACATTTACTTTGCGAAACAGCGAATTTGGCGAGAGGCCCTTCTGCCCCGATGGTGGCTGTGCAAGCACTCGCAGATAGACCAGACGCTCGCCGATGTACTTGTCGTTCAGGTAAGCCGAGACGGATGAGTAATGCCTGTCATCCACGAGCAGCGATAGTGCGAAGCCATGGAGAACGCGCTCGATTGCGCCCTGCCATTTGCGCTCGTCTTCCCGGACTTCGAGCAACTCCCCTGCGAAAGGCAATTTTTCTGCGGCTATCCCAATAGCCGTAGCGAGCGCCTGCCGAAGATCAAGCATCCGGGAAGGGATGTTGGACGGTTGCCGTTCCATCGCCTCGATCTCTTTTCTGGCCTTCTGAAAGGCTTCGGTCTTTTCTCGTTGTTGATTTTTAAGCTCATCCTTTCGGCCTTCCAGGTCTTCGCTGAATTCCTCTGCTTGAAGAATTCTTTGCCGGGCGTCATCCGCGAGTTGCGCAAACGCCTGCGGGCTATCCGATAGAGGCCACTCCATTCCCTTGCAGGCATCGGCTGCCCGGTCGCGCTTTAGGAGACGATCGCCTTTGTCGCGTTCAGCATCTTCAAGTTGCTTTTGCAATTGCTCGATGAGACCACCACCCATGCCGTGGAGACGATCCTGAAGCTCCCCGAGCTTTGCAAACTCCTGGTCCAGGATAGCTGCTAGGCGCTGCATCTCTTGGCCGGCGCCTTCGAGTTCGACTTCAAGTTCACTCAATCGCGCTTTCAACAGGACCTCGCGGTGCTGTTCACGATAAGGGTCGACTCCGTTTAAGATACAGTCAAGCTCCGACAATGTGTTCTTCTTCTGCTTTAACTCCTTGAACTCAGCGCGTGCGGGTGCAAGCGTCTCGATCTGCTGCCGGGCGGCGACTACGGCCTGATGGGCCGCGTTCAGTTCGCCGAATTCTGCCACTAGCCTCTCGGCGATCTCGAATGTTTGTGGTACATCGAGCATGAAGTCTCGGAGGAAGATATTGAGGTCTCCAAGGTTCTTTGCTGACTGGGTCTTATGCAACAACCGCAGAGCCATCTCGTTGTCAATACCGAGCAGCCGCCGGAACCGTTCCTGATAAGTACTGAATTCATCCCGCACGAAGGCATCAGGCAGCGAGGGACGAATTTTCCGTACTTCGAAATCGCTCTTCGGAAAGAAATCGAACTCGCGAATGTCAAATCTGCGCTCCAGAATCAAATAGGCCTTTTTCACATCAGTGGTTGCAGTCGATTTACCACGAACCCACAACAGCTGTCCAAGGACGACATATTTCCCCCGCCGGTTGCGATATGTCTCTGCGATCGCTGACCAGGTTGTATCCGGTCGCAGGTATTGTGATACATATTCTCCGCTGTCTCCCGTTTGTTGAGCCCAGGCTCCTCGCACGTAGGTCACCACACTGCGATCTTTTCCATGGCGGTCTGCCTCGCGAGCGGCAACGTTGAAATCCACCCATCGAGGTGGGGTCAAGAGTGCTGCATGTGCATCAAGAATGGTGGACTTTCCTGACCCAGATGGCCCGACGAAAAGAAATCCCGCCTCTGAGATGGGGAAGTCGGAGATGCCCGAGAAGGTACCCCAATTGTATGTCTGGATTCGGACCAGACGAAATTGGTCTAACGCGCCTCCCGGCTCAGCGAGGAAATCCCCATTGGAATTCGCTTCCATCACGAGTCTTCCTCATCATCGGTGCCGCCAAGCTCTTCGTCATTGGAGTTCGCTTGGGACGCAGTACCTGCCAGGTTCGCGTAGATACCAGTTAGTGCTTGGACCTCTTCTGCGGGAAATAGAAGCTTTAGCGTGGGTGATACTTCGTAGCGGTCCTCGCTGCCGCGGATTTTCTGAAGGAGGCTATGTCTTTTCGCCTTCTCAATTGCATTGTCAACTTGTCGCTCAAACTTGGCGCGATCGACATTGCCCTGACACTCAAAGATAGTTAAATGCTCGACCATTTCGTCAATGGCAAGCACCGCACGTTCTCCTTGAGCATCGGATTGTGTCAGGCGCTGCCGTAGGAAGAGCAGCAGTACTGAATCCAGAAAGGTCAATGGGGCCCTGCGGAGCAAGACAGGAACATCAAGTTCGTCCGACAGTATCTGGCGCGTGAATGCAACCTCCTGGTCCCGATCAATTACCAATTCTAGGAACAGCTCATGAAGGCGAGACCGAATGATCGACTCATATCGCAACAAGATAGGCCACAACTTGGTTTGTCGGCGCGCATCGATGGCGGGGCCGAGGAGCACCTGCACAAGGACTCTTCGTGTTTCCAGTGGAAGGTTTCCCTGGTCATTTGTAAACAGGGCCTCATGACCTTCGCCGCCGGTAGCAAGGTTGGCTACATCTACAGTCGTGCTTTTAATCGGTGAGTTCAACATAGCGTTCCCTCAGAAAATAGATCGTAGGGACACGAGCGCGACGAATGACCTCATCATCTCCCTCCCAACATACCATTTCCGTATCTCCTGTTATCTCGCCATGCTTAGCACCGAGTGCCACGTAACCGACCACGCTACCCAGGCCCTGTTCCGCCGGAAAGCTCTCGAGCAACTGTCGAATGGATGCTTGTGTTTGGTTTGCAAGGAGCGCGCGAATGTGTTGCTTCAGTGTCCGGAAGTCGATTTCCGATTGACGAACTAGCTCACTCACGATGTCCAATCCTATCTCTGACGAGGTCCCTTCCTGCATGTCGGGATTGGCGATTCGCTGCGACGGGTCGTACATGACCAACTGCGACGCTGATCGAACTTGGCTGCTCGTGAGCATTAGCGAATATTCGAGAGTATGATTGGGCCGCACGTGTTCCTTCGTTTCCAGGGCAGCCCTCTGCGCCTCTTTCAGGAGTGAATGCAACCGCCGCTGCTCAAGATACTCACGGCTTTGCACGAAGGTCTTCAGACTACACGCAAAATTCTGTAAAACATCGTGAACACTGCTACCCTCATCTAAAAGAAGCCCAGTCAAACGCAACAAGAAACGCCGCTCTCGCCCCTCGAGAGATCGGGCGAAGGGACGGCCGACAATCTCGCTTAAGGAGGTTTCCAGTGCGGCAGATTGCTCAGGGTCGATTAGCAGACGCCAGAAAGCCGCGAAGGTCTTTCCGGCATCGCTCTCTCCAATCAGGTCGACACCGGCAAAGAGGGCAGCGAGCACATCACCTCGGTTTCCTTCGTTTTCCATTAAGCTTTCACGGAGGTGACGATTCAGCTTGTCAAATTCGTCCCGAACCCGGCGGAAGTCGCCCGTCAACTCATCAGCAAGAGCAATGATTTCCCGTATCCGCTCCAGTGCTCTGTCGTCTGGCAAGGCCTTCACCCCGCCGCGTTGCACTGACTGAATCTCGCGGTCGATTCGCTGCCGTTCGGCCATCAGTGCCGCCAAACGGGTCTTAGGGTTTGAGTCGGTTTCCTCCGCTAATCGTGTCAATTGTTGCATGACCACTGCCAAGCGACTCTCTGTCGCTGCCAATCGCGGTCTGAGTACCGTGGTGATGAAGCGGATGGCGTTGACCGCATCAGTGGTAAGTTCGTACTCTTCCTCACTCGCGCCAACAGGAAAGTGTCTAGTTATCCACCCCTGGGCCAGCCAGTCGGCTATATACTCCTGAGCCGTCCGGGGCAGTTCCTCTCCGCTGGCCCGCAATTGCTCGATCTCCCGGATGAGCCGTTCCTTTAGAACGGAGCTTGAGAGAGTCTTCTCGTTGTCGAGCAACAGCGTCTGCAAGATCGCAAGTATTAGCGGCGACTTGTCTGCAGCCAATAGTCGCCAGAGCGCCCGGGACCGTAGATTTCGGAGAGCGGCGACTGTGCGAAGGCTCTTCAATTCATCTCCTTGCGATCCGTCGCGAACCTGATTTTACAGGCAAGTCCTCCCGCATTCCGATACAGAAACCCGATCGGATTCGGTTCATCTTGCGCGTTCGTGCCGAACGACACGGTGCAACGTTATCGCCCTGAAAAATTCGATAGCATCACCATTTCTCTCGCAGCCGACAGCGAGAAAATCAACTTCAAGAGCCATGCTCAACTCCCAACGCAAAACATGTAGAAGCAGGATATTATAAGCGAATAAAAGACGAACATAACGTCAAATCTATGAAATCGATTCAGGCCTGAAATGTCGCGATGGCGCGGCACACCTACCTCAAGACCGCCGCGCTTCTATCGCGAACCCTCGAGGATTGGCCGTGAGGGCTGTGTCAATATAGTTCCATTATGGAACTATATTGACACGCGGTCACGAGCGGCGCATTACTCGAGACGTGCGCTCCCGCCTAGACGAACTGCTCCGCCTCGCCGAGCAGAATGAAGGATTGGTGACAGCAAGCCAAGCCCGTGCCATCGGCATCTTGGACTCTGTCCTAGCTCGCCTAACCCAGCGCGGAAAGTTGGAACGGGTCGCGCGCGGTGTCTATCGAATCCCTTACTATCCCGCAGATCGGCTTTCGCAATACCGGGAAGCGGTCTTATGGGTGCGCTCGAGCCATGGACCCGAAGATATCGCGCTCTCTCACGACACCGCATTGGCCGTTTATGGGATCTCCGACGTGAATCCGTCGCAGGTCCATATTACAGTCCCCAAAGGCGCAAGACTCCGGCGCCGGAGGCCGAAGTGGATCGTGATTCATCGCGGCGACTTGGCACGGACCAATGTGACCACGCACGAAGGCCTACCGGTCACGACCGTGGCAAAAAGTGTGTCGCATGTAGTGAACGAAACCGGCAGGTTAGGACTCGCTCGGCAAGCAATCAAAGATGCGCGCAGGGAAGGATACATCAGCGCGGCGGAAGCGAAGCGGCTTACGCGCCAACTCAACGACCATCATCGTGGCGATGGAAAGACGCAAGCAGCTAAGGAACATCCAACGGCGTGAGCGCAAGACGCGTAGAACGTCTCGAGAAGACCCTTGCCCGCGTCGCACGCGAGCAAGGTCTCGACCAGGAACGTCTGCGCAGATGGGTCTCCTTCCTCGCGCTCTGCGGAGTGCTGGAGCATGCAATGGAGAAAGGCGTGATTGACACCTATTACCTCAAGGGGGGAGTTGCCACGGAACTCCGTTTCGCGCGCGCCGCTCGCACCACTAAAGATTTCGATCTGGGCTCAGAGGGGAACCGCGCAGAGCGCCTATGGAGATTGGAGGAGGTGCTAAAGTTAGGATTTGATGAATTCGCATTCCGGCTGAAGCCCGAAACTCATCAGATGGAACTTGCCGACACAGTGCGGGTAGAAGTTGCGTGCAATACAGAACGCGGGCCTGGCAAACGGTAGATATAGATCTCGGCCCGGGAGAAGCGCGGGAAGTGGACTTGGTCGAACCAGCCGTTACGGGGCTGGCCGAGATGGGCTTACCGCTTGCGCCGCATGTGCGGTGCCTGGGCATCAACGAGCAGGTGGCTCGAAAACTACATGCTTGCACGGGACCGCTTCGACAGGATCGCGCGCGGGATGTTTTGGACATTCTGCTGGTGGACATGCTGGGCAAGCTTGACTATCCGCGGACGCGCGTCGCTGCGGAGCGGATTTTCGTGGAGCGGCACACTCATGGATTTCCTCCCGGTGCCAATCTCCCGGTAGGCTGGCGACAGGAATTGGAAAACCTGGCTCGGGAGCTTGGATAGCCTGTTACGAATGCAGAGGGGATTGAAGCGAAATTCGTGGCCGTGGTCCAAGCGATTGCAACGGCTTCCGTGGACTTGTGAGCGGATCCCTGCCGCGAGGCCATCGCGGCGATGGACTTCTTTACGGTGCCGACGCTCACGTTCGGTGTGTTGTATTGTTTCTTTGTCATCGGCCATGACCGCCACAAAATTCTGCGCTTCAACCTGATACGGAATCCGAGCTGCCCTATGGATCGTGCGGCAGATGCGAGAAGCTTGGCCATACGCATCAGCGCCACGGTTCCTGTTGTTCGGACCGCGACTCGAAATTCGGTCCATGATGTGCTTTCAGCCGTACGGGAGATGGGCAGCGAACCGGTGGGCACGGCATATCGCAGCCCGTGCGAACATATCAACTGCCAGTTCAATGACATGAGGTATGGCCAGGCCAATCAAAAGCAGAATACCGGCGGTCCCGTACGCCAGTGCGAGCAGACGCCGGGTGGGAAGGAAGTAGATCAAACTTGCCGACTGACCCAATATCCACGCTGTCAGTAACAATGCCAACCCAAAGAGGCCCCACTTGCAGCCTGAAGGCCAGCAAATCGCTTGCGCCATGGAGATACTGAGGTGAGAGGCGCCGAGAGCGCGCAGTATGCCAACATTCTCCGCGCAATCAAAGCCAGCGGTGAGGACCGCTACACCGGCCAATATCCATAGATGAGGCATACGGCTTCCATCTGCACGTACCGCGAACAATGTAATTGGCCCCTTAATTTCGTGTCTCATTTTTGGGGTGCCCTCCAGAACGTCGCCTTCGCCAACCGCATTCTGCAGCTTGCTATTGACCTCTCCCTGTTTCACCCCGTCGCCCGCAGCTATCGTCGTAGTTGTGTGGGAAAGTGGAAAACGCCGGCCGCGAAATCCCCAGATCGAATGGTCGAATAGCGGCTTGCGAACTACCTAAAAGATAAGGCCGGGCTCGGAGTTGGCCGTCAACTTGTCAACTACCCATTCCCCAAAATCCGAGAACATCAAGACGCGGTTGGCCGAAGACTCTCTCAAGCCCTCCGGCTTACCCTGTCGAGGGTCGAGGTAGTATTCTCCGAACTAGCCAGATTTGATCCGTTTTTCTATCTTCAGCCGGCGGGACTCTATCGTGATCCCCTGGTGCCTGCCCAGCGGATCACTAACTCTTTTCATGTCGTGCAAGTCACTGATGCAAAAGGAATTTGGTGGAGACAGGACCTGGAACTCCGATCCCCTGGGTGACTCATCCCATTTGGGGACAAAAGGTCGTTCCCAAGCCGTCATAGCATACGCTGGCTAAAAGCTGCATCAATTGAACGTCACGACAACAGCGCGATTGCTAGTCAAGGTCACGATACATCCTTGACCGGATACGGAATCGCAGCCCGACCAACCTCCGAACGTGAAGCCACTGTTAGCCGTAGCTGTCAATGTGACCGTAGTTCCATTGGCGAAGGCGGTGCTCGTGCAGGCCGATGCACAGCTAAGGCCCAGCGGCGAACTAGTCACGGTTCCCGCCCCGCCACCCAAGAAGTTCACGGTAAGGCTAAATCCTCCACCCCCGCCCCCACCAGGAGGGGTAGGACAAACCACATTTGCGGTCATGAAACCTGTGACTATCGCTCCCGACGAGGATACATTGTTGGTGCTCTTGTTCGTTTTAAAGGTCGCCGAAACCAGGGAGCCTCCACAAGCTCTGCCAGTAGCGGTGAGCAGACCTGTAGAGCTGACCGTTGCAAGTTGTGGCGTATTCGATGCCCAGATAACTTGGTTTGTAATGTCCTTGGTTACGGGCGGATGGATATAGGTGCCGAGTGCTCTGAGCTGAACACTCGATCCCGCGTTAGCGCTCACCGGAGTGGTTGTGGACCCGAACGTTTCAGTCCCGGGTTGAATGGTGATGTCCGTCAGTTGTTGCTCATATCCACAACTGGGCATGAGAAAAATCACAGCGCAAACCAGCGTTAGGCTAAACCACTTCCGAATCATGCCTTCTCCCGGAACCGGACGCGTCTGTCCCTTTTCTGATTAAACGCCGCCCAGTTGTTGAGGTATTCGCGCCAATTGTACCGTAATTTGTATACCCTCTTTGACGAATCCGTGTCGTCCAGGCTGAACATGGTTGCGGACCTCGGCATGTTCTTCATCGGAATGATCAGAAATCTCCCCTTTCCTAGCTCCAGGACGCAGATTTCTGCCCTTTGCCCCGGCTTGCGAATTGCAGTGTACCAGCCCTTACGCCCTACATTTTTGTATGCTCGCCTCAGCAAACAGAACTTCCCATTAACGTAGAGTTCCCTTTTATACCAATGGAGCGGGGTACGCTTCGAAGGTTCGACATTGAAACCCCGTCGTTTTGCGGCCTTAACAAATTCGTTCCTCTCAAATAAACCTGCCCGCAATAAAAAACGGCCACGATATTCTGTGACCGCTTGGGGAGAGCCCGGGAATCCGCGACTTCTTCGTCCGCTTCTAAACGCAGCCTGAGCCCTAATTTCTGCGGGACCAACATTGTGATTACGGCCTCCGCTTATGGCTCGCACATCTGCTCGACTCAGTGCTTTGCGTGGTACTCAAGACTGGTTGGTCACCGATAAGGCAATCGGCAAGAGGTACACTGTTTGTATTTGTTTACCGCGTCAGATCTCCGTATCTCTGGTAAGCCCGTGCGGGAATGGCTACGGCTGAAGGCGTGACGTTTTATGGCGGTGCCTACGCAGGGGCGGGAGCATTCGATTGACTTTGTCAACCGAAAAGGCTTGGGGGTCAAAATCGTCGCCGATCCAGTCGAGGATTTCTTCGCGCCGTTCGTGGTTGGGGTCGTTGAGGGCCTCTACCA
>Ga0137416_10000532_pt1 | contig 17645 bp, 16 predicted proteins | sample CZODoug3_1_1_16f_FD_108282 | JGI IMG/M metagenome (GOLD analysis project Ga0137416, IMG submission 108282) | Vadose zone soil fungal communities from Angelo Coast Range Reserve, California, USA - CZODoug3_1_1_16fungal (Illumina Assembly) | ecosystem: Environmental > Terrestrial > Soil > Vadose...
AGCAGATCGACATTGGGGCCCACGGTAAGGCCTGCCGGCTGACAGAACTGGATCGGATATTGTGCCTCTACCGTGCCGGCCGTTGATATCCGGATGACGGCCCCGTCCTTGGCATTTGGACCAACCTGCGGGATCGACAGATAGAACTTGCCGGTCACCGGCTCCCACACCGGCTGTTCGGCACCGTTGGTCGCGTCGACCCCGGTATGTGCGGTATCAAGAGTTATTCGCTTTCCGACGGTGAGGGCACCGGTCGTCTTGTTGACGTTGACCAGCGTCGCAAAGGGTGGCGTGTCGGCGTTGTTGACGACAAGCAGCAGTCCGTCGTTGGCATCATATGCCAGTTCGTCCGCACGAAGGCCCGGTGCGCCGCCGGTAGACACGTCGCTCACTGTATTGCCGTTGCGCAGATTGATCGTGACCACGCGGCTGTTGGCGTCGGTCACAAAGAGCCACGGAAACGCCGCAACGACTCCGTTGGGCCCGGAGGTGGCATTGCTGCCGGTAAAGCCCTTGAAGGCAGGCTTGGCATTGATCTGGGAAACCAGCGCGTTGGCCCTAGCATCGACGACATCGACGACCGCGTTGGAGCGATCGGCAAGATAATAGGTCTGTGTCGTCTGATCGACGAAGCTAATGTCGAACACGTACATATTGCCGCCAGTTGTGTTCGCCTTGGTTCCAGGGACGGGAACGGTCGTCAGCAAACGGACCGCCCCGCCCCTTCCATCGCCCTCCATTGAGAATGCGTTGGTCGCAAGCATCGCTGCTGCCACAATGCTGACGGCGGTGCACAATAATGTTCGATTTCTAACCATTGCGTCGCTCCCTTGTTTTTTTGTCGAGCCGGTTCTCTCGGCTCGCAGGTATCATTGTCCTTTTTTGGAAAGGGTTTCAATCAGAGGTTCATGTCCCGAAAATATTTTGGGAATGCGGTGCCGGCGCTTGGAACCGCTCTATCGTCTCGCGGTTTACTGCTGTTGCCCGGTACTCTCCTCCGCGCGTGAGTCCGCTATTGGAATTTTCGGACTTGGCGCGATATCCGACCTTAAGCCCGTCATGGGCGGCGAAGCGGACGTTCGCCGACACTTCTGAATTTATGCGTTCTCGCCCAAATAACTGCGAGATTCCGGGTTCGCGTCGTCGACGCGCCCCGGAATGACAGTGGAGCCATCATGCCATTCGACACCACCCGTTCGAGCGCGCGGGTGAGCGCCGGACGGTCGGCGCCATAGATCAGGATCGGCTGGCCGATCAGCGAAAGATATCGCCAATCGCGAGGCGGTAAGGGCTGTGATCCGCGCCGAACTCAATTTGGTCGGGTTTGCGATGCGCGCCGAGCGCAAGGTGATCGACAAGATCGTCGACGGGCTGAAGTTTCACAGCTAGATAGACTGCCGCACCTCAGAGTCTGACTTAAGGTGTAGCCAATGGAATGGCGCTCATGAAACTCGTCATGCCCGGGCTTGTCCCGGGCATCCACGTCTTGTTTTCACTTAAGCAAGAACGACGTGGATGGCCGGGACAAGCCCGGCCATGACGAACAGGCGCTCAGCCCTTTGCCGCCGCATAGGTTGGTTCGAGCCGCGAGCGAAGAAAATCGGCGCCGGTGATCGGGGCATATTTTGCCGGCCGTTCAGGGCTTATGCAGGTTGGCAAACACGCGACCAAGGCGTCCGGATTGGGGTCGAGGAAGAAGGCCACCGAGTAGCGATGCTTGCCCGGCGGACTGACCACCTTGTGCGGCGTTGAGACGTAGACATCGTTCGACCATCGCATCAAGCAATCGCCGATGTTGCAGACAAAGGCGCCGGGCACGACCGGCGCGTCGAGCCAGCGCCCCGACCGATTCTGCACCATCAAGCCGCCGACGGCATCGGTCGCGAGCAAGGTGACATTGCCGTAATCGGTGTGCGTTCCCGCGCCGAGCTGCCCGTCGGGTAGCGGTCCTTTGACGGGAGGATAATGCAGCAGGCGCAGGGTCGCGATCGGCTTGTCGAGCTTGCTCTCGAAAAAATCGGGCTCAAGGCCGAGGTCGAGCGCAAAGCCACGATGCAGATCGCGTCCAAGTTCCCAGACCCGGTTGAAATAGTCGAGCATGGTAGCGCGAAAGCCCGGCATGTCCGGCCATAGATTGGCGGCGCGGAACGGCGCCCGGGCGAGCAGCTCCGGGTCGTCCGGCACCAGCTCGAGGCCGATGTTGAAGGCTTCCTTGACGTCGGCCGGCTTGCCGGGATCGAGAGTCTCGGCGCCGAGCCTGATATAACCACGGTTGCCGCCGGCGCCGCTGAAGGAAACTGCATCCCGGATCGCTGATGGCGCGGCGAACAGGGCGGCCGACATCTCGAACACGCGGGCGACCAGCGCCTCGGGAACGCCGTGCCCGGCTACGTAAAAGAAGCCGACCTCGCGGCAGGCATCGCCCAGGGCCTTTGCGGTCGCCCGCGCCTGCTCGGGCTTGCCGTTCACCAATGGCGCAATGTCGATGACGGGGATGGCGTTCATGGGCATCTCCTCAAGCAGGGTGAGCCATTGCCAAAGCAAGCTTTGTGCCCGCTTGGTCTCGGGCGGGTTGCGGCAGCGTCGGGCGCGTGACGTGATCGCAGGGCGGGCTTTGGTCCGTGAGCGGTTGAGCGGCGCGGCAGACGAACGACGCTGAAGCGGACGGCGAAGTCGTGTGGTCCTGGCATCTGTTGCTGATGTCAAGCCAGCGGAGGCGAAGTTAGCCCAACCGGGTTTGATCAGCCTTAATCCGCTGGCGACGGTGACAAGAGGAATTCGTCGCCGGGGAGAGCACGAAAGAAACCGTTAAAACCATTGCGCAGGGAAGGCCGGATTGCCTCCGCTGAACCTGTATGCTCGTGTGCGTTTTGCTATGTGCATTTGCACGCGAGACCGCGGGTGCAGCGCGCACCCGGCGTTCCCTGCGCCCTCTGTTTCTGGGGGCCGAAAGATCAGATCAAACCTCGGGCGCATTACGCCGCGGGGATGCGGATTCATGTTTTTGCAGAAGTTAGCAAGCCGTCATTGCGAGCCAACGGGTCGCGCGAATGCGCGCCCGATGACAGGCTCCGCGAAGCAATCCATTGCTCCGCTTGCGCTGACGGATGGATTGCTTCGCTTCGCTCGCAATGACGCGGATATAGTCGGTGTGTATCCATCATCATCGGACGGCAAGGCGAGCGAAAAGAGAGCCGAGAAGCCGTTGGGTCACAGGTCGCCGTTCTTGCGGTGCAAGTCAGGGAACAGGAACAGCAGCGGAAGCGCGAGCGGCCCGATCAACGCGGCGATCCACGCCCAGATTTTGACGCTGCGCCCGCGTCGTCCGGCAATGAGAGCGGCGAGATAGATCGAACCGACCATCAGCAATGCGAAGGTGGTGTCCATTGCGCAAGCTCCGAAGCTGCCTTCTGAAGCATAACACGGAGAGGGTCGGATGACGTCCGGACGTCCGGCAGTAACAGCGACGTGACATTTGTCGACTGCGGTATATTGACAATGACTGACTAGTCAGTCATATTATGGATATGAAAAGATCGCGCCCCACCTCCGCAACCCCTCCGATATCCGCCAACAGCCCGGCGGCTGCCCGGACCAAGGCGCCCAAGGCGATGTCGCCGGCCGCAAAGCCCGCCTCCAACCGCGCCGAACGGTCGGCAGAGCGGCGCGCGGCGATCATCGAGGCGGCGATGGATGAATTCATCTCGCGCGGCTTTGCCGCGACCCGGCTTGATGACGTCGCCAAGCGGGCCGGGGTCGCCAAGGGCACGCTCTATCTGCACTTCAAGGACAAGGAATCGATGTTCGAGGAACTGATCCGCACCGCCTTGGTGCCGTTGATCGGGCGCCTGCATTCACCGCCGCCGATCGGCGGATCGGTCCGTGACGCGGTGGAGGGATTTGCCCGCACCTTCATTCATGAGGTCGTTTCGACCCGGCGCGGCGATATCATTCGCCTGATCGTGGCCGAGGGACCGCGTTTTCCTGATGTGGCCGACTTCTACTACCGCGAGGTGGTTTCGCGAGGCCTTGCCGGCATGCGCGCGCTGATCGAACTTGCGATCGCGCGCGGCGAGATCAAGCACGGGGATCTCGGACGTTTCCCCCAACTGCTGGTGGCACCCGCGATCGTCGCGGTGATCTGGCAGAGCCTGTTCAACCGGCACGCGCCGCTCGACGCGATGGAGATGTTTCGCGTCCATCTCGATTTGGTTTTTGGCGAACGGAGGACGACATGACCTCGTCGCGGATGACGATAAGGATTCTGGCAACGCTGGCGCTCGCGGTGGCGCTTGCGGGCTGTAGCGAACGCAGGGATCCCGGCTTCCAGGGCTGGGTCGAGGCCGACATGATCTTCGTCAGCCCCGACGAATCCGGCCGAGTGACAAAACTCAATGCGCGCGAAGGCGACGAAGTCAAGCCCGGCGAGCGGCTTTATTCCGTCGATGATGATCTGCAGCGCGCCGATCTGAACCAGAACAATGCCACGCTGGCCAATGCGCAGCAGAGCTATGACCGTGCGGCATCGCTGAGTAAGACCGGCTCCGGCACGCAAGCGACGCTGGATTCGGCGCTGTCGGCGTTGCGCGTTGCAGAAGCCCGCGTCAACACCTCGCAGACGCGACTGGCGCGGCGGGACGGCTTTGCGCCGGTCGGCGGCGCCATCCAGCAAATCTATTTCCGCGAGGGCGAGACGGTGCCGGCGCAGCGGCCGGTGCTGTCGATCATGCCGCCCGGCAACATGAAACTGCGCTTCTTCGTGCCGGAGACGGAATTGCCAAGACTTGCGATCGGCGACGAGGTCAAGGTGACCTGCGACAACTGCGCCGCCGATCTCACCGCAAAGATCTATTTCATCGCGACCATGGCCGAATACACCCCGCCGGTGATCTACAGCCTCGATGAGCGCAACAAGCTGGTCTATCTGATCCAGGCGCGGCCGAGCCGGCCGGACTCTTTGCGCGTCGGCCAGCCGATCAGCGTGTATCTCAACATGAAAACCCCGGTGGCGGACCGGCGATGAGCAACGCGTCCGCCAATACGCCCGGCATCGCGATCGATGTCGCGGGCCTGTCAAAATCGTTCGGCGGCCGCGAGGTCGTGCATGATCTCTCGATGCAGGTGAAGCGCGGCACGATCTATGGCTTCCTCGGCCCCAACGGCAGCGGCAAGACCACGACCATCCGCATGCTCTGCGGCCTGCTGACGCCTGATGCCGGCGAGGGGACGTGCCTGGGCTACGACATCCGCCGCGACGCCGACAAGATCAAGCGCCAGGTCGGTTACATGACGCAGCGTTTCAGCCTGTATCAAGATCTCTCGGTGCGGGAGAATCTCGAATTTGTCGCGCGGCTCTATGGCCTGCCCGATGCGCGCGGCGCCGCGCGCGACACGATCGCGCGCATCGGTCTCAAGGGCCGCGAGGGACAGCTCGCGGGCGAATTGTCCGGCGGCTGGAAACAGCGGCTGGCGCTCGGCGCCTGCACGCTGCCCAATCCGCAACTGCTGCTGCTGGATGAGCCGACCGCCGGCGTCGATCCCAAGGCGCGGCGTGATTTCTGGAACGAGATTCACGCGCTCGCCGCCGAAGGCCTGACCGTGCTGGTCTCGACCCATTACATGGACGAGGCCGAGCGTTGTCACGAGATCGCCTATATCGCCTACGGCCATCTGTTGGCGCACGGCACGGTGGATGAGGTGATCGCGCAATCGGCGCTGTCGACCTACACCGTCACCGGCGACGATCTCAACACGCTTGCCCCTGAGCTGATGGGCAAACCCGGCATCGACATGGTGGCGCCGTTCGGCACCAGCCTGCACGTCTCCGGCCGCGACAAGGCGGCACTGGAAGCCGCGATCGCACCGTACCGCGATAACGGCAAATGGCACTGGCAGCCCAGCGAGCCGTCGCTGGAGGACGTCTTCATCGATCTGATGACCCGCACCAAGGACAATTTCCAATGAGTGCAACCGAAGCCAATGGCGAGAACCGTGCGGCCAGGGAGCCGTCGTTCGGCTTCTGGCGGCGCAGCTACGCGATGCTGGTCAAGGAATTTATCCAGCTGCGGCGCGACCGGGTCTCGTTTGGGATGATCATCATGTTGCCGATCATGCAGCTCACATTGTTCGGCTACGCCATCAACACCACGCCGCGCAATCTGCCGACCGCGGTGCTGCTGCAGGAGGACTCGGACCTCGCGCGCTCGATCCTGAAAGCACTGGAGAACACCTCCTATTTCCGCTTCACCCGCGAAGTGCATGATGTCGCCGAGTTCGACGATCTCTTGAAATCCGGCAAGGTGCTGTTCGGCGTCGAGATCCCGCGCGGTTTCGAGCGCGCGGTACGGCGCGGCGACCGTCCGGCGCTGCTGGTCGCGGCGGATGCGACCGACCCGATCGCCGCCGGCTCGGCGCTGGGCGCGCTCGGCATGGTGGTGCAGACCGCGCTGGAGCACGATCTGTTCGCCGGCGATCCGCCGTCGATGCCGTTCGAGATCAGGGCGCACGCGCGCTATAACCCGGCGGCATCCTCGCGGCTCAACATCGTGCCGGGCCTGGTCGGCACCATCCTGACCATGACCATGCTGATCTTCACGGCGCTGTCGGTGACACGCGAGATCGAGCGCGGCACCATGGAAAGCCTGCTGTCGATGCCGATCAAGCCGGTCGAGATCATGTTCGGCAAGATCATACCCTACGTGCTGGTCGGTTTCGTCCAGGCCACGCTGATCATCGGCATCGGCGTGCTTGTGTTCGGCGTGCCGATCCTCGGCAATGTCCTGCTGCTGGCGCTGCTGTCGACGCTGTTCATCACCACCAATCTGTCGATCGGCTACACGTTCTCGACCATCGTGCAGAACCAGCTGCAGGCGATGCAGCTGTCGATGATGTTCTTCCTGCCGAGCATCCTGCTCTCCGGATTCATGTTTCCGTTCGCGGGCATGCCAGTGTGGGCGCAATACATTGGCGAGGGCCTGCCGCTAACGCACTATGTTCGCATCGTGCGAGCCATCATGCTGAAGGGCGCGGGCCTTGAGAACCTGCAATACGACACGATTGCTCTCATTGCACTGATGTTGCTCGCGATGACGATCGCCGTGACGCGCTTCCGCCGTACGCTCGATTGAGGCAGAATGCTTACCGTCATACCAGGTTCGATGCTGCGCATCGCCCCGGAATGACCAGGAAAAAACATGTTGGGGTTTTGGGGCATCAAGGGCGGGCAGGGCTCGGCGGTATCGGCCGATTTTCAGCATGCGCTGATGCAGCAGGTGATGCGCACCGAGCTGATCCGGATCAGGGCCTTGATCGGGACGGCAGCGCTTCTCACGGTCATGCTCTGGGCCATCTACACACTCGACGCCCCGGCGGTAAATCATATCTGGCACGGCCCGCTCAGGCCTACTTACCTTTTTGCGATCCTGATCCCCTTCATCCTGTTCGAGCTGTGGGTGCATGCGACCATCAGCCGCCATTTGAGGCTGGACCGCGATGTGCCTGTGTACCGGCGGTATCTCGGCGCGCTGATCGAAACCTCGACGCCGACGCTCACATTGGCGCTGCACATCGATGCCATGGGGCCGGTGCAGGCCCTCGGATTCGTAGTGCCGCTCACCTACTTCATCTTCATCATTCTCTCGACGCTGCGGCTGGATTTCTGGCTCTCCAGCTTCACCGGCTTCGTCGCCGCGGCCGAGCTGTTTTGCATGGCGATGTTCTATCATCGCACGGGCAGTGCCGATCCACCGCCGGATCTCTACTATCATTCCGTGCGTAGCGTGGTGATCCTGATCTGCGGCATGCTGGCGGGCGCGGTCGGCGTCCAGCTGCGGCGGCAATTCGAGGCCAGCATACAGGCTGCGACCGCGCGCGACCGCATCACCAATCTGTTCGGCCAGCACGTGTCGCCGCAGGTGGTCGAGCGATTGATGGCGGAGGGTGCGACCACCAACAGCGATATTCGCCGCGTTGCCGTGATGTTCGTCGATTTCCGCAGCTTTACCGCGGGCGCGCGCACCCGCTCGCCGCAGGAGGTGGTGGACCGGCTGGACGGCGCGTTCGCGGTGCTGGTCGACATCCTCGATCGCCATGGCGGCATCGTGAACAAGTTTTTGGGCGACGGATTTCTGGCGCTGTTCGGCGCGCCCTTCGAATCGGCTGACGCCGCGCATCACGCGGTGGCCGCGGCGCGCGAAATGCTCGAAGCGAACGACCGCTTCAACCAGGCGACGAGCTGGCCGCTGCGGATCGGCATCGGCGTCCATATCGGCGAGGTCGTTGCCGGCAATATCGGCTCGCCGCGGCGCAAGGAATACACCGTGATCGGTGACACCGTGAATTTTGCCGCGCGGCTCGAGGCGCTCAACAAGGAGCTCAACTCGCAGTTTTTGATCTCGTCGGAGGTCCGCGCCGCGCTCGGCGACGCGGCCCGCGATGCCGTGCCGCGCGGCGAGGTTCCGGTGCGGGGCTACGACCGGCCGGTCGCGGTGTGGCAGTTAGGGTAAGGGAGAGCATGATGCAGCGACGCTATGTCACCGTGGACGTTTTCACCGACCGCGTCTTCGGCGGCAATCCGCTGGCCGTGGTGCTGGATGCCGGCGGGCTGTCGACGGCACAGATGCAGTCGATCGCGACCGAGTTCAACTATTCCGAGACCACCTTCGTGCTGCCGCCGCAGAACGCGGCCAATGATGCGCAGGTTCGCATCTTTACGGTGCGCTCCGAAATCCCGTTCGCCGGCCATCCCAATGTCGGCACCGCCTTCGTGCTGGCGACCCAGGCGACAAAACCGCCGCCGCGGCTAAAGTTCGAGGAAGGAGCAGGTCTTGTCCCTGTCGAAATCCTGACGAAGGACGGCAGGGTCGTCGGCGCCGAACTGACCGCGCCGCAGCCGTTGAAGCGGCTGTCGACATTGAGCGCAGAGCAGGCCGCAAGCTGCCTCTCGCTGTCCGCGGCGGATGTGAAAACCGACCGGCACGCGCCGCAAATCGCGTCCGTCGGATTGCCGTTCCTGATCGTGGAAATTTCCTCGCGCGAGGCCCTGAAGCGGGCAAGACCCGATGCCGCGGCGTTCGCCCGCGCGTTTCAGTTCGACGGCTTGAATGTGGTCTATTTCTACACGCGCGACGTACCGGCCGGCGAAAAGCCGCTCGACCTGCAGGCCCGGATGTTCCATCCCGGCGCCAGTGGCCTCTCCGAGGATCCCGCCACCGGCAGCGCGACGGTGGCCGCCGCGGCGCTGCTTGCCGATCTCGACAACCGGCAAGACGGTGAACTGAAATTGCGGATCGGCCAGGGCGTCGACATGGGGCGGCCCAGCCTGCTGCTGACCCGCGTCCGCAAGCACAACGGCGCGGTGGTGTCAGCGCATGTCGGCGGCAATTGTGTGCCGATGATGGAGGGGACGTTTCGGCTGGCGGGGGAGGGGTGAGGCCGATACGCCGCGAACCCGTCATTGCGAGGAGCGAAGCGACGAAGTAATCCATCTTTCTGCGGCTCGATGGATTGCTTCGCTTCGCTCGCAATGACGGCTACACTCACAGCTGCGGCGCAGCCAGATTCTCCACCCGAACGCCGTCGCGGTCTTCGATGATCTCCGCGATCCATTGCCGATGGCAGTGCTTGTGGTCGCGCTCGTAGCAGAGGATGCAGACCGGTCCCGATTTCTTCACCAGCGCCGACAGCTCGTCGAGTTCTTCTTTCGCCTGCGGCGTCTTCAGATGCTTCGAATAGATCTTACGCAACGCATCGAACTCGCCGCTACGCGCCGCCTCGCGTCCCTCCTTCGGGGTGCCGAGCCCGCGCAGGTGCAGATATGCGATGCCGCGCGCGTCCAATCCGGCGGTCAACTGGTTCTTGGAAAAACCCGGACGGCGGGACGACGCGACGGCGCGCACATCCACCAGCAATTTCACGCCGGCGTTTTCGAGCTCGTCAAGCACCGCCTTGGCCGGCGTCTGCTCATAGCCGATGGTGAAGAGCTTGTTGGCCTTGTTCGCGGCCCGATTGCCAGCCTTGGCCATGAGATCCCTCGATCATTGACTGAGCATGATCTTCTCCGAAAACCGGTATCCACTTTTCGGGATCATGCTCTCACGCGTTCGATCAATTCCATCGCGCCCGCGGGCGCGCGCACCTTGCCTTCGTGGATCACATAGGCGAACACGTCGCGCGGTGTCTTGTTCGGCTTTTCCTTGTCGACGCGCGGCAGATCGTCCGGCTCGCCGCCGGAAGCCCAGGCCTGAAACCGCTTGGCCCAGGCATCGAGCTGTTTCGGCGGATAGCAGGTCTTCAGCTCGTCATTGCCTTTCTGCAGCCGTGCGTAAACGAAATCGCTGGCGATATCCGCGATCGCCGGATACTTGCCGTGCTCGGCGAACACGACAGGCGTTTCGAACTGGCGCAAGAGAGCTATGAACTCCGGCACGCAAAAACTGTCGTGCCGCACCTCGACCACATGGCGCAGCGCGCGGCCCTCGAGCTGGCGCGGCAAAAGTTCGAGGAATTTGCCGAAATCGGCGCCGTCGAATTTCTTGGTCGGCGCGAATTGCCAGAGCACCGGGCCGAGCCGGTCGCCAAGCTCCAGCACGCCGGAATCATAGAACCGCTTCACGGAATCGCCGGCTTCCGCCAGCACACGGCGGTTGGTGGCGAAACGCGGCCCCTTCAGCGAGAACACGAAACCATCGGGCACCTCGCGCGCCCATTTGCGAAAGCTCTCCGGCTTCTGCGAACCGTAATAGGTGCCGTTGATCTCGATCGAGGTCAGTTTCGAGGCGGCGTAGGAAAGCTCCTTCGCCTGCACGAGCTTTTCCGGATAGAACACCCCGCGCCACGGCTCAAAGGTCCAGCCGCCGACGCCGATATAGATATTGCCTGATTTATTCGAGGTGCTTTTGGGGGCTTTGATCACGAAAGGGCTCGTCGAGAAGATGGGAACCATATTGAGATTAGTCAAATTAATCGTGATTGGCCAGTTCGGTGAAAACGGCGAGGGCGCGCTTATCGGGATCGGCGGTCCACGCTAAGGTGAACAAAAAGGGAGAACGAAAGATGCGCACCATGATCGCGGCCATTCTGGCGATGACAATCACCGTCGCGATCGCCGACGAGGTCGACGATGCGCACCGGCTGGCGGTGTCGGGGCGCGACAGCTACTGGAATTGCCTCGCCCGGGAGTATCCGCGCGACGGCAACAAGGCGATGTCGGAGCAGGATTTCACGTCTCTTGTTGCGAGCGTCTGTTCCTCCGAGCGACAGAATTTCCGGGTTTCGCTGGTTGATTTTCTTGGCCTTCAATTTCCGAACGAAGACGCCGGAGCGCTTATGGCCACCGCCAATCGCGCCATCGAATTGGCGCAAAAGGATATCGTGTCGGCATTCGTCAAACGCCGCGCTGCAGCGAGATAGCTGCAGCGAGAGTTATTTCTCCGCCCCGATCTTCCGTGATATTAATCCGCCACAGGGAAGGGATTCTCGGGTATGACGTCAGAGTCTGTCGCGGGCATTTTGGGCGCCATCATTGGTGCGATCGTGCTGGTGGTGGCGATTGCCTATGGTCCGATCGGACAATTCGGCAAGGCCGCAAAGCCGGCCAGCACCCAGGCGCCGGCCGCGCAGCCGGCGCCCGCGCCGCGGGGGCCGGTGATCCGGGACGTACCCAACTAACACGGCGGGATGATTCACGCGCGCCCCTTGCGGAACGCGCTTGGCGTCCCCATCTAGCTGCTAACGGCGACGTTGATGCTTGATAGCTCCGGCGCTGGGACGACCACGGAATAGCTCGGTAGCGCCGGATGTACGCGCGCCCTCTGTTCGTGGTCGTTGGCATTTCTGGGTGGTTTTGCCCGGTTTTCCCATGTCCGACCGCTTGTTTTGAAGCTAGCGCCTTGGCAGCGCGGGGGCTCGCGGCTATACGCTGGCCCTCATGAATGACGCCATCAGACCGGGCCCCGAAAACCCGTCGCAGGCCACTGGTTTGCCGCAGGTTTCGGTGGTCGTCCCCACCTTCAACGAGCGCGACAACGTCACCGTGCTGTACCGCCGGCTGGACGCGACGCTCAAGGGCATTCCCTGGGAGGTCGTGTTCGTCGACGACAATTCACCCGACGGAACCTGGGAGGTGGTGCGCGGCCTGGCGCGGCAGGATTCGCGGGTGCGCTGCATCCGCCGCATCGGGCGGCGCGGGCTTTCCGGCGCCTGCATCGAGGGCATTTTGGCGTCGAGCGCGCCCTATGCGGCGGTCATCGATGCCGATCTGCAGCACGACGAGGCGCAACTTCCGAAGATGGCAGGCCTGTTGCAAAGCGGTGAAGCCGAACTCGTGGTCGGCAGCCGCTATATCGAAGGCGGCAGCGCCGACAGCTTCAACAGGCAGCGCGCCGGCGCCAGTGCGCTGGCGACACGGGTCGCCAGGCAGGCGTTGCGGGTCGAGATCGCCGATCCCATGAGCGGCTTCTTCATGATCCGCCGCGATCGTTTCGAACAGCTCGCGCCGCAGCTCTCGACGCAAGGCTTCAAGATCCTGCTCGATATCGTCGCGACCGCCCAAGGTAAACTGCGCACGGTCGAAATTCCATACACCTTCGGTTCGCGGCAGCACGGCGAAAGCAAGCTCGACTCCACGGTGGCTCTGGATTTCCTGGGGTTGGTGCTGGCGAAGCTGACGCATGACGTGGTGTCGCTGCGCTTCCTGATGTTCGGGATGGTCGGCGCGGTCGGCCTCGTCGTGCATCTCGTCACACTGTTCATCGCGCTGGAGGCGTTCGGTGCGCCGTTTCCGGAAGCGCAGGGCGTCGCCGCGCTGGTCGCCATGACCAGCAATTTCATCCTGAACAATTTTCTCACCTACCGCGACCAGCGGCTGAAGGGTTTTGCGATCCTGCGCGGGCTGCTGCTGTTCTATCTCGTCTGCAGCGTCGGCCTGTTCGCCAATGTCGGCGTCGCCTTCTCGGTCTATGACCAGGAGCCGATCTGGTGGCTCGCAGGCGCCGCGGGCGCGCTGATGGGCGTGGTCTGGAACTACGCGATGTCCGGACTGTTCGTCTGGCGCAAGCGATGATCGGCGCATGAATCCGAACGAGGCGCGGCTGGTCCGCAATACGACTCTGGCGGTGGTCGCGCTGGTCGTGCTGCGGCTCGCCGCGGCGGCATGGACGCCGCTGACCTTCGACGAAGCCTATTACTGGATGTGGTCGAAGAGCCTCGCCGGCGGCTATTACGATCATCCGCCGATGGTCGCGCTGGTGATTCGCCTCGGCACGATGATATCAGGCGATACCGAACTGGGCGTGCGGCTGGTTTCGATCCTGCTGGCGCTGCCGATGAGCTGGGCGGTGTATCATGCAGCCGCCGTCCTGTTCGGCGGCAGCCGCGTGGCGTCGAGCGCGACCATCCTGCTCAATATCACGCTGATGACCGCGGTCGGCACGCTGATCGTGACGCCGGATGCCCCGCTGCTGGTGGCCGCAAGTTTCCTGCTGTTCGCGCTCGCCAAAGTGCTGGAGACGGGGCGGGGGGTGTGGTGGCTCGCCGTCGGCGCCGCCGCCGGCGCCGCGCTGCTGTCGAAATACACCGCGCTGTTCTTCGGGCCGGCGATCGTGATTTGGCTGGTCGCGGTCCCGAAATTGCGGCGCTGGTTCTTTTCGCCTTGGCTCTATCTTGGCGGGCTGGTTGCGCTCGCGATGTTCGCCCCGGTCATTCTCTGGAATGCCGATCACCACTGGGTGTCCTTCATCAAGCAGCTGGGGCGCGCGCGGATCGAGGATTTCAGGCCGGCCTTCATCGCGGAGCTTATTCCGACGCAGGTCGCCTTTGCGACGCCGCTGGTATTCATCCTCGGCGCGATGGGCCTCTACGCCCTCATCAAGCGCCGTGCCGGCGCGATGCCCGCCCGCGTGCTGATCGACGCGATGTTCTGGACCATCGTTGCCTATTTCATCTGGCATTCGCTGCATGCCCGCGTCGAGGCCAACTGGTTCGCGCCGGTTTATCCGGCTTTCGCGGTGGCGGCTGCGGTCGCTGCCAATTTGACGCAATGGGAGGCGCGCCAGCAGCGCCTGGTCGATTTCTGCCGGCGTTGGGCGGCGCCATCAGGCCTCGTGCTGTTCGCGGCCCTGATCGTGCAGGCCAATACCGGTGTGCTGACGGGCTATCGCCGCGACGCCACCGTGCGTAGCGTCGGCGTCGGCTGGCGTGAACTGGCCGGTGAAATCGAAGCGGTGCGCGCGCGGGTCGGCGCCACCTGCGTGCTGGCGCCGGATTACGGCACCACCGGCTGGCTCGCCTTCTATCTGCCCAAGGGCACCTGCGTCGCGCAGCAGAGCCAGCGCATCCGCTGGGTCAACATGCCCGAGCCGACTGCGGCGCAACTTGCCGGGAAACTGTTATACGTTCACGAGGTCTGGCCGAGCGATCCACCGTTCCTGCAGGACATGTTCGCAGCGATAGAGAAAGTCGCCGAGATGAAGCGCAAACGCGGGCCGCTCACGATTGAAACCTACGCGCTTGATGTGCTCGAAGGGCCCAAGGGCGACGTGCTCGACCGCTCCCCGCCGCCGGAGTTGGAGTAGGCGCTCTTTACAAATTCGGAAATTGGTGTATTTGGACGCGCACTTCTGCCGATCCACGAGAACATGATGTTGCTCATAGACACCCATCTAGCGCTTTATGCAGGCCTGCCGGTCGTTCGGCATGGTCGGTATCCGGCGTGCGCCGTGTCTTCGAGAATTGCGAACTCCCAAGAACGCAATCCATCAGCATAAAACGGCAGCGGAGTTTCCTCTGCCGTACAGGCAGAGAGTAGAATCCGCAACGTGCCGCCGAGCGGCCATTGCACCTCAAAAGACCCTCCCTGTCTGCAAAACCAAACCGGCTTGTGTCATGTCAGACCCAGGCCTTCCGACGGAGCCCGAACGGGCCTCCAGAACGAAGTACTTGCAGGAAGAGGACGATCACATGCGATCCGATCCATACCAGGCGCGCGCCAGGGCCTTGGCGGTCGAAGCCGGGCTCGACCCCGATGCGAAGATCGATCGTCCCGGTCAGCGGCCGATGCCGACCTGGTGCTTGTTTCGCGATGCCGCGCGCAAGGAGCAGCTTGCGCGGGAAGCTGCGGCTGTTGCGGCCGATATCGCGGTCCAGCCGCAGGCGGCACAATACCAGAACAGCCCGCTCAAGATCTTCGGCAAGCACGACGATGCAACGATCGCGCAGATGCGCAATTGCATGTCGGTCGGCAACGCCGTTGCCGGTGTGATCTGCGCTGACGGCCATCTGGGCTATGCCCAGCCGGTCGGAGGCGTGATCGCGTATGAAAAGCAGATCAGCATTTCCGGCGTCGGGTTCGACATCGGCTGCGGCAACATGGCGGTTCGCCTCGACACGCCGTTCAGCCAGATCGAAAGTAAGGTTGGCACGATCATCAAGGATGCGCACCAGGTCATCTCGTTTGGCATTGGACGTACCAACGATGAACGAGTCGAACATGAGCTGTTCGACGACGACGACGCCTGGCGTGAATCCGACATGGGCGCCTACCGTCAAAAGGCCGTCGCGCAACTCGGCACCGTCGGATCGGGCAACCACTATGTCGACCTGTTGCGCGATGAAGCCGGCTTGGTCTGGATCGGCGTTCACTTCGGCAGCCGTGGGCTCGGACACACCAGCGCGACCCGCTACCTCAAGGCGGCGGGCGGCAAGGATGGCATGAACGTGCCGCCGGCGGTGATCGACGAGGACAGCGAGATCGGGCGGCGCTACATCGCGGCGATGCAACTCGCCGGGCGCTATTCCTATGCCGGCCGCGAGTGGGTGATTGAACGCGTGCGCAGGATCATCGGCGGTAATGTCACCGACATGGTTCACAACCATCACAACTATGCGTGGCGCGAGAATCACGGCGGCAAGGATCTGTGGGTTGTGCGCAAGGGCGCGACGCCGGCGTTTCCCGGGCAGCGTGGATTCATCGGTGGCTCGATGGGTGACGACGCGGTGATCGTCGAAGGCGTCGAGAGCGAGGAGGCGAAGGCTTCGCTCTACTCGACCGTTCACGGCGCCGGCCGATTGTTTGGCCGCAAGGAAGCCAAGCGGCGGTTCACGCGCGCCGAGATGGATGCGTGGCTCCAATCGCGCGGCGTGACGTTGATCGGTGCCGATCTCGACGAAAGCCCGATGGCGTATCGCAGGCTGCCCGAGGTGCTGGCCGAGCACGCCGGCTCGATCAAGGTGCAGCACACGCTGCGTCCGTTCGCGGTCGCCATGGCCGGTGAGAACGAGTTCGATCCGTTCAAGGATTGACGCGCTGAACTAACGATGCGGGACATTCAGTGAACCCGACACTGGACGTCCTGCATTACCTTGAAATCCCCGTATCAAAACGGGGCAGATTTTCGCATGAATTTCGCGCATTTCGGTATGCCTCACATCTGCCGGCGTTTAATCCGCATTTAACTAAAAGTCGCCTTAATGACGCTCCGCGCCCCTGCCAGATGCAGTGCTGGAACTTTTCCGGTTGCGGCATCAAGGGGACCAAGTGGAACTGTTTCGGACGCAAGGCGAATGAGTACGAGTACCGGTGCGTTTGTGCTTGCGGCACCTATCCGCAGGAAATCTTCCCGCAAGGTCTTTCCTCAATATTTCTTCGGCAGCGCTGCGATTGCGGGGCTGATGCTGGGCTGTGCCTGGACGGTCTACAGCAATATCTTCGCCGCCAGCGTCTATCCTTCGATCAACACTGCGTCGTTCGACGCGCCTGTCGTCAGGCGGCCGGTCGCCGTTGCGGCGCGTCCCGCGGCGCCTTCGTTCAACGATGTGTTCGCCTCGCTGCCGTCGCCGGTGTTATCGAAGCCGGAGACCGTCTCACCTTCGATTATGTTTAACGAAAGGTTTGCAGCCGCGGCGCCGCAAAGCCAGCCCTCAAAGGTCGCTGACACCTCAGCGCTGGCCGAGGCACCCAGGCTCGCCGACGCGTCCAAACCGGTGGACGCACCGAAACTCGCGGAAGTGCTGAAGAAGGTCGAAGCGCCAAAGCTTGCGCAAGCGCCGAAGCCGAAGGAGGCCGCGCAATCGTCGACGCAGGTTGCGCTCAACGTACCGGCACCGGCGCCGCTTGCCACCGAGGCCAAACCCGCTGACGCCAAATCTGCAGAAGCCAAATCTTCGGAGGCGAAGCCCGCCGCGAAAGGCTCGATCCGCGACATGGCGCAGCGCGCCAAAACGGCGGTGATGTCGATCGCTTCCAGCGAGCGGCAGAGCATGGTCGAAAAATTGTGGGGCAAGCGCGAGTCCGGCGCTTCGCTGCTGTCATACGCGTCCGCCGACGCCAGCGTCACCGGCAGTCTTGCTGCGGCGCTGAGCCAGAACCCGATGCTTGGCGGATCGCCGCCCTATGATCGCCAGACCGCGGTCTATGACATCAGCGCGCGTATGGTTTACCTGCCCGACGGCACCAAGCTCGAAGCGCATTCAGGACTAGGCTCGCGGCTCGACGATCCGCGTTCGTCGCACCTGCGGATGGTCGGTGTCACGCCGCCACATATCTACGAACTCAAGCCGCGCGAAGCTCTGTTCCACGGCGTGCCGGCGCTGCGGCTCAATCCGATCGGCGGCGAGGACAAGATCTTTGGCCGTTCCGGCCTGCTCGCGCA
>Ga0137416_10000537_pt1 | contig 17630 bp, 22 predicted proteins | sample CZODoug3_1_1_16f_FD_108282 | JGI IMG/M metagenome (GOLD analysis project Ga0137416, IMG submission 108282) | Vadose zone soil fungal communities from Angelo Coast Range Reserve, California, USA - CZODoug3_1_1_16fungal (Illumina Assembly) | ecosystem: Environmental > Terrestrial > Soil > Vadose...
ATGAAAGATCAGGCCCCCGCCTCCAGCCAGCGCGTAAGGACTGAACTTGCTGAGGTGGAGCGGCAGGTTCACAACCACATCGGCAGTGACGCTATGTACGTTAGACTGAACTCTGGATTGTCCCGCATCTGAAACATATTTTGCGTGTTTCGGTCGAAACCGTAATTTGCTTCTGCGGATAGCCAATTATTGATGTGGTAGCGGTATCCCACTTCCAGACCCCCAGTCTTCGTCGTAGTCCGAGAGATTCCGTTGCCGTTGCTGTCTTTGGTGAAGAAGCCTGTTCCTTGCACGCTCACTTCATTCCGAACTTCTTGTGCCATTGCAGCAATCGTAAAGAGCAGTATGGATGCGATAGTTACAAATAGGCCTTGTTTCATAATTCTTCTTTCCCCATTTTCCAAGGTTCGTGCTTCGGTTGAAGCTCTTGGTCGCGAGCAATCGCCAGCGCGCCAACGGCGCAATTCCGCGCCGTTCCGTGCCGCCAGTTGCCTTGAGCACGACATGAGAGCATTCAACGTTCCAAACGGAGACAACCGGTCGAACAGCGGGCATCCTTCTTCCCAACGCCCCCTTGGCCGGTTCGACACCCGGCAGCCTCACAGGCTGCTATCTCGGTTCTCCGCGTCACGCCAAGATTTTGGCGAGTGGCAGCGCTCATACTTTCGGATTGCTCCTGTTGACTCTTCGCCGGCGTTGTTGCCGCCGTTGGCTGCCTACCAATCCTTGTAATGCCCCACAGACAGAATTCCCTTGTCACGTAACAACTCGATTGTCAGTGACAACGTTAGGCTGTGCGGAGAGGACTTGCTTTCCTAAGAAATGGCGCCGCCAAGCACTTGTACCTGCGGCATTTGGCATTCGAAGGGACCTAAGGCTTGGAATAACAGCACGAACCCAGTGTCGCCACCGTAGCGAACAAAAGGCGAATATGCTACGCTTTTGTTTGTGGCCCTCCGAACGTGCAGAGTTTCCCTGACGGATATTCGGGACGTTGAACACTCGGTAGAGGTCACTGCGGAGACTCTCTATGAGGCGATTGCGACCGCCCTCGCTGCCCTACAGCAGGACAACTGGGTAGGCGAGGTCGGGCAGGGTCTCACAAAAGTAAGGGTCGTTGTACAGCAGCCACCCGTAACGCATGAAGTCAGGATGAAGGATTTTCTTTCATGGCTTGGCCGCCAGGGAGGATCTCCGGCAGAGGTCATCCTCAGGGAGAAGCTGGGGAAAATATTGGGCAAGGCAAATCAGGCACGGCGGTGAATGTCGGAGCCTCACTGACACTTTTGGCTCATCGCTTCGTATTTCGCTTCTTGTCCTGAACGTCAGCTCGCGCGTGAGCGAGTGCACGCTTCAAAGCAGCGGACAAATCCATGTTCTCGGTCGCGATGTGAATAGGGACGTCCAGGACCAGCTTCGCCGCCCAAGTATCGGCTCAACTCCGCCGGAGGCGCATACATAAATTTGCTTATCGTGTCACTGGCATGCCTGATCTCGCCCAACGCTGCGCGACCGCGACTGGCTGACCAGGGAGGGTGGCAATTTCATCCCAACCCCTGAACCGGCGCGGGGCCAGATGCTCAAACGGCCTCGCAACGGCGGCCGATGCCGATATTTTTGCCCGGCCTCTCGCGAAAGCTGCGAAAGGCCGGGCTCCCGTCGCCCTCTAAGCTGCTGCTTCCTTGCCCCGTTGGACAAAGGCGAGCAGGTCGGCATTGATCTGGTCCGCGTTGGTTGTTGGCATCCCGTGCGGAAAACCTGGATACACCTTTAGCGTGGCGTTTTTCACAATCTTCGCGGACATCAGACCCGCCGCAGCGATCGGCACGATCTGATCATCGTCGCCATGAAGAATGAGGGTTGGCACATCGAACTTCTTAAGGTCCTCCGTAAAATCGGTCTCAGAGAAAGCCTTGATGCAGTCGTAATGGGGTTTAATGCCTCCCATCATGCCCTGCAGCCACCAGTGCTCGCGGATGCCTTCCGAGATCTTGGCGCCGGGTCGGTTGTAGCCGTAGAACGGGAGCGTTATGTCCCTGTAAAACTGCGCCCGATTTGCCACAAGTTGGGCTCGCAGGTCGTCGAAGACCGAGATGGGCGCGCCAGCGGGGTTCTTGTCGGTCTTCACCATCAACGGTGGCACCGCGCTGATCAGGACGGCCATGGCGACACGTTTTGTGCCATGCCGCCCGATGTAACGCGCAACTTCTCCACCGCCGGTTGAGTGGCCCACATGGATTGCGTTCTTCAAGCCGAGCTTTTCAGTCAGAGCCGCGAGATCGTCGGCGTAAGTGTTCATCTCGTTGCCATCCCACGTCTGGGTGGAACGGCCGTGCCCTCGCCGGTCATGAGCGATGACTCGATAGCCCTGCTGGCCGAAAAACAACATCTGTCCGTCCCAGTCGTCGGCGGTGAGCGGCCAGCCGTGACTGAACACTATGGGCTGGCCCTTTCCCCAGTCCTTGTAGTAAATCTGTGTACCGTCCTTTGTCGTGATAGTAGGCATGAGCTTTCTCTCCTTTTTGCGATGTTTTGTTCTGAAAAAATCCCTACGAAACAATCCGGTGTTCCGATCAAGCCACGCGGCCTTGCTCGGGTGAAAACCGATACTGATCAGCCCCTGATCCCGGAATGTGACATTCGCAGGCCGTATTTGGCAAATGCGAGCAGCGTCAGCGACCCTTGCGCAGGGTACGTCCTTGGCGACCACCGCTGAGGTCTGGAACCCCCTCGCTGAGGGCGGTGGCTAAATCGATTTGATGGTCCTGCTCGTGCACGAGGATCTGGCGAATCTGTTCCGCCAGCGCGTATTCTCCAAACGTCTCGCATTGCCGGATGCGATCGGGGTAATTGCGAATGGTTTCGTTTTCATTGTCGAGATCGTAGCGGAGCATCTCTTTCGGATCCTTCGACGTGCGCACCGGCTTGGGTGTGACCACCGGCATTTTACCGAGATAGTCGATCTGCCGGGAGAGGATGAGGGCATGATCGAGGTCTTGCTTGGGATGGATTTCGAGCTGAGCGGCGATGTCCATGTATTGGGCGCCGCTGAGCACCGAAGAATAGACTACATAGGCAATGATGGCTTGATATTCCCGGGCGAGGTCTTCGTTCAACAGCTCCGCGAGGCGGTCGCGCGAAATTTCGTTTTCGTTTGCGGCGGTTTTGGCGTCAGCCATTCGATTTCTCCTTTGAGTGGAACGAGAGATTATCTTAGGACGCTTTTGGCGTGCAGCCAGTCTCCAGATCGGGTTGCTTCGGTTGCGCTTCGACGTAACCTTTCAGCTCCGCGAGTATTCGGACGTTCTCCTTGCGGAATACCCATGCGACCAAGGGCTCCGCCACTTTCAGCAGGTCGGGTATTTGGATCGTGAGATCGAGAGCGCGGATGACGTGTGCGCGCTCTTCCCGCTCAAAGCTGTAACGAATATGGGCGTCAATGTTCGCGGTAAGCGGCCCTTTCTTCAACAGCATGGTGTGGAAGGCGATGTGCTTCTGTGGGTCATACTCCGTGACGGAGCCAGGCCTCTGGCCCGCCGGTCCTGCGTCGAGATAGGTTGTGCCCAGACGGACCGGATATGGCGATACCTTCGTTGTCCCGCCGAACGCTTCTGAACCGGGCAGCCAGCGACCATAGTTCGGCATGTCCGCAATCAGGTCAAAGATGGCCTCTGGAGAGCCTTCGATTCGAACCGTGAACCGGGGATGGGTGGTAGACATTGAGCCTCTTTTCACCGAAGGAATCTAATTTTAGACGCATTGTTCCAAATCTGTTTAACGCGAGTCACACCCAGAGGACGAAATGCTCTCAGAATCGCAAGGCAGGCAAGCATTCCGGCGTGGTCACGTCCATCGAGACGCTAATCCTGAAGGTGTCGTCGATTGGCGGCAATGGATGGGAACCGCCCCGGGGCCTGGTGTCACGCGAACCAAATTCACCTTTTGTTGGCTTCAGCGACGGCCTGCGATGGAACTCGTGATGGTCATCGAACCAGGCCCCATTCCTGCCGAGTGGGCCAGGCAAGGCCGAAAACATCGACCTCGAACTGGCGGCGCGCCTGGTTGTTCGAAGTCTCCTCGGATCGGACATTCTAGCCTTCAACTTCTCCAGGATGTGGGTGATGTGCACCTTGACAGTGCCTTCACTAATATCCAGGGCCACACCGATCTCCTTGTTGCTTTTGCCCGTCGCCACCGCCTGCATGACTTCCGCCGACGATCATCCGATCGTGCGGGAGGGACTTGTGACGCTGCTTAGCCGTCAGTCCAACTTGGAGGTCGTTGCGCTGGCCCGCGACGGGCGTGAGGCAGTGGAAGAGAGTTGTCGGACGAATGTAGACAGTTTCTCTTTCAAGCTGGCGATCAAGGAGCCGGTATCCTCCGCGCCCTTGATTTGCTTCTCGAGATCATCGATCTGACTGAATAGAGCCACATACTCAGCGTCCTTGCCCGCGTACCCGAGATCGCGAGAGCGCTGAACTTTGGCCTTGGCACTCTCCAGAAGTTTGAGCGCGGCGTCCTCGCCTTTCTGCCGTTCAGACTGAGCCGTAGCGATAGCATCGCGCGCGAGCACCAGGGGGAGCGGAGTGACGCGGTCAATCACCACCAGGGTATTCAAGGCAGTCAAGAGAACGGCGCTGGCTTGTTTGTTCTTTCCCTGGTCGAGTAGACGGGCAGCTTCCTTCAGGGCCGTCGGATAGGTGGCCAGACGCAGATTGCCGGTACGAACCCGAATCTCGCTCATCAGGGAATGGAGCAACAGCCGGGCCGCCGAAAAAGCCCTTTCATCGACGGCACGGGAGGCATCTTGAGCAATTTCCATGATGGCTGCGTGATCCGATGGGGCAAGGTCGATCACTTCGACCGCGGCGTCCACGGGAATCAGCGGCGTGGCCGGGTTGCGGGCAAGGAGTATGTTGACCTTGCCGGTGGCGCGTTCAATGGCGGCCAGTGCCGCAGCAGTGTTGCTAGAAGCGATCGCATCCAGGGCCTGGCGAGTCTCCTCGATGGCTGCGATGGCCTCCTTGTCTAGCGTTTTCTCGGCCTGCTGTTCCGCTTCTTTGCGTTGCTTCTCGACCTCGGGCCGAACCGTGCGTTCAGCTGATTTTCGTTGCTGGTCAAGGGTGGCGTGTGTCGGTTGCGTGTCTGCCGCAGCACCGGCGGACGGTGTGGCGCCCGACTCCTCTGCTTGAACCGTGATGGCTAAACCCACGCATACCAGGATGGACAGGGCCAGCATGACGACCAGGATCTCGATTGGGTCGTTCATGGCGATCTCCTTGTGGCTGGCAAGAATGGCGATCAGTTTTGGCCGGCGCAGCCTAGTACATGTCGTCCATCTGTCCCGGCCGGCCGGGCACTGGTTTCTTGTCCTCGGGAAGCGCCGACACCAGCGCCTCGGTCGTCAGCATGAGGGAAGCGATCGAACTGGCATTCTGTATCGCAGTGCGAACCACTTTGGTTGGGTCGATGACCCCAGCCTGTACAAGATCCTCGAACTGTCCGGTCTGCGCGTTGTAGCCAAAGTTCAGGTTGGTCGATGCGCGGACCTTGCCAAGTATGACCGCGCCTTCTTCACCGGCGTTGCCTGCTATTTGGCGCAAAGGTTCCTCCATCGCACGTTTCACGATGTCGACGCCGACCTGTTCTTCTCCGTTCAGTCTCAGACTGGAGAGCTTTTCACTGGAACGCAAGAGGGCCACACCACCGCCTGGCACGATCCCCTCTTCCACAGCCGCGCGAGTGGCATGCATCGCGTCCTCGACGCGAGCCTTCTTTTCCTTCATCTCGGTCTCAGTCGCGGCTCCGACCTTGATGACCGCGACCCCCCCAACCAGCTTGGCGAGACGCTCCTGCAGTTTCTCGCGATCGTAGTCACTGGTGGTCCGTTCGATGGTGGCGCGTATCTCTTTCACACGCCCTTGAATCTCCTCGGGCTTGCCCCGGCCCTCGATGATCGTGGTGTTGTGTTTGTCGACGATGACCCGTTTCGCGTGGCCCGGGTCACCGAGTTCCGCGTTCTCGAGCTTGATGCCGAGATCCTCATGTTATTGCTTCGCCCCCGGTGAGGATGGCGATGTCCTGGAGCATCGCCTTACGACGATCGCCGAAACCGGGAGCCTTCGCTGCGCAGGCCCGCAGCGTGCCGCGAAGCAATGGCTTGCTGATCTTGGTAATCTGCTCCAGCAGTGGAAGCAAGTCCTTCAATGACGAAATCTTCCTCTCATAGATGAGAATGTAGGGATCCTCGAGAATCGCCTCCATTCGTTCGGTATCGGTCACAAAATAAGGTGACAAGTAGCCGCGGTCAAACTGCCTTCCCTCGACCACTTCGAATTGGGTTTCAGTCGTTTTTGACTCCTCGACGGTAATGACCCCATCCTTGCCGACTCTCTTCATAGCCTCCGCGATGATGTTACCGATGGTTGGATCGTTATTGGCGGAGATCGTACCCACCTGGGCGATGGCTTTCATGTCGCCGGCCACGGACTTGGAGAAAGTGTCGAGTTCCCCTCTGGTGCGGCTTCCCGAGTCACCCGGCCTGCCACTAATTACTTCAATGGCTTTCTCGATGCCGCGCCTTAAAGCCATCGGATTCGCGCCTGCGGCAACGGTCCGAACGCCCTCGCGATAGATGGCTTGCGCCAATGCCGTGGCGGTGGCGGTGGTGGTGCCGTCACCGGCAACGTTGCTGGTCTTGCTGGCGACTTCTCGAACCATGAGGGCGCCCGCGTTCTCCAAGGGATTTTTCCACTCGATCTCCTTGGCCACGGTGACCCCGTCTTTTTTGATCAGCGGCGATCCGAAGGATTTTTCGATGACGACGTTGCGGCCTTTAGGACCAAGTGTCACTTTGACTGCGTTTGCAAGCACGTTCACACCGCGAAGAATCTGCTGCCGCGACTCTTCGCCCGTGACCACTGTCTTCGGTGCCATATCAGTCTCCCTCCTCCAGGGAGGAAGGCCTGGCCGGCCCACGGACTTCAAGCGACTTTCGTTCGCTTCGCCACCTTCGCCAGGATCCCCAGGACCTCGTCTTCTCGCATGATGACGAACTCTTCGCCTTCAAACACGATTTCCGAGCCTGCGTATTTGCCAAACAGGATGCGGTCGCCGGGCTTCACGTCAAGAGGCAGAACCCGTCCGTCCTCCTTGATCTTGCCTTTGCCGACGGCGAGAACTTCGCCTTCCTTCGGCTTCTCTTTGGCGGTCTCAGGAATAATGAGACCGCCCCGAGTTGTCTGTTGTTCGTCGACACGACGCACCAGAATCCGATCGTGCAACGGAACGAAATCGACCGCCATGGCTACACCCTCCCGCGTCGTTGGTAAACGTCTTGCCGCCATTGCTGACCTCTCCGGTCATGTTCTGATTGCCATTCGCGGTCTAAGCCGTCTGGCCCTGGCCGCTGTTCTGGCTCGAGTGACTGGATTGACTGCTGGCATTGCTTTCTTCTCACAGCCGGGAGACCAAGCCGAGAGAGACATCACCAGAGCGAAGCACACTAGAATCGCTAGCTTCATAGCCCGCTCCTTGTCACCAACTGACCTGGTGACTTCTGCTACAGCGAGGCTAACGAGTCGCATAGGTGTGGCACAATTCGTCAGGAGAATGAGCAGGGGTTAGGACTTTAGCTGTACCGGTACAACCTGCGAGAGCAGCTTGTCCACACGATCAAACTCTTTCGAGGTAGCCCATCTTTGAGCGAAAAGTAGGGCGGAAGCTGAGCGCCAGCGTACGACCCAGGAACGCTGAAGGCATGACCTTCTTCTGACCGGAGTCAGATTACATTATGCGGCGTGTCCACTCTTGTCGGATGAGGTTTTCTTCGGAGTCGAAGCCGTAGGCGATTCGGGTTTCTTTGTCGTTGCTTCAGGCTCCGCTTCGACCGTGACTTCCACTTCGGTGCCTTTTTTCAGGGCAACAGTTTCGCCACTGCCATCCTCTAGGACGTTGTCAATCCTAATTTCTCGATACAACTCCTCGGCACCTTCCACTCTGATTTGTGCCTTTTCAGGATCGTTCGGATCGAGGGGCTTGATGATCTTTTCGACCGTTCCGGGCAAGGTCACCGCTGGTTTGTCAACAGTAGAATCTTCCTTCGGTGATTTGTCAGTCATGGTTGTTCCCTACTCTTGATTTCTGTCGCTGACCGTTTACAACCCCTTTCGTCGAAACATTCCCACACGACCCACCGGCCATACACACGGCAGGACATTTGAAGAAGAGGATGGGGCAAGTATGCGCCCAACCCAAGGAATTGCAACTTTCTTGAGGAGATCGTAGAGAGTCCTCTCGCGCATGCCTACAGCAAACACCCTACTTCAGGTTGTCGATTTGCCGGCTAGGGCTCCGTTAGTGAAACGGTTTCCTCCCTCCTTTCGCAACGGCAACGAGACCCACTTGCCGACCCGGGCGGCTCTGTAGTGTCCCGCATCCTGGTGTAGTGTCCAACAAATAACTGGACATAGTGCCGTGGCCCCTTTATCCCGAGGCACGGGTAAAGCATGTCAGCTTTCTGCCGTAGAACAGCAAAAGATTGAGCAGTGGATCGCAGCGCACGGCACTCCACAGCAGGTGGCTCTGCGCTGCCGTATCGTCTCGGCCGCCGCCGCGGGTGAATCCGATGTCGCCATTGCCCAGCGGCTTTCCGTGAACCGCAACACGGTGATTCTGTGGCGCAAGCGCTTTGGGGACGAAGGACTCGACGGCCTGTGGGACATTGCTCCCGGCCGTGGACGAAAGCCCCTGTATTCCAGCGATAAGATCGGCGCCATCGTGGATGCGACCCTGCAAACCAAGCCGGCGGGGATGACGCACTGGAGTTGCCGGACCATGGCGCACAGCCAGGGCGTCAGCAAGTCCACAGTGAACAATATCTGGCGCGCCCACAATCTACAGCCCCATCGCACGAAAACCTTTAAACTTTCGCGCGATCCGAAGTTTCTGGAAAAGATGACCGATGTAGTGGGTCTGTACCTCAATCCCCCGCAACAAGCGATCGTCCTCTGCGTCGACGAAAAGAGTCAGATTCAGGCCTTGGATCGCACCCAGCCAGGGTTACCGATCAAACCGGGGCGATGCGGCAACCATGACCCACGATTACAAACGCAACGGCACCACCACTCTCTTCGCTGCTCTGGAGACATTACAGGGCAAGGTCGTCGGCGAGGGCCATGAGAGACACCGGCACCAGGAGTTTCTGAAATTCCTACGCCTGCTCGATACCGAGTTTCCCGGCGATGTCCCGCTCCATCTGATCATGGACAATTATGGAACGCACAAGCACGCGAAAGTAAAGGCGTGGCTGAAACGTCATCCCCGGTTTGTGTCGCACTTCGTCCCCACCAGTTCCAGTTGGATGAATCTTGTGGAGAGATGGTTCGGCCACCTGGACAACAAGGCCATCCGCCGCGGCATCTTCCTGAGCGTAGCCGATCTGCAAGCATCCATCGCGGCGTTTCTCCAGGCCTGGAATCAGAATCCCCAACCCTTCGTGTGGACCGCGACCGTCGAATCCATCCAGGAAAAGCTCACTCACTGTCGGCGAACTTTGGAGCAGATTCAGCCAGGCTGTACAAGCCCCAAGTCCAGAAAGCGGAAGCGATGACTGCTTAGTTATTTCGCAGACACTACACTAGCGGTGGGCTGGTTCTTCAGCAATTGGTCGTGAGAGTGAAACGGGCTTCGGAGAGGTGTTGCAGACACTGCTACGACTTTGGGAATAGGAGGCTTACGTTGTTTCGCAACCGGATCGGAACGGGCGTCACGACCGTTTCCCGGGAATCGGCCTCAAGTCGAGCGGGTTTGTGCAGCTGAAGCAGCGACCGCTGGCTGCGCGGACTTCAGCCATTCTTCCATCTGCTCGTGATTCACGAGGCCAGCCTGCTGCATTATGGGACGTCCCCCGGACAGGACCACGAAGTTCGGGATTCCCCGGACGTTGAATCTGGCAGCAAGTTCAGGGTAGCGTTCGGTGTCGACTTTCACCACAACGGCCTTCCCCGCCATTTCTGCTGCCGTGCGCGCAACCTCGGGCGCCGCCATGCGGCAAGGCCCGCACCATGCCGCCCAGAAATCCACGAGAACCGGTACACGAGAGTTTTGTGCGATTTCGTTAAATACTTCGGCATCGACTTCCAACGGGTCAGCCAGCGGCGGCAGGGGCGATTTGCACGCCCCGCAGCGCCCTGTATCAGCCAGATGTGCGCCCGGAACACGGTTCTTGCGTCCACAAACCTCACAGACTCGAATGACAGCCATCGATCACTCCCCTGCCTTGTATTCTAGGCGACAACGGCTGCGGATTCGCCTCAATTTCTAACAAGATTCGTTCCAAGTCTTCCCGGCCGATGGTTTCCCGATTTTGGAGTTCCGCAGTAATTCGCTCCAGCGCACGGCGTCGCTTCAGGACAATTTCCTTTACCCTCCGACACGTACGCTCCATTAGACGAGAGACCTCATCGTCGATTCGCTCCGCAGTTGTTTCGCTGAAGTTGCAATGCGCTCCGAACAACATGGTGGAATCGAGAAATGGCCCCATCGTCGGCTTTCCAAAGACCTGGTGCCCAAAGCCTTTCGCTCATGCCATAGCGCATCACCATCTGGCGGGCGATCTCCGTCGCACGCTCCAGATCGTTGTGCGCACCAGTGGATACCACCCCATTGTAGACGATGTCTTCCGCCGCTCGACCACCCAACATCACGGCGATTCGATCCTCGAGTTCGAGCGTGGTGAGGAGATATTTCTCGGTGGTCGGCAGTTGCAGGGTGGCTCCGAGCGCCCCGATCGAACGAGGAATGACGGTCACGCGGTGCACTGGATCGGCTTGGTCGACGGAGAGAGCGGTGAGGGCGTGCCCAGTCGCGTGGTAGGCCACCCGCTCCTTTTCTTCTGGCGTGATGACGAGCTGCCGCTTGAGACCCAGAGTTACGCGGTCGATGGCCTCTTCCAGATCCCGCATTTCGACCGCGTCGGCACAACGGCGTGCGGCGAGCAATGCGGCTCATTAATGATATTGGCGAGATCAGCGCCCACCATGCCGGCGGTTCGAGCGGCCACCACGTGTAGATCGACGGCAGAGGCCAATTTCACTTTGCGAGCATGAACCTTCAGGATCGCTTCCCGACCAGCCAGATCTGGGCGCTCCACGACAACTTGTCGATCAACCGTATGAAGGGAGGAGCAAGAAGTTTCGAGGACTAGTCGCGCATAATTTGCCGGCCGCATCGCGCCGTTGCAAGGACTCAGCGATGTTCGATTGCCCCTGTTTCATTCGCAGGACACTCCCGCTGGAAATTGGAACGATGCACATCGAGGCTGTTCGAAAAGATGCGTCGCCTAGCCGAACCGGGCTGGTGCAGAACTACATGAAGATCGAGTGTCCGCAGTGTTGGGCGGCCTCTCACCTCTACCACGACGGGCTGGAAATGAAACTGCTGAGGGGGTATTTTCTGCGAGCCAGTTGGGAGATCAGCGGTGAGCATCCTAAACACAATCCGGTCATAGTTTTAGAAAACTCTTCAGCCGTAGCTCAAGACAAGGCGCCCTAGACAACGGCACAGTTAGCGCCGTTTAGCAAAAAGTGAATCACACAGCCTGACGGACAATTGCCTTCACGAAGCGCGGAAGGACCAAGCCGTCTTTCGCAGGATCGACTCGCTCTTCCCCAGCCGCTGTGTGGTGTCGCTGAGCGCTTGATCGCGACGTCCCCTCGCGGGATCGCCCGTCTAATCGCGTTGGATGCAACGGTGACTACCAGCCCGGCATCAAAACCTTCACATGGAGCGACGGGTCAAACCCGTAGTCGCACTCATGGCCGCACTGGCCCTGGCTTGCGTTTTGATCTCTCCCATGCCGGATGAGCTTCCCGGGACCGCCGTCAAGCTTGGCATCCTTCCATTCGTGGTTCCTGCTGGCCCGGTATTTGACTTGTGGGGTGCCCAGCAGGCGATGATGGCAACACTCCCCGGGGCAGGATTACACCTCCCCCTGGATGTACTCGCAGCGACTTGCGTCTGTCTTTGCTAGATCTCACGTTCTTCACCTTCTAGCATTGCATTCGTCCCTTCCGCAACAACCGAAACCCACAGCTCTTCCCGTTGAAGGAGAACTTTATGTCCAAGGATGCGGGAAATTCCACATGGCACGTGAGCAGTCTCTTCTGGGACGGGTTTGAGGTCGCCCGGGCGATTGCCGATCTAGAGCAGTCCGGCTTTGCCACCGAGGACGTTTCTGCTTTCGGCGCTTTTGCCGGCAGAATTCCCGATCTCGACCGTTGCTTGCTGGCGATGGGCCTGACGCCGTACGAATCCGCCTACTTTGCTGCGTGTTTCGACGAAGGTGCGGTCCTTCTCGTAGTTCACGCGCACAAGCTTGAACAGAGAAACGCCGCTGCCCGCTTGCTCAGACGCCGCGGTGGACTCTTTGCTGCTGCCGGCTCCTCGCTGCCGTCGGAGAATCGAGGTGTATTGTGAAAAAGGTTCGCCCGAAACCGGGATTGAAAATAGTGCAACTGTTAGCTGCTTGGAAAGCCATCCTGGGCGGAAGCAGTCCCATGCTTTCCATCGAGATCACACGCGAATGTCCGCTCCACTGTCCGGGATGTTATGCCTATGGTGATACGCATCTTGGAGGTTCCGTTACTCTGCGCGATCTCGCCGATTACCGTGGAGACGATCTGGTGGATGGTGTGGTTTCGCTTGTGCGACGCCATCGTCCACTGCACGTTTCCCTGGTCGGCGGTGAGCCCCTAGTTCGTCATCGTGAACTCAGCCGGATCCTGCCCATTTTGAGCGGCATGGGAGTTCACACCATGGTGGTTACGAGCGCCGTGATCCCGATCCCGCCGTACTGGATGCCGATCCCCCGCGTTAGAGTCGCGGTCTCCGTCGACGGACTGCCCGAGCACCACGACGTTCGCCGTAAACCGGCCACCTATGAGCACATCTTGCGCAACATTGCCGGCGCTCGCGTGAACGTTCATTGGACGATCACCCGTGCCATGGCCGCCAAAGCCGGTTATCTGGAGGAGTACCTGGCCTTCTGGAGCGCGCGGCCCGAGGTAGTTCGCATCTGGGTCAGTCTCTACACTCCGCAAAAGGGTGAAGTCAGCGACGAAATCCTGGACGTCGGTCAACGGGACGCCGTCGCCCGCGAACTTGCGGGCTGCAGGGCTCGCTATCCGAAGTTGCTGATCAACGAGGGTATCGCCCAAGCGATGCGTGTGCCGCCGACAGCTCCGTCGGAATGCATGTTTTCGAGAATGTCGACGAATTACTCGGCCGACCTGAAGACTCGAGTGGAACCTTGCATTTTCGGGGGCACACCGGATTGCTCGCAGTGCGGATGTGCCATCAGCAGCGGCTTACATTGGTTGAAAGATCTCCACTTCGGACCGGTAAAGATTGCGCATCTGGCGTTTGGTTCAGCAGCGATTGGATCCATTGTCGGTCGCCTCCGAAAAGGCTACCAGGGTGAACCGAGATGGCGTGGCGCGCCGTCCACGAAACTGGTCAACATCGAGCGGACACGTTCGAAGTAGGAGTGAGGATCGCTAGACTCGCACAGTCAATCCGTCGAGGCAGATCGCCCCGCAGTCGGGCGATGCAAACACTCAAACTCCGTGACGATGAGTTCATCATTCGCTGTGGCGCACATCCCCTCGATCGCCCCCACCTCCCTACTTCAGGACGATGATCTTGTGGACGCCGAAGCAGACTGCTCCAACTGCCGATCACGCCTAGAACTGCCAAGGTGTCCACTCAGGACAGATCAACGCAGTTCTGCCGCTTCCTGGCCGGCGAAGGACGAGAATCCGCTCGCCGGCACAATCGCAAGAGTTCCTGGTGCCGTGTGGCCTCACCGCTTACTGGCTGTTTACATTCCTCCAGCCACTCCACGATTCACTAACACTTTGACTTCCACGCGGCGATTGTCTGCCCGCCCCTCGGCTACCTCATTGGGTGCTGCAGGATCAGCTATGCCCATGGCGCCGGGAGCTACGATGTGACGCAGAGGAACACTGCAGTTCTGCAATAGGTACGCGACGACCGCTTGGGCTCGATCCATGCTCAATTGCTGGTTCATGGCGGCATTGCCCGATGAGTCGGCAAAGCCCTTTACCTGGATGATGTAGCCCTTCGTGCCAATTGCGCTTGCCGCCAGCAATTTCAACGCGTCTTTATCACTATCCGAAATTGTTGAGCTTCCGGTCGTGAAGTAGACGGTTGCTTTGGCCGCGGTGTCATACTCTGAGAGTTCGGAGAAGCGCTGAGTGGTGGCCTGAATCTCCTGCTGGTTGCCCACAATCTGCTCCTGGTTGGCATCAATCTGCTCCTGGTTGGCACCAATCTGTTTTCGATTTGCCGCCATCTGCACCTTGTTGGCAGCAATGTCCTCCTTGTTCTCGGCAATGTTAGCCATGTTGGTTCCCTGCTGCTGCTGTGTCGGGTTGAGGCCGGCCTGAATGGTCTCGGCCAGGAGTAAATCGTCCTTGTTGAGATTGATGGTGTTGGCAACCACCCGGCTTTCGCTACCGATGCCTTCGACTTCGACTTTCAGCCCCGGGATCAGAGCAGTGACTGCCTGCTCCTCGTGCCGGAACACGCCTTTGGGTGTCTGAACCTTGGTATCATCGGTCAACACCACCAGCACGTTGGTTGACCCCTTGAGAGTCTTCACCGTCAGATTGTCTCCGTCTCGTTTGGTAATCAACCCGTTGATCTTGATTTTCTTGCCGTCCGACGCGCCATACGCCAATCCGACACCGAAAATGCACACCAGTGCGGTAAGGGCTACGATCCATCTACGATTTTCTTTCATACGATTGTCCTTTCGCGGCCATCCTTACTGTGAACCTGCGCGAGTTCGATTTACGCTCGGGAAAACAGGAAGTGGCAAAGAATGTTAAGCAACTCTCGCGCATCATCGTGAGTTGCTCACCCACGCACAAAAGTAGACCTGCTCTAAGGGTTGTGGAACCGTCAAAACTGACAGTACGCAGGAACATTCTCTGAGCCTCACTGGACTGCGGCCCAGTCATGGCAGAGCAGAAGTTGTATTCGGCCGACATGACTTGCCCGCTGTGAGTGAGCGTCAAGTGCCTTTTGGTTCTTGGTCGGCGTGAAACCGGCGCAGTCCGAATCGCACGTCCGGGAAGCTGGCAAGCGGCATCGCTGGTCTCGAAGAATAGCCAAGGCTCCCGATAAGGTTCCAGACCCACCTGTCAAAAGCGACAGTTGCCAAGTAGGCCAGGTCTTGATGAAGTCTCGATTGATGGGGCGAAGGATTCTATCTTTCTTCAGAATGAACCCGGACTGGACGCCGTCATCATCGAGCGACTGGTCCTAGCGGTGCTCGCACCCTTCGATTCGACAGACGAGAGGTGCTCGACGAAAACGTCGTGCTAGGCAGTATCCTGCTCGCGGCCATGATTTCAAAAGTGAGTCACGGAGGTTGGCACGTGAAGAAAATATCTTCGTTCGTTCGCGGGACGGGAGCCACAGTGAAGGAGCAGTTCTTCACACTTAGGTCTCCAAGGAAACTTGAAAAGGAAAAAACACGGAGGCAGCTGCTCGCGGTTGCCACGGTCATCGTTTTGGCTCTCTCTTTCTCGGACTTGGTGCTTGCCCAAGCCGACCCCTTTCTCGGAACTTGGAAGCTCAACGTCAAAAGATCAAAGTTTGTGCCTGGTCCGCCAAGGAAGAGTGAAACCCGAATCGTCGTATCGACTCCTACGGGCATGAATGTCAGCAGCGCGCGCGTAGATGGAGATGGAAGTACTCAAGAATTCGAATACACTTCCAACTTAGATGGCAAGAGCTACCCCATAGTTGGCCGGGGGCCCTACGGGGCAAACACGATTGCAGCCACCCTCACGGCTCCCAAAACCATCCAATCGACTCTTAATAAGGACAGTAAGGTGCTTGCAACGGGGACTTCCGTAGTTTCAGAAGATGGAAGGGTTCTCACGATCACCACAAAAGGCATGGACGCGAGCGGGAAGTCCTTCAACAGCGTTGCTGTCTACGACAAGCAGTAAGGTCAACGTTGGACACGGGAGAGCATATGGCAAGACACTTTTTTCTGCCCACCCTCGTTAGCCTGGCGGCACTCGTCGGCACACCAGTGCTTTTCCCGCAGAACAATTCCCAGGGAGCTTCGGTAAGCGTTGTGGTGACCGTTGAAGCTCGCCACGGCACCGACATCCCGGCGATCGGACGTGATGACGTGATGGTCTATCAGGACAGGGACCGTAATCGGGTGGTGGATTGGGTTCCGCTGGCGGGCAACCGCGGGGGCCTGGAGTTGTTCATCCTGATCGATGACGCAATCAGCCCGACCCTGGAAGCGCAACTTGACGACATTCGCCATTTCATGAACTCACAACCCTCCACCACCGGGATCGGCGTCGCGTACATGCAGAACGGTGTGGCGGTGGTTGTGCAGAACCTGACAACCGACCACGCCCTAGCCGCCAAGACCCTCAGGGCACCGCTTGGGAATCCCGGAGCGTCTGCCAGTCCGTACTTCTCGCTGGAGGACCTGGTCCAGCGCTGGCCCGAAGGCGCGGTGCGGCGCGAGATTCTGATGCTCACAGACGGCATCGATCGTTACTGGGGCAGCATTACCGCCGATCCCTACGTGGACGAGATAATCGAGAAAGTGAAGCGCGCCGGAATCATTGTGTGTTCCATCTATGCCTCCGGTTTCGGTCACTACGGCCATACTCTCTGGCAGCAGAACTGGGGCCAGTTGTATCTTTCCCAAGTATCTGACCGGACCGGTGGAGAGTTCTATTTTCTGGGCGCCGGAGCACCCCTCTCTTTCGTCCCACACCTGGAGGATCTTGCTCGCCGGCTAACCCACCAGCACCTCTTGACCTTTATTCCTAAACCGGCCAAGACCTCAGGGTTTCAAAAGGTCAGATTCCGTACGGAAGTTCCGAACGCGGACCTGGTGGGCCCGGATAGCGTATGGGTGCTGGCCCAGACCACCGAGTGAGATGTTTCGGAGTCCCGCGTTTCGCACGGACAACCCAAGAGTGTGATCGCTTAACCGGTACAGAGCCCAGACCAGGAAGATCAATACGATTCCGCCAATCAGTTCGCTGAAGATGCCCGCGCGGAAAAGCATCTCGGAAGCCAAGATGTTGTTGGCGGTCGCGGCCGCGTTGTCAGAGACGATCAAGGTGCTGGGGACATACATGAGGGGGACGCCGGCAGTCACTGCGCTTAGTAGATACAGCGCGCCTGCGATTCGTGCTGTCTTTCTGGTTGAATTCATGTCCTGTCTCCTTTTGTTCGTCACTGTCGCCTGAGATAGGGCCCGATCATTGGGCGGAAATGTTAAGTGTAGAGGTACAGCTAGTCAATGAAGGGAGGGGGTTGGCCAATACCTAAGGAGATTGTTGGCGCAAATCGCGATTTCACTCCGTCGAGAATCCCCTTCAACACTTACGGGTTTGCGGAGGTAGCAAGGGTTAGGGGTGTAACTGCGACGTCGTACCTTTGCTTAAGGCCATCGCTCAACGAGAGTGGGAGCTGTCCGAGATCGAGCGGACTCTCGACCCGACCGACGATCGTCAAGTCCAGGATCCGGGGTTGCTCAGAGACTTCGCTGCTCAGAA